>Ga0194128_10000011_pt1 | contig 314275 bp, 248 predicted proteins | sample TA2KigCa65mmetaG_FD_148650 | JGI IMG/M metagenome (GOLD analysis project Ga0194128, IMG submission 148650) | Freshwater microbial communities from Lake Tanganyika, Tanzania - TA2015037 Kigoma Deep Cast 65m | ecosystem: Environmental > Aquatic > Freshwater > Lake | place: Tanzania: Lake...
CTTGATCCCCGTGATCGTAATCGTGCGTGCCTTTCCAGTTGTTCCGCCAATAGGCGTAGTCCTGCCAGGTGCCATTGATGGCGGGGTAGGTCTTGTCCTTCCAGGTGGCCCAGTTGAACCAGAACTTACCCTTCTGGTCGTAGAGCTTCAGCCCCCACGGGTCGGGCTTGCCTTTGTCGAGCAGGGTGTTGCAATAGAACCCCTTGACGTTGGGGATGACCGCTTTCTCCTTGTCGGTCAACTTCGACGCCGTGTTGGACGTACCCTTGCCTTCCATGTTGGACTGACCAGCGAAGATCAATAGAAGGTGCTCGGGTTCTTGAGACTGCGACCATGAACTCCCAAATATCAAGAGGAAAACCCACGCCAAGCCCCACCGTGAACGGGTCAGTACTTTTAAGAAGATCATTTCTGCTCCCTGGCAGGTGTAGTTCGATACAGGAACGATTCCGAGGACAACAGCGAAACCAGCAGCGCCTTCATGCTGCCTTTGCTGTCGCGGTAGGCCTTGTGTGCGGCCACGAGCGTTGGCCCGTCGGCGAGCGTCTCGTTGCGGCCGAGGTAGTAGCGGAAGACGTGCCGCACGAACACCTGCTCGACGCGCTCCGATGAGGCCAGCTTCTCCATCAAATCGAACGGCCCCTTCACCGCGCCGTCCAGCTTCGGATCGCCGCTGTCGGTGATGGCACCGGTCGTGTCCATGGGTATCGACGTCATCGTCCGATATGGAAACAACGGGTCCTTGGCCCGAACCTTGTCGGTCTTCTCCTTGTCCACGACAATCTCCATCGTGCGGTATCGGCCGATATGGTCGTACTGCTCGAATGGGAGGCCGAGCGGGTCCATCGATTGGTGACACTTCCAGCAATAGGCCTCACGGGTCACGCGCATGCGATCGCGCAGCCCACGATGCGGTTCGTCCGGAAGCATCGCGTTGACGGTGATCGGCACCTCGAGAATACGGTTTCCGAGCAGCCGTTCGCGAATCCAGCGGCCGCGATGGATCGCGTGGTTGTCGAAGTTCGAGGACATCGCCACCAGCCAACTGGGCTGCGTGAGCAGCCGATCCGCTCCTCGGGATGCGTGTCGTAGGGCTTGCCGGCGAGCCACTCGTCGAGGTTGAGCAGGGGGGTCCGGGGTTTCTCAATCAGGATTGTCTCTCCGCGCCGGCCCGACACGAAATCGTCCCAGCGTTTTGGGTCTGGCGACATGATGCCGTAGATGGCTAGTTGTACGTCATAGGGGCCCTTGCCACGATATGCCTCTCGGGCAAAGTTGAGTAGTTTTTCATGTTCTTTCTGGAAAGCGGTGTCATCAAACGGCTTGCCTTCTTTTCCGCGAGTTCGACGCTCTTCCTCTTCCTTTCTTGCAGGTCGGCGAATCGCGTCTGAAAAAATTTGGGGCCGTAGCCATTCAGGAACGACTTGCGCGTCGTCAGCAGGGTCCGCAGCACATCCTTGTCGGATTCCAAGACCCATTCGACCAGCCGGTCGGTATCGCGGACGAAATGGTCGGCAAAAGCCGAATTGACGAAAGCGCATGTGATTTGCGATTGCAGTTCATGCACAGTGGTCGTGCACTTGGCGACCTCGGCCGCCGTCGTGTAGCCGAAGTACTCCTGGAAGAAGCCCAGCAGCCGCGACTTGGGAATGGCCGGGTCGTTCAGGATGCGTTCGACGTGCCGGCGCACCTCTTCGCTGGTCCCGAGTTTTCCTTCGACGGCCGCCTGCCACAAAATCGCATCAGGATCGCGATCGGTGAGTGTGAAGGCGATGGCCCGCGCCGTATGCCGCGGCGCCATCGGTCCCCGTTTCGCGTCACCAACCGGTCGCTCGATGCGATACAGCACCTCCGGGTGACACAGCACAGAGATGAGGAACTGCTCTCCAGCCAAGGGGGCGTCCAGGGACTCCAGCAGCTTCGCCAGGTTGTCGCTCCGAGATTTCAACGCGGCGGGGTCGAGTGGCAGTCGCAGCAACACGTCGAATGTCTCGGCGACCGCCGCCTCCAACTGCGCGGGCGTCGCCGACTTTCCTGCGCTCAAGCAGATTGGGCCGTTGCGAAATCGGGTGACCGCGGGGTTATAGGAACGACGGACGATGCGCGTTGAATCGTCTTCAATCTGGCATCGGTTTGACAACACCCGCGTCGCGCAGATGGAGTACGGTGGCCTCGAAGATCTCGGTCGAGCGGTCGATATCCTCGGCCGTGTGTGCCGCCGAAAGCACGCCGCCAGTGCAACTCATGTTGTCGGCGCCGAAAGAGCGCAACGCGCGCTGGTAGGTTGCCACCAGTTCACCTGGCATGCCTTTGAGCCGGGCCGGGTCGACGGTATACAGATCGCTCCGCGTGGATGCGGCGTCGAGCCGTCGCGGGTCGGTTTCAAAGTAAACGTGAAACGTGGAGCTGACTCCGTAAACATATCCCGCCACGCCATGCCGCTCCAACACTTCCTCCCACCGTTCGCGCAGGTGCGCGGCGGCCGAGTCCGCCTGCCGTGTCGGTTCACCGCTGGCGATGCGGCGCAGTGTTGCCAGCCCGGCGGCCACGGACAACGGCGCCGCATTGAACGTACCCTGATGGGCCACGCGCTCAAAACGGTCATGGTGCGTTACTCCCGTTAACTCGAAAGCCGCCATCAGGTCGGCGCGGCCGGCCAACGCACCACCCGGCATCCCTCCGGCAACGATTTTTGCGAGGCAGGTCAGGTCGGGCCGAACACCGTACAACTCCTGGGCTCCACCGGGACTGTACCGAAATCCGGTAATCACCTCGTCGAAGATCAGCAGTCGGTTCCTGCGGGCAGTTATCTCGCGCAGCCCGTGCAGAAACTGGGGATCAAGTGGCTGCCGCCCCCACGATCCGCCCGAAGGTTCGATGAGGATGCCGGCGATATCGTCGTCGGTAGCCAGCGCGTGCTCGACGCGATTCAAATCACCATCGGCAATCAGGATCGATTCGGTTCGCACCCCGGCGGGCACGCCGGTCGATCCGTCCGCTTCGAACGGCGGTTGAAATCCGTGCACGACACCGTCGTGCCAGCCATGGAAGTGGCCGGCGAATCGCAAGATCCTGGTTCGCCCCGTACAGGCCCGCGCCACACGCAGGGCAAGATGCGTCGCCTCGGTGCCGGAATTCACAAACCGAATCCGCTCGGCGGAGGGCATCAGTCGACGAATCTGCTCGGCCCACTCGATCTGTGGCAGGTGATCGTTGCCGAAGTGCGTGCCGTGGGCCAGAGCTTCCTGAATGGCCGCCACCACCTCGGGTGCCGCGTGGCCGAGCAACAACGCGCCATTGCCCATCAGAAAGTCGATATATTCGTGACCGTCCAGATCCCACTTGCGGCTACCTTTCGCCCGAGCGATATAGAGCGGCATCGGCCGAGCGAATCTCAGGTCGTGCCCGGCGCCACCCGCCAGCACGCGTTGGGCGCGCTGGAATGCCGCCTGCGATGCCGGCCTGGCGGCGGCATACGCTTGCTTGAGGTCGAGTTCGGTTTGCATGGTGCGACTCCCTGCGCGGCAGGCATTACTCCGCGCGGCGAAAAAAGCGTTCACGTCTCGGGGCGCGACGTTTCGTCCAGCAGTTCCAGCGCGGTGTCGACGACCGCCGGGCCCCAGGCCGGCGTGAACTGGGCCGGCAACAGGTAATTCTGATACGACTCAAATACTTCCATCCCGCCCTCCTGAAACGCTTCGGGGGTAGGGAAATAACCGAGGCATCCGTTGCTGTAGCCGAAAAAAAACGTCTGCAGCTGCGAACGTCGTTTGATCTCGATCGCCAATTCCGCAAACGGCTCGCCATTCACGGCCACGATGCCGATGTCGTCGATTCGCAATGCCCAGCATCGCAGATCGCGCGTGACCGGCTGGGCAGCGTCGATCGCGCTCAGCACAAGTTCCGCCCATTGCGTCAAGCGGCGCGCCACTTGCCGCGCGCCGACGGCTTGCGCCGCGGCAAATTGTTCGCGGTATTGTTGCAGCAGCAATTCGATCGATCGTCGCTCGGGTAACGGCGCCATCGGCAACGTGCGCGTGCGCGTCGCCAGCGCGAAAGGCCGCGGCGGTAACAGGGGCAGCGGTTCGTAGTCCCAGGTCGACAGCGCCGCAACCGACTGGACGACACTCCGAGGCCCCCGACGGTGATGTGTGCGGACCTCGGAATGGACTTTTAGTACCTCGCCCGCCAGCATCATGCCGATACGCTGCATGTCGTCAAATTGCTCGGCGTCGCCAGCGCCGATTCCAGTCGCCGGGCAGACGTTTCCGGCGGCCCCCTGAAAGAACAGCGAGAGCGCTCCGGTCGCCCTTTCGACGATTTCCCGCGCCGGGCCAACATAGTCGGGGGAAAGTAGGGGGGTTTTGGGACCAAGCACAATCGGGTGCGCTGCCGCGGTCATCAGTGTGGCGATCGGCCGTCCACCAGAATCGTCAATCCGAATCACGCCCACCTCGCGGTCCACAGCGCCGCGCGGATTCTCGCCGATGATGACTCGACCATCCGCAAGACGCTCGCGCCGATTCATTCCGATCGGCGCTTCCCCTTTGCCCGCGCCGATTCGTGCCGGACGCAGATCGGCTTTCGCCTTCGCGACGACCTCCACAAGGGAATTCTGCAGGGATTGCGCATAGGCCGATTGAAGTGATCCCTGTTCCGGTGAATCGCCTGGCTGCCAACCAGGCAACATCGGTCCAAGATGCGTGTGGCTGCCATGCATCAATAGATGATCGAATGGAATCTGCGATTGGACCGCGATCCGCGCACGCAATTGATCGACGAATGGGCTCTGCAGGAACAACAGATCGCAGGAGATCAGCCCTACCGTCAATGGCCCCGAGGAGAGCACCAATGCGGTCGCCGTAAGTTCCCGCTCGACCGCCTCGGCGACGCACTCCTGAACGGTGTACCCCATCATACGGATTCCGAGCGGCGGAGTAATGATCACGCGCGCCACGCCGGCCAGCAGCTGTCGGGACTCGAGGGATTCGACCATGGACCACATTCTGACAGAAGTCCGCGGAATTGGACACCGTATGGCCGCCGCCCTCGCCGCCGCCGCCCTCGCCGCCACCGCCCTCGCCGCCACCGCCGCCGCCCCGTCCGCCGGAATTTCCGCTCTCTAAGGCATCCCCGTTACCATCCTCCGGATCGTCGCAGGAGGACCGACATTGCGGGCGCGGTTCCCCGATCGTTTTTTTTCCATGGGGGAGCGCCGCGGGTAACCGCCGTCGATTTGCGATCTAGAGTTGCTATAGGTGCGCATCTCGCTTCGGGCAACTTTCACGCACAGGCGCCAACCATGTGGAACACGATTTGTTACAAGGTAACTCAAACGCTTGGGGCCATTTCTTCGATGCATCTGTCCCGCGAGCAATGGATTGCCGTCTCGGTCGTGATGCTTGTACTGGGACTTTTCTTCATGCGGGGATTCGGTTCGCGAACCGGCTACTAACCGATACCGCCACGATCAATCCGCGGCGTCAAAGTCGGGGCGGGGCAGTGTGCGAGCCAATTCCTCCAACTGCGCCGCGTCCGCGAAATACCGTGCTGTCGCCGTCGCACGGTAAACGCGCAACCGCTTGCTTCGCGCAATGATCTCCCGTCGAGTGCGCCCTCGAGGATCCTCGGGCCATGGCTGCGGGTGCGCTGCGAAGTCGAACAGCGCCGGCACGACCATCTGAAAGTACCGCCAGTACCTCGGATTGTCGGTCTGCAGAAACAGCCGCCCCTGCGGCTCCAGTGCGCGGTGGACGGCGACGAGGAATTCGGGGGTGAGGAGTCGCCGTTCGCGCTGCGCGGCATCCTTGAACGGCTGCGGATGGTAAATATGGAACTCCCGCGTCGATTGCGGGGACAGCCAACGGGTCACAAACTCGAAGCCGCCGCATACCGCGAATCGAGTATTGGAAAGGCCGCGCTGATTGCCGCGTCGCGTGGCATATCGAATCACAACCGGGAGAATGTCGATGCCAATATGATCGTGTTCGGGATGCCGTACGGCATTCGCCACGACAAATCGGCCATTCCCACAGCCGATATCAACGACAACCGGTGCATGGCGTCCGAACAGTCGCTGCAGATCGAGCGGAGGGGGTTCTGGAAGCCGCTTGACCGCCGTTTGAACCCATGCTTCGCGCGGCAGGATTCTGCCGGGAATCGGCACCCCAAATTCGACCTCGATTTCACCGGGACGGTTCAAGTACAATTCCTTCTAGGGGCCGGGGTGGCGTTCTCCTCACTATAACGCCGCGCCTGGCGGGAAGGGGAGACGGATCGCGCGCGGCGAGCCGAAGGGCCGAAGTGCGACACGTCGCACGACGCGGAGTCACGATGGCCATTTTGATCGACGGTTACAACCTGTTGCATGCCAGCGGCATTTTCGCCGCCCCAGCGGCTCGACCTTCGTTCCGGCGCAACCGGGAGGCACTGGTTCGGTTTCTGGCGGAGCGACTTGCCGATCAAACCGCTTCGACGCAAATCGTCTTCGACGCCAGCGAGGCGCCGCCCGGCCTGCCGCGGCAAACAACCCTATTCGGCATCACCATCTTTTTTGCGTCCGACCACGACAGCGCAGATCAACTGCTGGAAGAACTCATCCAATCCAACCACGCGCCACGTCGATTGACGGTCGTGTCGAGCGACCATCGCGTGCAGCGCGCGGCGCGGCGGCGCCGCGCGACGGTCGTCGATAGCGACGTCTGGTTCGCGCAACTTCAAGCGCAGCCGCGGAACTCCGGCGACGATGCGATCCGCTCGGAAACAAAACCCGAAGCGGAACTCGAACCGGGCGCCGTCGCTTATTGGCTGCGGGAATTTAACCTGCCATCCCCTGGCGAAACGGTGCCTGAACCATGGTGCCCCTGGTCAAACCCTCTTCCCGTCAAGGACGCCCTGGAGGAGGACGACTCGTTCGCGGACGAACTGCCTGGCAGCCCGCCCCATTCCACGCGCCGAATCCGCGGTCGACCGCCAGCAACAAAACGCGGTCGACGCAATTCCGAACGTCACCGTGGGAACCCCGATTCCGACTGAACCCAATCGAGCCGTCGATCAACGGCTGCCCGACAACGCCTTGTCCGAAATGTCCTTGCGGCACCAGGCGCCCGGCCAGCGAATGCACTTTACCGCCGTGTACGCCTGCAACTTCGCCGCCGAGATCGACGAACCGAGCGCCGTCACCGCCAGCACTCGCCCGCCCTCGGTCAACACCTGGTCCTGCTGCAGCCGCGTCCCCGCGTGGAATACCTTGACGTCTGGAATCTGGGCCGCCTCCTCTAAACCACGAATCGGGAACCCTTTCTGATAACTGCCCGGGTAACCTTCGCTGGCCATCACCACGCAAACCGACGGTCGCGGATCCCATTCCAACGGCGGTAATTCATCCAAACGCCCCTCGATCGTGGCCAACAACAGCTCGGCCAGATCGCTCTTCAGCCGCATCAACAGAGGCTGACACTCGGGATCGCCAAATCGAACGTTGTATTCGAGCACTTTCGGGCCCTGATGAGTGACCATCAGGCCCGCATAGAGGACGCCCTGGAACGGAAATCGCATCCGCTTCATGCTATGCACCGTCGGCACCAGGATATGCTCCTCAATCCAGTGCATCATCGTCGCGCTGACCAGGGGTGTCGGAACGTACGCTCCCATGCCTCCCGTATTCGGCCCGCGATCGCCGTCGTGGGCCGGCTTGTGATCCTGCGCCGGCGGCAGCGGCAGAATGGTGCGGCCATCCGTGATCGCCAACACGCTGGCCTCCTGGCCGTCCAGACGCTCCTCGATGATCAGTTCCTTTCCGGCGTCGCCAAATTCCCTCTGCCTCGCGATGCGATCAATCGATTCCAACGCCTGGATGCGGTTCGAGCAGACAAACACGCCCTTTCCCGCCGCAAGCCCGTCCGCCTTGACCACAACCGGACACGACTGATGGTCGTCGAGATAACGATCGGCGATGAAGCGCGAGGCGCTTTCCGCGTCCCGGAATACCTGGTGGTCCGCGGTCGGCACGTCGGCATTGTGCAGCAGTCGCTTGCAAAAGACTTTGCTTCCCTCCAGTTGTGCTGCGGCTCGGGTCGGTCCAAAAACCCGCAATTTGGCCTGCTGGAACGCGTCGACAATCCCTTCCGTCAATGGCAATTCGGGGCCGACGACCGTGAGTCCCACAGACTGCTCCCGCGCGAATCGGATCAGCCGCGCGAAGTCAGTGACCGGAATCGCGATATTTTCCGCGTCGAGTGCCGTGCCGGCATTGCCAGGCGCTACAAAGACGCGGTCCACCATCGGGCTCTGACCCAGCTTCCACGCCAGAGCGTGTTCGCGGCCGCCGTTGCCGACTACCAAAACATTCATAGGAACGATATCCTGTCTGCTTCTTTCCGGGTCTTGGCCGACCTTCGGTTGCCGATTCTAGAACAGGTCCGGCGGCGAGGATAGCGGCGAGGGTGGATGGCAGCAACGGAGGGAACCCCGGTCCGATCGCGAGGTCGGCTGCCGTTGGGGTAGTTGACAAGCCAAGGAGAATGGTTCAGACTTCCCGAGGCTTCGTGAAAAATATCACAAGCTACTGTTTTTCGATCGCAAACCTTTGGTGTACTTTGGTTTACGAATTTAAACTTCTTCGAATCCTGCCAAGGTGTTGCGGGCCCAGTACGTCGATCTGTCGGATTGGGAATCGGTCTGGTTAATGACGGAGAACGGTCACGGGACGGAAATAAACGGGGCGTAGTTACCTAGAACTTCAACGCAGAGTTTTCGGGAATATGGCTGACAAAAAGAAGCTGTCGGTCGAGGAAATGCTGGCTGCCTGCCGCAAGCAGGACGGTGGAGGTGGTGCTGGAGCTACGGCGCCGCAAGCCCAGGAGGATCCCTCGTCGCAAGTAACTCCGCCGACCGAATCGACGCCAACCAAGGCTACGAAAGCAACCCCTGCGGCGGCAGCCAAGCCGGCGGATCGGGCGAAAATGAGTGTGGCGGAGATGCTTGCAGCGGCTCGCGGAGAGAGATCGGAGAGCGCCAAACCGACTTCGCCCGCAGTGCCGGCGCGATCCGAAAAGGAAGCGGGGGCAGTTGAAAAAGCTGTGGTAGCGAAGGGTGCCGAGAAGGCGGCCGCGGTGAAAACCGCCAAGCCTGCCGCACCTCCGGTGGGCTCGCCATCGACAAAATCACCCGGCACGCTCGATACGGCGAGCATTCTCTCGGCGGTCCGATCGGCCGCAAAGCCGGGCCCCGTCTCCAAGTCCGAGGCCCCCGCGCGGACGAAGCCCGTCGAAGAAAAATCGAAGAAGATCGTTGTGCCGCCGATGCCGGAAAAGCCGGCCTACGCGGTCGCGCGGCCGATGAGCACCGCCGCCACCACCGAAACACGTCGCGGCTTCTTCGCCAGCGTCAATGCGAAAATCGTCGGTTCGTCGCTCGCCCTGGGCTTCGCCTCGTTGACCGTCACCCATATCCTCTGGGTTCTTGGTCTGGCACGATTCATGTTTCCGAATATTCTCACCGAGCCGCCAACCCGATTCAAAGTCGGCTTCCCGGATGTGCTGGGGCTGGGTCAGGTTGACGAACGCTTCAAGGCCCAATTCGGCGTATGGATTGTCAAAGCCGAGTACGAAGGGCAGCCACAGATCTTTGCGATCAAATCCGTCTGCACCCACCTGGGTTGTACACCCAACTGGCTGGAGGCCGAGCAAAAATTCAAGTGCCCCTGCCACGGCAGCGGTTTTTACAAGGACGGTGTGAACTTCGAGGGCCCGGCCCCCCGACCGCTGGAACGCTACGCGATCCGGATCTCCGACGATGGGCAGCTGGAAGTCGACAAAAGTCGCGTATTCCACGAAGAGTTAGGCCAATGGAAAGACATTTCTTCGTTCGTTCCGGTGTGAAGTCCTCTTGGAAGTTCGTAGTCGCACGACTTGATTCGAGACCCCTATGCCATCGCTCAGCGAAATAATTCGTGAGTCGCAGATCTGGAAGAGCATCTTTCGTCATCCGATGCCGGTCGACCGCCGCAATCGGATCGTGGTGATGCTGACCAATTTCTTTCTCCATCTGCACCCCGTTTCGGCTAAAAAGCAAGGGATTGCGCTGAGCTATACCTGGTGCATGGGCGGGGTGACATTCTTTCTTTTCCTGATCGAGACGATCACGGGCGTGCTGTTGATGTTCTACTACCGTCCGACGCTGGAGTGGGCCTATAGCGATATCCTGGCTCTGCGCGACGTCACGTCGCTCGGACTGATGCGGGAGTTACATCGTTGGGGTGCCCACGCGATGGTGATCACGGTATGGCTGCACATGTACCGTGTTTTTCTGACGGGTAGTTACAAGCCCCCGCGTGAGTTCAATTGGGTCGTTGGGGTGATCCTGCTGTTATTGACGCTCCTGCTGTCGTTCACGGGGTACCTGTTGCCCTGGGATCAACTGGCAATCTGGGCGATCACGGTGGGTTCGAACATGGCCCGCGCCCATCCGGTGCTGGGGCACGAGGGCCCCGGCGCGGCGCTGTTGACCGTCGACGGAATCGACATGATCACCAATGCCTCGGACGCTCGCTTCGGGCTGTTGGGCGCGCGTTTTGTCGGCGAAGAGACGTTGAACCGTTTTTACGTGCTGCATTGCGTGGCGATTCCTTTGGCGGCTTCGCTGTTAATCGCGATCCATTTCTGGCGGGTACGAAAGGACGGCGGGATCAGCGGACCGCTGTAGTGGGAAACAACAAACATGCATGGGCATCTTCCCCTGGACGAATTCCTGGTTCAAATACGCGGCTTCCTGGGCTCCTACTACGTCGCATTGGCCACGATGAATGCGATCGCGGCGCTCTACCTCTGGCAGACCGGCAAGTCGAAAATCTGGTTGAGGGTGGGGCCGATCGAACTGAGCAGTTCGCTCGCCTGCCTGGCCGCGTCGGGTCTTTTTCTGCTGGTCAGTCCGATCGCCTATTCCGTCGATCCGTCCCTGGTGGATGTCATCTCAATTCCCAAACCGTTGCGGGCGGGGCTCGACAAAGCGATGACGCCGGTCAGTTATTCGATCGGCACTTTTTTCGTGCTGGCGGTACTGTTCGTGGGGCGTCGCTGGTTTTCGCGGCCGGAAATCGCCTGGACCGGTCTGAACCTGAGCCTGCTGCTCATGGGTTTTTCGATGACCGATCAGAACTTCGCATCGGTGGTCACCAAACCCGATAATGTGCCGATTGTGGGGCTTGTTTTTCTGCTTGGATTTTTCACCTGGCTGGCGACGCGACGGGCGGTGCTGAACGACGAGCGAGCCGCGCGGGGTGAGCCGCCGCTGGAAGCCCTCGACTCGGAAAAAGTCCTGGTCTGGCCCGACCTGGTCTACACGGAGTTGATCTGCATGGTGGCGCTGACAGCTCTGATGTTGCTCTGGGCGATCGGCCTGCAAGCGCCGCTGGAGGAACCGGCCAGCGCCATGAAAACCCCCAACCCCTCGAAAGCACCCTGGTACTTCCTCGGCCTGCAGGAGATGCTCGTCTACTACGATCCTTGGATGGCCGGAGTCGTCCTGCCCGTCACCGTCATTGGCGGGCTGATGGCAATTCCTTATCTGGATTTCAACAAGCTGGGGAACGGGTATTACACGATCACGCAACGCCGATTCGCGTACGTGACGTTCCAATTCGGATTCCTCGTGCTTTGGATCACGCTGATCGTCATGGGAACGTTCTTGCGCGGGCCGAACTGGAACTTCTTTGGCTTCTACGAAACCTGGGATGCTCACAAAGTGGAGGCCCTGAACAATGTCGACTTATCGCAGCACTTCTGGATCTCGCTGCTGAATCGCCCGATGCCGAAGGCCCCGGAAAACTCCGATCTGCTCGTGAAGATCGTCTACGTCGTCTTCCGCGAACTGCCCGGAATCGCGCTGATCGCCGGTTATTTCACGGTCCTCCCACCGCTGCTGGTGATCTTCCCGCCATTCAGCGCGCTGTTCCGGAACATGTATCTGAAGATGGGCTTCCTGCGCTACATGGTGATGTCGAACCTGTTGCTGACGATGGCATTGCTGCCGATCAAAATGGTGCTGCGTTGGACCATCAACCTGAAATACTTTATTGCGATCCCTGAGTACTTGCTGAATTTCTGACAGTTTTTTTCGACGGATTGACGTCGGAGTTTTCCCATGCCGGCAACGGAACAAACCTGGCGAGACCAGAAGCGCTTGCACTCGATTTTCATGGCAAGCGCCCTGGGGTTACTTGGCGCGACACTTTGGATGTTGAGCGCCGACCACAACCGCGAATGGAAACGGTTTCAAGACCAGGCGCGGGATGTCGAACAGGCGAATAACGAATGGACGCAGCTGCAGTTCGAAACCGACGAGCAGTTTCGCGAACACGAACAACTATCGCTGGCCTGGGACCTGACTCGATCCCAGCCGGTGTCCGACCGTGATCTGGAAGCATTCGCATCCGAATTGGCGGACCAGGCCCGTCGGGAAACCGATGCGCTGCGGGCCGTTCAGCCGACGGCCGCCGCGATCACTCCGACATCGATCGAAAAAATTCGCAAGAGAAACGATGAGCTCAAGGATGCGGCCGCCGCCGTCCTCGATGCGCTCACCGACGAAGGCGCGGCCTCGCGCCGCAAGGCGATCGACCTTCGCGAACAGGTGCTGAACCAGCTGCGGACGATCGCAAGTCAGGTCCAGTTCCGCGAGAAGGTTACGCTCGATGCCCGCAAGAAGCGTAATGCCGATCTGGACGCCGCCAAAGCGAATGTCGACATCGCGGTCCGCGACGGCCTCAGCGAAGCCCGAACACGCCAGCTCCAATTGGATGCCGACACGATCAAAGCCGATCTCGACGGCATCACTTTGAACTACCAGCGACTCAACGATCACCGCAAGGCCCTGGACAGCATCGTGCGCCGCGTCACCGCGGGCGAGGACGAATCGAAGAAGAAACTGGATGCCAGCAAAGCTTCCCTGAAGTCCTTGGAGTCGGCATACAAGCAACGCGATCTGGCCTACATTAACTGGGTCGGTCCATTTCCGATGCCTGGCAAGCGACTTTTGACTTTGCCGATCATCGACGCGTTCCAGTCGCCGCGGAAGATCGATAACTTGTGGAGCGACGACAATACGATCAATTACAACTTCCGCTATGTGCGCCGCTTCGACCGGTGCACCACCTGCCATCAACTCATGGAAAAGTCGATGGCCGGAGCCGCCGACAAGCCGGCGTTTATCCGCGCGTCGAATGTCGATTTTCGCCTCGACGTTCCCGATCGAGCGCGGCGCGAAGAAGTCTTGAAGTCGACCGACGATGTCGAGCAACAGCTGTACCAGCTCTATGGCGTTCGATTCGCCGAGCAGGGGTTATTGTCCAAGGACGACGTCACGGTCACTCTGGTTCGCCCGGAATCGCCCGCGGCGCTGGCGACCGCTGGTGGCGACACTACAAAGCTCACGGGAGCCGGTATCCGCGACGCCCTGGTCGCCTCGAATGTTGCGCAGTCGGTCGACAGTTACCCCATCCGCCCCGGGCTCGCCACAGGGGACGTGATTACCGAGATCGATGGAAATGCAATTCGCTCCCGAGATCAGGCCGAAAGGCTGTTGCTGCAGTCGGTGAAATGGGGCTCGCCGCTGCGACTCACCGTCCGCCGTGGCGTACCCAACCCTTTTACCTCGCATCCGCGGCTCGATCTTTTCGTCGGTTCGATGAGTCCCCACAAGCTGGCCACATTTGGTTGCACAACCTGCCATGAAGGCCAGGGCAGCTCAACGTCGTTCCAATGGGCTTCGCATACGCCCGACGGCGTGAATGATCGCAAGGAGTGGGTCCAGGAGCATCACTGGCACGACAACGCCCACTGGATTTTTCCGATGTTCGCCAGGCGATTCGCCGAAAGCGCCTGCCTGAAGTGCCATCATGAAGTGGTCGAATTGGAAGCCAGTGAAAAGTTTCCGGAAACCCCCGCGCCGAAGGTCACCCACGGCTACCATCTGATCCTGAAGTACGGCTGCTTCGGCTGTCATGAAATCAATGGCTTCGATGGACCCGCGAAACGGATGGGGCCGGATATGCGCCTGGAACCGAACTTCTTTGCCGCCGCGCAGCAGCTCAAAGCCTCGGTCGACTTTGCCGGATTCGACCCGCAGGATCGAGCCTGGATTGATGAGTTGATCGAGCACCCGGAACGCAATGAAGTGCGACACAGGCTCTATGAATCCCTGGCAAAACGAAACGAGGGCGCGTCCCCGTTGTCCACGACCAGCCAGAAACTGCTGCCAGTCCTCAAGGATGTCGAGGCTCCAGGCGTGCAGCGCAAGGCTGGGCCGAGCCTGCGGTTCGCCGGCTCCAAGATGGATGACCAGTTCCTGTTCGACTGGATCGCCGATCCTACCCATTTCCGCCCCAGCACCCGCATGCCGAAGTTCTTCAGCCTGCATAAACATCTCGACAATGAACCACACTCCAAGGAGTTGGCGCAGAAATACGAACAGATTGAGATTCTCGGAATCGTCGAATATCTGCGTCAACGCTCCCAGCCGTTTGAGTATCTTCCGGCGGCCGCCGGGATCACTCCCAGTACCCGGGACGATCAGATCGCCCGCGGCAGAGTCGCATTTGAAGAGCGAGGTTGTCTGGCCTGCCATACCCATAAGGATTTCGCTGAGGTCGCCCGTTATCGCAAGACCGACCAGATCGTCCAGGGGCCGGATCTTTCGGAACTCGCCGACAAATTCGCCGAGGGTCGACACGCTCACGGCGCCCAGTGGCTCTACAGCTGGATTCGCCAACCAAGTCGCTATCACGTACGCACCGTAATGCCCGATCTGTACCTCGATCCGATCGAGAAGCGCGATGAGTCGGGAAAAGTGATCGAAATCACCGACCCGGTCGCCGACATTGTCACCTATCTGCTCGACCGCCCCGCGGACTCGACGCAGGCCTCCTGGTCGCCACGTGGCAATCAACCGAGCCTGAAAGACCGCGACACTCGAAAGGTGCTGGACGAACTCGTCCGCGACAATCTGCGCGAAGTATTCTCCGTGGCAGCCTCGGACCGCTATCTGCAGTCAGGAATTCCTGACGCGATGGCAAACGACCTCAAAGGCGCCGAAACCGAACTCGTGGCCGCGGCGGACCAGAAATCGCTTTCGGAGGAACAAAAGCTCCTCTACATCGGCCGCAAATCGATCGGCAAGTATGGCTGTTTCGGCTGCCATGATGTTCCCGGTTTCGAAGACGCCAAGCCGATCGGTACCGCTTTGGCCGATTGGGGGCGGAAAGATTCCTCGAAGCTCGCCTTTGAACATATCACGCATTATCTCGAGCATGGTCATGGGGGCGGCCATGCTGCGGGCCATCACGAGGCAGTCCACGGACCCGACGACGATCAATCCGCCGGTGCCCACGCCGACAACGGTCAGGATCCGGACACCGTCTACTACCACCACCAGATTGAATCCGGAAACCGCATCGGATTCCTGTGGCAGAAATTGAAGGAACCCCGCAGTTACGATTTCCGTAAGACAGAGAACAAGCGGTACAACGAGCGGCTCAGGATGCCGCAGTTCCCGTTCAATGCGCACGAGCGTGAAGCGGTGATGGCATTCGTACTGGGACTCGTTTCCGATCCGCCGCCGGCCAAGTACCTGTTCAAGCCGGACGCATCGACCGCGGCGCTGATCGAGGGACGCAAGGTATTGGACAAGTACAATTGTGCAGGCTGCCATCTGCTTGCGCCGCAGAAATGGGAATTGGGATTCGCCAAGGATGCCTTGCAGGCGCCGGAATTCCAGGGATTTCCGTTCATGAAGACCCATTTCAACAACGATTCAGTGCAGGCGTCGCTTAAAGTCGACCATCAAGGACGGCGTCATTCCACCGTCTTGGGCATGCCCACAGTTACCGACGACGACGCTCGACCGCTGGTGGAGGACGATCAGGGCGACCGCCTGGAAGGCGATGGCGTTTATGACCCTGCTAAGCTCACCTACCGTATCGACCTGCTGCGGCCATCGCTGGTAAATGGAGCGGCTTACGAAGTGGGAGTCATGCCGCTGGCGGTCAGCAGTGCGCAACTCGAGTCGCGATCGCCGGCCGAAGGCGGCGTATTGGCCAGGTATTTGCTGTCCTCGGTAACCCGGCGTGAAAAGCTGTCCAATCCGGCTGCCAAGGGAAGTGAGTCGTGGGGCTGGGTGCCGCCTCCCCTGGTGGGCGAAGGGGAGAAAGTACAATCATCGTGGTTGCACGATTTCTTGCTGAATCCATTCCCGATCCGGCCTGCCGTCGTCCTGCGGATGCCTCGTTTTAATATGACGTCCGAGGAAGCGGCCTCGCTTGCTCGCTATTTCGCGGCGGTCGATCAGGTCGATTATCCGTACGACCTCAACAATCGACGCCGGACGGAGTATCTCGCGCGAGCCGAGTCGGAATATCAGTCCGAACTGCGCGAGTCCGACCCGCAGCGGAAAACGACGCGGCTGGACGATGCGATGCGAATCGTCACGAACAACAATTATTGCGTGAAATGCCATATCGTGAACGACTTTGAACCGAAAGGCAGCGAGCGGGCAAAGGCTCCCAATCTGGCCAAAGTCTACGAGAGATTGCGACCGGATTACGTTCGCCGCTGGATCGCCAATCCGAAACAACTCCTGCCGTACACGAGCATGCCACAGAACATTCCGTTTCCGGCGGGAATCGACAAAAAGCTCTATCATGGTGACAGCGTTCAACAGGTCGACGCACTGGTCGACCTTTTAATGAACTTTGACGAATATGCGCAGCGGCAGAGTCGTATAGCGCCACTCGTCCAGCAGAATCCGGCACCGGCGGCTGCTGGCGCTGGTTCCGCATCGACGACCGCCCCGGGCGCGGGTGCGGTTCAGGGGCAAGGTTCGGGACAAGTTTCCGGGCAGGGCGGCCAGAGTAATTAATCGACAGGCCGTCGTGGTGGCAAGCACGTTCGCTTCCACGGCATCGTTGAAAATAGTAAAGCAAGGAAAACCGGCGTGGCCCACGGCATCTGCCACGCAATTTGAAAGACAAGGGGTTTGCAATGGTTCGCCAAATCGCATTGAGTCTGGCATGCGTCTGCCTTTGCTCGCGTCTACTGGCCGCCGATTTCGGAGATATTACGGCGACATTTGTTCTGGACGGAACGGCTCCGGCTCCAAAAAAACTGGATACCGCGAAAGAACCGCTGTGCGTTAAAGAAGGTGAGGCCATGTATGACGAGCGACTCACCGTGAATAAGGAGAACGGCGGCGTCAAGGACGTCGTGGTTTACCTGTTTCTGAAGCCGGGCGAGAAGGCCCCCGAAGCGCATCCCGACCAGAAAAAGCAGGCCGAAACGCCCGTGGAGCTGGACAACGCCGGCTGCCGGTTCGTACCGCGGATCGCCCTGGTGATGACCAACCAGCAACTGGTGGTGAAGAACAGCGACAAGTTCGGCCACAACACCAATTTGTCGTTGATCGACAACCCGGCCCAGAATCCCAACCTGCCGTCGGGCGGCAAAGTTGAATTCAAGTTTGCCAAGTCGGAGAAAGTGCCGATTCCGGTGGCCTGCAACATTCATCCCTGGATGGGTGGCTATGTGGTGGTGAAGGACCATCCGTTCATGGCGGTGTCGGACGCAAACGGTAAATTGACGATCAAGAACGTGCCGACCGGTTCCCGTACGTTTCAGTTATGGCATGGATCGTTCATCTCGGAAGGCAAGCAGAACGGTAAAGCGGTAAAGTGGGAGCGTGGCCGTGTGACCCTGGACGTCAAGGCTGGCACCAACGACCTCGGTGAGATCAAGATTCCGGTCAAGCATTTTCAATCCAAGTAGTCCAAACGCCTCCCTAGAGGATGAGGTTCCCGATGCGGTTTAATTTCGGTCGATCGTCGAGCGTGTTTTGCCGGTGTTGGCTGTTGTCGGCAGCCGCATTGGCGATCGGTCCTGGTTGCGGCAATGCTCCGCTGCCGGTACAGGTCGACATGCGCCGCGCGGCGGCAATGCGGGCTGACCTCGAAGCCGGAGCCGCGCAATCGGCCGGCGCCGAAACAGCAACAACGGAAACTCCGGCCGGGTGGGCCACGCTCAAAGGGAGTTTCAAAATCAACGGATCGGCGCCCGATCGCAAGCCTCAGGCGGTCGACAAGGAACGGGAGGTCTGTGCGCCGGGCGGCAAGACGCCGCTCAGCGAGGAAATTGTCGTTGGCGCCAACGGTGGAATTCGCGACGTGGTCATCTTCCTGTCCTCCGTGATTTCCGACGACGAACCGTGGACGCACCCCGACGCGAAGCCAGGCAAATCGGATGAAGTCCTGTTCGACCAGAAGGGTTGCCAGTTTCTCACGCATGTGCTGGCGCTACAGCCGACACAATTGCTGAGAATCAAGAACAGCGACCCGGTGGGCCACAACACCAGCCTCAAGCCCAAGAAGAACCGCCAGGATGACCAGACCGTGGCGAGCGGATCGACGACGACTTACCAGGCGAAAGCCGAAGAGGCCGACCCGTTCCCGGTGTCGTGCGCCATTCATCCATGGATGAAGGCCTGGGTCGTGATGCGCAAGAATTCCTACATCGCGGTCAGCAAGGACGACGGATCGTTTGAGATCCCGAATCTGCCGGCGGACGTCAACTTGGAATTCCGCGTATGGCAGGAAAAGACAAATTATGTGCAGGCGGTTTCGGTGAACGGCCAGCCGCAGAAATGGGCCAAAGGCAAGTTCAAAATGAAACTGGAGCCGAGCTCGACTCAGGAACTGAATGTCTCGATAGACAGCGGCCTGTTTTCGAAGTAATCACGGTGACCTTGTTTGGGTGGTGAAATGCGATTTGATCGAGGATGCAAAAATACGACGGCTGCGTTCCTGTTGCTCGCCGTGACGCTGTGCGGATGCGCTGACCCTCCGGCCGTCTTTGTCTTGAACGATGCTTACTACGCTCATATCGAACGCAAGACGCAGACGACATTCGACCCGCGCAGTCGCGACGATATCGGCCTGATCCTGGCTTCGTCTTTTGGCGAACCGGACGATCCCTACGTCCCACTCATCGCGGATCTTGACGCGACCGAAATTCTGGACCTTACCCGCGTCAAGCAGTCGTCCGGCCGCGTCTGGAGCGACAAAATCGGGATCGCACGCGGGTTGTATCGCGAGCATTGCATCCACTGTCACGGCATGAGCGGCGATGGGCTGGGGCCCACTGCGTCATTCCTCAATCCGTATCCTCGCGATTATCGAATGGGAATCTTCAAGTTCAAGTCGACCGGGAAGGGGCTCAAGCCTACCCACGACGATCTGGTGAGGATTCTGACCGAGGGCATTCCTGGAACCGCCATGCCATCGTTCAAAGTCCTGGACAAAGACGAGATCGAATCGCTGGTCCATTATGTGCGGTATCTGTCGATACGCGGCGAACTCGAAAGGAAGCTGATCGAACTGCTCCCGGACGTCGAAGACCGATTGCTCGATGATGCCTTGCGCGGCAAACAGGACGACAAGTACAAGGCCCAATGGGACACGATCCGCGGGACGGCTCGCGAAGTGATGGAAAAGTGGGTTCAGGCCGAACAGGAAGTCCTGCCGGTGCCGGCGCGCCCCGACGGCTGGCAGGATCCCGAGACGATGCGGGCATCGGTGGAGCATGGCCGCAAGCTATTTTATGGAAAGGTCGCTAACTGCTTCAGTTGCCACGGAGATTCCGCGCTTGGCGACGGCCAGACCCAGGGCGTCGACGCATGGACTCGCGAGCTGCTGAACGATAAAGAACAGTTTCTGGGACTGGCGAAAATGACGCCTGAGGAGCGGGATCGCTTCGAGTACCTCAAAGCGCGCGACCCTCGCATATTGCCTCCGAGAAACATCCGCCCGCGCAACTTGCGGCAAGGTATCTTCCGCGGCGGGCGGCGTCCGATCGACGTTTACTTGCGAATCGTCAACGGGATCGATGGCACTCCGATGCCGTCGGCGCCGTTGCTTAAACCGGGTGAAGCGCCCAATCCGGGAAAGCTCTCCAGCGACGATGTCTGGAGCCTGGTGGATTATGTACGCAGTCTGCAATACGAATCGATCAGCAATCCGAACGATCACGAACCGGTAGTGACCAGGGAGCGACTGTAGGGGCCCGTTGTTGCGAACGGTTGTTTAGCGCGGAGACGAACTGTGGGACGTTTTTGGAGCATACTTTTTCTGCTCGTGCCAGTGCTGGGGGTCTTGACCTTCGTACTGGCGATCAACGAGGTCGGACCGTTTTACCGACATTGGCTGCCGGTCAATATCAACGATCACGGTGGTATTATCGACAGCCTGTTCATGTTCATACTTTATCTGACAGGCGTGATTTTCGTCGCCACGGGGCTGGTGCTGTTCTGGTTCCTCTGGAAATATGACGTGGCGAAGAACCGGGCGCCGGTCAAGTTCTCGCACGGCAGTCACACACTGGAAGTCATCTGGTCGATCCTGCCAGCGGCCACGCTGCTGTTTATCGCCATCTACCAGATGAACGCCTGGGCCGATGCCAAGCTTCGCCGGCCTCTGCTGTCGACAGGTCCCGACAAGACCGCCGGAACGCGAGACGACGTCGTTCAACCGCCTCTGGTGGAAGTCACCGCACGGCAGTTTGAGTGGCGGATTCGCTACGCCGGCTCCGACGGGCAGATTGGCACTCCCGATGACGTTTATACCGTCAACGACCTGCACATACCTGTCGATGAAGAGGTGGTACTGCAACTGAAGAGCATGGACGTGCTGCATAGCTTTTTCCTGCCCCACATGCGGGTGAAACAGGATGCCGTGCCTGGAATGAAGCAGTTTCTCTGGTTCCGCGCAAATCGCACGGGCACGTACGATCTGGTTTGTGCCGAACTGTGTGGCTGGGGTCACTACAAGATGCGAGGCAGGTTGTACGTCGAATCGCGGCAGCAGTTCGACAAGTGGTTGAAGGAAAAGTTTCAAGAACAAGAGCAGACGGAACTCAAGGGTCCTCCGGCGGAGAGTGCGGAATGAGCGGTACCACAGTAGATTCACATCAATCGGCGGCGGATCATGCGCATGGCCATGCCCATAGCGGTTCGCACAGCGGAATCGGACATTTTCTCAATACCTACGTCTTCTCCCGCGACCACAAGATCATTGGCCTGCAGTTCCTGTTTTCCACCCTGCTCTGGTTTCTGGTCGGCGGACTGTTGGCACTGGGAATCCGCTGGCAGGTGGCATTCCCCTGGAAGACCATGCCGGTGATCGGTCCAGCGTTGTTTTCCGCGGAAGGTGGACAGATCTCTCCGGAGTTCTACACCACGTTGGTGACTATGCACGCCACCGTTATGATTTTCTTCGTCATCATTCCGATCCTGGCGGGCGCGTTCGGCAACTATCTGATTCCGCTGATGATCGGCGCCGACGACATGGCGTTCCCGGTCTTGAACATGCTGAGTTATTGGTTCATGTGGCCGGCATTCATCTGCATCGGCAGCGCCTTTTTTCAGCAACCGTATGGTGCCGGCGCGGGATGGACTTCGTATCCTCCTTTGTCGGCGATTCCCGAAGCGGCTCCCGCAAGCGCCACCGCGCAGACCATGTGGCTGATCGGTATCACGTTCGTCGGCGTCTCCTCGATGATGGGGTCGGTCAATTATCTGACGACCATCATCCAGATGCGAGCGCCGGGGATGACGATGTTCCGATTGCCGCTGACGATCTGGGCCATGTTTATTACCGCGATCCTGCAGGCATTCGCGCTGCCGGTGCTCACCGCCGCGGGGTTCATGCAGGTAACGGACCGCTTGCTGGGCACGGGCTTTTTCCTGCCGGAAGGTCTCTCGGTCAATAACGCGGAACCGGTCAGCGGCGGCGGACAGCCACTGCTCTGGCAACATCTGTTCTGGTTCTATTCCCATCCCGCGGTCTACATCATGATCCTGCCGGCGATGGGAATGGTGTCGGACATCATTGCCTGTTTCTCACGCAAGCCGATCTTTGGATACAAGCCGATGGTCTATTCGATCTCCGGCATTGCCGGGCTCGGATTTATCGTCTGGGGTCACCATATGTTTGTTTCCGGCATGCACCCGATGCTGGGAATGACGTTCATGGTCGCAACGATGATGATCGCGCTGCCCAGCGCCGTGAAAGTGTTCAACTGGTTGGGAACGATCTGGGGCGGAAAAATCCAGTTCACCACACCGATGTTGTTTTCTCTTTCGTTCGTCTCGATGTTCATCATCGGCGGCTTATCCGGTATTTTCATGGCCGCAACGCCGGTCGACATTTTTATCCACGACACCTACTACATCGTGGCCCACTTCCATTACGTCCTGTTTGCGGGTACGGCGATGGGCGTCTTCGGCGCCATCTACTTCTGGTACCCGAAGATGTTCGGCCGGATGATGAATGAGTTCTGGGGTAAGTGGCATTTCTTCCTGACGTTTGTGTTTTTGAACGGGACATTTTTCCTGATGCATGTGTTGGGCGCCGTCGGTTTTCCGCGGCGGTTGGCCGATCCGTACGAGTACGACATCTTTCGGCCGCTGCAGCCGATGAATCAATTCATCACGATCTGCGCGATCGGCATGGTAGCCAGCCAGGTGATTTTCGCCGCCAACTTCTTCCTCAGCATGTTTTTCGGATCGCGCGTCGGACGCAATCCCTGGAATGCGAATTCGTTGGAGTGGATGGCGCCTTCGCCGCCCGGACATGGCAACTTCGATTTTCAGCCGGTCGTTTATCGCGGTCCTTATGAATACGGATCACCGGAGGTCGACATCGATTACTATCCGCAGACGATGCCGCCGCCTGCCGGAGTCTCACCGATTGCCGGGAACCGCGGCGCGCATTAAGCGAAGGCAACTCGGCGGAACGGGAACACATGCACGTTGGTTCGCCAAACTCGATTTCACCTTGGCCCGCGCGGTGGGCGATCGTACTGGCGTGCGCTACGTTTCCGTTAATCTGGGTCGGTGGACTGGTCACGACCTATGACGCAGGAATGGCCGTACCCGATTGGCCGACCACTTACGGCCACAACATGTTCGCCTACCCCGTGCTGGACTGGCTGCGCGGACCGTGGGATATGTTCATTGAGCACGGTCATCGATTGCTAGGTTCCCTGGTCGGCATGATCGCCATCGGGTTGAATGTCAGCGTATTTCGAAATGAGCGGCGGGGTTGGCTGCGTGTACTCGCAGTGGTGGCACTGCTGGCGGTGATTTCCCAAGGGGTCCTGGGAGGCATGCGGGTCCGTTTTGACAATCGGCAACTGGCGATGATCCATGGCTGTTTCGGTCCGGCCTTCTTCGCTTTTGCAGTAGCCTACGCTTGCTTCCTGTCGCCCGACTGGTCGAAGGTCTCGGCGGGCCGCCTCGATCGATCCGGGCAACGCATCCTGCGACTGTCGGCGGTTCTGGTTGTGTTGACCTACTTGCAGTTGATTCTGGGCGCTTCGATGCGGCATCTCACGTCGCAGATTTCACCCGACTTTTTCCGGATCCTGGTTATCTTCCATCTGATCAATGCGCTCGCCATCGCGGCACATATCGCCGTCCTCCGTGTCCGAATCGCGGCGAATTTCCCGCGCGTGTTGGGATTGCTGCTGCCGGTGCGTGGAGTTCTGTATCTGGTCAGCGTCCAACTGGCACTGGGGGTCGGTACCTGGGTCGTCAAATACGGTTGGCCGGAATGGGTATCGAACTGGGACTTTGCCGCCGGCTATCTGATCGCGGCCAAGAGCCATTCGCAGTCGATGACGGTCACCGCTCACGTCGCAATCGGCTCGCTGATCCTCGCGGCAAGCGTGTTGCTGCTGGCCCAAACGGCCCGGCGCTTTCTCCCGACCGGCGCCAGCCCGTCGCGTCCCTATTCCGCCGACCGTCGCGACGGCGCCAACCGCCCGTCCGGCCTGGCGATGGAGGCGGTCCGATGAGCGTTTCCACGACGGCCATTCGTCCCGGATTGACTCTCGGCTCGCGCGCGGCGGATTGGATCGAATTGTGCAAGCCGCGAATCAGCCTGATGGTCCTGGTGGCCGTCGCCATGGCCGCGTTTCTGGCGCGCTGGGGCGACATCGAATTTGTGGTCTTGGCGCACACGTTGTCTGGAGTAGCGTTGGTCGCGGCGAGCGCCAGCGCGATCAACCAGTTGCTGGAGATCGAAACCGACGCACGGATGGATCGGACCCGCGGACGCCCGCTGCCGTCAGGGCGGCTCTCCGTTCGCGCCGTTCGCCGATTCGCGCTGATCGCAATCGTGGTCGGGTTGGCCCAATTCTTGTGGTTCGTAAATTCCGCCGCGGCGGCCTGGGCATTCGCAACATGGCTGATCTACGGCTTCATCTATACGCCCCTGAAGCGCCGCTCGGCGTTCAATACGGTGGTCGGCGCCGTTTCCGGCGCAACGCCGATCCTGATCGGCTGGACTTCGATGGGCGTTCCGCTCGACCTGCGGGCGATCGCATTGACCATGATCCTGTTTCTCTGGCAATTTCCGCACTTCATGGCGATCGCTTGGCTCTACCGGCAGCAATATGCCGACGTCGGAATCCGCATGCTGACGGTGATCGATCCGACAGGCACGCGCGCCGCGATTCAAGCGGTGGCCGCGGCGCTTGCCTTGCTGCCGGTCAGCTTTGTCCCGGCGCTTTACGTTGCCGCTCCCGGCGCATCCCTCTACGTCGTCCTGGCATTCGTACTCGGCGTCGCGCAACTGATCTTCGCCATCCTGTTCTTCGCGATCCGCAGCCGCTGCACGGCGACCTGGCTGCTGAAAGCGTCGTTGATCTACCTGCCGTTGTTGCTGGTACTTTTGATGTTACTCCCCTGGTTCTAACTGTTGCAATTGCGAACGGATCTATCCCATGTCGGAATCTGATACTCACCACGGCGATCACGGACACGGTCACATCAAGCTGGTCTACCAGCCGGCCTTGCCCATCCCCAACGGAAAGACCTGTTTGTGGTTGTTCCTTTCGACGGAGATCATGTTCTTCGCGGGATTGATCGGCACCTACATCGTATTGCGATTTGGTGCACCTTCGGGGACCTGGCCGCTGCCGCACGACGTGCACCTGTCGGAACCGATTGGAGCATTCAATACGTTCGTTTTGATCTGCTCCAGCGTGACCATTGTGCTGGCGTTGGAAATGGCCAAGGCCAATCGCACCGGCGCGGCCAAAGGGTTGTTGTTTCTGACGTTTATTCTGGGCGGCGTATTCTTGAGCGTAAAAGCTTACGAATACAACGCGAAGTTCGCTCACGGAATTTATCCGTCAATGCCGCACAGCCTGATTTATGACAAGGCCGATATCCATTACGTGGCAGCCGTCCGGCAACGGCTGGCGACATTAATCAGCGATCTCGACAAAGATCGCGCCGACTACGAAACGATGCCTGGCGAGCGCGACCAGTTGTCTGCGGAACGCACCGACACCGAAACGCGACAGAAAGATCTGCGTGCCGAACGGTCCAAAGCGGATGCCGGTCGCCGTAAGGAAATCGACGGCGACCTGGAAACCAATGAGAAGTCCCTGCAGCGCATCAGTCGCCGATTGGCGGAGATCGAAACGCGGTTACCGGTGCTCAAAGCCAGCGAACAGGAACGCAATACGCGACTGGCGATCTGCAAGGATCTGCAGCGCTACGTCGTGCAGGCCGCGGAAATCAACGCCGCGACCGATTCGGACCGAGCGGATCGCGAAGCGGCCATGGAATTACTCGCCGACCTGATCTATCCCATTGGCGGAATGCGCCCGCTGGCGTATCTCGACGACTACGCGAGTAAACTCCGCGTCCGTCGCGGCGATTTGGCCGGATCGGTCGATTCGGCCGCGAATGATGAGTTGGCCAAAGCGGCGTTGACCGACCAGGTCGACCGGATTGACGGCTGGCTCCGTCTGGTGCCGGGCGTCAGCCTTACTTCGGCGCCCGCCTCGGAAAAGCCGCTCGTCAAGCTTGAACAAGGGCTGAACGAGGAATACCATTGGCTGCGATTGCCAATCCGCATCCCCAGCGGAAATATGTGGGCCAGCACTTATTTCCTACTGACCGGGTTTCACGCAATCCACGTTGTTGTCGGGCTGATTCTCTTCATTGTCGCGCTGCCCCGAAATCTTGACAGCTCCCAAGCCTACTTTTTGGAAAACAGTGGTTTGTACTGGCACTTTGTGGATCTGGTCTGGATTTTTCTGTTCCCCTTACTGTACTTGTTCTAGAGGTTGGCAATGGCAGAACATCAATCGTCGCAGCACTTGGGCCACGGGGGCTCGGATTCCGCTCACGGCCACGCCGGACATGGGGGATTGGCGAAATACGGAATCGTCTTCGGCTGTCTCTGCCTGCTGACCGGGGCTTCGTTTTTCACCTATTCCGAACTCTGGCCGTTCAAGAGCACACCAGCCGTCGGTTGGGCGTTCATGATGGCGGTATCCTGCACCAAGGCAATGCTCGTCATCTGTTTCTTCATGCACCTGTTGTGGGAAGCGAACTGGAAATACGTGCTGACGATTCCCGCCAGCGTGATGTCGATCTTTCTCTGTTTGGCGCTGGTCGGCGATATCGGCATGCGCACTCGGTATTACGCGGAAGAGCGCTGGCTGCATTCGTCGGAGCCGCGCCGTCGTGAACCCGGCCACCATGGGGCAAATCATCCGCAGGAGCCGGAACATGCCAAGGACCGATCGGGCCAGTCGAAATAGGACGCCCATTGAATTGCCGCCTCCTCAGGAGCGCTGATGCTCCCCCATCGATTCGCCATCGAAATTGAGGGCGTCTCTTACGCCTACAAGGAGCGGTTGGCACTGCGCGACGTATCGCTCCAGGTTTCAGCCGGTGAGGTGTTTGCATTCCTGGGCCCGAACGGCGGCGGCAAAACCACCCTGTTCCGCATTCTTTCGACGCTGTTGACCGTGCAACGCGGTTCGGTGCGTGTCGCGGGTTTCGAACTACCCCGGCAATCGAGCGAAGTTCGGAGGAAGATCGGAGTGGTGTTTCAATCTCCAAGCCTGGACAAGAAATTGACGGTACGGGAGAACATTCGCCATCAGGCGACGCTCTACGGAGTAAGCGGCCAGCGGCTTGCGGATCGCGAAGCGGAGATGATGGAACTGTTCGGAATCGCCGATCGCGCGGGGGACCGCGCGGAGTTCCTCTCGGGAGGATTACGCCGGCGCGTCGAACTGGCCAAGGGACTGATTCATGAGCCGCCGATTCTGCTGCTGGATGAACCGACAGTGGGTCTCGACCCAGGTGCCCGCAGCGACCTCTGGCGCTGCCTTCTCGACCTGCGTAAGCGGCGCGGAACCACGGTGATCCTGACGACACACCTGCTCGACGAAGCCGACAGGGCCGACCGGCTGGCGATCTTGGACCAGGGCGGTCTGGTCGCACTTGACACCCCGGAAAAACTGCGCGCATCGATCGGGGGCGACACACTGCTGCTGCGATCCACTTCGCCCGACCGCCTTCTGCGCGAACTCCAAGAGCGTTTCGGATTGACCGGCCGCGCGATCGACGGGGAAGTTCATATCGAAGTCGCGGATGGTTATCGCTGGGTCGCTCGGCTTTACGAAGCGTGTGGCGAATTGATCACGGGAGTGACGATCGGCAAACCGACTCTGGAAGACGTTTTCATTGCCAGGACCGGACATCGCTTCCGGGCCGAGTCGAATGGCGGGGGAAATCCGGTTCGACAGGGCAGTTCACATTCCTGAGCAGCGGTCTACAGTAAATTGTCATAGGAACGTTGGCAGTGTCGGGTGAATGAATGACGGTGTTGACGGACGAGTACGGGGCGCGGCAGGATCACGAGCGGGACCGTGAAAGCGGTCGGCCACCGCTTTTCGCCGCCGTGATGGCCCTTTGTTGGCGGGAAGTGATCCGCTTCCTGCGTCAGCGGCATCGTGTCATCGGAGCCCTGGGACAGCCGGTCCTGTTCTGGCTGCTCTTTGGCGTGGGACTCGATCGGTCATTTCGGCTGGAGAGCCAAGGATCCGAAGGGGCGTTTCTCGAGTATTACTTTCCCGGCACCTTGATTCTGGTGGCTTTGTTTACGGCAATCTTCGCAACCATTTCGATCATCGAGGATCGCAAGGAGGGCTTCTTGCAGTCGGTCCTGGTGGCGCCGATTCCACGCTGGGTAATGGTTTTGGGCAAGGTAAGCGGTGCGACGCTGATTGCCGTCCTGCAGGGTGTCGTCTTTCTTTGCCTGGCGTTCTGTTTTCGCTGGGAATTGAGCCTGCCGCGATTTCTGGCCATTACCCTGTTGCTGACCGTGGCCTCGATCGCGATGACTTCTCTTGGCTTTGTCATCGCCTGGCGGATGGACTCGACCCAGGGCTTTCATGCGATCATGAACCTCGCATTGATGCCGATGTGGTTGCTGAGCGGTGCGTTTTTTCCGGTTCCGGCGATCACCCCGGACACAAACTGGCGGCAGGCAGCGATGCATTGGGCGATGCGCCTCGATCCACTGACGTATGCCGTGGCTGGCGTGCGGAGGATGCTCTCCGCAAGCGCGCTGCCGGACCCGTTTTTTGAGCCGGGGGTCGTAGCGTGCTGGACCGCGACGCTGCTGTTCGCGGTGGGAATGTTTGGCTTGGCTTGCTGGACGGCGTCGCGCGGCGCGGGAGGAGAATCGGCATGAGAACATGGGTGATCGCGATACTGGCAGGATCGGCAAGCCTGATCTTTTTGACCACCTGGATCGTCATGAAAAGGCGACCTTCGTTCGAAGTCCGGCCCGCGGGACCGTCTGTTCCCGACTCCAGTGCGTCGGCTGGCGCCCGCGCCGGCGGCGACGACTGGCTCGAAAACTATCGATTAACCGACCAGAGCGGTCGGCCGTTCGATTCCACCACGCTGAACGGCAAGGTGCATGTCGTGAGTTTCTTTTTCGCATCCTGCCCTGGACCGTGTTTTAAACAAAATACGAAACTGCGCGAGATCTGCGCCGAATTAGCGCCGCATGGCGTGACCTTCGTGAGCATCACCTGCGATCCGGAAACCGACACTCCCAGCGCACTGAACAGCTACGCCCGCAAACTGGAAGCTCCCGCCGACGGCTGGCATTTTCTGACCGGCACGCTCGACTACATTCGCCGTGTGGCCGCGGAGGTCTATTCGGTCCCCTTGGACAAGGGGACGCATGTCGAGTCCTTTCTGGTGATCGATAAGTGGGGAGTCCGCCGCGGCAAGTTTCACTGGAACAGTGTGGAGGAAATTAAGGCGATGCGCAAGATGTTGCCGGAACTCGAAAGCGAAACCAGCGCGCCTCCGCCACCCAAGCCGCAGACGTCGGCCGCCGATGGCGACGAAGCGGAGACACGCGAAGAATCGTCCGATGAGGGGATGGCAAATCCGGGGGACAACGGGGAAGGGGAAGGGGAAGGGGAAGGGGAAGGGGAAGGGAGCAGGGTCGCACCTGATTGCCGATGAAGCTGGCTTACCTGTTTCCGCATGTCAACGCCAGCCTGAACGGGCTGTCAGGACTTCTGCTGGTCCTAGGCTATTGGCTGATTCGCCGGGGGCGCGTTCGCGCTCATCGCAACGTAATGCTTGCCAGTTTCTCGGTATCGATCCTGTTTCTGATTTCGTACTTAACCTATCACTTTGGCTTTAAGGACGGCGTCAGCACGTCGTTTCCTAAATACCCACCGCTATGGGCCCGTTACGGATACTACGCAATTCTGCTGTCGCATACGATCCTGGCGTCGTTGGTTCCGTTTCTGGCCTTGCGGACCATCTATCTTGGACTCAAAGATCGACGATCGGACCACCGTCGTTGGGCACGTATCACCTGGCCGATTTGGCTCTATGTGTCGGTAACAGGCGTCATCGTCTATTTGCTGCTGTATCATGTCTACCCGCAGCCGACGTCAGCCGATAAGATAATAGTCCCAGCAGCGAGTTCCGCGGAGGATGGCGAAAATGGCCGAACGGGCGTTTGATCCAAACGAGGCACCCAGCGGTGCTTCGAAGGAACCGGGACGGTGGTTCCGGCGGATTCTCCGTTCGGCGGCCTGGCTTTTGCTTTTGATCGGGCTGTTGTTGGTGACGGACGTGGCGATGGCTTGTCCTAATTGCAAGGACTCACTGGCGCAAAACGATCCTGCCAGGTCTGGCCTGTCGCGCGGGTTCTATTGGAGCATTCTGCTGATGCTCTCGACGCCGTTCGTTGTGACCGCCGGTCTGGGAACCTATTTTTATCTGTTGGTACGGAAGGCCAGGCGAGCAGCTCCGCAGGTTCCGAGCTGGCAGATTCACGAGCGGCTGTCTTCGGCCGGCTGATCTTGCACGGTTGTTCGTCAGCGTTTCGGCCACGCGATTAATTTGGCTGCCCGTTCACCTGTGGATTGGCCCTTCGAGGAGCACGTGGAGATGGACGCACTGCAAGTAAGGCAAGCGCTGCGCGACGGCAGCCTGGTATTCGCGACCGCGGCGATTGCACCGTCGTCCAATTGGCCACGGGCCTATCAGCGCATCGGCGGAATCGACTTCGTATTCATCGACTCGGAACACACGCCGCTCGACCGCGGCACATTGTCGTGGATGTGCCAGGCGTTTTCCGCGATGGGTATTCCGCCGGTTGTGCGGATTCCCAGTCCCGATCCGTTTGAGGCGTGTAAGGTCCTGGATGGCGGCGCGTCCGGCTTCATTGCGCCCTATCTCGAGACCGTCGATCAGATCCGCCAGTTGATCGGCGTGGCGCGCTATCGGCCGTTGAAGGGGGCGCGGCTGCGCAACGCATTGCACGATCCGAACACACTGGAACCAAAGCTGCGCAGTTACTTGGAGCAGCGCAACGCGTCGACGATATTCATCGCCAACATCGAGAGCGTTCCGGCCATTGAGAACCTGGACGACATGCTGTCGATTCCGGGAGTCGACGCGGTGCTGATCGGCCCCCACGATCTTTCGTGCAGCCTGGGGATCCCCGAGGAGTACGAACATCCGCGTTTTGCGGAAGCAGCGAAAACGATTTTCGGCAAGGCCAGGGCACGTGGCTGCGGCGCGGGACTGCATTGGTGGCAGGGAGTCGGCAGCGAAGCGAACTGGATCGAGTCGGGAGCAAACCTGATCATGCACAGTACCGATATCACGCTGGTTGTGCAGCACTTGCAGCGGGAAATCGCAGAATTGCGATCGCGTTTCGCCGCGCCCCAGGAACGCCCATCCTCCGGCACATCCGAAAGCGTCTGAATCGGCGACGCCTCGCGGCCCATCTGCCCCTAAACGTCTTACGCGAGGCTCCGTGCCCTCCGCGGTAAAAAGCCCTCCTCGGTCGTAACCGATTTGATTTGCCCGCCCAAGCCGGCTACGATCGTGCGAAAGATCGTTGTCGTAGGAACCGCAATCCATGCAACTGCGATTTGGACATTGTGATCCCCGTTGGCTCGCCCGCGCCCTGGCGGCCGTACTGGCATCGCAATGTGCTGCGACCGCAGTGGGTGCGATCGAACCGGGTGAGGCTTTTTTTGAGCGACAGATTCGTCCTTTGCTTGTGCGTCATTGTTACGAATGCCATTCGGGAGCGGCGGGCGGCGCGAAAGCCGCATTGAGGCTCGACAGCCGGGCTGGGCTTCGCCGCGGCGGAGAATCGGGGCCGGCCATCGTTCCCGGGAATCCTGATTCGAGCAGGCTTTTCGCCATGATCGAATCGGATTCGATGCCTCCCGACGAGCACGCGAAACTGAGCCCTTTGGAGAAGCGGCACGTTCGCGAGTGGATCGCGATGGGTGCGCCCGATCCCCGCCAGGACAGCGAATCGAGCCCTCGTCAGGCGTCCAACCACGAACCGCTTCACGAGTCCGGATCGGTGATCGATTGGTGGAGCCTGCGCCCGGTGCGACCGCCGGCGCAAACACCCAGCGTTGCCGACCGTGCCTGGCCGGCGTGCGCTACAGACAGTTTCATCTTGGAGTCACTCGAACGCAACCAGTTGAAGCCGGCTCCCGTCTCTGAACCACGCTCGCTGCTGGTGCGACTCCACCAGATCGTGACCGGACTGCCGCCGAGCGAAGCTGCGATGGCCGACTTTCTCGTCGCGGCCGCGGAGGATCTGGATCGAGCGTGCGCCGACGAGGTGGATCGGTTGTTGGCTTCCGTGAGTTTTGGCGAGCATTGGGCGCGGCACTGGATGGACGTCATTGGCTACTCCGACACACACGCTCTGGAGGAGGATTTCGACCACCGCGGCGCATGGCGTTACCGCGACTATCTGATCCGGGCGTTCAATGCCGACCTGCCGTTCGATCAGTTGATACGCGAGCAAATCGCGGGAGACCTTGTCGTTCCACAACGCTGGCACCTCGAGGGAAAATTCAACGAGAGCCTGATTGGTCCGGCGATGTTGCAGATGGGTGAGATCAGCGGCGACGACGACCTTTTCATGGACGGCCTCACGTTCAACTTCGTCGACAAACAGATCGAAACGGTATCGCGGGCTTTTCTGGCAACGACCGTCGCTTGCGCCCGGTGCCACGACCACAAATTTGATCCGATCTCGACGGAAGACTATTACGCCATGGCGGGAGTCCTGCATGGCACACGCTGGACGTCGCGGACGATTGACGACCCGGCGATCAATCGGCAATCGGAGATTGAGATCGACGCGGCGAAGGGGCTGCTGCGGGCGCGGCTCGGCGAGCAATGGATGGAAGAGCTTCGTTTGTGGATCAGGGCTGACGACGCCGCGCTGGCCCGCATGGACGCTGCGGTGGACGCCAAACGTAACGGAGATGGAAAGAGCGAGGTTGGCGGGAAAGCCGCTGGCGATGGGAACAGCGGCGCAGTTCCCGCGCCGCTTGAGGATCTGCTGTCGCCTTGGATCTTGCTGCGAACTCAAGAAGACGGGGCCCCCTTGATCGCGGCATGGGGCGAACTGGTGCGACGCGTCGCGCGGGAGGCCGAGGAGCGAAGCGAACACAATCGACAGCATTACACCGTCTGGCAGGACTTCCGGGATGGTGGCACGGGCGGTTGGCAGCAGGATGGACTTGGATTAAAGCACGTTACCAGCGGAGACTTTGCGATTGCGACGGACGGCGACGGCATTCTGACCGCGCTGTTGCCCGCCGGACTTGCCACGTGCGCCTATGCCGACAATCTGAACGGGCTGCTGCTCTCGCCCCATTTACCTAAGTCGCACGCGCACTACAGCGTCGAGTTGGTCGGAGGAGCCCACGCCGACCTGCGGACCATCGTCAACAGCTGTTTTCATGCCGGGCAGCGGAAGCCCGCGAACAGCCTGCAGCCGGTCTGGGTGACGATGACAACTCATGCGCACGAAGGCGAGCGATATCGGATTCATCTGGAGTTGTCAACGAAATGGAGCAACCTGGCGTTTCCCCGCAAAGCATCGATTTTCACTCCAACCCTGGTCGAATCCGATTACGTCAGCGAAAGATTTGCATTCCTGCGTAACGATCGCTCTTGGTTTGGCGTGACGCGCGTGGTGCTGCACGACATCGGCGATGGGCCGCGCGCCAGCCTGGATCATATGCTGCCGCTGTTCGCGAGAGACGCTGCGCCGCGCAGCCGATCAGAGCTCTGCATGGCGATGGTCGAACAGTGGGTGGCCGCCCTGGAGCGGTGGAGCAACCATCGATGTTCCGACGCGGATGTTCGGCTGTTGCAGTCGTTGCTCGAGAGGTCAATCCTGTCAAATTCCCTGAAGTCATCGTCTGCGGGAGTCGTCGCCGCGGTGGAGCAGGCACGTCGGGCGCAGCGACGGATTTCCGCGCCGCGGATTGTCGAAAGTCGCATGGAATTCGCCGCGGGCGGCTGGAACGAGCACGTTCACGAGCGTGGCGACATCCTGCAACTTGGCGCGGAGGTCCCGCGCGGGTTCATCAAGGTACTGAGCGAAACGGAGCGAGCGTTTCCGACGGCACAAAGCGGCCGGCTGGAACTGGCCGACTCGATTACCGCGGTCGGCAATCCGCTCACGGCGCGCGTGATCGTCAATCGTATCTGGCACTGGACCTTCGGCGCGGGACTAGTGCGAACCGTCGACGATTTCGGCCGGTTGGGTGAGCCGCCCAGCCATCCCGAGTTGCTCGATGACCTTGCCGATCGGTTCGTGCGCAGTGGCTGGTCGATCAAGGCACTGGTTCGCGCGCTGGTGAGTACCCGTACATTTCGTCAGAGCGGAATTGGCGACGATCGAGCCCGGAATCGCGACGCAGAAAACCGGCTCCTGCATCACTACTCCTCGCGTCGACTCGAAGCGGAGGCGTTGCGCGACGCGATGCTCTTCGCAGCCGGGCAGCTCGACCGTTCGCTTTACGGTCCACCGATCGAGCCGTACCGGACGCCGGGGGAATTTCGCGCCGACCGGGCAATATTCAGCGGACCGCTGAACGGCGAGCATCGCCGGAGCCTCTACACGAAACTCAACATCATGGCGATGCCACGTTCCCTAACCGTTTTTGACCTGCCGCTGCCTAAAGTGGGACGCGGCGCCCGCGACCTTACGTCAACCCCGGCGCAGGCACTGTTCCTGCTGAACGACCCGTTCCCACGCCGGATGGCGGCGGAGTGGGCCGCCGCAATTGTCGCGGCGCCCGACCGCGATCCAGCCGGTCGCCTTTCGGCGATGTTTCTTCGGGCCCTGCATCGCCCGCCGGACGCGGAGGAACTCTTGCAGTTCACGACGATGATCGATCAAGGGAAAGCCGCTCGCTCGCTTCCCGACACACAAGTAATGACGGACGTTATACTCTGGGCAGATGTGGCTAGCGCGATTTTCTGCCTCAGTGAGTTCAGTCTGATTCCGTGATCGGCCAGGGGGCGCGGCCTTCCCGCGATTCGATGATGTCCCAGATATCACGCCATGCGGCAGCCGGTTGTCCGGGTCGCTCGACCGCACGATCGCGACGCGCATTCCTGCGAAACTCGGCGATCGGATTCGGGCAGATCGCGTTTGCAGCCCTGGGGGCCGTGTCGAGCCCCGAACAATGGTTGCGATTGAAGGCGGACGAGGGTGCAACCGCTGCCACCGACGACATCGGGGAACCCGCGCCCTGGTCCGATCCTCGTACGGCACGATTACACCCGACACGAGCGCGGCGTGTCATTTTCTGCTTCATGGAAGGAGGAGTTTCCCAAGTCGACACCTTCGATCCGAAACCGAAGCTGGACGAACTCGATGGCAAGGCGGTCGTCATTCGCCGCCAGGAGAGCCCGAACGGAGCCGGTCAGCGAAAGTGGCTGCGCAGCCCCTGGCCGTTTCGTCAACACGGACAATCCGGGATCGCGGTGAGCGACTTGTTTCCGTATCTCGCGCAGCAGGTCGACGAACTGGCTGTCATACGCTCGTTTACCGGCCTCAGCCCGCTGCATCCTCAGGGCGGATTGTTTTTGCACCAGGGGCGATCTTTCGGTGGCCTTCCCAGCATGGGCTCGTGGATCAGCTATGGCCTGGGCAGCGAGAACGAGAACCTCCCGGGGTATGTTGTGCTCAGCAACGACTGGCTCTCGAATACCGGCCTGCAGGCGTTTTCAAACGGGTTCTTGCCGGCCCGCCACCAACCCACGGTCTTTCGTGCGGACAAGCAAGCGGTCGATAACGTCGTTCCAGCGGAAGGCAGTCTCGATCGCCAACAATCGCTGCTGAATCTGGTCATGCGCCGCAATGCGGAATTCGCAAGGCAACGGGGGAACGACGACGCACTCGAAGCGGTCGTGCGAAACTTTGAAGTCGCCGCGCGCATGCAGCTCGCCGTTCCCGACACACTCGACCTGGATCGCGAGCCTAACTACATCCACGAACTCTACGGCACCCGACGCGATGATCCCAAGGCGGCCTTTTACGCGGTGCAATGCCTGCGTGCCCGGCGATTGATCGAATCCGGCGTGCGCTTCGTCGAAATCACCTGTCCCCTGACGACGAACCCCACTTCACCCTGGGACCATCACAGTGGGCTCAAGAGCGGTCACGAGCATCTCGCGCGGATCACCGATCAGCCGCTGGCCGCGCTGATCACCGATCTGAAAGCGCGTGGCCTGTTCGACGATACGTTGATCGTTTGGGCCGGTGAGATGGGCCGCACTCCCCACACGGCGAACGGCGACGGCCGCGATCACCACACCACCGCCTACAGCATTTGGCTCGCCGGCGGCGGAATTCGCGGCGGCACCATCTACGGTGCCAGCGACGAATTGGGAATGCATGTCGCCGAATCCCCCTGCGATCCGCACGATCTGCACGCCACAATGCTCTACCTGCTGGGCTTGGAACACCAACGGCTGACCTATCGCCATAGCGGTCGCGACTATCGCTTGACCGATGTCCACGGCAACGTATTGACGCCCCTCGTGGCCTGAATTCTGCGGTCGCCGTGTGCCACACAGTGCCACACGACGCCCTGATCAGTCGTTCAAGTGGTATTTCTTGAGCGACTCGCCTTTCGTGGCTGCCCTGTTGCGTTTTGCACGCTCGGATTCCAACATCTGCTTCGTGTAATACACATCCAGCGGATTGTTGCCGGTGCCACCGACAATTTCCAGCAAAATCGACCGTTTGAGATCGACCCCGATCAGTTGCCATGAAAGCGAGTGACGGCCGATCCCAAATTGCAGCAATCGTTCGCCCGGATATCGATCGACGGCCCGCCCCGAGTCACCCCGGCCATCGATCGCTATCAAGGGGCGGATCTCCGAATTCGCCAGCCAGGAATCGGGCAGTTCCAAACCCCGGAATTCGCCGGACGGCGTTTTCGGTTCGGCGCGGGAGCGGCGATCATGCACCTGTCCAGCACGCGAACATAGGCGATATCGAGCCAACTTCCGTCAACGGCATGGGCCGAATCACCGATCTTCAGCGGTGACCCCGTTGCGACGTCCGACAAGAATCCTTCATCCAGCAGGTGCATCGCATTGCTGTTAATCGCAATGAAGATGCGGAGGCCATCGCAGGCGAGCAGAAGGTGCGGCCAAGTTCCAATTCAACGGGGTAACTCGAGATCGACTCGATCAACAACCGGATAACGATCGCCGTTATCGGACCGGAGTTCCAGTCGGTACTGCAGATAGCGGTCATTCGGACGCGTACGGTACGCGCCACGCGCCGCATCTGTCCAATCGCAGCTCCGCAGGGAATCTCTGTCGGGTGCTGACCGAGCACTGAGGACGATCGATGTTCCGGGGGGGATCGACGAATTTGTGGCGATACGAGCGCCCCCGACCGGGCCTTCCCAGGAGAACACCCGGGACTCGTACGCCTGCCGATACGATCGGTGATAGATATGTCCCACATCCTGGGCCCAGATGAGATGCGGACCGTTCGTCGGCAGGCGTTGGATCCGCGGCTGCTCGAAGCGCCGACCATCGTTATAAAGCACGCGGGACTGCGTGCGGTGGTCGCCGTGCCGGGTATGCGCGTTGACGGCGAGATCGATCTTCCCGTCACCGTCGAAGTCCGCAGCCATCGTATCGTTGACGGAATCGGAGAAAAACGTCGTACGTCGACGGGTCGCAAATCCGGTATCGCTCCCCCAGTAGATGTGGCACGCAAGATCTTCCCGGGTCAACTCGCCGCTGTGCTGTGGAGAAACCAGATCCAGATGCCCATCGCCGTCCAAATCGGCGACGGTACGGCCCAGCGGCGCGAACCCGGGCAGCCACTGCGCGTCGGCATGCCGATAACCGTTCTTGCCTCCCCAGAAGATGAGCGAGCCCATATCGCGGTGTCCGGAAATCGGATCGTTGTAGCTGCCGGAGAGCAGATCAAGCCAACCATCGTTGTTGAAGTCGGCGGCGTCAACGCCCAACGCACCCGAGATCTTCAGTCTCTGCTCCTGGTGCGTCTTGAATCCGTCAGGACCGCCCCAGAGGATGCGTACGCAGTCCAGCGTGCGGGATGTGACGGCGATGTCGAGCCATTGATCGCGGTTGAAATCAGCGACGAGGTGTTCCTGCGCATAGCCGTCCATCTGCAGCGCGACGCGGCGCCCTGGGGCTGCGACGAATCCGTCCGCCCCGCCGTAGTAAATGAAAAGTTGTTCCTTCTGACCGCTCTCCTCCGCGCCAAACGGTTCCAGTACAAGGTCGAGCCAACCGTCGCGATTCAGATCGGCCACGCTGCTCGTTCCCAGGAAATGTTCGTGCAGCACGGTACGATTCGAGGACTTTTCCAGCCCCTCGGGGCCGCCCCAGAGGATGTTGGCCCCCAGTGTCGGATCGGCATGAGCGTGCGCGCCCGCGTGGCCCGAGTTCAGTACGATCAGATCGGCAAAGCCATCCGCGTTGAGGTCGCTGGCCGACGCTTCGTAGCCGCTGTGAAACGGCAGTTTCCAGACCTTCTCGGGATCAAATCCATTCCGTCCTCCCCAGTAGAGATGCAGCGGGACCGCCTCGTCGAGTTCTCCGCCGATGCTGTTGCAGAAGACAACGCGCGTCGGCAGTTCGCGTTCCGCCGGAACCGCCGCGACATGCAAGGTGCCGGACGTCGGAAATGCCGCTTCGCCCTTGCGAAATCCACGATGTCCGTCACCGAACCAGACGAAAGAGTCACTTTGAAACGTCGTGGCGACCTGGTGAATCGCAACCACCAGATCCGAATGGCCGTCGCCATTCAGATCGGTCGCCGCAGTGGCTGCGGCAAACGGTGCGTCCAGTTGCGTCGACCGCTCGGGAGTGAATTTCCCTTGTTCGCCCCACAGAACGCGCACCGCATCCTTGTTGCGATGGCCCGCTCCCGCCTGCTCGCCACCTGCCGCGCGCGCCTGATCGAAATCGACAAGTGTCAGGTCCGACTGATGGTCCCCGTCGAGGTCCGCAATGGTAATCTGCGTCGCGGGAAAAGCGGGCAGACGTTCGGGGGGATGCCAGTCCCGGCGCGACGCCGCGCGGAGAATAGCAATCTCGGCCGTCCGCCGACCGATGACCAGATCGGGGCGCTGGTCGCCGTTCAATTCGCCTACGGCAATACAGGCGGCATCGTCCAGGTTCAGTTCGATCTGGGTCTGCTGCGGCTGCCATTGCTTCTCGCCGGCGGCGGTGCCCCAGAAAAAAGTGATCCTGTGGTCCGAGCCCAAAACGATCAGATCGCCCGCCCCATCCTGATCGAGGTCCGCCGAGGTCACCGCCTGCGCTGCGACCACCGCCAGATCACGCATGTCGACGACCGAGTAACCGGTGGCGCTTCCCCAATAGACGCGAATAATCCGGCCTTCGGGCTGCGACGGCAACCAGCGCGAGGCACCCAGCACGGCAACGTCGGGCCATCCGTCCGCGTTGACGTCCGCAATGGCAACCGCAACCGCCGCGTTCATCGGTAATGGCGAGTTGACCCTCTGCGGCGACCAGCCATCCGGACCGCCCCAGGCGATCATGACGAATCGACGGTCATGGTGCACACCGATCGGGTTCGGACAAAAAACCAGATCGGTGTAACCGTCGCGGTTGAGGTCTCCCGTGGCAACCTGTTGCGAGCCTTCGACGGCAATCTCACGACTCACGGCCCGCCCCTCCGGCGCCAGCCATCCCGCGGTGGCGGGCAACATCTGGAACGTATTGTGCGTGCAGTTGAAAATCAGATCGAGATGGCCATCGGCATTCAGATCAAATCGGTGGATCGTCCGCAGCGTACCGTCGTGGGCAGCGTACAGATTCTGTCCTCCGTCATCAAATGTCCCCCGCGCAAAATCGCGGAAAGAATCATCGACGAATCGCAGGGGGCCCTCGGCCGAAGCAGTGCCCGCCACCAAGAATGACCCGGCCATCGCCAGGGCGATGCCCAACTTCAAACTGAACGATTTCCATGAATACCAGCCCGAAGACGGGCGTCGACGTCGTCGAATGATCACCATGCCGAACCTCCTGGCGGTTACTGATGGCCGGCCCTCGTTGCCGCCGGCCCAGGGCGCTCGCCGCCGAAACAAGACGCAAACGGGCTGCGCGTCGTCGTCGAAAATCCCGATCGGCAAAAGGACGCACACTGCCGGCGGCGTCTACTCTCCAATCAGATGCTCGATATCCTCGCGGCTGACAGTAAACAGATCCATATCCTTGCAAATCGCGCCGAGACTTACCAGGCACTCGGTGAACAGCTCACGCGTGCGCAGTTCAAGTGCCTGGGAATCGAGCGAAGTCATGACCTTCAGAATCGTCCGGCCTTTCCGCACGTGCGTGCGTTCATCCGATCGAATGAAGTCCGCGATGTGTCGCAGCAGTTCGTCGTTCCGGTCCGCCGCGGTATCGATCAGGTTATTGATCGTTTTCAATACTCCGACCTCGCCGAAAAGGTTGATTTCCGCCATCGCGAACGCCGGTTCCATCGGGCCACGGCAGGTCGAACCGGTGAGTCGATTCCGCAGTTCAAACGGATCGTAACCGGCCGCCAGCAAGGCGCGATGCCCGATCTCGGTATGCCGCGCCTCGTCCCAGGTAATCCTCGCCAGATCATATTCGGACTGAAAGTCGCGGAAGCGAATGTCCCAGATAAACGTCCCGAACGCCTCGATCGCATCGACCTCATCGCGCTGCGTGCGGATGAAACGTAGACGCAGGCTCTCGTACGAGTCGGCGGGAAATCTCGGCTGACCATCGGCCAGGTCGTAGTCACCCGTGTCTTTAAACGTATCGAAACGCGAATCGCGACGCGGAACCGTGCCGCGCTGAAACGGCTCGGATTGTGAGCGTAACGGTTGGGGCGCGGTCCCGCGCGGATCGGCGCCGGTTACGCCGCCGATCGATGCCAGGAGCCGCTGCAGGTGCCATCGCCATTGGGCCAATGGCGCCTCCTCCAATCCGCCCTCAACATAGGCGGCGATCGCCGCATCCGCCCAGTCGAGCATCGGTTCGTAGTCCACCAAAATTCGTCGCAGGCAACGAATCGTGGGCGCATCCGCGACGGGATCGGTGTCATCGATGTGGTGCCGGTAAGCCGTCGCCAGCGTCTGGCCGACAACCTGATGGATGCCGGCCAGCAACGCAACCGAGGAATCCGCCATCAGCAGCTCGTCGATGAAGCCGTCAATTTCCGCATCGCGAAAGTCATCGATTTGCGGCAGCCGCATTTCTTGTTCGGCGAGCCGCTCCCGAAGCATGCGCGCGGCATCGGCATGGTAGAAGATGTGCCTGCCCGTTTCCAATTTCACTTCGAATTCGGGAATCGACAAGGTCCAAGCACCCAGCCCCTGCATCAAGCGACGTTCGAAATAGAAGTATCGCAGCAGCCTGCGGGAATTTTCCGCGACGGTAAACTTACCGCCCAACTGCCGCTTGTCACGAGGAAAACGATAGCGGAACTCGCGCCGTCGCTGCTCCGCCGCCAAACGTTGGTCCGGCAACGACACAGCGGGTATCGGATCGGCGTTCGACCGATCGTTAGATTGCTGACTGTCCATCGGTTTCGCTCCAACAAATCCGGGGGAAAGTGAAGGGTGAAGGGCTCCTCACCTGTGACACAAAGGGTACCCGTTGTCTGTTTTTGAACGTTGAAACGCGGTCAACGTTAGCTCGAAAGATAGTGTATTGGCTGGGCAGAGTCTACGAGCAGAAAGGCCCCGTAACCCGTAACCCCGTTCACCGCGGGAACTTTCAACCGCAGCCAGCGTTCGTAAGACAGCGGCAGCGATGCTTCGATGTCCGATGGCGGCTCGCCTTGGTTTGCCGATGGCTCCATGAACCGTCGGGCCCGTTTCCAAAGTCCGGCAGGTAAGTCCTGGATCTCGGCCAGCGGATCGTTCTTCGGGTCGGATTCGGGGTAGGCCAGAAAATAGTAGTTGAACTCCAGTTCGTCCGGCGCGCGATTCGATGGGAGATCCCAGCGGATCGTGGCAGGCGAATCGGCGGCCCGCAGATGTTGCACGATCTTCGGTTCAACCTGATCTTTGTCGACGCTTCTGGCCAGTTCACGACTGTCGGAAGTTCCCACGCAGGAATCGCAGCGAGAACTGAATGCCAGGCGGGCGTCCCCGAAATGTGGCGCATTGCATCGTCGTCCTGAGCGACCGCAAGTCCAAAATCAACGATCCGTGGCCGGCCGTCTTCGGCGAGAATCATGTTCGATGGTTTCAAGTCGCGGTGCAGGAGTCCGCACTGGTGGATCGCGCGAAGACCGTCGGCCACCTGACCGACAATCTCCAACGCCCGCGCCGCGTGCCGTGCCCGTTTCGGGTGAGCGATGTGCGGCCGGAACGGGCCAGCGATTCATCCATTCGCGCTGCAGCTGGCCAGTCGGGACGCATTGGCCGGCGAAGAGCCAGAATTGCCAGCGGTCGCGGACTTCCCGATGCGAAGCCACTTCCACCGCCTGCCAAGATACTCCACCGCCGCCCGCATCAACGGCGACGGAACGAAGGCCAGATTGCCGATGAGCATTGCCAGCCCAAACGTTGGCATGCCGAGCGCAACGGCGATTCCGCCATGCACCATCACCGCCATCGCCAACATGATCCAACGTGTTGCCCGCGGCCAGACCAGGACACAATAGAATGTCTCCCAAATCACTGTCAGGTGGGTCAGCAGTGCGATCAAGGCGGGAAAACGAATCAGCCATGTCAGGTCCAAAGACTGGTAATCATAGTTCGAAAGGGCCATCCACAATGCGCTGCCGTCCCACCAATCGGTGCCCTTGAGTTTACTGATGCCGCCAAAAAAGTAGATCACGCACATATGGATCTGCACCAGGCGCACCGCCACGGTGGCCCAGGCCGATGATGGCGGCTGCAGGCTATCGCGCGATTCGGGATCACGCCTGGCGGCGCGCAGGCTGTCGATCGACCAGACCGCACCGCTCGGCCCAAGCATCAAGTACGTTGCCAACAGAGCATTGACCTGATCCAGTCCATAAAGGGCCCCTTGCAGACGGTGGCAATAGCTGAGCGTCAGGATCCAGGCCAGAACCGCCACCGTTCGCGTGAACAGTCCCGCCGTCAGCATCGCGTAGACCACCAGCGCTGCGATATGGATCAACCAGAGCAGCCAGGCCGAGTCGACATGCCAGAACAGGCTCCAGGCGCCCGGCGCATTCGCTTGGTTCATCTCACGGGAAAGTTCCGTACTGATCCAGGCATTGGGTCCAAGGAAGCTCTGCAGGTCCAGCGTCCAGACGGCGTGGGAATAGAACAGCATCGCCCCTCCGAGGATCCGCAACATCGCCAGAGTGTGGGGAGAGGAAGGGGCAAACCAAAAATCGTTCCAGAGCGGACGGTCGAGCACGTTTGTCCAGACCGATCCCGGACTGCGATCCGACCGGATCGGCACGGAACGGGCAACGTGGGGGGCACCGCTTTTCGATTTCATGGGGATGTAACTCGCGACGTCGGCGGCGAGGCGGGAACGTCGTCCAGATCCGAATACGAACGGGGATCGGTCAAGGACGGACTTTCGCGCAGCAGGACATCGTAGGGAATCATGCGATGTTCGACCCGCGTAATCGATGCGGCCGGAACTCCGTAGGCAGTACGCAGGTGATTCTCAAACGAACCGCGGATCCGAAAATAGTTGGCCAACGCGTCGGCATGCCGCGACCTCGAAATCGAGTCGGCATCGTCCGGCAACGGATCGGGGTAGGCGCCGTGCAGAAACTCCGTGAGCATGAAATGGCGGTGATACATCAGCCGAGGCCGGTGCAGTGCGCGATCGGGATACGTGATCGCGGTCGGTGGACGATCGTCATCGGCGTCCAGTGAAGCGCGCATCAGGTGGTTGGCGGCCGGCGGATTCGGAGCAAAAAACGCATATCCATGATTGAGAAACATGAAATTGATATACGGCCGAAGCCACGGCATCACGATCTCCGCGTCCGGCGCGGGATTTCCGCCAGGTGGAATCGTGTTGAAGTGAAACGGGCTCAGGAACATCGCAAAGATATGCAGCAACAAAAGGCTGCTCGCGGCCAAACGCCCCAGACGACCGATGCCCCAACGCTCAACGGAATCCGCGGACATACGGAGAGCTTCCTGGTTCGGAAAAAATGAACGGGCCGGCCAAGTCTGCTATCGGCCATCCGCACCCACGGCGAAAGATATTCCGGTGCGGCTGGATTTGTCGATACAAAACGAAAAACCCCGCGTCGCATAACCGCGACGCGGGGTATATTTATCCCCTCGGGATCGTCGACAATCGGTCGTGTCGGATCGGATCCGCAGCGGCCTACCGTGCGTTGGCGACCTTGGCTCCATCGAGTTGGAAATCCAAGGTGCGGCTTTCGCCAGCGCGGAGCGTAATCGTTTTCTCCTGCGTCAGCGTGCGGCCGTCCTGCTGGTATTCAACCATCACCGTGTAGTTTTCCCACTCGGCGCCGTCGTCCAGGGTCGTGGTGGTAAAGGTACGAACACCGCCGATTGTCTTCGTTTCGTGTCCGGCAAGAACGACCTTGGCGCTGTGCGGAACATAGACGGTCAACGAGGTCTCCGGACGGGACTCCAGATCGAACGCGATTTCCGTGTTCTCGCCGGCACGCAGCATTACCGTCTTGGTTTCCTCAATCTTGCGCCCGTTGCGAGTAATTTCCGCTCGCACTTCATACGTATAATCGAAACCATGATTCAGATTGCGCGACACAAACTGTCGATGGGCTCCCGTACTGGTCGTCGCCACGCCGTTCACAAAGACCTTGGCGTCGGTCGGAACATCCACCGCCAGCAACGCGTGAGAGGCTCGGTACTGCGTGTTGCCGCCTGGAGCAGGCAACGGCGCTTCCCCGCCTTCGGCCGGAGGCGATTCGCTTTCGGGTGCTACCCGATAAATCGTGCTCGAACCGCCGTTAGAGCCGCCGCCCGACGAGCCGCCACTGCTGCCGTGGTAACGAACAACCGCGTGACCACCGCTCGATCCCCAACTACCGCCACTGGAGCCCCACGATCCGTGGGAGCGATGACTGTGCCAGCGATCGTGAATCCGAGCGAACAATCCGCGGCGATAATGGCCGCTGCTGCCGCCGCTCGAACCCCAACTGCCACCACTCGAGCCTCGCGACCAACCTCCGCTGGATCCCCCGCTCGATCCCCAACCCCCACCGCTCGACCCATATCCCCAGCCAGCATAAGCCTGTCCGGCAAACAGGACGACAGTCGTCACGGCAATTACCGCCGTGAGTCGTTTCGATCGACGCATCGAAATACCCCCTCAATTTGAATGGAAAAATGGTCCATTGGCGACGGAATAGTCTTCTCAAACTTCCTATCTAGCCACAACATAGCAACCTTAGCATGTAAATCAAGAACTATGGGATGACTTTTATACCAGGGAAGCATGGGATTACTAGGTAAAATACAGCGATTGTAACGGTGATCAGGACAGGCAAAACGCACCTCGAAGCCCGGGTTTGGACTGGGAACGTCGGCGTCACGACGGTTTATCGATTTGGACTCGTCCCGGTACTATCAGGAGAGGGAGGGATTGGAGCGTCGCGTTGCAACGCTCCGGCTCGGTCCTAGCTCTCGGATCGGTAGTCGACCGTCTTGTGCGTAAACGTTGAGTGCTGGCCAGTGATTGCGCAGGTAGTTCAGTGCCTTACCGAGCTTGCTGGACGGGAGTAGCGCCCTGGCCACCACACCGTCGAGCCATTGGCTGAAACGGTCCAGGATCAATCGCGATTCCTTCTGACGAACTTCCGTTCGCGCGTCATTCGTCCAGTCCGACGCGCGACGCTCGATGTCAAACAACTGACCGGTCAGCCCTAGCGGTAACGCGCTCGTCCGCAGATCCTCGTCCTTGGCCTCAAAGACATGACGGCACGCATGCGACCAACAGGCCATGCGCGTCATGGAGCTGCCTGGTGCCAATACCACGCTCAAATTGCCTGAGAACAGGAACAATCCCCCTTGTCGCCCATCCATCGAGAGCTCGTTCTTGACGATTCCAAATAGCCCATCGAAACTTTTTCCCATGTCGACTGCCGCGCGATGTAAATAGACTTGCATCCAGGTGGCAAGCTGAGCATCAGGCAACTCGCTGTGTATGTCGCAGAACAACTTCCAAGGCCGCCAACGCATCGACCGGAATCGAATCGATGCTCCATCTTTCGTGCGAACGCGGATACAGTGCAAACCGCTGCCACGCACAACCACGGGAACGAATGCCGACGGTCTCTCGCGTGACTCCGACGATGGCGAAGTTGCCAATTCGATATTGCGCTTCCAGTAATAGGACGTCGCCACCGAACAACCGACCGACTGGCAAAACTGCGCGATCGTCTGCTCGCTCTGACGGAACTGCTCGAATCGCTCCGTCTAGAGTTGAAGCGAGCTGGGATCAGACATTCGAGACATTGACTCGGCCTCCAAAATCGGTGAAAAGTTCTGTGACCACGTCACAAAACTACACCCGGATTCCAAGCCAGGTCGCCGAAAAAGTGGGCGAGGTCTATGTACGCTTACGAACGTTCAATGACTGGGCTTCGGGACGAGTACGCATAGACCGCGCCAAAGAGAGCGATGAACAGAGCGAGCAGCCAAGAATAGAAGCGAGATTCAGAGCGGGGGAGGTCAGCAAAGCGGCCGATCGAATTTGGAAACAAGATTACCTCCGCCATGAAAAAATTGAAGCATGCTCCGACAACGAGCACAGCGCGAAAAAAGCGATCTCGAGTCATCTGATGTTTCTTATCTGGCGCGGGTCTCGTGACACCGATGCAGGAAGCCACAGACCGCACAAAGTCCACAGAGGTTATGCCCGCAACGTGAACGAACCCGCCAAGTTCATTTGTCACTGGCATTGATGCGAATATCGTCGCAGCAAAATTCCCCGGTTGCGCCGAACAGGCCGACGCGAAGAATGGCTTCGCGGGTCCCTAGTGGGACTCGAAATTTTTTGGACTGATTCCGCCATGAAAGTGTTCCGGAAATCGGATCGAGCCACTGCGTGCCAAGGTCCTTGCGGTTCTCGTCAAAAAAGGAAATGGCAACCGTGGCAAATTCATCGGGGTTACCTCGCGTGACGTTGGTCGCCTTAACGCGAGCGGAAATCTCCATCGACTTGACCCGACTCCCGTCGAGCGGTATCCCCTGCAACATATGCGAGCTGCGGCCGGCGACATCGTTGCGGAAGGCCACGTAGTGTTTACCTTGAGGGGCGGCGTTCGACTCCCAAAAGGCCAGCCGTTCATAGAACCAGCCCGGGATGTACTTCAGGTCGGTCGCGTCCTCCTCGAAATCTCCATTGACGACTTTCGGGCGCAGGGGATCGGGCTTGACGCGGCGATTTTCTTCCGCGCGGCCGGTCATCGGTACAAACAAAGTGGGGCGCAGGGCGGCCATATCGAGTTTCCCGTCTTTCTTGCGCATCAGGTACATCGTCTGCTGGTACCGTTCGCCGACCGGGATCACCATCAAACCGCCCTCGGCCAGTTGGTCTACCAGAGGTTGCGGGACGTTTTCCGGCGAACAGGTCACAACGATCTTGTCGAAGGGGGCATGTTCGGGCCAACCCTGGAATCCATCGCCGATTTTCACATGCACATTTTCGTACTTCAGTCGACCCAGGACAGCCTCCGCGGACTTGCCGAGCGGTTCGACGATTTCGATCGTGTAGACCTCTTTGACGAGCGGGCTGAGCACGGCGGCCTGAAAGCCGCTGCCGGTTCCGATTTCGAGCACCTTGTCGGACGGCTGTGGATCGAGCGATTGGGTCATGTAGGCGACAATGAACGGCGATGAAATCGTCTGTTTGTCGCCGATCGGCAGCGACATATCCATATAGGCCTTGGGGCGTAATTCCCTGGCGACAAATTCGTGCCGCGGCGTTGTACGCATGGTACGGATCACGCGCGGGTCGCTGATCCCGCCGGTTATCAGTATTTCGTCGACCAGTTTGTTGCGCGCGATTTCGTAGGGATCGACGGCCGCAGCAGAACGCGTGAGGCCCGCGAGCAGAACGATTCCGGGCAACAGGAAACGAAAACCGGCCATTCGACGGAGGAGCACTGCCATCAGAGTCTCGCAGAATATGAGGTGCGTGGACCGAACCAAAACCGCTCCGGTCCAGAATAACCGATTCTGTCGAATTGCGGGATCAGGAAAACCAGTTTGACAACCGCCGCGCGTCGAACGGTTCTGGGGGGATCATGGCGGGAGACATTTTGGGTCGCCGCACCAGGGGTCACACCGGGCGAATTGGGGGTGTCGGACCCTTTCGACGGTTGTGTTGCGAGCCAAATTGGGCTATTTTCATCGGAGACCTGCCTCGCGCTCCCCGTGCTGCCGGGCATGATGCCCGCCCCCTGCAGCCCGTGACCGCGCCGCCATTTTCACTCCAAACTCGCTCGAACTACTTTTCCACCGCAAACAATGTCGAAAAGGAAACCCGCATGAGTTCTGTGACCGCCCCGGACGCGTTGTCGGACAAGATCCGAGCCGCCAAGGAGCTGCTGGATGCCCAGGTGCGAGAGACGATCCAATGGCACTTTCACGAGTCGACCGGGAGTCCCTTCTGGCTGGCGAAAAAGTCGGAGTTGAAATTCGATCCTTTAAAGGAAGTCAACTCGTTCCAGGATATTCAGAAATTCCCGCTGTTCGAGGACGAGTGGTTGCGCGGCGGTCCGGTGAACCGTTGGTTGCCCAAGGGACTGGCAGGCAAACCGGCCTACGTGTTCGAGACAGGCGGTACGACAGGCATACCGAAGAGCCGGGTCGTGGTCGAGGATCATTGGATCGATTACGAAAATTTCAGCCATACGCTGCCCGACCGCTATTTTCCTCCCGGTGCCAACTGGTTGATGCTCGGCCCTTCCGGGCCACGCCGATTACGGCTGGCTGTGGAACACCTTTGTCAGTATCGAGGCGGCATCTGTTTCTGCGTCGATCTTGACCCGCGGTGGGTCGTGAAGCTGATCAAGAAGGGCTGGATGGAGCATCTGGAAGCATATAAGACGCACTGCATCGATCAGGCTTTGACGATTCTCTCCGCCGGCCACGACGTCAAATGCATGTTCACGACCCCCAAACTGCTCGATGCGCTCTGCATCGCCCTGGAAAAGCAAGGCCGTTCGCTGCGCGACACCGGCATCACCGGAATCTTCTCCGGAGGCACGGAATTCACACCGCAGTTTACGCGGTTCTGCATCGAGGAGTATTTCGGGGGTCCGCCGGAGGTCAGCGGCATCTATATGACGCCCACGTACGGCAATACGCTGATGGGTTTGGCTTGCAGCAAGCAGGTCGGTGCCTCCGACGGTTACAAAATAAGCTATTACGCACCGCAACCCCGCGCGGTGATCGAGGTCGTCGATTTCGACGATCCGATGAAAGTCGTGGGGATGGGCGAAAGCGGACGCGTGAAGCTTACCACGTTAACCAAAGAACTGTTCATCCCGGGATTCCTGGAACGGGATGAAGGCGAACGCGAGCCGCCGTTCGATACTTATCCGTGGGATGGGATCAGCGGCGTCAAGCCGTTCCGAGGCATCGCGTCGCAGACGACGGTCGGCGTCTACTAGGCAAAAACGAGTATACCGATTCCGAATTCCGAAAGGGGAACAGGGCGTGTTGAACATTCCGGTCATCCGCTGGGGAAAAGCGTACGAGTCGCTGGAGAATGATAACGTAGTGCACTTCAATACGGGCGAGCCGATCGCCCGCGTGGGTCAGGCCAACGGCGGCATCATCCAGCGCGACATGCGTACGGCGCAGCGCGCTCGAGAAATTCTCTGCGGTATTCCTCAGCAGGAACTCGTCGAGCGCATCTGTAAGGCTGCCGAATTGTATGAATCGGCGACACTCCCCATGGGCGATGGCCAGCAGTCCCCCGCCGATTTCGCCCGCCAGCAGTCGGCCAGCACCGGTCTTCCCGAACACATGTGCCGCGCCAACATGCCGAAGAACTCGTTCGTGCTGAAGAACATGGGCAAGATTCTGGACTGCCTCACGCGCGGTCTCGACTTGAATATCCTGACCACGGGCTACGGTACGGAGAGTCGCGGTGTCACGGTCAGTTACCAGTCCCAGGCGCCGGTATTGAGCGCCGTCTTGCCATCGAATTCTCCGGGGGTGCACACATTGTGGCTGCCGGCGATTCCGTTGCAGTTAGGGTTGGTGCTCAAACCGGGCCCCCAAGAACCCTGGACGCCGTATCGAATGTTTGCGGCTTTTACCACCGCCGGGATTCCCGCCGAAGTCTGGTCGATTTACCCCGGGGGACCGGAAGCGGGCGCTGCGGTGCTGGCGGCGGCCGATCGCGCGATGATTTTTGGCGGCACGGCGACCGTCGAACAGTACAAAGGCAATCCCCGAGTTCAAGCGCATGGGCCGGGCTTTTCCAAGATCCTGCTCGGCGATGACGTGGTCGACGACTGGCAGAAGTATCTCGACCTGATGGTCGAGAGCATCTACATCAACAGCGGACGGGGCTGCATCAATTGCTCCGGCGTCTGGGCCTCGCGCCATACGGAAGCGATCGCGGCAGCACTTGCCGAACGTATCGGACCGATCGAGGTCAAACCGCCAGACGACCCGCAGGCGGGCCTGGCGGCGTTTACCGTTCCCGGTCAGGCCAAGGGCGTCTGGAACCTGATCGACGCCGACCTGAAGGAATCGGGCGTGCAAGATCTGACCAGCCGCTTTGGACCTCGGCTGGTCGAAATGGAGCGTTGCGCCTACCTGAGACCGATGATCGTCCATTGCGAATCGCCGGATAACGCCATCGCGCGCAAGGAATACATGTTCCCGTTCAGCACCGTCGTGAAATGTCCCCAGGAGCAGATGCTGGCCAAGATCGGACCGACCCTGGTTTGCTCGGCGATCACTCGTAACGAGCAGTTCAAGGCCCAGCTGGTCAATGCCACGCATATCGACCGGTTGAATCTCGGAGCGATTCCCACGACGCGATTGAACTGGCTCCAGCCGCACGAGGGGAACATCATCGATTTCCTGTTCCGCAATCGTGCGCTGCAGGTCGCCGATGTCTAGTGCCGCCGACGACCTGGGCGCCGCACAGGCCGATGGTCTAAGGGAGACGTTGGCGGATGGTTCCGTTTGATTTTCAGTCGCGAACGCGGATCGTTTTCGGTCCCGATCGGATCGATTCCCTCGGTGAGCTGGCCGCGGAACTTGGAGCGCGCCGGGCACTCGTCGTCAGCGATCCCGGCATCGTTGCGTCGGGGCATACCGAGCGAGGCATGCGTTCCCTGCAGACTGCGCATGTGGAGTCCCACCTTTTCGCGGACGTGCGCGAGAACCCGACGACCGACGAAGTCGATGCAGGCCTGAAGGTCGCGCAACGTTACGACGTCGAATTGCTGATCGGCTTGGGCGGCGGCAGTGCCATGGACTGCGCGAAAGGGATTAACTTCCTGTTCAGCAACGGCGGCCGCATGCAGGACTACTGGGGAGTCGGTAAGGCGCTTAAACCAATGCTGCCGATGATCGCCGTCCCGACCACGGCTGGCACGGGAAGTGAAACCCAGTCGTTCGCCCTGATCTCCGACGCGCGGACCAAGGCCAAGATGGCCTGTGGCGACAAAAAAGCTGCGTGTCGCGTGGCGGTTCTTGACCCGAAGCTGACGCTCAGTCAACCGCAGCGGGTTACGGCGCTGACCGGAATCGATGCGATCGCACACGCCCTGGAGACCTATGTCACCACTCGGCGCAACCCGGCCTCCCTGGCATTTAGCCGCGAAGCATGGCAGTTGCTGGCGACCAATTTCGCTACGGTCCTGCAGCAGCCGCAGGATCTCGAGGCCCGTTCGGGGATGCAGCTGGGAGCCTGCTTCGCCGGCCTGGCGATCGAAAACTCGATGCTCGGCGCAACCCATGCCCTGGCAAATCCGCTTACCGCGGAGTACGGCATCGCGCACGGCCTGGCGATCGGCATCCTGTTGCCACACGTGATCCGGTTCAACGGCCGGGATGTGGACTCGTGGTATATCGAACTGCTCGAAGTTTGCGTAGCGCCCGGATTGCCGACTGTCGGCTCGGGAGTTGCAGGATTAGCCGATTTCGTACAATCCCTGGTTCCACTCGCCGGCCTGCCGGTAAGATTGAGGGAGTGTGGGGTCGACGAGCGGCGTCTGGAGCAACTGGCAGCTTCTGCGGCGAAACAATGGACCGCCAGTTTCAATCCTCGCCGAGTCAGCGAACCCGAGTTGCTCGAGATTTACCGTCAAGCCTACTGACCGCCGCGGCACTTGCCGCACCTACCACAAGGGACAACGATATGTCGAATTCAGCGCGTCTCTGGAAGGCCTGTTTGGCAATCGGTCCAGCATGCGTCTTGATTCTTGCCGTCTCGATCGTCTTTCGTGCGACGGCGGCCGACATTGCCGATCGCGTGGCGGCGGATTGGCCGCTGTTCCGAGGCAACGTGGTCGCGTCGGGTGTCGCGACCGCCGAATTGCCCAAGGTGCTTGACTTGGCCTGGAAGTTCACCGTCAAGAACGGCGCCTTCGAGGGTACTCCCGCGATCGTTGGCGGACGAGTTTATCTCGGGGATATGGACGGCAAGCTGTACGCACTGGATTTGACGACGGGCAAGCCCGTCTGGGAACGAACCTCGACCGCCGGCTTCATGGCTTCACCCGCTTGCAAGGACGGCCGGATTTATCTCGGCGACATTGATGGAAAATTCCATTGTTTCGATATGATAACCGGCGAACCGCGATGGAGTTTCGAGACCAACGGCGAAATTGACTCGAGCGCGAACTTCCACCGCGATCGCGTTCTCGTCGGTTCCCAGGACGCGACGCTCTACTGCCTCAACGCCGACGACGGCAAGTTGATCTGGAAGTTTGCGATCGAGGATCAGATTCGCTGTTCTCCCACCGTCGTGGAAGACCGCGCGTTCGTGGCGGGCTGCGACGGCAAGCTGCATATCATCGATCTGGAAAAGGGAACCGAGCTGCAGTCAGTACCGATCGAGTCCCCGACCGGAGTCACGCCGGCCTGCCTGGGCGATCGCGTCTTTTTCGGTACCGAAGCCGGCAAGTTTTTCGCGATCGATTGGCGCGAGGCGCAGGTCCGCTGGACGTACTTGCCGGAGCAAGGCGCGCCCCAGGCGTTTCGAAGCTCCCCGGCGGTCACGCCCGAATTCGTCGTCTTCGGCGGTCGCAACAAACGCGTGGTGGCGCTCGATACCCGCTCGGGCGAACTGAAATGGGAGTTCACCGCGCGGCATCGCGTCGATTCATCACCCGTGGTGGCCGGCGATCGGGTCTACGTCGGCTGCGGGGACGGTCGGATCCTGGGGATCAACCTCCGAACCGGTGAACAGGAATTCAAGTTCGAGGCTGGAGGGGGGTTCAGTGGGTCGGCGGCGGTGGCGAACGGCCGACTGGTGATCGCCAACGATCGAGGAGTGATCTTCTGCTTTGGCGGCGAGGGGGAAAAATGACCACCGAGGCCGTAAAAACCGAAGTCGGCAGTTACTTCATTTCCAACTACCCGCCGTTTTCGCAATGGAAGCGGGAAAACCTGGACGACATTCGCAACGCCTTTTCCCTTCCGCCACGCGATGTGCCGCTGGGGCTGTATCTGCACATCCCCTTCTGCCGCAAGCGATGCAAATTCTGCTACTTCAAGGTCTTCACCGATAACAAGGCCAGCGAGATTGAAACGTACGTTTCCGCCTTGTCCCGCGAAATCGAACTGGTCAGCCAGTTGCCGGTGATGGGAGATCGGTCGTTTCGATTCGTCTATTTCGGAGGCGGCACCCCGTCCTACCTCAGCGTCCGACAGCTCGCCACACTCGCCGAACGGATGCGGGCGCATATCAACTGGGCCCCCGCCGAGGAAGTGACGTTCGAATGCGAACCGGGAACGTTATCGGAACCGAAAGTGCAGGCGCTGCGGCAGGAGATCGGCGTAACGCGACTGAGCCTGGGCGTGGAGAACTTCAGCGACGCCGTGCTGGAGGAGAATGGGCGAGCGCATTTGTCCGCGGAAATTTTCCGCGCCTGGGAATGGATCGTTCGAGCCGGCTTTGACAATGTGAATATCGACTTGATCGCGGGCATGATCGGTGAAACCTGGGAGAATTGGCGCGACAACATTCGCCGCACCCTCGAGCTTTCGCCGGACAGCGTGACCATCTACCAGCTGGAGTTGCCGTTCAACACGGTCTATTCCCGCGACATCCTCGGCAATCAAATCGAATTACCGGTCTCCGATTGGCCCACGAAACGCGCCTGGGTCGACTACGCCTATGCGGAACTTGCCGCCGCGGGCTATCACGTCTCGTCGGCCTATACCATGGTGAAAGATCCGCGACGCGTCAATTTCAGTTACCGCGACAATCTCTGGAGCGGTGCCGACCTGCTGGCGACCGGGATCGCCAGTTTCGGGCATGTCTCCGGGGTCCATTATCAAAATCTTCCGGAATGGGACGACTATGTCGCAGCGCTGCTCGAGCGGGGTGAACTGCCGATGGGCAGGGCCTTGGCCCCGACAGCGCACCAGTTGCTGATTCGCGAATTGATACTCCAATTCAAGAAAGGGTATCTCAGTGTCGGCTACTACCGCGCGAAATACGGCGTCGACATCCTCGAGCATTGGTCGGACGTCTGGAACCGGTTCGAACGGGACGGTTGGATCACGCGTGGCGACGAGCGCATCGAACTGACACGGCAGGGTTTACTGCGCGTCGATGGTCTGCTGCCCGAATTTTTCGAACCGCAACATCAGGGAGTCCGCTACACATGAGCGGGCCCTTGGTGTTCATGATGGGGACGTTCGCCGCCGAGATTCCGATCGACCGAATGTACGCGAAGAATCATATGTGGGCCATGAACGCCGGTACGGTCCACCGTTTCGGGTTTACCGCCTATGCCGTGCGGCTGTTGCAGGATGTTTACTTTCTCGACTGGAACATCGACACGCCATGCCATCTGGCGGCCCGGCAGGAGATCGGGAATATTGAAAGCAAGAAGGCCGAGAGCGCCTTGTATGCCCCAGCAGCGGGCGAACTGCTGCGATTTAATCCGGACTTGATGAAGGACCCGTCGGCAATCAATCTGGATAAGTATGCCGGAGGATGGTTGTTCGAAATGAAGCTCGCCGAACCGCTGCTGCTCAGCCCCCACGAATATCTCGACCATCTGACCGCCGTCTGGGAAATCACACAACGAACGATCAAAGGTCAACTCAACGACTAGCGAGCGGAACCATGGCCAAACGGATCAGCGTTGTGGTGTCTCAGGGACAAAGCAACCACCCCGCCAAACGCGAGATGGAGGAATCGATCGTCGCCTCGCTGCTGGGCGAGCGAGGTGTGGACGTCGTCGTCATTCCCCATCTTTACGACCTGGCGAACGACGGAACCGGCGTCCTCGCGCTGCAGGGCCTGTCCGGACATATCGTCGTGCTCTCCTGGCTTTACGAACGGGCGGCCCGCTGGACGCTCGATCGGCACGGGATCTGCGGCCAGATCGGTGCGACGACGATCAAGCCTCCGGAGGATGACGAAGATGATGAAGATCTCCAGGACGATGCGGACGAAAGCGAGTCGAACCAGGAAGCGAAAATGCGCGTCTGGGACTCCCGCCCCGTGCCGGCTCGGAAGATTTATTGCCTCGACCTGCGGATCCACGATGCGATCGGTCCGTACCTGGCGGAAATCCGGCGGATCGTCGACGAGAACCAGGTGGAGCTTGTCGATTTGATGAGCTGGATCGGGGGCAGCCCGTCGCCGGAGCAACTTGAACGCTACCGCAATCCCCAGGCTGCCGCCGTGGCGCACGCTCCTTCGATCGCCAACCCGACGCGCGTCGACGACGGCAGCGAACGGCGCTGGTATCCGGTGATCGACTACACGCGCTGCACCAATTGCATGGAGTGCATCGACTTCTGCCTGTTTGGCGTTTATGGAGTCGATCGCGCGGAGACGATTCTGGTCGAGCAGCCGGACAACTGCCGCAAGGGCTGTCCGGCCTGCAGCCGCGTTTGCCCCGAAAACGCGATCATTTTTCCCCAGCACAAGACGCCGGCGATCGCCGGCGCCGACGTTGCCGCGAGCGGTCTTAAGATCGATCTCTCCCGCCTGTTCGGAGCGCCCGACGGAACGGAAGATGCCGCCGCCGTCGCGGCTCGCGAACGCGATGAACAGCTGCTGCTGGCGGGGCGATCCGCCCTCGGCGGCGCCACACAACCGCCGACCGGAAACGGCGCGGCGGCCGTGGCCTCCGTGCCTGCTGTATCGCCTGCTACCCCGCCTACTGCTTCTACTGCTGTCCCGCCTGCTGCTTTAACTGCCGCTCAGCCTGTTCTCCCGCCTGCGCCTGCTGCCCAAGCACCGCCGACCGCCAACGTATCCCGAGCCGCCTCACGCGTGGTGAAGGACGAGTTGGATAGTTTGATCGATGCGTTGGACGAGATGAACCTGTAGCAGGCTGTCATTTCCGCGCGAAGGACCGCCGTCCGGTTCGTCGATCGTTCACCGTTAAGGAATCGGTGAGTCGACATGGGAAGCGAGTCGAATTGTGTCCGCTACCAGCCCCTGGTCGTGGTGGCGGCGGCGTTGGCGCTTGGGATGGTGCTCGATCGCACGGGAAACATCCCTATGGCGGCCTGGTGGATCTTGTTCGCCGGCCTGCTTCCCGTCTGGGCCGTGTTCTGGCGGCAAGGGTATTTGCGTCCCGCGGGCCTTTGCCTGCTTGCGGCGGTCACATCGCTGGGCGGCGCCTGGCATGGTTGGGCCTGGCGCTGGTTCCCGCGCGATGAACTGGGTCGATTCTGTACGGCCGAACCCCAGGGGATGGCGATCGAAGCTCGCGTGGAATCAGCGCCGCGGCGACTGGCCGCTCCCGCGCCCGATCCGTTGACCAGTGTGATGCGAGGCGAAAGGACGCGATTGCGGCTCACCCTGCTGGGAATGCGTCGCGGAGGTCGCTGGCAATCGGCCTCCGGACGCGTGGCGATGACCGTCGAGGGACAGGTGGTGGGCATTTTCGCCGGGGACCGCATACGGGCACGGGTTCGAGCTGCGCGCATTGGGCGACCGATGAATCCGGGCGAACTGGATTTTGCCGAGCAAGCGCGGAGTGAACGAAGACTGTGCTGGCTCTTCGCGGAGTCGCCCGACGCGCTCTCGCTCGTTGAACGCGACGCGGGGTGGCGATGGCGCCACGGCATTCGCTGGTTACGCGAACTGGGAGAATCGCGGCTGGCACGGCATGTGGATGCCGATCAGGCCGCTCTGGCGACCGCGATGCTGCTGGGAGCGCGCGAGCAGCTGGACGAACAACTGCAGGACGCCTATTTCGAAACCGGTTTGTCGCATCTGATCGCCATCTCCGGCCTCAACGTAGCGATTTTCGCGTTCGGGTTCTGGACGGTTGCACGTATGGGCTGGCTATCCCGTCGATTCGCTTTGCTGATCGCCATCGCGCTGGCGATCACTTATGCGATACTCACCGATTCCCAGTCGCCCGTGGTACGAGCGGCGGTCCTGCTGGTCTGTGTCTGCTGGGGACGTTACCAGGGTCGCCGCGGACTGGGGATGAATACATTGGCGGCTGCCTGGATCGTCATCTTGATTGCGCAACCCGCCGCCCTGTTCCAGGTGGGCACCCAACTCTCCTTCCTGGCAGTGGCGGTGCTGGGGACCGTGACTTTCGAGCACGGCGGCGTCGACGAATCCGATCCGCTGGATCGGCTGATCGCGCGCCATCGGCCTTGGGGCGTTCGTCTGATGATCACCGCTTACCGCATGTTGGCGCGGTCGTTTTGGGTCAGCGCGGCGGTCTGGTGGGCCGCGTTGCCGCTGGTCTGGTATCGCTTTCAACTGGTCTCGCCGATCGCGCTGCTCCTGAATCCGTTGGTCGTGTTGCCAATGGCGCTGGCACTCTATGGCGGTTTTGCGGTGTTCATCACCGGATTTTTCAGTGATACGGCGGCCGACTTCTGCGGTTCCATCTGTGCAATGAACCTCCGCTGGATTGAATGGCTGCTGCATGCCGCTCGGAAAGTCCCGGGAAACCATGTCTGGCTGCCGGCGCCCGACGGGAGGTGGGTTGCGTGCGCGTACGTCGGATTGGCGCTCTGGACGCTCTACCCCGGACTCCATCCGCCGCGGCGCTGGCAGGCGGCTCTGCTGCTGCTGTTCAGCGCGGTCGGCGTCTGGAGCGCCGGACTCACGCCGCTGCCGCGCTCACCGGCCCTCGATGGTGACCTGGTCTGTACGTTTGTCGCCGTGGGACATGGTACCGCCGTGATCCTGGAATTTCCCGACGGACGCACGATGCTGTACGACGCGGGGCATATGGGGGCGCACCAGGCGGGAACGCGCAGCGTGCTGGCCGCGATTCGCTCGCGCAAAATCTCGCACCTGGATGCGATTGTCATTTCCCACGCCGACCTCGACCATTACAACGCCGTGCCCGGGATTCTGGATCAGCTGACGGTGGGCGTCGTTTACGTGACGCGCGAGATGTTCCGTCAACCGAGCCCCGCACTGATGCGGCTTCGACAGGCAATCGACGCACATCGCGTCCGCCTGGAGAGGCTGCGTACCGGCGATCGATTCCGTTTCCCCGAACGGGAATTCGGAAGCCGGCTTGCGGTCGAGATCCTGCATCCGCCGGCCTCAGGCATCGCGGGCAGCGACAATGCCAACAGCGTCGTGATGCTCGTGGAACATTCCGGATACCGCCTGCTGCTTCCCGGCGATCTCGAGGAACAAGGCATGGAAGCACTGCTGGCGAATCCCAGACTGAACTGCGATCTGGTCATGGCGCCCCATCACGGCAGTCGAGGGAGCCGGCCCGCCTGGTTTCTGAATTGGTGTCTCCCCGAATGGGTCATCATCAGTTGCGGTCCCCGAGGTGCCGCCCCATCGGTGGCAGAGGCTTATGGTCCGGAACAGCGCGCGGTGATCACGACCCACGCGCGGGGCGCGATCGAAGTGCGGATCGGTCCGCAAGGAGTTCGCGTGCGGCCGCATTGCGCGGCGCCGCCGGACAGGCACTAAGGTCCGTTACGCGGAATGATCCGTGGCTCCCACGATTGATCGATCGGCGCGCGCGCGACGACGACTTGCCGTACACCGAGGCGATTCGCCTGTTCCACCTGCGCCCGCAACTGCTCCTCGCTGACGTCCCAGCCCTGAACGACCGCCGCCAGCCTTTTTGCGGGGACGGCCTCGCCGTCCCGGATCGGGGGCATCGACTGCAGCGATTCCAGGGCATGGCCAACCCAACCGGCCGGTGGGCCGTAACGTGGTCGATCCCGGTCAAACAGCCGATACAGCGCCAACACGCCGATCGTTGGCGAGACTTCCGCCAGGGGCGCAAGCTGTTTGCTGAAGGCCCGCCAGCAGATCCCGTCGAAGCAACCCACACCCCCGCACACTTCTTCCTTGTCAGCCTGCTCGCACTCCGTCGCCAGCACCGGCACGACACGCGCGGCGGGCACCATCTCCTGTATGGCATTGACGAATCGGGCGGCGGCCCGGTCATCGAGGCGCGTGGCAGTGCGCAGCGGCCCGTAATCGGTCGTCCAGCGGCAGAGCGAATGGCCGCAGCCGCAGGCCGACGGAGCCGCCTGAAGATCGTTTAGATAGATCGTGCGCGGCGGCGGCAAACCCTCGAGCAGCTGGCGAACGCGTTCTCGATGCGCGTCAAACGCCTCCTGGTACCCGATCGGCACCCAGGGATAGTTCTTGACGATTTCGTCGTCGCCCGGCTTGGGAAATCGGGGAAACAACCTCCGCCACTCCGAATGCCCCTGCAGGCTCGCCATCCAGCGCGGGTTCGAGTCCGCCAGTTCGACACAGCGACCAATCTCAATCCAGTATGCAAGCTCCAGGCGGCTCCCGGCGACCCGTTCCGCCGCTGACTTCTGCACGTGTCGCCCTTCTCCGTCCCGCTGCGTCAGTGGGATCGCAACGGAGAAATAACCCTGACGATGCACGGCGTCGAGTTCCGTATCCTGGAGCTGGTCCGCCAAAGCCAGCAGCACGCGAGGTGCTTCATCACCGATCGCGGTGGGGCAAACGGCTCCGATCCAGACACACGACCAAACGCCAATCATCACGATGACGGGCTGCATCATTCACCTGCCGTAACCAGACGCGTCCGAGGATATTCCGCGCTCCATGCATACCAGCGGCATTGAATCGAATCGACCCAGGTCAGCTCCTTTCCGCGCAGCGGCCCGTCCACGGCGCGGCCTGCGAGCGTCCAGCGCGTCCCGGTCTCCTCGTCTTGGAAAGGCGCCGATTCCGGCGAGATTTCGTCCGCGACAAACGTGAGTTGCCGGTCATCGAGCATGCAATGATACGCAACCGCGGTGCGGGTGGGTCCATACCAGAACACGGCGATCGGCCGTCCGCCGACTTCCTCGAGAATACAGGCGCGCTCCTTCGCGACGGGCAACTCGATCGCGACCGATTCCGCAGCCGATTCCACACCGAGGATCTCCGTCATCGCGTCACGCCGCGCATCGACCGGGCCGAGCGACGCCTTGGCTTCCTCGCTCATTTCCTTCGGCAACGGCACAACGGGGTACTTCCGCCCGTCGAAAAGGTCGTAGGCGGTCGATTCCGGATGCAACATCAGCCAGTAATTCCAGTCGGTCAACAGGCTGGGAATACGTTCGAGCTTCCGGCCTTTGCCCGGGCCGTCGAAGCCGATGCCGGTGAGCGCCGAGTACAACGTGCCATCCTTCGCTCGGACCATCATCACTCCATTGCGCCAGCCGTGGAATCGATACCCGTAGTCCTTGCGAAACGCCGCGACATAACCACCGTCCGGATCGTAGAAAAAGAGGCCGTAAGTGTCGTTAATGACTCGCGGTCCCGACAAGAAATGCCGCAACGGAACGGCACCGCCGTTGTGATTGGCGCGAATCCAGGCCAGGACACGATCGTCGGGGACAATCAGGCCCTTGCGGTTCTGCGTTGAACAATAGGAGCAGGGCGGCTCGGTCAATGCCGGAAACAGGTCCGGTTTGAGCGTAAACCGATCCTGCTTTGGCCGGCCGTCCCGAGGCTCCTCACCCGAAACGGACGGGTGTGCCCAAAAAAAGACACCTCCTGCAAGCAAAACCAGGGCACGAACCGGTCGACTTCTCGCGATCAGCAGCATGATCGAACCCTCCTTTTTGCATCGATGTCCATCCACGGTCGTTCCGGCATTGTAAACTATTTCTCGCGTTCCGCAGGCAACGACCCCCGGCGAACAATTCCATGGCAATCAATACCAAACATGTCGATCAACGCAGGAAGCTCCATTTTGACTCCTACGAGCAACTTCTGGCCGAAGCCGAACGCCTGGCGGCGGCTGAACGAGTGCGAAACCTGGGCAATTGGAGCCTGGGACAGGTGCTGAAACACCTGGCGATCGTGATGCACAATTCGATCGACGGGTTCCGCAATCGGCCCCCTTTGCCGATACGGCTGCTGCTTCGAATGATGAAAAATCGCTTTGTCCGTAGACCGCATCCATCGGGTATTCAGCTTCCGAAATCAACCTCCGCCGAAATCATCCCCGGGCCCGAAACGACGACGCAGGACGGCCTGATCTCCCTGCGCGACGCAATTCGAAGATTGCGGACCGACTCACGGCGCGTCAACCACCCGGCATTCGGGAAATTGACGCGCGAGGAATGGGATCAGATGAACTTTCGCCACGCGGAACTTCATTTGAGCTTTATCGAAATTACCGAATAAAATATAAGGTCGGCATTCCCACGTACCTTTTCACTTTCGCGGAAACTTGACACCTATGTTGCATGCCGTGATCATGGCCGGCGGGTCCGGAACCCGTTTCTGGCCAGAGAGCCGCACGAATCGCCCCAAGCAGTTGCTGAAACTGGCCGGGGATCGCACGATGATTCAAGCCACGGTCGATCGGCTTGCCGACCTGGTGGCATCCGACCGAACCTACGTGGTCACCAATCGTCAGCTGGTCGAGCAGGTGCGGTCCCAGTTGCCGCAGCTTCCGGCGGATGCCGTCGTGGGCGAACCGTGTAAACGGGATACGGCGCCCTGCGTGGGGCTGGCGGCCGAGATGATCTGTGCCCTCGATCCCGACGGGGTGATGGTTGTTCTGCCGGCCGATCATGTGATCTCGCCGACCCCGACCTTTCAAACCGCCTTGTCGTCCGCCGCGGAACTGGTCGCGGCCGATGCTCGGCGATTCGTTACCTTCGGGATTCGGCCGACCTATGCCGCCGAATCGTTCGGATACATTGAGCGAGGCGACGCGATCCCGGCGCCGTTGCCGGCATTCAAGGTCGTGCGATTCCGTGAAAAACCAGACGCGGCAACCGCCGAACAGTACCTGGCCACGCAACGATTTTACTGGAATGCGGGTATCTTCGTATGGAAGGCTGCCGCCGTTCGCGCCGCACTGGCGAAATTCGAACCGGAGATGGCGAGTCGGTTGGCACAGATCGGATCCGCGTACGGTAGTTCCCGTTTCCTTGCGACGCTGGACGAACAGTTCCAGGCGATCCAGGGGAAATCGGTCGACTATGCCATCATGGAGCGTTACGATCACGTGATCGTGGTCGAAGCGCCGTTCCGTTGGGACGACGTCGGCAGCTGGCAATCGATGGCGCGCATTCAAGGCGCGGATGCCGATGGCAACACGGTGGTAGGAAAACATGTCGGTTATCGCAGTGAAGGCTGCATTGTGAAGACAGATGACGATCACCTGGTCGTCACCCTGGGGATGAAGGACTGCATCGTCGTCCGCACTCCCGACGCAACCTTGGTGGCCAACAAGCACGACGAGGAGTCGATTCGGAAAATCGTGGAGATAGTCCGGGAGCGCGGCTGGACGGAGTATCTTTAGCGTACCGGACCTGGCGTGGCATTCGGTCGAAGTGGCTTCGGATGGAGGAGTTCAATGAACATGGTTGACAGCAACCTGGGCCGCGGCCCGTTGTCACTTGCCTTGCTGGCGTTGCTGCAGATATTCCCCTGGCTGAACACGGAGCAGGCCGCCGCCGCCGAACCACTCGTCGGCATCGTGTCGCGCTACCTAAACGTCGAAGCACCAACGATGGGAGGCATGCAGGTCTGGTCGGATATTCGCGTTCGCCACGACTGGCGCATCCAGCGCAACGTACTTACCGGACATTGCCGGTTGTTGGACGAGCACAATGTCCGGCGGCGCTGGGGCACAAAGGAACAGTGCCTCCAGGAACTGGACCTGCTCGCCGCGAAGCAGTCGATTCCCGCCGTGCGAGGGCGCGTGGTGATTACACTGCACGGACTCGGATCGACCCGACGAGGACTCGAACCGATCGGCGAGAAGATCCGCGAGCAGGGCGACTTCACCGTGCTGAACGTATCGTACGCCAGTACGCGCGGCGACTTTGCTGCCCATGCCGCGACACTTCGCGAAGTGCTCGACGGTCTGGAAGATGTCGAGCAGTTCAACTTCGTCTGCCACAGCATGGGAAACCTCGTCCTGAGATATTGCCTGGGCGAATGCCGCGAGGACGAATCGGGCCGACGGATTCTGGCTCGGTTGAACCGCATCGTGATGCTCGCGCCGCCCAACAACGGTGCGCAGTTGGCGGAACGCTTCAAGAATGTCACCATCCTGGAGCCGCTAGTGGGCGCCGCCGCGACGCGTCTGGCAAGAGAGGGAAAGGAGTTTACCACTCAGCTCGCGCGGCCCGACTGCGAATTCGGCATTATCGCCGGCGCCGTGGGCGACGATGCGGGCCACAATCCATTGCTCAGCGGCGATGACGACTTGATCGTTCGAGTCGAGGAAACTAGGCTGCCGGGTGCCCGCGATTTCGTTACCGTCCCCACCCGGCATCGGTCGCTGCTTTACGACGAAAAGGTGCATGCCTACACCCTGCGGTTCCTCACCAGCGGATTCTTCGTCGGCGAATCCGAGCGAGCCCCGATTTCCAAGTGAAGAGGCAACCTGTGAATGACCGCGTTCCGTCGCGCGGGCGGCTCGCCGCGTTCGACTTCGGCACGGTTCGGATCGGAGTGGCGGTAACCGATCCCGATCAGCGTATCGCTTCGCCCCTGGAAATTCGCCAACGCGGCAGCGTGAACGCGGATTGCCAGTGGTTAATGGACCTGGTCGAGCGGGAGAACATCTGTGGTATCGTGGTTGGCCTGCCGATCCACGGGAATGGACGCGAAAGCATTAAGTCGCTGGAGTCGCGCCGTTTCGCCATCTTGATACGCGAAATCACCGGGTTGCCGACGCAACTGTACGACGAGCGGTTTACGACCGTCGAGGCCGACGCGTTGATGTCCGAGACCAAGACCACGCGCAAGAAGCGAAAACAACGCCGCGACAAACTGGCGGCCCAAATCCTCCTGGCGTCGTTCCTGGAATCGACCCGAGACAGCGCACCCGGTTCGCTGGATGACTGAGCGCCGACGGCGTGTCGCCTTGAATTCATCGCAGAGCGGTTTGGACGCGCGAGCAATGGAGCCGGCCGGCCCTTCACTCAACCGAATTGCTTGCCGATCGCTTCCGCAATCTTGCGGCACCGCAGCATCGTCGCTTCGAACTGAGGGATACTGAGCGACTGATAGCCGTCGCTCATCGCCTTTTCGGGATCAGGATGGACTTCCAGAATCAGACCGTCCGCTCCGGCCGCCACGCTGGCGACCGCCATGTCGGGAACAAGATAGGTGTGTCCGGTTCCATGGCTGGGATCGACAACGACCGGCAGGTGCGTCTTGTGATGCAGGTAAGGGACGGAAGCCAGTGGGAGCGTGAAGCGGGTGTGGTTCTCGAAGGTGCGAATTCCCCGTTCGCAAAGCATGACCTGCGTATTGCCTTCGTTGAGAATATACTCCGCCGCCAGCAGCAATTCCTCCATCGTGGCGCTGGGACCGCGTTTCAGCAGCACGGCGTTGCGGGTGTGACCGACCGCTTCCAGCAGCCGGTAATTCTGCATGTTGCGAGCTCCAATTTGCAGGACATCCGCGTATTTGGCCACGAGCTCCACATCCTCCGTCGACATCACCTCGGTGACGATCGCCAGGCCGGTTTCCTCGCGCGCCGAGGCGAGGAATTTCAAGCCTTGCTCCTTGAGTCCCTGGAAGCTATACGGGCTGGTACGCGGCTTGAATGCGCCGCCTCGTAACGCCGAGGCGCCGGCCGCTTTCACCGCCCGCGCCGTCTGAACGATCTGCTCCTCGGATTCGACCGAACAGGGGCCCGCGATCACCCCCACCGCGCCCGCACCCACGTGCAGGCCACCGACGACAATCTGCGTCGGGTCCTTCTTGACTTCGCGACTGGCGACCTTGTACGGCGCGAGAATCGGCACCACTTCGGCGACCCCTGGCCCCGATTCCAGCGACTGCCGGGTCTCTTCCCGCTTCACCCCGATGGCCGCTATCACCGTTCGCTCCGTGCCGACAATCACATGGGCCTTCAACCCCAGACCCTCGACCCGTTCCACCATATGCTGGACCTGTTCCTGGGAAGCTCCCTTTTCCATGACGACGATCATGACATGCTCCGTGGATTGCAAAAAAAGCCCCGCGAAATCAGGCTCGATTCGCGGGGCTTGAATGTTCGCTGCCGTGTCTGCCGCCCAGACCGGCCAATTAGCCCCGAATCCTCCAGCCCCGAAACTTCGTCGAGGCAGACGAAAACACTCGTAGGCCCAACCTGGACCGATCATCCAAACATTATGACCTTGCCTCAAGAGACCTGCAAGCGGCTGAAGAGTGAAGAGTGAAATTGCCGAGAGCGGAGGTCACCCTTCACTCTCAGCCCAGCAAAGGAATCAACATCCCGGCGCTGAAGCTGGCCAAGTTGGCAAGCGAGGAATACGCCAGTGCGATCCTGGGCGGGAACGCCTTGCGGGACGTCAAGACGAACGCCTCGACGACGACTGCCGCAAGTTCGCAAAATCCAAGCATCACCATTGTCGGGCCGACTTGCCCCGATACGATCATGGTGATCATGGTCGCACTCCAGACGATGGGAAGCGTCAGAGTGTTTCCCAGCAGGCAACGTACGAACAGACCGCGAACATTGGTCGGTTTGATCCGGGCGACAAAGATGCCAAGCACGATCGATTCTACGGCCAAGGTCACACAAAACGCGGTCAAGATTTCATGGCGGGCCAGGAGGATGAACCAGTCGATCACTTCCTGGTCGGTGGCGTCGTGCCACAATTCGGCGGAACCGTCGGAACGCAGATTCAGAAACCAGGTATTGAGGATCGGGTGCGAGTCAACCACATTGGAAAGAAATACCTGCTTTCGGTCGGGAAGCCAGACCGCCAGCCGGAATCGCGGCGCCGCCGCTTGAGGCATGTTTACCGCATCTTTGATGACGCCCTGCGTCGTTGTTATCCAGCGGCAGTCGTCGACCGGTGGCAGCGAACTTGACTCAAAGCCGTAAAACTTCTCCGCACGGTGCCCGCGTGCCGACGGGCTGCAGTCCAGAACGGCAAGTGCATACTTTTCGCCTCGCAACGGGTTTCCATCCCAAGTCATCGTCAGCCGGGGCGGACTCCCGATCTTAGGGCCGAAATCGGCGTGTACCTCGGCAACCGTTCCCAGGCTAAAAGCCAGAAACATGGCGAAACGTGCTGTTTTCATAGTGGCGAACGTCTTTTTTTGGCGATTCGGCCGGAACGATCGATGGCCCAACCGCGTCAAAAGCGACAGGCCGGATTTCGTCAGCGCAATGCAGGCGGATGAGCTGCCGTTGTGTAAGGCAGGAGAACACCACGCGGTTGCCCTCAAGCCACATACGCTATGATACCCGCCACGCAACAACTATTCCCCACAAGTAGCTCGAAACTTGTTTCGAGCATGACCGCAACAAACCCCCGCTTGATCGCCGCGCGACCCACCGACCCCGATTTCCATACGACCGTCCGACCATCCGGAGCACGCCGATCATGAATCCGATCCGCACCATTATCCGCGAATTCGCTCGACCTTGCACCACCAATCTTTGGGTCACCCTGAACGCGAACCCTCGCGCGGCGGGAATCGTTCGCGGGGCTCTCGCGGATCGACGATTACCGACTCGAAGCCTGCTCACGCTGGTGCTGGGCGCGATCCTGGCGGCTGCGGGATCAGCGGGATCCTCCAACGGAGACGACAATTCGAACGCCGCAGTGCCGGGAGCATTACCGCAGCCGAGTCCCGTCGCCTCTGGCTTGCAGCTGCGGGTGATCTCGGTTGGCAGTGGCGTCGACGAGCAGAAAGCGGACCTGCGGGAAGCGATCGTCTCCGAATTTGCTGAATGGCGTTCCGTGACGCTCTTGGCCGAACTGAAGAATGTCGGTGAAAAGCCGATTCGGCTGATGGGCGTGCGGTACGGCGATTCGGTATCGGGTCCGTATATTGGGAGGAGCAATTCGGATCATTTCGCGCCGGCCTTGTTTCGCTACGACTTCCTCACGCCGGCGGGGCAGGGGGTGAGTACGCCGCAGCGGACGCCTCGCGACGAGCAATTCCTGGAACTCAGTGGCGCCCAGGTCGAATCGCTTGGCCCAGGCGAATCGATGGTATGCCTGCTGCGGCCGTTGAAAATGCGGCATGATGCGCCGCATTGGCTGCCGTCCGGCGAGTTTTCCATCCGAGTCCGTTATCTCGGCGCGAGCCAAGCGGCGCAGACGGTCATGCACAAGCACTGGCCCGACAAAGGGTTTACGGGCCTGTGGCACGGGGAGCTGATCTCCAATTCGGTTCCGATCAAGATCGGCGAACGGCGGCCCCTGGAATTGATTTGGGGACCGGTGACGGCAGGGCTGCAGGCGGCCGCCGAGTTACGTGATTACGATACTTTCCGTCATGCGGACCGTAGCTTGCCGCGCAACGAATTCCCTCTGCAGGGCGCTGTTTCGTCCTATGTGCATGTGAAAAATTTCAGTGACCGAGTCCCAGTCGGACATTGTGCTCAAGGCGATGAGTGCTCGCGGCGACTAAGGAAGGAGTAACGGATGGCGATTCAGTGCAGTTACGATATCACGCGCAGCTGGGAGGAGAATTGTCAGCGAGGCCCGCAGTTCCTGGAACCAGCTGGTCCGGTTCCCGATGGCCCTTGGAAGACTTTCCTGGGCATGCCGGTCCGCAGCCGACTGGGGATCGCGGCCGGCTTGTTGGCGAACAGTCGCTGGGTATTACCCTACGCGAAACGCGGTTTCGACATTTTGACCTACAAGACGGTGCGGTCGGAAGCGCGTGAATGCTATCCGCTTCCCAATTGGGTATTCGTCGATGGTGAAGGGAACCCCGACGATCCAGCCGGTCCGGTGACGGTGACGGATCGAATCGGCGATGATCCGACGCGTATCAGTTCTTCCGTCTGTTTTGGGATGCCGTCGGTCGCTCCCGGTATTTGGCGCGATGACGTACGGCAGGCCAGGTCGGGGTTGGCTCCCGGACAGTTGCTGATTGTCTCCGTCGTCGCCACCCCCGGTCCGCGAGACGGTTTGGACGAGTTGGCCGACGACTTCGCGCGATGCGCCGCCTGGGCGGTCGCGTCGGGATCGCATGCGATCGAGGCGAACCTCTCTTGTCCCAACGTGTGTTCCGCGGAAGGCACGTTGTACCACGATGCCGAGGCCAGCCGACTTGTGGCCCAACGCATACGTGCGGCGATCGGATCGGTTCCACTGCTGCTCAAGCTCGGCGCGTTCCCGTCGGACGACGCGATGGTCCGCTTGTTCCGCGCCGTGAACGGATTGGCGGACGGCGTCACCATGGTGAATTGCCTCAGTCGCCCGGTGTTGCATCCCAATGGCGAACCGGTGTTCGGCGCCCGGTTTCGAATGGCGGGAGTTCTGGGGCGGTCGATCCATCGGCCGTCGGTGGAGATTGTGCGCGCCGCGAAGAATTGCCTCGAACGCGAAAAACTGTCGCTTCAGATCGCGGCGGTCGGCGGCGCCTCGACGATCGAAGATATCGCCGACTTCTTTCATGCCGGCGCCGACGCCGTGCTCTGCGGGTCCTCGCCGATGTACCTGCCCGATTTGGCGATCGAAGCCAAACGCCGGCACCCGGAGTGGTGAACCTCGACAGAGGTTCAAGTCGCCCCCCGCTTTTCGCCGATACTGACGTTGACATACCTTGAGGCTTGAGGTATTCCTCCGCACCATGAAACGCAATCGCGGCAATTCCGACTTTCTCAATGGCGTCCCCGAGCTGCTGATCCTGCATTTGCTGGCGGAGCGGCCTCGGTACGGCTACGAACTGGTCAAGACCTTGCGCGAGGCGAGCGGCGAGACGCTCGACTTTGGCGAGGGCTGCATCTATCCGATCCTGCATCGGCTGGAGGCGGAAGGCCTCCTGGAAAGCAGTCCGCAGTCGGTCGCCGGACGCCGGCGATTTGTTTACCGGGTGACGACGAGTGGCCGGGCGCGGCTCGACGAGTGCCGCAGTTCGTGGTCGAACATCGTCGCAGGGATTTCACGTGTGCTTCAAGGAGGAAGCCATGGACAGCCGGCAGTGGCTTGAGTCGGTGCTTGAAAAACTGGCACCCTGCAATCTGCCAATGAACTATCAACAGCGGCTCCTGGAGGAGCTCGCGCACCACCTGGACGATCTCATGGAGGAGACGATGAGCATCACTGTTTCTGTCGAACAACGTATGGGCGATCCTGGCCTTGTCGCAAACGCAGCGGCGGAGGCGCAGCGGCGGCGCGGATCACGGAGCTGGCTGGCGGTGCTGGCGAAGTTGTTTGGCTTCGTAGTACTTCCGTTACCGGCGGTGATCGTCATGTGGGGACTGATCGGTTGGTTGGGACTGGCCGTATTTGGATCGCTGCTGGGCACGTCGCGCGAAACACTGCCCGAATGGCTGAAAACGGCGATGAGCGAACATCAGGTGGGCATACGTATCGGCCTCTTGGCCTTACTCGTCGCAATCTCGAGTCTGGTGACGGTGGCTTACGGCGTGGTCGTGCGTCGTTTCGGCTTGAATTGGCGCTGGATGCTGATGGCGACGCTGCTCGTCGTACTAGTGACAGCTCCGCTGACAATGAAAATCGAGTACACGGGAGTGACGGGGCAGAACAGCATTTCCGCCGGCCTGGGATTTACCGGAGCGATCGCGCCGTTGCTGTTGCAGGGTGCGCTGCCACTGGTAGTTGGGCTCTGGTTTGTCGTGCGTCAGGCGCGGCAGGCCCGTGGATTCCTGGCTGGTTGTGCCTGAGGCGGCTCGGGGTCCGGCCGCCATTCCCGGATGGACGGCCGAACTGTGACAAACCCTCCGCTGACCGTTCTCTCCAACGCGAAACAATCGTTGCGCATTCCAACATCGGTCGGCGGCTCCAGAGTATTCCACTGCTGCGCCAAAAGGCGTAAGACCGGGCCGCGGTCCCCTGATGACCGGAGAGCTGCGGAGCTCTACGATGGTGGTAACTTTGCCCGGCACCCGGAGCCATTGGCCATTATCAGGAGCGGAACTATGACTCGATCGAACCCCCGTTCACGTCGTGAATTTCTATGGAACAGCCTGACTGCATCGGCCGCCTTGACGGTCGTGCCGTCCCACGTGCTGGCGCGCAATGGCTCGGTCGCGCCGAGCGGAAAAATCGCACTGGGCATTATCGGCATCGGCCCCCGCTGCACCTATGACTTGAAGTCGATCTTGCCGTTTGACGACGTGCGTTGCCTGGCGATCGCCGACGTCCAGGCGTCGCGGCGCGACGCCGGCAAGAAGCTGGTCGACGAGCACTATCGTAACGCCGATTGCCGCCTCTACCGCGACTTTCGTGAATTGCTGGACCGCAAAGATATCGACGCGGTGCTGATCGCCACCGGCGATCGCTGGCATGCGGCGGCATCGATCCTTGCCGCCAAGGCCGGCAAGGATGTCTACAGCGAGAAACCGTGCGGGATCACGATCTCGGCCTGCCAGGAACTGGCCGACACGATGCACCAGGAGAAGAGGGTCTTTCAGGCCGGCACGCAGCGTCGCAGCGTTCTGAATTTCCAGAAAGCGGTCGAGTGGGTCCATCAAGGAAAGCTCGGCAAGCTGCACACGATGCATGCTTCGGTCTACGTTCCGCAGCTCGACAACACCTGGTTGCCTGCCCAACCGCAGCCGCCGCGCGAACTGGTCGATTGGAATTTGTGGCTTGGCCCCGCCGCGTGGCGGCCGTTCAATCAGGCCTATTGCGACGGCAAGTGGCGCGGGCATTGGGATTTTGATTCGGGCGCCCGTTTACTCGACTGGGGCGCCCATACGGTTGACCTGTGCCAGTGGGCCAATAAAGCCGACGATACGATGCCAATCGAATATGAACCGAACGAAAACAACATCGTCTGCCGTTATGCCAATGGTGTGAAACTGGTCATCGATTTTCTGCCGCAGCCGTTTGGCGATCGCTCGCCACAGTATATCACTCGACTGGGCACGTGCCCGGTACGCTTCATCGGCGATGCGGGTTCGGTGGAAACGGGCGACTCCGGCGAAATTGTCGCGCAGCCGGAATCACTGCAGAAGGAGTTGCCGGATGGTTCGAAGCGCGTCGTGGGGCTGGATGTGACCGCGCATGCCCGGAACTTCTTTGATTGCATACGCTCACGAACCATGACGGCCGCAAATCAAGACGTCATGCGACGCTCGCACATCGCCAGCCATGCCGCAGCGATCGCCTGGATTCTCGGTCGCAAGCTGCGAATCGACCCGGTCAAGGAGGAGTTCATCGGGGATCCAGAGGCCAATCTGCTGCGGACTCGCCCCCAGCGCGCCTGGGCGACCTGAGACGGACACCGCGGTGGCGTTCGCGCCGCCGGCGCGATCGACGCGCGCTGGAGCCTGGTCAGAACAGTTCGTTGATCGGCCGACCCGCACCGACGATGCTGACCGGTCGACCGCTGGCGTCTTCGAAGTGGGTGTCGAGCGGTATTCCGAGTTGGCGGTAGATCGTGGCGAGCAGGTCGAGCGGGGAGACGGGTCGTTCGAGGACACCGCCGCCCCATTTTTCGCTGGCGCCAACGACGCGGCCGCCTTGGATTCCACCGCCGGCCAGCAGCACGCTGAAGCAGTCCGACCAATGGTCGCGTCCGGAGTGGCCGTTCATGCGGGGCGTGCGGCCGAACTCGCCAACGCAGTAGACCAGTACGTCGTCGAGCATTCCTCGCTCTTCAAGGTCGACAATCAGCGCGGCGATCGCCCGATCGAGCGGAGGGAGGTGTTCGTCCAGTCCTTTGACGATGTCGTTGTGATGGTCCCAGTTTCCGGTGTTGATATTGACGCATCGCGCGCCGGCCTCGATCAATCGTCGCGCCAACAGCGCACTCTGTCCGTACCGGTGTCGGCCATAACGGTCGCGAAGCTCCGCCGATTCCACGCTGATATCGAATGCGGCGCGCATCCGTTCCCCCGACACCATTTCCAGTGCCTGCCGCTTGAACGTGTCGAGCCCATCCATGACCCCCGATTCGTCGATCTCACGGCGAAGCGAATCGAAGCTGTCGAGCAGTCCGCGGCGCTTGGCCACGTTCGCCGCGGTGAGCCCGCCGGGCAAAGTCAGGTTCGGCACCTTGAAATCGCTGGCATTGGGATCGCCACCGACCTCGAAAGGGTTGTAGGCCTTTCCAAGATAGACCGCGCCTTGATAGCCGAATGCCTCCAGCCGCGGGATCGTGATATACGCGGGCATCGGAGGTCGCCGCGAGCCCACCGACCGCGCAATGACCGAACCCAACGACGGCTTTTGCGCCGCATTCCGCGCCAGCGTCGGTCCGAAGTAGCCGGTCTGCATCCAGTGGGCGGACGGCGCATGGATCCCGTTTTCGTGGTGCACCGAGCGGACAATCGCAACCCGCCGCATCACTTCCGCTTGGCGCGGCAGGCGTTCGCCCAGTTGGATGCCGGGAACCGTCGTACCGATCGGCTGATACGCGCCTCGGTATTCCATTGGCGCCGCGGGTTTCAAATCGTAGCTGTCTTGTTGACTAATCCCGCCATCGGTCCAGAAGACGATGATCGACTTGCCCGACGCTGCTTTACCGGCCTCCGTGGCCCGCGCGTCGCAGCGCAGCAGGTCGGCCAGTCCCAATCCCAGAATCGGACCGCCCACCTGCAACAGCGCGCGCCGCGTGGGTCGGTTGTCGAGCCCGCATCCAGGTTTCGGTAGCTGCATCATCGGTCGCAGTGGCCTCAGTGGTTAAACAGGAACTCGTTTGTCGCAAACAAGGCCCAGAGCAGCGAGCGGCAGGCTTCCGCCCGGTCGGCGGTTTCCGATTCGAGGAAATTCACGGCCGTCCGCAGTTCCTCGTCGCGCGCGGGCCGGCTCAATATTCGCGGGAAGATCTCGTGGACCAATTCTGTGGCGGGCTTGTCGAGGGCTGCCAGTCGGGCGGCGTAGCCCGCGGGATGCAATAACTTCCGTTGAATCTCCGAGGAATTCACGAGTTCCAACGCCTGCCCCAGCGACGGTGCATCGGTCCGCTCGCATTCGCAGGCACTCAGTCGCGACGGCCGGCCAAAAACATCCAGAAAATGGGCTGCCACATTCTCGTCGGGGAGGTCGATCGACCGCGTTCCGGGCGATACGCCGGGAAACTCCGTCGGCACATCCAGCACCTGACTCAGGGCGTCGATCAGCACTTCGGCCTGCAGTCTGCGTGGATAGAACCGCGCAAACGACTGCGAATCGGCGATGTTGTTTTCGGTAGGCGTTGCCTGCAGCGCATAGGCGTGGCTGTTACAAATCGCGCGAATCAACTGCTTCACATCGTACCCGCTGGCGACGAATTCGTACGCCAGAGCGTCCAACAGTTCGGGATTACTTGGTGGATTGCTGTCGCGCGCGTCGTCGATCGGATGCACAATGCCTCGGCCCAGAAAGTGGGCCCAGAGTCGATTCGCCATCGTCCGCGCGAAAAAGGGGTTGTCGGCGCGGGTCATCCAGCGCGCCAGACTTTCACGCGGGTCGTCGCCGGGCTTCAAGTCCAAATCGGTTCCACCCAGCGGTCGAGGGCGAACCGTCTTGCCCGTCCGCGGATCACGGACCTCCGTGTGATCCTTGACAAAGATCGACTCGTCGGTCGGCACCTCGGCGTCGGCAAAACCACCCTTGCGCCCCACCCGCGAAAAGACGGCCGCCAGCCCGAAATAGTCCGCCGTACCCCAGCGCTCCGTCGGGTGATGATGGCATTGCGCGCATTGCACCCGCACCCCAAGAAACGCCTGGGCTACCGACTCCACAAATTCCGGAGGTTTGCGTACCGTGCGGTACCAGACCGTGGGCGGGTTTTCGTTCTGCCTGCCGGCGGCAGTCAGAATCTCCGTCACAAAGCGGTCGTATCGCTTATTCGACGCAATCGAATCGCGAATCCACGACGCGAACAAGGCTGTCCCCGCCCGCTGTTGGCTCGTCGAATACCCCGCACCCCGATTACGAAGAATGTCGGCCCACTTCAGCGCGAAATAACTGGCGTACTCCGGGCGATCAAGCAGACGATCGATCAGCCGCTCCCGCTTGTCGTCACGCGTGTCCGCGCGGTACGCCGACAGTTCGTCCGGCGTCGGCAGGGTGCCGCAGATGTCGAGCGTAACACGTCGGAGAAAAGCGGCATCGTCCGCCATCGGCGAGGGCACGATTCCCAGCCGACGCCATTGTCGAATCAACATCCGATTGATTTGCGTGTCGGGGATCGGTGGATCCAGTCGGTCGAGGACGGCCTGAGCCGAGGCCAGATCCTCGGGCTTGTCCACAAACGGCACCGTCGCTCGAAAGGTCGCGATCTGTTCGCCAAATCGGGCCATTACGGCCGCCACGCCTCGGCGATCGCCTACCGTGACTCCACCGACCGTATCGACGCTGATGATGCCCGGTTCATTGGATTGGTAGATCGTTTGACGCGTAACGTCGCGGGTGCTGCCATCGGAGAGGAACACCGTCACCCGCAACTGCAGGCTGGCATTCGAATCGAGAACCCGCTCGGCGGGATCAATTTCGATCCGCAGCGGCCGCGCATCGCCGGGGTGAGGTGGCAACGCACCCTGGGCGATCCAGCCACGCAGGATTCCGTATTCGTCACTCGCCTCCTCAAGCCGGCGGCCGCCACCATGCGGTACCCGCGCCGTCGCCTTCAACAGCAGTAAACTGCGATCGGGCGCGGCAATCGAGATTCGCCGACCGCGCGATTCCGTGACTAAGGACTCGTAGTCGAATTCCGGTTCGAAGCCCAACAGCGATAGTCGAAACCCGTTTTGCCCGGTCGCCTTGCCGTGGCAGCCTCCCCCGTTGCAGCCCAGCCGCGTCAGTACCGGCACGACTTCGGTGCCGAAGAATACCCGCCGCGCACCGGCTGCGAGTTCCTCATCCGTGGAGCCGCCTGCCCTCGCTTCGCTGTTTGCCGTCTCGCCCGCGGCGAGTGGAACCGCCAATCCCAGAACGAGGATTCCAACCGCGAGTGTCGCCCAGGCGCGGGTCGACATCAGGCCAGATGGCGTCGAGCCATGCACCCAACCAGCGATCCCGACATGCCAATTCACTCGACGATCTCCAAGGGCAAATACTGGCCGCCAAAAAAGCTCGGACTGTCCTCAACGACGCCAACGGTAAACAGGCGCAGAAACGACGCCGTTCCCAAGGGAGCATCCTCGTTCACGACTATCTGCAAAGAACCCGTCTGCGCTTGTCCAACAAACGTCTCGCCGCGCCCGCGCAGCCCGGGGACATTCGTCACGACACCGGGAACCGCAAGCTCTGTATGCATCTTACCAATGAATCCATTCACCCGTCTGCACGAATACGCCACCGTTATCACTTCGCCTCGCTTTGCCCTGGCTACCGTGAAGGGAGCAAGCTCCACCACGAACGCCGCCGGCTGCAGATCGATCGTCACGGCGTTGCTGTAAACCGTCGCGGCGGCAACCTTGCCATCGGCACCTATTGTGGACGAGTCGGCGCGAACGACAAACGAATACGGACCCGTAGGCAAAGTCGACGGAAGATAGAAGCTCAAGTAACCCGCGGACTCACCCGCCGAAAAGGTAACGGGCGGCGGCGCCAACGACGATGGAAGGCCGACAAGCTGCAGGCGGATCGGCGCGGCGGGCTGGTTCCCGATACGCTCCACGCGCACCGCCACGTCGACGATGCCACCCGGTGAATGGCGAGCGTGCAGTTTGCCATAAAGATGATGCTCCACAACCTGATGCGCGTCCGCGGAGATGCGCAGGCTGGCCTGGCCACCTGTCATGTACGGCAGCCGGCTGGGGATGCGCGCCCAGCCGGTCGGGGTTCCGGATCGCACCACGGTGGCGCCGCGTACGACGCGTCGCGCCTCATTGACCGACGAGGCTCCCGGCGCGTCGTTCTTCTCCTGCCGCTTTGCGGCCGACGAAGACTCGACAAGCTCGGCGACAAGCTGCAACTCGCCAATTCCTCCGACGGCCGACGCGTCTGCCGATAGCATGATGGTGGTGCGGTCGACGCCCGGACCAAACCATGCCTCGTCGCAATGCAGGCCGGGCAGCAACTGCTCCGCGGTGACTCGAATCGAACCGTCGCAACCTCGCTGCCGCTGCGCAAGCAACTCGATCGCCGTTCGCCCGCCTCGCGGCACAAAGAGTCCACTCATTCCGTCGCGACGAGGTACGGCGAGAACTCGGAAGTCCGCTTCCTCGCGCCGAACACCCAACCGATACCAGCGCCGCGCGGCATCTTGATTGCCTTGGGACAAATTCCGTACGGCAATCCAGTAGCGACCGTCGCGTGGACAGACCCAGCGTCCCTCCGCGTCACGATGCTGCGTCGGCAATCCGTCGATCCCATCTCCAAAATCATCGTCGAACTGCGCAAGTTCGCTCTGCCGCTCCGCATCGAAGACGCTGATCCGAAGGTCGACCGAGGACGCGATTCGCTGGCCCATACCGTACAGGAAGAGCACTTCACCGCGTCGCGCCGAGATGGAATGCCAAGCAACGGACTCGTCCGCCGCGAATTGACCGCTCCATTCGCACGGGATCGGCAGTTCACCGACCCGTTCACCCACGACATCACCCACGCCTTTACCCAAAGGCGCCGACGACGTTGAGCCAAAACCGGGGTCGACAACGATCGGGACGTCGCTGAGCCCGATGAGTATCGGCGCATGCGCTCCGGGTGGCAGGTACGGGAAGGCCGATTCCGAATGCACGATCTGCGATAGTTGCATTGGCACTCGAAGTGGCCATGCGGGATGGGCGACGGACGCCGGGATCTCGACTCGCAGTTGATCCAGTGGCTCGTTCGCAGGTGGACGGCCCGGGACCGGCCCAGGGTCACCCGCCGCGGCAGGTTCGACCGGCGGAAACCGCTGTGACAAGTTCCAGCCAACCAAGGTAACGTTCGCAGCTTTGCCTCGTTCGATCACCTGGGGCACGGAAAAAAGCACGCGTGGGCCGGTATCGATGTCCAGGCGATAATAATGTTCGGCGGTCGCCGAAGCCGTCAGATCTTGAATCTGTACGTGATAGTCTCCATCGTCGGGGACGCGGAAGTCGATCAGCGGGTCGATACCAAACCAGCCTCGATTGGCTGCCAGACGCCGACCGGAGGAGTCGTAAAGTTCCAGCACCGCTCGCAAACGAGATTCGATGCGTTCCGCCCAGCATTCGATCACTACCCGCTGACCGCGCCGAGCCGTGAATTGAAAGCGGTCGAGATCGCCCGGTTTATCGATGCGACCGTTGACGACAACATTCAGGGGTACCGACATCGAACCGGCTGAAGGTTCCGCCGATTCCACCTCGATCCGCTCGACGCGATTCCCGACCTGAAAACTGCGAGGGGCGCTGAATCCCGCATCGTTGACTGCCCAAAGGTCATACAGGCCCGGCTGGACATTGGGAGCGACTCGCAGCAAAAATCGGCCGTCGGGTAAACGTTCGCTTTGAATACCAAGCTCGCCGGAATAGAGTTGCCGAACATCCGCCAGTCCCGTGCCGGCAGATGTTACCTCAACGGTCGTTCCAGCTTGCGCGCCGGCGGGAAACAGCGTGTTGAGAACGGGAGCTTCCTGAGCCAGCAAAGAAATCGACAAACACTCCATTCCCAACAAGACGACGATCATCGACGGGCGCTGCACGACTGTTGCCCCTGCAAGTTGACGTTGAAGTCGAATGGATGCCTGCTCCGATGCACAGTTCCCCGACTTCTACCACGCGATGCGACGGGTTGCAACCGTCAGCGTGGCACCCCACAGTGTGGCACCCCACCGCGTGCCACTGGCAGTCCGCCGGGAACGACCTCACGTTGCAGAAAAGTCCCGCCGGCGGACCGCCAGTGCCGACGGCAATAGACGGCGTGGAGGAATTGTCAGGATAGATCTTATAGAAAATTATTATACCCACTAGGTGGGATTGGGGGGGGCCACTGGCTCGGAATTCCCGAGCCAGTTTGCCTACGGAATCTCTGGAGCGGTATCGGTTTGTTTGAGATATAGAGGGCCGGTGAGCCGAATCGGCGTAATGTCGAGGTGAATGTTGACGATCGTGTAATCGTCACCGCCAAACGACTCGGTCTCCCAACCCATCGTATCGGCATCGCGGAAGAAACGGAATTCGAATCCGTCGACGGGCCCAAGTCGTGCCGCGGCACCGTCGAACGCCAACCCGAAAGCCTCGTCATGCCGATTGTCAAGCAATTTATACATCACGTCGAGTACCGCGGTATTGCCCAGGATGTCGTTGGAGAAAACCCGGTGTCGAAACAGCGGGTGGAAGTCGGGGGCCTGCGGATCGACGCGTCGATCCGCGGCCTTCTCCGGCGAGGGCGTGACTTCCAGCGTTTCCAGGTTGATCGAGTCGCCTCGATCGAGATAGGTCAATTTCGCGTTCTTCAGGTTGAAATGTTCCAATCGGTCGTCGCTGCTGGCTTCCGACAGGTCCATCACGATTGCCCCACGGTAGCCGATCACGCGGGCCTCGTCGTTCTGCACGACCACCGCGCTGTCTTCATCCACCCCGATGCCATATCGGAACCCATGTTTCTGCATCGCCACGAGTGCCCGAGCGAATCGGCCTCGCACCAGGCAGTGTTGGTCGACGAACCAATCGGGATCCATGAACCCCAGTCCCGTATCCACCTCTCTACCCATGGAGATCCCGTTGAGCATCGTGCCCAGCACCGAACGTCCATTGCGATACATGATTCGGCTCATGACCGCCGCACCAGCACTGGTACCGGCGATCACGCCGCCGTGCCGGTAGACGTCCCAAATCGCATCCAGCAAGGGGGTATTGTTGCCGGCGTCGTCCATTAAGACCTGCTTGATTCTCGACTGCTCTCCGCCGATAAAGAACACGCCATCGGACTGCCGAACCCGGTCGGACTGATCGGGGTCGCTCACCACTTCTTTGTGGTCCTGATCAAATCCCCGCAGGGCCACGGGCACAATAAAGGCGTCGGCTCCCGCCTGATTCAAGACCCGAACGATATCGGTGCCGTACTCGACCGGGTACCCACTGGCCGTGGGAATGACCGCAATTTTGCCGCCTCGTCCCCCCGCAAGCTCCACGATTGTCGACCAGATTGCCGTATTGTCGAAACGCTCTGACCCGCCGATGATCACCAGCGAGCCTTTGACCAATTTGTTGGATTCGGGCCGGTCGAGGGTCGCGCCGCCAGGCGTTTCGGCTCGATTTGACCCGCCAGTCAGGCTAAGGATCAGCAAGCTGGCAAGTACGGTGGCGAATCTGCGTGAAGTCGGCGACAAACGGGTGGACGACGAGGAAACCAGATTCGGCCCATCGATCATTCGGGAGTAACCTTCCATATCACCTTCAGGACGAGCGGTTCGACGCCCGGCCCCCCCTCCGAATTGGAAAACTCCTTTTCTCCGTTGCTTCCGGTGGACGTTAAAGTCCATCAGCTCCATGGATCAATGCCGCAGGCTACTTGAATCGGCCTATCCTGTCCAGATCGATGTCCGTTTATCCGATCCGGGTGGTGTAGCCGCCCGCGGAAATAGCACCCATTTACTATCATACGTCCGACTCGCTTTGTGAGCCGAATCAAATTGCGGGAAATGTCGCATTTCCCGAAAAAGGAGCCGGGAAAATTTCTCTTGAATGATTTGGCCCCATCGGACATAACACTGGGACGGATCAACTTCCATGGATTAGAAAGGGGTGGACAGTAATGGATCAACCGCGACGCACATTTCTTTGTGGCATTGTCGGCGTCCCAGCGATGCTCGCCTGCCTGCCCGCGAAAACGGTTTTCTCGGCCGATCGGACTCCGGTCGACTCCGCAATGGGCTCCCTGCTGATCATTGGTGGCTCGGCGCGAACCGACAACCAGGAAATCTGGGCGGAGATGATCCGGCTTTCCGGCGGAATCGGGAAGCGAATCGCTGTAATCCCGACGGCGAGCGGGGTGCCGCTCCGCAGCGGCAACCGTACGGTTTCCTTCCTGAATTCGAAAGGCGCCGATGCCTTCCTGGTGCCGGTCGCGGCCAAGGATGTTGAACCCGCCTGGCAGCCCAATATCGCTCAGGATGACTCCTGGGCGGAGGTTGTGCGAGCATCCGATGGGGTCTTTTTTCTTGGCGGCTCGCAAGGACGAATCCGGGACACGCTGGTCGACGAGCAAGGACGCAATTCGCCTCTGCTGAACGCCATCTGGGATGTTTACCGCCGCGGCGGCGTCGTGGCCGGCTCGAGCGCCGGGGCGGCGATCATGAGCCAGGTGATGTTCCGCGAAGCCGGCGTCGTGCTGAACACGATGATTAACGGCGTCAAAATGGGGAAGGAACTCGACCACGGCCTGGGGTTCCTCGCCCCGGACTGGTTCGTCGATCAGCACTGCTTGGTGCGAGGCCGATTTGCGCGGTCGCTGGTCGCCATGCACTCCCAGTCGGTGCCGTTCGGCGTCGGTATCGATGAGGATACCGCGCTCGTGGTCGAGAAGGGGACCCAGGCTCGAGTCGTAGGCTACCGCGGAGCGATCGTGATGGACCTGTCGGAAGCCCGATCGGACGAGGCGTTAGGGAGTTTCAACGTTCAGAATGCTCGGCTCACCTACCTGGATCGCGGAGACATGATCAACCTGGCGACGCGGGAGGTCACCCCCTCGACCGCCAAGGCCGAACGGAAGATTGATCCGCATGCGCCCGGTTTTCGTCCCTCCAGCAGTCGAAAGCTCTTCTTTAACGACATCCTGGCCAACACCACGCTGTTGGACGTCTTGCGACGGATCATCGATCACAGCGATGGGACAGCCGTGGGACTCGCATTCGACGGGTCGAAGGCCCAGGAAGGTTCGACGATTGGTTTTGAATTTCGGTTCTATCGCGCGTCCGACAGCCTGGGCTGGGAAACGGAAATCCACGGCGCGACCGATATGACGATCCAGAATATCCACCTCGACATCCGGCCAATCGAGATCCAGGGCCCGCTCTATACGGACTACGCCAAGGCCCCCGCAGCCCTGGCGGCACAACCCAAATAACGTAACTCGAAACTTGTTTCGAGCCGTTCACGCGCCGAACACACCCGGTCCCCCGCAAACATTCCATCCCCCTGCGAAACCATCGCGGCGTTCGGCATCGTGCGACGACCCTCCAGCTTGACGGGTTGTCGGAGAATCTGGGAGTTCGCGAAGCGCAGAGGCATGAGTGGATGGGTGGCACGATTTTTCGGCGCAGCGTCGCGCCGCGTTGGGATGGCTCGGAGCAACGGTCGAGGTCGAGCGGAGATTCTCGAAACAAATTTCGAGCTACGTTCGGCCGCCGAGCGGGGTGGCGTGCTAGCAGAGGGGCAAGCGGCTTCCGCTTCGTTTAACTCTGCGAATTCGGCAAAGTCAGCCCCGGTTTCCTGCCGATCATGGGAAAGCCAAATCGCGCGATGCGCCCCGGATCCGAGCAGCGATTCATGTGGTGTTCCACCTGTCAACAAGACGTGCCCGCCATCGTTTTGCCTGGGAGCGACGATCCGCAACGTTGCTGCGCGCGCTGCAAACGGCGGTTTGAACTGACGACTGGCGGCGATTTGGCCGAAAAAAACGCAGCAAGTGGGGGCGCTGTTACGGAGGCCCGGGGCGTTCCTCGCCCCGCGTCTGGCTCCGAGGACCATCGGCTGCTGTTCGATACCTGGAAGCTGGACGAAGAACTCCGTGCCGCCGACGACTTATTGCGCCGGATTGGACTACCTGCCCGGCCGCTGGAGAACCCGCTGACCGCAGACGTCGAGCAACGGCGAGCGGAACTGGCGATGCGGCGAGTCAATGCTGCCCATGCACCGACTCAGACTCCAGCGAGACGGACGCAAACGCCAGAAGCGGAGCACGACGCCCCTGACCGTTACCCTGCCCGCCGCACCTCCTGGATCGCCTGGCTGGCGCTCGGCTTCGGCATCACCACGCTGGTCTGCGGCGGCGTCTTGATCGGTTGGTCGCTCGTGGCACCCCGACCGGATCTCTGGAATATTGGTCTCCCGTTGGCGCTGATCGGCCAGGCGGCGGTTGTGATCGGTCTGCTATTGCAACTGGACCGGCTGTGGCAGAGCAGCCGCGCGACATCGGAAGCGATTCAGCAGATCGACGGCGAAATTGAACACTTGCGGCACTCCACGCGGCAGATTGCCGCGCACCGCTCGCCATCGGCCCAGTCGTTTTACGCGCATTGGGCAGACGGTGCCGGCCCGCACTTGCTGCTCACCGACCTCAAGGGACAGCTCGATCTGCTCTCCGAACAACTCGCCGACCGGGAACGCCGTCAGCTTTAATCCGACTTGCCGCGCTCGTTCGGTTTCAGGTGTCGTTGGCTGCGTTGACGGGGACTTCGTCGTGCAGTTGCTTGAGCAACGTGCGGACCAGTTCGTCCTTTGCACCAGCGAGGGGCAGGGCAGCGCGGAGGAATTTTTCGGCCCGCTCGCGATCGGAATCCAGCAGTTGCATGACGCCCAGTAAGACGATCGGCGTGGCGTCGCGTGGCTGATCAAGGGCCCGTCCGGCAAGCATTTCGAGGTGCGAGTTCTTCGCGGCATTGTCGGGCCCGTAGACGGAGTCGAGCGAGAAGGGGTTTCGAACAAAATCGGGGTCGAGTCGAATTCCTTTCAGGCAGGCATTCAGTGCGGCGTCGTAGCGCCGCGTCGCGACATAGGCCAGCGTTTGACGGAACAACGGCATCGCCAGGTCGGGTGCCGCCGCTGACGCTTGCTGGTATTGCTGCAAGGCGCTCTCATAATTCTGCCGCGAAAAGTGATGGTCGCCGATTTCGGCATAGCGTTGACATCGATCGCGGGCCGCAGGAAGGGAAACGCGCACGCGCGGTTTCAGCACGAGGGGCGGATCGTCGGCGGCCTGACGCGGCGGGACAACTGCATCGTCGGCATGATCCGCCCTGGCGGCGTTCCGATCCGCCGCGTCACCTCCGCCGGCAAGCGGTGGCAATACGATGATCGTATTATTCCGCGGCGCGGGCGGAGCGTAGTAATCGACCCACGGTACGAATCCCCAGGGCGCACCGGCTCCGATGCCGAAGTAATTCGCTCCGTAGCCCCAGCCCGAAGAGTAGCCATATCCAAGTCCATAGTAGCCGATACCGCTGAAGGCATAATTCGGCGCGTAGATCGGAGGATCGATCGGCGGATAACAAGAGTAGTCCGAACGGTAACGCACTGAGTAATAACTCGGAAAGCCCACCCCGATTCCCGCACGCACAACCGCGCCCTGCGTTACGTGCCGATGCCCGCCTCGCCCGTGCCAACCCGGATCCGCCGAAAGTTTTCCCGTCAACAGCATTGCGCTGAACAGTATCATGAAAAATTGTCGTGATCGCATTGCCGACTCCCTTGGAATAACTACCGGACTCGTCACCTTCCCGCGGCTGGCATCCAACGAATTATCCGCCGTCGGCGGCAATCGAGCAAGAGAAATGTACCGAACCGCTTCAGCCAAGAAACCGGTTCAAGGCCGCGAGGGCGGCGGGACAGAATTGCCGTGGGGGGATCTGCCAAATCTGGGGATTGAGCAGTTCCACCGCGACACAACCCTGGTAGCCAATTTCGCGCAATCGCCGTACCAACGGCTCCCGCGGGATATCGCCATCCCCCGGCAGCACACGGTCCGCGTCGGCGGCGAACTCACGCGGTATTCCCGCGAGATCACAGACCTGGACGTGAAACAGGTTTTCCCGCGTGAGGCATTCCAGGTCCTCGGTTTTGCTCGGGCCGACATGAAAATGAAAAAGATCGAGGCAAAGTCCCAGGGCAGGGGAGTCCGCCTCTTCAATCATGGCAGCGGCGGACTGCAGGTTATTACCGAAAGCTGACGAGGCCTGGAATTCCAGGGCCAGTTTGATGCCGTGAGCATCGGCTGCGCGCGCGGCCTCCCGCAGCGATACCCGCACCCGCTCCAGGTCGAGCGACGTCAGTGGGGCGCCTACATCGCAGGCGATGACCAGGGTCGCGATCCCCAGATCGCGGCACAGTCGCAGCCGCCGTTCGAACAGTTCCCATGCCGAGCGGCGGGCTTCGCCCTGGCTTGCGAGGATCCCCCCCTGATAACTGGCCACCGCCAATTCCACCGCATGCTGGTCGACCAGTTCCCGGATTTCGTTCAACGAACGTCGACGCAGGCAGTCCTCGAGCTTTGTGAGCCACACATCGATTGCGTGACAATCGCCCGCCGCATACTCCTCAATGTCCGATTCGAACGGCGCGTGCAACGACGAGACCTGACTGATGGCGGGCTTCATGGCGATAGTCTTTGCCGCAGTTCGGCGACGCAGTCGTGCAGATTGACGCGCCACTGCCGCAGAGTATCGCGATCGCGAATGGTGACCGTCTGATCCTGCAACGTCTGGCTATCGACCGTGATACAGTACGGCGTACCCGCCTCGTCCTGCCGCCGATAGCGCCGACCGATCGCGCCTTTTTCGTCGTAGAATACGTTGAAGTTCCTCTTCAAGTCGCGGTAGATCCGCTGCGCCACTTCGGGCATGCCGTCTTTCTTTACGAGCGGAAATACCGCGGCCTTGATCGGCGCGATACGGGGATGGAGTTTCATGACGATGCGCGTCTGCATCACTCCGTTTTCATCGGGCGCCTGGTCCTCCGTATAGGCTTCGCAGAGAAACGCCAGTGTCGCTCGATCCGCGCCGGCGGAAGGTTCAATCACATGCGGGATGAATCGCGCATTGGTGAGCTCGTCACGGTAGCTCAAATCCTTGCCGCTGCCGCGCCAACGGGGTTTGCCGTCGGGACCGGTTTCCAGCTTCAGCGGGCGCGTACTGGGGTCGAGCTTGCCTTCCATGTGGCTGCGCAGATCAAAGTCGGCTCGATGCGCCACCCCCTCCAGTTCGCCGTACTCGCCGGAGTTCAGAAACGGAAACGCGTATTCGATGTCCGAAGTGCCGCAGGAGTAATGACTGAGCTCATCGGCAGAATGCTCGCGCAGCCGCAGCCGATCGCCGGCCAGCCCCAGGTCGACATACCACTTTAGCCGCCGGTCGCGCCAGTATTGATACCATTGGAACGACGAGTCGGGATGGCAGAAGAACTCGATTTCCATCTGCTCGAATTCACGCGAGCGAAACGTGAAATTTCGCGGCGTGATTTCGTTACGGAAGCTCTTTCCGGTCTGGGCGATTCCGAACGGTATTCGCACCCTGGTGCTATCCAGCACATTCTTGAAATTGACAAAGATGCCCTGTGCGGTTTCCGGTCTCAGGAACGCCGCGTCGTCCTCGCCGCCCAAAGCGCCCACGATCGTCTTGAACATCAAGTTGAATTCGCGCGGCGGCGTCAGCGTGCCCAGCTGTTTCGCGTCGGGACCCAGGACCTGCGCCAGATCCGTGACGGTAATCAGTGAGACCAGATCGGTCTCCCAGGTCAGGTCGCCCGCATCCTTGCCGCGCAAATTGAAGTACTTCAACGCCCGCTGTTGCACGTCCGACCGCTGTTGTTCGTCCTCGACCGCGGTCGCGACGAAAAGGCGCTTTCCATCGTGGCTCACCCAGCGGCCTTTGACCTGGTCGTGCCGGTACCGTTTTTTCGACTCGCGGCAGTCGACCATGAAATCGTGAAACAGGTCATAGTGGCCGGAACATTTCCAGACCTGGGGGTGCATGATGATCGAACAGTCCAGGCCGACCATTTCATACGCCTCCGGAGCACCGGCCGGAACGCCCAGATCGTCATGCCCGCTGACCATGTCGCGCCACCAGGCTTCCTTCACATTCCGCTTGAGTTCCACCCCCAGCGGCCCGTAATCCCAGAACCCGTTCAGCCCCCCGTAAATCTCGCTCGACTGAAACAGGAATCCCCGCCGCTTGCACAGCGAGACCAGTTTGTCCATTTCCATCGTGGAACCTCCTCCAGGGGTCGCAAGGCCAGAACAAAGTCCAACAGTTTAATCACTGGACCTTGTCATGGTCCATGCGTCGCGCCGACGTTCGACCGTCACCGGACCCCGGCAGGCGATCTCCAACGATGCCGAATCGTGATCTACAACGATGCCGAATCGTCGCGGAGTTCCCTGGCTCGTGGCGAATTTCACCTGCCCGTCCGTCTTGGCGTCTCGGGCGGTCCCGGGGGCCAGCCTTGCCGATCCCGGTTCTTGGCTCTAGAATCAGCACCGTCGATCCGGCGTCCGGGAAACGGCGCCAAGGCAGGATCGGAAAGCAGCCAGAGTGGCGGAATGGCAGACGCGCCGGATTCAAAATCCGGTGTCCGATAAGGACGTGTGGGTTCAAGTCCCTCCTCTGGTACTTCTTCGCTAAAAATTCACGGTAAACTGGGTGTAGAAGAAATCGGCGTCACCCCGGAACGGCACGTTCGGCGTCAGGCGATAGTAGTCGCCGGCGAAAAAGTGTGAATAGCCGAAGACCAGGTCCATGCGCGGCTTCAGCTTCCAGGTAGCAGTCAGGTCGATTTCGTGACCCAGGTCGGCACTGCGCGGCGCGGTGGCTCCGTTGAACGCCGACATGTTCAGGTTGTACGGAGAATCGTTCTTGTTCTCCAGGAAGAAGTAGTGGTACCATGCCAGCAACTTCCACTTCTCGTGCGGCTGAAACTCCAGCATCACGTTCGGAGTCTCGATATTGCTGCGGGCGTAGAGATCGATGAATCCGTGGTACTTGTGCCCCAAGGGAAACAGATGGTCAAACCCGCGCCGCTGGCCTCGCAGGTTGCCACCGCTCGACCAGTCGTAGTAAGCCCAGATCACCGGTTTCCAAGGGCGATCGAGTTTCCTCCCAAGACCGGCGACCGCGAAACCGGCGTTATGATCGGAGCCATCGTCGTTCGAGCCAAACTGGTACGCGCCCTCAAAATCCCAAAGCAGGCATTCATGGCTGCCCTGCCATCGAGAACCGACGGTGCTGTCGTGGATGCCGTTATTGCCTGCCAGCGCGAGAACGTTTTCATTTGAGTAATAGAAATAATAGAGATCGAGAGTCTGGTTTTCGCGAAGCTTGTGGCTTCCGAACACGCCCGCGAACGCTTGTTGATCATCGGCACTGTCAAAATTCCTTGGATCGGTGACGACGGGCCGCGTCAAGAATGTACTGATCGTCCAATCGGCGGAGCGATAAATGAAGTCCAGGCCCTCAAATGTCCGTCGCGTGTTGCCCCAATCGAGCGGCGAAACCAGACGCTGCGAACCGTACAGCAGCTCCTGGCGGCCGATCCGAGCGGTAACTTCGCCGTCCAGTAGATCGAACAGCGCGACGTCGGCGAACAGGTTCAGCATGTCCGCGCGATTCACGTCGATTCCGCGGGGCGCGAAATTCTCCCCGTTGCTTTCGGCATCGATCATTTCACCATACACGCGAACGCGCGATCCGATTTCCAGGTTGGCGTACAAGCGGGTGCGGTGCAGCAGAAAGTCGTCATCGCGACCGGTCAATCCGAGACCGCGGAAGTTGCGCTCGCCGTGGTAGCGAGCCCGGTATTGGCCGCCGATATCGAGAACCATATTGTCTCCGACGCAGAACCGCTTCAGATTCTCGCCCAGATGGTGGTCGCAATAGGCCGGGTCGCAGAGGTAGTTGAATTTGTTGTTAAAGAACAGCGGCGCGTAGGCGCCGGCTACCGCTTTCTTCAACGCATTACGCTTTGCCTTGCAGGCCTCGCATTCGCAAGGGGCCGCGCATGGTCCAGCAACTTCGGAGCTTGCCGCCAGGCTGACATCGTACGTTTCGCCCTCAGATACGGAATTATCGGCAAACTCAACGCCGCTTAACTCCGGTGTGATCAGGTCCTCGGTTGTGGAGGAACTCAGATCATGGATCCGTACCTGTACCGACCTTGGTTCTTCCGCGGTCACCGCACTTGCCAAGAGTGTGATCACTACCGCACATTTGCAGATGGTCCGCATATCCACAGCTTCCTTTCGGCCAATCCATAGCACGTCTTATTAATCGACCGCCTCCACCCGAATTCGGAATCATTTCCGCTGCGGGTCGGAACAGATTACCCGGTTTGAAGTGCGCGTGTGCGGCCCGGCAGCGCGCGGTCTTATTCCAGAAGCCGGGGGCGAACTCTACTGGATCGCGAATCGTTCCAGTGCTCGATACAGCGACCGTCGGCTGATCCACAATCTGCGGGCGGCGCGCGCCTTGTTGCCGTTCTCGGACTCCAGTACTTCGACGATCTTGGCGCGCTGCAGCGACGCCAGATCGCCGGAGACAATGTCGTCGCGCAACGTTGCAGGCATCATCTGAATTTCCGCGGGGAAATCTTCGAGAAACACCTCTCTCTCGTCGGCCATGATCTTCGCTCGTTCGATCGCATTGATCAACTGACGCACGTTGTCGGGCCACGGATAGGCTTCCAGGGCGGCAAGCGCCTCGGCGTCAATCGCCCATTGCGATCCAAGAAAGTGGCGAACCAGCAATCGCACGTCGCCCGGCCTTGACCGCAAGGGAGGAACCTCCAGGTACAGTACGTTGATTCGGTAGTAAAGATCCTCGCGGAACCGCCCCACCTTTACCTCGTCTCCCAACTGCCGGTTGGTCGCCGCGAGCAGCCGCACATTGACGCGTCGCTCCTTCACCGAACCGACGCGGCGCATCGAACCGTCTTCGAGCGCCCGCAGCAGCTTGGCCTGCAATGAACCCGGCATTTCGCCCATTTCGTCAATGAACAACGTGCCGCCGTCGGCCATTTCAAATAATCCGGGCTGGTACGATACCGCTCCGGTGAACGCCCCTTTCTCGTAGCCGAACAGTTCGCTTTCGAGCAGCGTTTCTGGCAGAGCCTCGCAATTGATCGTGATCAAGGGCCGATCATGGATCGGGCTGGCCCGATGCAATTCGCGCGCGACGAGTTCCTTTCCCGTTCCGGTTTCACCCTGGATCAGGATCGGCTTGCCCGAGGGCCCCGCCCGCTCGATCAGCTTCAACAGGTCCTTGATCGCCGGCGATTCCCCCAGCATCCGGCTCGACTCGCCGCTGCGCTGCAGCACCGTCCGCAGCGTGCGATTCTCCTGACGCAGTTTGCCGTGTTCGTCGGCCTTCTGGACTGCGACCAGCAAGACCTCGAGGCTGGCCGGCTTCGTCAGATAGTCAAAAGCGCCGCGCCGCATCGTCTCCACCACCGACTCGATGCTGCCGGACCCGGTCAGAATGATGGCCTCACTGTCAAACTCGAGCTCTTTGATCTTCGCCAGCAGTTCGAGTCCGGATTAGCCCGGCATGAACAGATCGACGATCACCACGTCGAAATGGCGGTGGTTCATCTTCTCCAGCGCCCCCGGCCCGTCGGGGGCCTCGTCCACGCGATGCCCCTAGCGCGCGAAGCGGCGCAATACCGCATGACGAAAATCGAACTCGTCGTCGACAATCAAGATATCCAGCGGTACCTGTCGCAATTCCATAATCTCGCCAATTCACTCCCGTGGGTTGTTCCAGTAGATCTTCACGTTATGTGTCTGCCGGCCCACGGCGACAATGTCCACGCGACCGTCGCCGTTCAGGTCGCCCGCGGCCAGATCCTCGATCGCGACACCGCCTGGATCGATGATCGAACGCGTCCAAGACGTTTTCTCTCCATGGGGTGGATCGTAGATCCGCAATCCGCGCCGCCAGTTATCCGACCGATCGTCGCGAACGCCAATGATCAGTTCTTCCTCGGGGTCGTCGTCCAGGTTGGCACAGGCCACGGCGTGCCCCCATTGCAAGTCTTCGTCCAGCACCTGCCGACTCCATAGCCATTCGCCTTGACCGGGACGCGGTGAATCCGGTCGGGTATAAACCACGACTTGATGCCCGTGCCACGGTTCGATCGTTGCCAGATAATCGCGACCGCCCGTCAGCATGCCGCGTCGGATTTCACTCGCGCCCCGATTGGGACTCGTCTCTTGGTTTCCCGTCCCGATTCGCGTGCGCCGCCAAGCACCGGGCCGCCGCGGTTCCTGTGGCTGCTGCGGATTGTCACGCTGCGGGGCACGCTCAAGCAGATGCACGCCCTCGAACGACACGACGAGCAGTTCCAGTTTGCCATCCCCATCGATGTCGGTCGGATGCAGGTTGTGGCTGACGTGCAGTTCGTCGTCCAGAACGCGGGCTTTCCAGGGCCCCGACTTGGGGTCGTCGGGAATCGTGTACGAAAGCAACCGCACGCCTTGTTCCGCGAAATGCGGGCGCGTCGACCCGCGCCCCAGCAGCGGTGAAACCAACAGTTGGGCGCGGCCCGTTCCGTCCAGATCGGCGAAAGTCATCCGATGCGTCGTTGGTTCCTCGCCAATCGGATGAACGGTCCATGGCGCCGCCGGGTCCGCGACCGCTCGCATCCACTGGATCGTTCCGCCTGAACTGGTGTTGCCCGGATTCCAGTCGGCGCCCACGGCGAAGTCGGGTTTCCCATCGCCGTCAATATCGTACGGCGCGAAACAGACGTTGTCTTTTCGGGTCTGCCCCGGACCGATCAGCAGGTGCTCGCGGAACGACGGGTTCTCGAGCCACAGAATCCGCTCGGAATCCACGATGGCGACATCGAGTTTGCCATCCTGGTTCATGTCCAACAGCCGGACGGCGTAGCCCACGGTGAGTTGCGTATCGAGTTGTTGTTCGCGAAAGGAGAACTTCGCCGGCTCCGCCGCCTCGCTGCAGATAGTACCTGGACCGCAATGCAATAGCGCCAGGATGAGGCCCGCTATTGTGGTCCGAAGCAGATTCGCATTCATTCGCCACACTTCCCGATCACCACACCGCGAAACCGATTGTTTTGCCGTCGATCGTGAACACGAATTCCAGCCCAGTACGGGTACGGAGCCAGTCGGCGTTCGTGTTCCAGTTCGCCCCAGCATAACACAAGGCGACGATCCTCTGCAGTGGAGGGTCATGGCCCTGTGCTCAGTCCGAGGATATACGAACGCCAGTCGGCCTCGAATTCCGCCAACGGCATGCCGACAAAGCGTTCGAAACGCGCGACCGGTTCGATCGAGCGAGTCCCGCGGCGAACGTAGGAGTCAAGGAATCCGCCCGAGATCAGGTCATATTGAAAAACCAGGTAGTAGGCAACACCCCAGGCAACGAGATAGTGCCGATGGGAGTCCGGCAAATCATGGCTGGCAAGAAACGCCTGGTCGTTCGCCCGCAGCAATTCCGTCAGCGACAGGTATTCCTGCGACATGAGCAATCGCCGGAGTTCCCGCAAGCGGCTTCGGTCGGGCCCGTCAATGCGTAACGTATCGTCGTCGAGCTGACTCGATTCGACGATCTGAGCCAACCCTTCGTTCAACCATCTGGGGACGGCATACCGATCTCCGGGGTAAACAAAGTCCTCCAGATAGGCATGGAAAAGCTCGTGGTTCAGACGTTGGAACAGTTGCCGGGCAAGCTGATCGAATCGACGAGCATTTCCTAGGCGGGCTTCCTGAATCCGGCTGATTGCTGTTTCATATTCATCTCCCCAGAGTTTTCTGCGCAGCCGCAGTTCTTCGCGCACCTTTTCGTCGCTGAATTCAGCGGCTCGCAATTCACGTGCCACGTTGGCGATGCGCGAAGGGAATTCGGCGCGCCGTTTCTCGAACTGCCACTGCTGGACATCCAGCTCCTGCCTGACGACCGACCATCGCTCGCTGAACGCGGCTAGATCGCTGCCCGCGATCACCTGATGCGAATCGACGGCATAAACGGCCGGACCGGTGAACTCCAGCCCCGCATCGGCGAAGACCCTGGCTCGTTCCTCTTCGGACCCCAGCAGCACGACGCGCAGCAGGCGTTGGGGAGCCCTGCGGGGCGGAAGCAGTTGCCGGAACGCGCGGAATACCTGCTCGATGCGAACGACGGCTCGACGCGTTGCCTGATCGCCCGCGGTGCTTTCGAGTTCAAACCAGGGGCCACGGTAGTCCCACCAGCGGGTCCCGCCGCGAAGTCGTTCCTCGAGCGGGACGCGGTCCATCCGCGCCGCCTCGATACTCGCGCGACCGCGGATCCAGCGGAATCGTTCCACCAGTTCCCCGCGCTGCTCGTCCGGCAATCGCTTGAATTCCTGGACATCCTTGGCAGCGAGCGGGTGCACGACCGCGGAAACCGCTTTGCCCGGCGCGCGAGTGATCTCGGCGAAATCGAACTCGTCATCGAGCTCGGCAAGCGACAATCCGCGCAGCAGCCGGCCATCTCGCAATCGCAGTTGTTCCATCGGCCAATCACCGGCGCGCAATCCAAGGATCGAATTTTCGTCGATTCGAGGCAGCGCCGCGATCGATTTTTCCCCCTCCGCCAATCCTGGCACGCGCGGGTCGTGCACGCCTAAAAATTCCTGCCGCTGTTCGGACCACTCAATCGCCTGCAGCACCGCGATCGATTTGCGCGTTCGTACCTGTGGATGCCCGCGCTGACGCAATGCATCCACCGTTCGCGGAGGCACCGATTCCTCAACTACCAGCTCGTCCGGTCTCCATTGATGATGAAATCGCGGATCCTGGACGGCATCGGCCAGATCGCGGTCCAGGTCGAGCCGCCGCACCAACAGGGAAGCAACCTGGGAGATAATCGTCGGACCGCCGGCGGCGCCGAGTGTAAGCAGGGGTTTCCCGTCCCGCAGCACAATGGTCGGGCTCATGCTCGACAACGGCCGCTTGCCCGGTTCCACTCGATTCGCCTCCGCTCCCACCAGTCCAAAAGCGTTTGGAACTCCCGGTTCCAGCGAAAAATCATCCATCTCGTTGTTCAGAAAGACACCTGTGCCGGGGACCACGACCTTGGAACCGAACGAGGTATTGACCGTGGCTGTAATCGCCACCCAGTTCCCCTCGTCGTCGGCGGCCGCGATGTGGGTGGTGTGTTTCTGGAATAGCTCTTCGCGGGCCACTGGCGGTTCGCCATGCCCGTCGACCGCCGTTGCCCGCTGCGGGTCGATGCGGCGCGCGAGCGCGGCGCCGTACTCGGGCGAAGCGAGTCCGCGCGGGACGGGTGCAAAGGCCGGATCGCCGAGCCAGTAGGCGCGGTCGGCAAACGCCAGCTTCATTGCTTCCGCCATCAGGTGGAAGCAGGCGGCGGGATCTTGCGAGTGCACGGCTCGCAGGTCGAACGGGGCCAGCGTATTCAAGATCTGCGCCACGTGCACTCCGCCGGAACTTGGCGGCGGAAAGCCGATGATCTCATATTCGCGATAGCGGGAACGGAGCGGTTCGCGCGATATTGCTTCGTAGCGGGCAAAATCCGCGGCGGTCAGGATACCGCCATTCTCGGTCATCCATTCCCCGACCGACTCGGCGAACGGCCCCTGATAAAACCAGTCGACACCTTTTTCGGCGATCGCACGGTAAGTTTTTGCCAGGTCGGGCTGGAGCAGGATTTGCCCTTCGCGCAGCGGATCGCCGTCGGGGGCCAGCAGAATCCGGCGCGTCTCCGGGAATTTCTCGATCGCCGACCGCGACTGGCGGATATTCCGGGCGTAGACGGCATCGATCGCAAAGCCGCTGTCGGCGATCCGCGCGGCGGGCAACAGTAATTCGCTGAGACTACACCGGCCATGTTCCTTGATCGCCCGCTCATAGGCCCGCAGCGCGCCAGGCACCGCCACGGCCAACGGGCCTGTCTGACTCCATTCGACCTTCGCCACGCCATTGACCAGGTACATATCGGCGCGCGCGGCGGCCGGCGCGGTCTCGCGCCCGTCGATGGCGAACAACTTGCCGTCCGCGCGACGCAATAATACAAAACAACCGCCGCCAATCCCCGAGTTGTGGCCGTCGACGACTCCCAGCGTCAGCGCGGCCGCTACGGCCGCATCGATGGCGTTTCCGCCCGCGCGAAACACATCGAGCCCGGCACGCGTCGCACGCGGGTGGACCGTCGCCACCATGTTTCGTGATGAACCGGGGGCTGCCGACAGCGCCAGCACCAGGAACAGCGGAGCCGTGGTGACTGTGGAGATCATCTGGTCGTCACCCGACCGCGTTGGTCTTCACCGCGGGATCATTCGCGATATTCACCCAGACATGCACATGCGGCACGCCACGGAAATACCAGACGAACGCCGGACCTTCGAGCCGCCAGTTGTCCCAGACCTTGTCGCCGCCCAGATCCTGGTCGGTGTAGAACGCAAGATGACACTTGTCCAGCCCTCCCTGTTTGGTCAGGCACTGGGCAACCTCGTCGCGGTCGGACTGCCGGTAAGGTTCGAGCAACTTCCGCAACACCTCTTGCACGAGCCCTTTCTGATCGCCGCTCAGTTCGGCGATCGGCAGGCCGTCGAACTTGCCGGCGAGACCACGGAACGCGATGCTCGACTCCTGCGGCGACTTGGCCACCTCGGCGATCGCCCGCTGTTTCCCATCAAGCATCTCGTAGACTTTGTTGGTAGCCAAAGCCTGTTCCCAGAATACGTTGCCCGGGTGACCTGGCTTTTCGTCGAAACCACTGGCGGCATGACCATAAAAGAGGGGACCGCCAAAAGCGACATGCTCCGTGCTGTTGCCGTCGCATCGCATCGTCATATGCCGGCCCGTCATTACGAATTCAAATTTCGCGTCTCCGGGCTTACCAAAAATCGCCAGGCTCTGGTCGCCGCCGAACGGCTTGCCGCCCGTATCGTCCTTCAGCTGTTTGTCGATTCTCGCGTGCCACTCCGGGTTGACGATGCCTTCAAAAATCGATCGAACCAGTCGCTGCTGCTGTGGCGTGTAGAAGTCGCTGTGGATCGACGGCTCGGTGATCTGCCAGTTGTTCGAAACCCGCGACCGCAACAGGCCCCGTTTCGGATCGACATGATTCCAATCGAAGCAGACGACTTTACGTTGGGCGGGCGTCAGCAGGTCGAACAGTTCCTTGACGCTCGACTCGGGAGCGGTGCCTGTGGGAGTTGCCTCCGCAGGAGCCGACAGCAATCGGGAGCCCGGCGCCCCCGTAGCACCCGCGGCCGCAATTCCCGCGGCGCCGATGCTCGCCAATCGCAGGAATTCGCGCCGGCCAACTTCACTTGATTCACGTTCACAATCAGGACAAAACGGCTCCCGAGAACCCATGGATGCTCCCCCCAATCTTGTCAAACCGAGACAACCCGCGCCGGCACAACCGCAAACACCGCGCTACGCCGGTATTAGACCGGAATTTGCGAGGGCTTGCAAATCGGCGTTGCTTCAGGCCCGTGGTGCTTCAGGCCCGGGGAACCACGATCAACGGGAGATCGGAGTGAGCGAACGAAGCTCGCGCGGCAGAGGGAAGTGGACCTCTTCTTCGCGAATGGTGCGCGTCTCGAGCGTGGCACCATAGCGTTGACGCAGGAATTCCAGGCAATCCGCGACTTTCGATTCCGGCGCGCTCGCTCCGGCCGTCACCACGACGGTTTCGTGACCTTGAAACCATTCGTCCGAAATATCGGCGGCCGAGTCGATCAGGTAAGCCCGCACTCCCCGCTCCAGAGCCAGCTCCTTCAGCCGCTGGCTGTTGGAACTATTCTGACTTCCAAGCACCAGCACCACATCGGCTTCACTCGAGAGAATCGCGACCGCCTCCTGCCGATTCTGCGTTGCATAGCAGATGTCCTCCTTGGGAGGCGCCGCAATTTGGGGAAAGCGTTCCTTGAGTCGTCGTATGATCCGGTTGGCGTCGTCGACGGACAGCGTCGTCTGCGTCAGGTAGGCGAGCCGAGCGTCGGCGGGTAGGTCGAGCCGGTCGACGTCCTCGGGTTGCTCAACCAGCACGATCGATTCCGGGGCTTCCCCCATCGTGCCGACGACCTCGTCGTGCCCCTCATGGCCAATCAGTATGATCGTGTACTTTTCCCGAGCGAATCGAATCACTTCCAAGTGCACCTTGGTGACCAGCGGGCAGGTGGCGTCGATGGCATTGATGCGGCGTTCGGCGGCCAGGCGACGGATCTCCGGGGAAACGCCGTGCGCTGAAAACAGCAGGTTGGCCCCCGGCGGTACCTCCTGCATGCTGTCGACAAATACGGCCCCCTTGTCGCGAAACGACTCGACGACAAACTTGTTGTGTACGATTTCATGGTAGACGTAGACCGGCGGCCCGAACGCCTTGAGGGCCAAGCCGAGACTCTCAATTGCCATATTGACCCCCGCGCAGAATCCGCGAGGGCTCGCCAGGATCAACCTCATGGTTCTCTTTTTCCTCCCTGGGCATCATACTGTCGACGAGTCTCCCTGAACAGCGATGCTCACCGACGAGGCTTCCCCAGAAATGCCCCCCAATCCGATTCCGTCCGATGACGGCCAGTCCCGTTCGACGGCATGGGACCCGCGAAATGTCGACCGCCGACCGGTGAGCCTGCGCGCGGCCAACGATTTCTGCCGGCGCTACGCCCGGCAGCATGAAGAGAATTTCACCGTTGCCAGTTTTTTCCTGCCCCGGGAACTGCGAAGACATTTCTATCACATTTATGCCTACTGTCGCTGGTCGGACAATCTCGCCGACACGTCGCCCGATACCGGCTCCGCGCTGGAACAGCTTGCCCAATGGGAGCAGCAGCTCGACGACGCCTATCGCGGCCGGGCGACCCACCCGGTGTTCGTTGCCTTGACGGAGACAATCGAGGAATTCCAGATTCCGGCCCAGCCGTTCCGAGACCTGCTCAGCGCCTTTCGCCAGGATCAGCGCCAGACGCGGTATCTTGCCGTCGATGAATTGCTCGACTATTGTCGCCGCTCGGCCAATCCTGTGGGCCGGCTGGTACTGCACCTGGGCCGCAGCGTCGACGCGACGAACCTGGACCTCTCTGATTCGATCTGCACCGGCTTGCAACTCGCCAACTTCTGCCAGGATGTGGCTCGCGATTTCGCGCGCGGCAGAATCTATCTGCCGGTCGAATGCTGGCGCGCTCACGGATACATCGAAGCGATGTTCGAACGGCGGGAGTTCAATCCGGCGTTCCAATCGCTGCTTTCCGCGGAGGTCGAACGGGCGGAAGCGGCGCTGCGGCACGGCTGGCCGCTGGTCGATCGGCTGCCCGGCGTCTTGGCGATCGACGTCGAACTGTTCGTGCAAGGCGGTCTGGCAATCCTGGATCGGATCCGCGGCCAGGGCTACGATGTCTGGCGACGAAGGCCGGTCGTCGGCAAGTGGCGGAAGCTGCGGTTGCTGGCCGGCGCCTGGTTTCGTCGTCGGTTCCCGGCGTACGCCCGGCATCCGCGGCGGGACGCCGGCAAGTCGAGGGAGGGGAGTCGCGTCGATACGGAGCATGGTTCACCGACGGTGAGCTGCCCGGGCGTGGGAACACCCCAGGGCGAATCGCGGACTCCGAAATCGCTCGGAGCGAAGGACCGGCCATGAGCGAACGACGGTGGAACCGCGAATCAAGTTACGCCTGGTGCCGTCGTGAGACGCGCCGCGCGGCATCCAGTTTTCATTGGTCGTTCCACGTGCTGCCACGCGCCAAACGGCGCGCGATGTACGCCCTCTATGCCTTCGCGCGCGTCGCGGACGATCTTGTCGACGTCGACAAGTCGGCAAGCCAGAAGCGGAACGCTTTGGGGAATTGGCGCCAGGCATTCACCGCGTCGTTACGCGAGGAATTCCTCCATCCGCTCTTTCCGGCGCTGCATGACGCAATGATCCGTTTCCGTATTCCGCCCCAACTATTCCACGAACTCCTGGACGGCGTCGCGCTCGACATCGAACATCGGCCTCCGGAATCGTTGGCGGAGTTAATCGGTTATTGTGATCGAGTCGCGTCGTCCGTGGGGCTGGCTTGCCTGCACGTATGGGGCGTAAGCAGCACGCAGGCATTCGCGCCGGCGCGGTGCTGCGGCTGGGCGTTCCAGCTGACCAACATCCTGCGCGATCTGGCCGAGGACGCGCCGCGCGGGCGCCTCTACCTGCCACTGTCCGACCTGCGCGATCACGAGCTTACGCCCGAACAATGGCGATCCAAGAACTGGTCAGCTCAGCACAACGCCCTGTTTCGATTCGAGCTACAGCGCGCGGAGCGCTGGTTCGCGGAGGGACAGGCGACCCGCGATTTTCTGACGCGGGACGGTCAGCGCGCATTCGATTTGATGTTCCAACGCTACCGGTTACTGCTGCGTGAAATCGGCCGGCAGCGGAACCCCTTTCAGGGCCGCCGGGCGCGCATCGCGTTGACCTCGAAATTGTCGATCCTGGCTTCCGCACTGCTGGGCAGGACCCCGACCTCCGCTGCACCGTCGAAATCGGCGGACACGCCGCCGGGTACGTCGCCAGGGCGGAAGAGCGAACCGAGTTTCTGGATAGGGTCGGCACGGCCGCGACCTCGCGTCGCGATCATCGGAGGAGGACTGGCGGGTCTCGCCGCCGCCGTCCAGCTCTGCGAACAGAATTTCGTGGTAACGTTGCTGGAATCGCGACGACAGCTCGGCGGACGGGCCGGATCGTTCACACTCCCCGATACCGGCGAGGAAATCGATCACTGCCAACATGTCGGAATGGGCTGCTGCCGGCGCCTGATTGAGTTGCTGGAGCGGGTCGGGATCACCGACCTTTTCCGCCGCGATCGACGACTGACGTTCATCGGCCCCGACGGACGCACCGCGACAATGGCGGCAACCCCCGGGCTGCCCGCACCGCTCCACTTGGGAAGCTCGTTCCTCAGCGCGCATTACCTTTCCCTCTCCGATCGGATTTCGATCGTCCGCCGCATCCGGGAGATGCAGGCGTTCGATGTCCGCGGGGACGGCGCCGACGAAACGATCGACGACTGGCTGCGTCGTCGCGGCACATCGGAGCAGGCGCGAAGCCGATTCTGGAGCACCGTTCTGGTGAGCGCTCTGGGCGAGACGCTGGAACATGCGTCGCTTCGCGCCGCGCGGAAAGTGATCGTGGATGGATTTCTGAACGACCGCGACGGATACGAATTGATCGTCCCCCGCGTGCCGCTCGCCGAGATCTATCGCCGAATCGACGACTGGCTGACCGCGCGGGGCGCGACGATCCACACATCCGCGATGGCCACCGAGGTCAGCTTCCGCGAGGGAATCGCCAGCGGAGTCGATTGGCGCGACATTGTCGGAACACGCTCGGACCTGAACCACGAAGCCGTCGATTATGTCGTTGTGGCTGTCCCTTGGCGGCGCGTCAAACCGCTGTTTCGCCAGGCACCGTCGACGCTCGACCCTTCGTTGAGTCGCCTGGAGGAAATACCGTCGTCGCCCATCACCAGCCTGCATCTCTGGCTCGACCGTCCCTGCCTGCCCATTCCGCACGCCGTGCTTGTCGATCGGCTGGCCCAATGGGTTTTTCGGAGCGACCACGACGAAGTCGGGGCCCGCGACCAACAGCCGCAACGGTACCACCACCAGGTCGTGATCAGTGCCTTCCGCACATCGGAGGTCGACGACAAAGACGCACTGACGCGCAAGGTACTGGAGGAACTCTCGGCGATCTGGCCGCAATTCGGCGCCGCAACTTTGCTCGACCATCGCTGGGTCTGTCAGCCGGAAGCGGTGTTCTCCTATCGACCGGGAATCGATGCCCTGCGTCCGGCGCAGGAGACCGCGGTCCCTAACCTGTTTCTGGCGGGGGATTGGACGCGTACCGGCTGGCCGGCGACGCTCGAAGGCGCCGTTCGCAGCGGTATGATCGCCGCGGATGGCATCCTGGCCGCGGAGCGCAAGGCGGCATGCTCGGCAACCATGGCCACCGCTGCTACGTGATCCCCAGCCCCACGGCGCGTGGGCCGATTCGAGTCTGCCAGAGCCGGCACCAATTGCTTCGAGACGCGGTGCGTCGACGCGCTCGCCTCAGGACTCCTCGCGGCGCGCCAAAGCCGGGATCAATCCCTGCAGCACGCGGGCCAGTCGATCGGACGCGACAATCGCCCGCTCCCTCAGATTCCACATCTCCTTGACGCTCGCCGGGCGTCGCAGGACGGCGCCTGCCGCGGCGCCGAGCCGCGAAGCGAACGACTTCTGGCTGACGATCGACTCGATGTCCGGCGGAAGCTCGTCCAACAGATCATCGGTGACGACGCGTACGGAAAGCAAGCCGATGCCTTGCTCCCGCGCCGCCTCCAGTACCGCCGACGTTTCCATATCGCAGGCGCAGGCCGACCATTTTTCGGCCAGCAGCCGTTTCTCTTCCGCCGTTCGAACGACGCGGTCGACGGTGAGCAGACGCCCCAGATGCACACCGGCCGACGTAGCGCCCCAGTTGCCGGGAATCGGAATCTCCCGGCCCGATTCGTCAATCACCGACGTTGCCAGCACCAGATGCTGCCGGGCCACAGCGTCGATAAGCCCCCCGGCGAATCCGGCCGAAATGATCCAGCGGGGACGACGCATGGCGATCAGTTCCCGCGCGGCTCGTGCCGCCGCCACCCGCCCCACGCCGGTCTCCACGACCGCGACAGGCATCCCCGCCAGATTGCCGACATGTTCGATCAGCGACGGGCAGCGCGTCGACTGCAGGTCTGCCAGCAGATCGAGGATGCCGCCGGCCTCGAGTTGCATCGCGCAACAAACGGCGATCTCGACGGACGGCAGCGGTTCGGCTTCCGCGCCGTCGGCAGGTGGAAACGAGCGTGTTTTGAGACCGCGATCCAGCAAGGAACGCATCGTCTGTTCCGCATTCTGCCGCATCCACTGTTGCAGCAACGATCGAACGAACATAGTGCTTTTCCGATCCTCGGGGACTCCGGCCTCTGCCGCAGCGACAGTTCCGCCGCCACCGCTGGCCCCTATCTTACTCAAAATGCCCGTCGCCTGCGGTCGGGCCGAAAGAACCTGGAATCGGCGGGCCGCACGATCGGGTCGACAGCCCACCTCGAATTGTCCGGGGTTGCTTGACCTGCACCGAGGCGCGTTGGCGAGCGGCACGGGCGGCGAGGGGCGCGAGCGGCGGCGAGCGGCGGCGAGCGGCGGCGAGGGGTGTTCTTTGGCCTTGAACGCTTGCCGCGAATCGCCTAAGTTCTCAACACGCTGGAGGCCGTGAAATCTCCTGTTCGCGAAGGCGGCCGGCGGAAACCAAGGATGGAAATTGACGGGAATGGATCGACGGAATTCCACCGACGCGGACATGCGGCAGGAACGCCCCTCGCACGCCGCTGGATTCGGCGAAATCGCCATGCGGACCGCGGCCGCCGCGCGTCGCGGTGCGCAGTGGCTGCAGCACCGGCAGGCACCGCAGGGGTACTGGTGCGGTGAACTGGAAGGTGACTCGATCCTGCAGAGCGAGTACCTGCTCTATCTGGCCTGGCTGGGCCGGGAGAATTCGGAGGTCGGCCGCAAAGTCGCGGAAACGCTGCTGCGTCAACAGCTGCCGGAGGGAGGCTGGGGAATGTTCCCCGGCAGTTCGCTGGAAATCAGCGCGAGTGTCAAAGCCTATTTCGCACTGAAGCTCGCGGGGCACGCCGCCGATTCCGAACCGCTGACGCGTGCCCGAACGGCGATCCGCGCTCATGGCGGCGCCGACGCCGTCAACAGTTTCACGCGTTTCTATCTGGCGTTGCTGGGGCAGATTTCCTACGAACTTTGTCCGGCGGTGCCGCCCGAAATGGTGCTGCTGCCCGACTGGCTGCCGTTCAATATTTACCGGATGAGCGCCTGGTCGCGCACCATCTTCGTGCCGCTCGCACTGGTCTGGGCCCATCGGCCTGTACGCCAGATCGATACCGAGCAGGGCATTGGGGAGTTGTTTCTGCGTTCGCCGGACGACTGGCCCGCGCTGCGTTCGCCTGGCGATTCCGGGCAGAGCGCAGCCCGTTTCTGGCGTCGGTTCTTTCTGATGGTCGATGCCGGGCTGCGCGGACTGGAACGACGAGGGTGGCGGCCATTACGCCGCCGCGCGATCGACGTGGCGCGGGATTGGGTTTTGGAGCGGTTCGCAGCCAGCGATGGTCTGGGCGCCATTTTTCCGCCGATGATCTGGAGCGCAATCGCGCTGCGCTGCCTGGGCTTCGCGGAACAAAGTGAGCAAGTGCAATATTGTGAACAACAACTGAACCGCCTGATGATCGACGAACACGATTCGATCCGATTGCAACCTTGCGAATCCCCGGTCTGGGATACGGCGCTTGCGATTCGAGCCCTGACGGCGACCAACGCACCCGCCAGCGAACTGGCCATCGAGCAGGGCGTCGATTGGCTGCTCAGCAAGGAAGTTCGCCAGCAAGGAGATTGGGCGAGCACGGTGCGCGCCGAACCGGGCGGTTGGTACTTCGAATACCGCAACGCGTTCTATCCCGATATCGATGACACGATCATGGTGCTCATGGCATTGCGCGAGCAGAATCAACACGCACTGCAGGTGGCTCCGATTCGCTCGGAATCCCATCGCACTCCAATTCGCGCCGCCACCGATTGGCTGGAACGAGCGGTTTGGCCCAGCGCGCGGTCGGCTGACTCCGCACCGGCCATGTCTTTTGTCGAGTTGGATCGCGTCGGCTCGCTGGCCAGGGGCCACGAGCGCGTCGACAGAATCGCGCGGCTCACCGCCGCCTGCCAGCGCGGAATTACCTGGACCCTCGCCATGCAGAATCGTGACGGAGGTTGGGGAGCTTTCGACAAAGACAATGATGCTAAGTTTCTCTGTCACGTGCCATTCGCCGATCATAACGCGATGATCGATCCCAGCACTCCCGATATCACGGGCCGCGTGTTGGAAATGCTCGGCCAGTACGGATTCACCCGCGCCGACAGCGCGGTGGAGCGGGCAGTGGGGTACCTCCGCGCGACCCAGGAGTCGGACGGAAGCTGGTACGGCCGCTGGGGTGTCAATCATATCTATGGCACCTGGCAGGTGCTGGTGGGCTTGAGACAGGTCGGGTTGTCGCAGAACGACGGAGCGATCACGCGCGGAGTCGACTGGCTGCTGCGCTACCAACAGCCAAGCGGCGGGTGGGGCGAAAGCCCCGCAAGTTACGCCGACGATGCGCTGCGAGGCCAGGGACCGGTCACAGCGTCGCAGACCGCCTGGGCACTGTTGGGCCTGATCGCCGCGGGAATGCACGCGGATCCGGCGACGCGACGAGGCGTGTCCTTCCTACTGGAACGGCAACGACCCGACGGCTCCTGGTCGGAACCGGAATTCACCGGTACCGGATTTCCCCGAGTTTTCTATCTGCGGTACCACCTCTACCCGCAGTATTTTCCCACACTGGCCTTGGCGCAATGGGCGCGTCTGGCCCGGGAGTAAGCGCCGATGACTGTTCCGCTGTCCCAGATGATCGCGGTCGCCCGTTTCGTGCTGGGCAAGAAGTTACGCGGGATCAAGCGCTACCCGCTGGTCCTGATGCTCGAACCGCTGTTTCGATGCAATCTCGCCTGCGGCGGCTGCGGCAAGATTCAGTTTCCAGCGTCGATCCTGCGCCGCGAACTGGCGCCGCAGGACTGCTTCCGCGCCGCCGACGAATGCGGTGCGCCGATCGTTTCGATTCCCGGCGGTGAACCGCTGCTCCACTCCCGGATCGATGAAATCGTCGCTGGGCTCGTGCAACGTCGCCGATTCGTTTATCTCTGCACGAACGGACTCAAACTCGAGGAATCACTCGACAAGTTCCAGCCCAGCCGGTTCCTGGCGTTCTCAGTGCATATGGACGGTCCCCGCGAGGAACACGATCGGGCGGTCTGCCGAGAGGGGACGTTTGACATCGCCGTCAACGCGATCAAGGCCGCCCGCCGCCGCGGATTCCGCGTCACGACAAATTCCACGCTGTTCGTCGGCGTCGATCCCCAACGCATCCGTCGATTATTCGACGAGATGTCCGAACTGGGTGTCGAAGGGATGATGGTGTCGCCGGGCTATCGTTACGAAAAAGCGCCCGACCAGGAGCACTTCCTTGCCCGCAACCAGACGCGGCGACTGTTCCGCGAACTGTTGCGGAATCCCAGCCCCCGCTGGCGTTTCAACCATACTCCGCTGTTTCTCGAATTCCTGCGCGGTAAATGGGAACTCGAATGCACACCGTGGGGAAATCCGACCTACAACATCTTTGGCTGGCAACGGCCCTGCTATCTGCTGGACGAAGAGTATTGCCAGACCTTTCGCGAGTTGATGGAGACGACCGACTGGAGCCGGTACGGCCAATCCAGTGGCAATCCCAAGTGCCGCGACTGCATGGTGCATTGCGGATACGAACCGTCGGCGGTGGCCGCGACTTTCGGGAGTTCTCGCGGCCTGCTGAGATCGGCCTGGATCAGCCTGCGTGGATTCGAACCGATCGAGGAATCCGTGCCGCCCGAGTCCAACCGGTCGCGTCGCTCCTCCCCGCACGCGGACCACGCGCTGCAGGGGCCCATCGGATTGAACGCTCCTCGTCGGGCGACCAGCGAACTGGTGACGATTGAAACCGGTTCGCTCGCCGCCGATCGTTCAGTCGGTTCGGACCTTGAATAGCTCGCCCAGTTGCGGATCCGATTCCAGCGGCACAACTTCCAGAATCCGCTGCTCGCGCACCAGTTCGCCGCGGACTAACTCCTTGGTCACAAACGGCGAATATCCGTAGGTTGCTCGATACCGTTCGATCTCGCGCCAATACACAAACAGATACGTTATGCCGGCCTCGCGCAACGCCGCCAGCCGCTCCTCACGCGACTTTCCCTTCAACAACAATTCGAAAATGCACTCGTCGAAACAGGTGTTGTAAAGCGAGGGCGGCACAAGCGCGAACGGTTGCGCGTCCCCGACCAGCAGCACGCGCATCGACGACTCCCGTTCGCGCTCCAGCTCCATCGCGTAACGCCGGTTGAGCAACTGATGAATGGGGTGCGGGGCGATCGACCGCAGCTTCGACAACGGCACGAAAAAGCTGGTGTCGGCGACCACGCCGGAGAAACGGGTCCCGAACACCACCAATCCGATCACCACCCAGGCGACGAGAATGGCCGCCGTTCCCTGTCGCCAGATCGATTGTCGATACGCGGCAACACCGTAGCCGGCGAACACAGCGATCAACGGCAGGACCGGAATCCAGAAACGATCGATGCGGTGCGTGAACAGCCACCAGCCGGCGAAATACGCGAGCAAATACAGGCCGATCGACACCGCCGGTCCGCGCTTCGCGCGGCGGAGGGCGATGCTGATGCCCAGCAAGCCGAACGGAATCACCAGGGGACTGAGCCATGCGCTGCGCAACAACACCCGCGACGCCGACTCCCAGAATCGCTCCAAGGTAAAACTGCGGCCCTTGGCATCCTTGTCGCGATGCGCTTCGCGAAATTGCAGATCCTGTTCGGGCGTCCGGCCCGCGGCACCGAAGATCGAATAGGCCAGAGGATAGACAGGATTCCCGGTCTGGACCCAGTTCTTCACGTACCAACTGCCGCCACAGACAAACGTGGCAATCAGAAACACGGCTACCGAGATCGCCCGCCGCCCCGCCGATTGCGAGCGCATCCCGATCCAGATCGCCACGGGAACCACCAACAGCACCACGGGCGGGTACTTCGTGGCAATCGCGCCGCCAGCCATCCCGCCCGCCAGCAGCAGCCATCCCCAGACTTCCCGCCGCGTCGCCGATTCGTTGACCGCCGCAAGCGACCAGCGATAGACCGCGGCAATCGTCGCCATGATGTAGAAGCCAACCACGCCGTCGATCAGCCCCGTCATGCTTACGTGCGCGATCCAGGGGGTCGACAGATAAATCAAGCCGGCGGCACGACCCGCCGCCGGCGAAAACAGGCGCCGGCCCAAACCGTAAATCAGACCGACCGTCAAAATACTGAAGCTGCCGGTGACCGTCTTGCCGGCGATCGCGCCCCACCACCAGGCGTCCTCGCCCCAGTGCATCACCATCGCCAGCAACGAGTGCATCTCGGCGCCCAACGGCATGTTGCCGTAGATGTTGTGCGGAAGGAAACGAATGCTGCCATCCAGGAACCACTCCTTCGGCACCTGCAGATGATACTCGCACACATCAAATTCCCACGGCGGCAAAAGACAACCCAGAACGATCACCATCGCAAACGCGGCGATCGCGATCCATGCCCACCGCCCGTCCGCGGCGGCGGGAAGGGCCGCGCGCTGCCGCACCGCCGATGGTTTATCCTGCTCCGAATCCGCCCTGTCACCGCGTCCATCCTGACCGTCGCCGTCAGTACGTTCGTCGCCAGTGCCGCCGGCGGACGCCCGATCCGCACGCCAGGAAAGAGCGGCCGCGGCCGCCAGAAACATCAGAGGCAACAGCATCGTCAATCGATTCCGCAACTGCCCCGCAAGCCCCATCCAAAGGGTGTAGTTCGAGACAACACATAGCCCAATGCCTGTCGAGAACGCCGTCCGCTCCCATCCGGACAAGACTCGAATCTCCAACGCCCCCAGCATGCATCGCCCCAGCGAATACCCCAGCGCGACAATCAACATCGCGATCGTTAACGGCCCGATGCGCTCGAACAACGCTCGACCAAACTCGCCGCCGCTGAACCATTCATGCACGATAACGTCGGGCAATAACGCCAACGCCAGCCAGCCCGATCGCGGCGGAACCATGAAAAAGCAGACGACGTAGACGGCGATCGCCAACAACAGGGCCCGAACCAGATTGCCCGAATCGCGTTCCGCAGGGTTCAAGTTTGCCATGGGTCGCGATTCGTGTGGCAACGATCGAAGCTGAAGTAACGATTATCCGTGGGGGACGGCAACGACGACAACGTTGCGTCCGGGAAACACCAAGCTATGATTGTAACGCAAACTCAACATTTCATGTCCCCCGGATCGGATCAGGACCCATGTCGCAACAGCGTCTCGCCGGAATCTTTACTCCCAATATTGTGCCGCTCAACGAACAGGGTGATATCCATGAGTCGGAAACTCGCAGGTACGTCGACTGGCTGATCGAACGGGGCGTGCATGGACTCTACCCGAACGGATCGACGGGTGAATTCACGCGATTCACTGCCGAGGAACGCCGAAGAATCATCGAAATCATCGCGGATCAGACCCGCGGCAGGGTCCCGATCCTCGCCGGCGCGGCGGAAGCCAACACGCGGGAGACGATCAAAGCCTGCGAATATTACCATACGCTCGGCTGCCGCGCGGTCGCGATCGTGTCGCCGTTCTATTACAAACTGACCCCCGCCGGCGTGTATGCCTATTTTAAGGAAATCGCCGTCAATTCACCGATCGATATCACGCTCTATAACATCCCGCTGTTCGCCTCCCCCATCGACGTCCCCACCGTGCAGCGGCTGGCCGAGGAATGCGAGCGCGTCGTCGCGATCAAGGACTCGTCCGGCGACCTGCCCCATATGATGCGAATGATCGCCGCCGTGCGACCCCAACGCCCCGACTTCGCATTCCTGACCGGTTGGGACGCGGCATTGCTGCCGATGTTGCTCATCGGCTGCGACGGCGGCACCAACGCCACCAGCGGTATCGTGCCGGAAATCACGCGGAAACTGTTCGATCTGACCCAGGCCAAACGCTACGACGAAGCGCTCGATCTGCAGTATCGACTGCTGAAACTGTTTGACGCCATGCTGTTTTCCGCCGAGTTCCCCGAAGGGGTGCGCGCGGCGCTGCGGTTGCGCGGATTTCAAACCGGCGAAGGAAGACAGCCCCAATCGGCCAACCAGCAACTGCAATTGGAAAAAATTTCGGACCAGATTCAGTGCCTGCTGGCCGCCGAGGGATTCACCAACGAACCGGTCTGCGGTTGCCCAATCGGCCAAGCCGCAAACGAAGAAGAGGTCGCGCGTATCGTCGAAGGCGTCGTCGGGGAACTGCGACGACAAGGAATCCTGGGAAGAGGGTAACGGGTTACGGGGGAACGGGCGAACCGGAACGGACCGTGTGCCACGGGTGAGGGCCGTCCCCTTCTCCCTTTTCCCTTGCCCCGTTCCCCGTAACCCCGCTTCACCGATAGTCATCACGGATTGGATGGAAAACATCGAGAGCACGCGCGGGTTTGTCGCCGGTAATGACGCTGTGCTGGACGCCACCGGGGATGCGCCACATCTGGCCAGGCAGCACATGGTGGGTCTCGTCGCCGATATGGAAAGTCAATTCACCTTCCAGCAGGATACCCACCTGCTCGTGCGGGTGCTCGTGGGGTTGGACGACGGAATGCGGGTCGAGCTCCACAAAGGCGAGCATCATTTTCTCGGCGCAGAACGAGTGGATCCGGACACCGGGAAAAATTTCATGTTGCGAACCTTGGGACGCATCCATCACATATTTCGAGTTTGACATCGTTCCGCTCCCTAGCTTTCGAGTTCCTCGGCAATGCGCAGCAGCCGGTTGTACTTGGCCAGTCGTTCGCTGCGGACAATCGATCCGATCTTGATTCGCGTTGCGGCGGTGGCGGTCGCCACGTCGGCCAGAAAGTCGTCTTCCGACTCGCCGCTGCGCGCCGACAAGACGTAACTGTAGCCTGCCGCGCGCGCCAGATCGATTGCCTGAAACGTCTCGGTCAGCGTACCGATCTGATTGACCTTGATCAACACGCTGTTCGCGATGCCCCTGGAGATTCCCTGCTGGATCCGAGCCGGATTGGTTGCGAACAGATCGTCACCGACCAACCGGGTGCGTTGTCCCAGGCGTTCAGTCAGCGACTTCCATCCATCCCAATCGGATTCGCCCAGACCGTCTTCAATGCTGACAACGGGAAAACTCCGAGTCCAATCTTCCAGCCGGTCGATCATCTGCGCGGAGGAGAGCCGCAGGTCGCTTTCCGAATGGAGTTGGTACTGGTCGTTGACGACGAAGTGCGAGGCAGCCACATCGAGGGCCACGGCGAGTTGCTCTCCGGGCAGCAAGCGTGCCCGCTCAATCGCGCGGACCACGAATTCAACGGCGCTGCGATTGGAACGAAGCCGGGGCCCGTAACCGCCCTCGTCGCCGACGAGACGGCCCTCGAAACCGGCTTCGTGGAGCAGCGAGCCGAGCGCCTTGTAGACACGGACGATCCACTCCAGCGCGATCGGGTATTCGATCGGGCCGACGGGCTCGATCAAGATATCCTGGAAGTCGAGATTTCCGCCGGCGTGCAGGCCACCGGAGATCATGTTGGTCATTGGTAGTGCGATCCGCGGCGGAGGTGCGGGAGTCGTCGCGATGTCGGTGAACAGGCTGTGCAGGTGCAGGTAGAGCGGCATCCGTTCGGCTTTAGCCGCGGCAACGGCGGTGGCCAGCGAGACACCGAGGATTGCGTTGGCGCCAAGTTTCGACTTGGACAGTGTGCCGTCCAGTTCCAGCAACAGCGCGTCGATCCGTGACTGTTCGCGGGCATCGTAACCGCGGATCGCCGGTCCAAGGACGGTGCACACGTTTTCCACGGCCAGACGCACACCCCGTCCGCCGTACCGGTTCGGGTCGCCATCGCGCAATTCGACCGCTTCCGCCGAGCCGGTACTGGCGCCGGACGGCACGATCGCGCGGCCCCATTCGCCCGCGGCGCGGACTTCCACTTCCACGGTCGGATTGCCGCGGCTGTCGAGAACCTCTCTCGCTCGGATTTCCTCGATGATCGCCATGCTGCAAGCCCTGCGCTGCCGCCGCTCCGCGGCGGCTCAAGTCGAAGTTGCAATCGTTGCCCGCACTTCCGGCCAACGAGCGAATGGCAGTCGAAAGACCGCATCCGCGATCCGCAGTACACGCGGGACATCGACATCATAATCGATCCGGCTCTTGCCGATGACGCGGGCGATCAGGCATCCCGCCAGATTGCGGTGGCCTCGGTCGGCAACCATGTCGACTTCCTCCACCGTGCAGACCGGTTCGAGTCGCGCGCGGTAGGCGTCCCAGAACCGATCGATCAGCCGCAGAATCCGCGGCTCGTCGCGCGGGACTCGCGCCGCCTTGAGACACAAATGCGTCAGGAAGAAGCCCAGATCGAACGCCGGGTCGCCATAGTGGCCGACTTCAAAGTCGATCAGCGTGACTCCGGCCGCGCTGACCAACAGGTTTTTTGGACTGAAGTCGCCATGGACCAGGCAATGTCGATGGGACCAGACGGACTGGATCAGGTCCTCCAGCCGCTCCCGCAGCCGCGGTTCCTGAGCGGCCGAGAATCGGTAGTACGGGTCCAGTCGCAGGGCATCGAAGAAGGAACGGTTTTCGAACGCTGCGGCGACCGCCGGCTTGTGCCAGGTATCGGCGTGCACGATACCCAGCATTCGCCCGCAGGCCTCGGCGGTTTCCTCGCGGTAATCGCCAGCCAGCAACAGCGACTTCCATGTGGCATGCGGTTCTTCGACCGCCGACATGACGAAGGCGAAATTGCCGCGATCCTCCATCAACAATTCAGGGACCATCACTCCGACGGCATCGCTGCCTTGTTGCCGTCGCCGCGCGAGCAGATCGGAGCAGGCACGCAGCGTCGCGATCTCGCACCAGATTCGCTCGGGGCTACAGAACCACGGTTCGGCAGTCCGCAGCTGCGTACGCGACTGTTTCAGCACGAACGGCGCGCGGGAAACTGGATCGCAGCGCAGGACAAGGTTAGAAACGCCCCCGTCCAAATCTCGAACGGTAATCCGCTCGTCCGGTCGCAGAAACCCGCTTGCGCGCAGATACGATTCGGCTTGATCCGCTTCGATCCAGCACACCTCGTTGTTCGGGCCGCGGATCGGAGTCGCAGGCTGTTCCATTGTCAGGGGCTCGCATCGTGCGTCGGATCAAAACCGGGAATTTGGTCCGCTCCCTCGGGCACCTCGAAATTCGCACCCTTGAACGCGTCTTGCATCGGCTCGGCACGCCCGCCAAGGTGCCGCTGCAGAAACGCCTCGGTCACGGCGTAGAACGCAAACCGGTTTTCCGGAATCGCAAACCCGTGCCCCTCGTCCAGAAACAGCATGTAGGTAACCGGGATCTTACGCTGCCGCATCGCGTCGACGATCTGATCCGCCTCCGCTCGCTTCACTCGCGGGTCGTTGGCCCCTTGTGCAATCAACAGAGGTCGCTCGATCTTTTCGACATGGAACAAGGGCGAGCGCGACTCGAGGAACCGCCGGCCTTCCTCCGTCGTGATATCGCCCACGCGCAATTTCATCACGGGCATCTGCGGCATCCAGTAGGGCGGCGGATTTTCCAGCAGCGTGACGAGATTCGAGGGTCCCACAATATCGACGCCGCAAGCGAAGAGCCGCGGCGTGAACGTCAGGCCGACAAGCGTCGCGTAACCGCCGTAACTTCCGCCGATAATCGCGATCTTTTCGGGTTGGGCGATCTTCTGATCGATCGCCCATTGCACCGCATCGACAAGATCGTCGTGCATCGTACCGGCCCATTGCTGGTTGGCACTGTTGATGAACTTCTTGCCAAAACCGGTGGACCCGCGGTAATTCACCGCCAGCACCGCGTAGCCCCGATTGGCCCACAGCTGATGCTCGGGATCATAGCCCCACTCATCCCGCGCCCAGGGCCCACCATGAACGCTTAACACCATCGGAACCGGTTGCGCCGGCCGCCCCGTCCGCTGCGGGTCACTTTCCGCCGGCAACGACAGGTAGGCAACCAGTTGCAACTGGTCGCGCGTCGGAATCGTCACCGCATGCATCGGCACCAGGTCCAGAGACTCCAGCGCCGAATTGCTGCTGAACAGGTAGCGGATGGTCCGCTTTGGTTCCCGTTCGTAGAGATAAAATCGAGCCGGCCCCGAATCGACGAGGTAAGTCACGGTCCAGCGGCGGTCATCCAAGGTCCGACTTGTGATCTGTATTTCGCCTGGGGCCACCTTGCGCAGGAAATCGAAGTCGGGCTGAATGGCCGGATCGAGCAGTTGCCATTCCGTGCGCGCGTAGGTGAAGGAGGCCGCCTGCACGCGCTTCTGCCGGGGATCGACGAGCACCGAACCCAAGTCAGCGCGGGGATCCTCCGCCAGCAGTTGCCGCGCCCCTGTTTTCAGATTGACCGACACCAGCGCCGACGTGTCGCGTTCGCGACTGTCAATCCAATACAGCAGGTCGCCGCTATCGTCAAAACCGACCGGCGAAGTTGTCATCGCGTCCGCCGCGTCGATCGCCTCGGACTCGATCCACTCACCCGCGTCGTCCCGGCGCAGCACCAACATCCCTCCGGATTCCGTGGTGGTGACGGCGAAACGCACTTGAAACTGTTCGTCAATCAAGAAACCGGCGAAGCCGGGATTCTGCAGAACCAACCTGCGATCCCCGGTTTCGATATTCACGCGATAGAGATCGTGGAAGAACCGCTCGTCCCGGTCGTTGATTCCGACCAGAATCTCGTCAGGAGAATGCTCGCTGATCGCCTCGATCCGCGCCGCGATTCTCTCGATCGGCGTCAAGTCATGCACCTCCCCCGTCGCAAGCGTCACGCAGTAGAGGTGATCATCTTCGTCGCCATTCTTGTCCTGCGTGTAGAGCAGGTGCCGGCTGGTGTAAGCCCATTGGAATTCCACGATCCCTCGACGCCGATCGTCGGTGACAGGTCGAGCGGCCTCGAGGTTGTCGAACGGCGCCACCCAGACGTTGAGGACGCCCTCGCGCGGCGCGACGAATGCGATCTGGGCACCGTCGGGACTGAGTCGAGCCCTCGCGCGATCCGGGTTACCGAAGATCGTTCGCCGCGAAATGAGGCCCGACGGCGACGACCGCGGCAGAGAACGATCGGCATCCTCCTCGGCGGTTCTCCCTGAGCGGCCGACAACCGCGTCCTGTGCGGCGGTACCCGATTGATTCCCGACGCCCCCACGACGATCCTGGTCCTCCGCCACGCCGGACAAGGAATCCGCCGGCGCCGGGCTGGTCGATGCCGAGTTGGTCGATCGCGACTGCGAACCGCCGCAACCGGCTCCCCCCGCGACGGCAATCGCGACCAGCCACAGGCCGAGCCTCTCCAAATTACGGCATCCCCATCCTCCGCCAACTCCACGCCCCGCGCAACGAAACATCACGCTGAACTCCCTTTCGTTCCCCGTTCCCCGTTCCCCGTTCAAGAAATATCCTTCGGCAGCCAGAGATTCAGCAACTCACCCCGCGTCGCGCTGGAAAAATCTTTCCAGGCACTGATCGGCAGTTCGATGTGGGCGATCGCGCCGGTGGGCAGGTGTCGCGCGGCGCCGGTGACATGGGCCAGGAACTCTTCGATCCCGGGGCAATGACCGACAAGCATCACGCGGCCATACTCGACGGGGAGTTTGACAAGGACTTTGACGAAGTGCGTGATTTCGGCGAGGTACAACTCGGCCTGGAGTTCGCCTTCCCCGCGAACATTGGCCGATTTCATGACGAGTCGCATGGTATCGCGGGCGCGGACGGCGGTTGACGCGACAAAGGCCTGTGGCACGACGTTGCGTTCGACGACAAACCTGCCCATGCGATTGGCGTCCATCCGGCCGCGCTGGTCGAGCGGCCGATCGTGGTCGGAAAGCGAGTCATCCTCGTGGCTCGACATGGCGTGTCGCATCAGCATCAAGGTACGCATATATGGAGAATCCCCGGTCCTCTAACCAGCATGCCTAGGAATCGGCGTGCGCACAAGTCGTCAAACCTAATCGCTACCGGGGGCGCGATGGGGCTCGAAGACGGTGCGTTGGGCCTGTTCCGCCTGTTTTACCCGCTGGCACACCAGTTGACAAAGGGTCTCCTGGCTGCGGACGGTCGATTTTCCGCGGGAACCGCGCACGCGCTGGTAGCGGCCGTCGGGGAGCAGCCGTTTGGCCTTTTCGGTATCGCGGAAGTACGTTTCCAGAATCTGCAGCAGCCGGGCTTTGCAGTTCGCATCCTCGATCGGGATCAGTAATTCCACGCGGCGGTCGAGGTTGCGGGGCATCCAGTCGGCGCTCGAAATATAGACGCGGTCATCGCCGCCGTGATGGAAATGCAGGATGCGGGCATGTTCCAGGAATCGATCGACGATGCTGACCACACTGATCTGGTCGCTGAGGCCTTTGATGCCCGGCCGCAGGCAGCAGATTCCACGGACGTTGAGCCGAATTTTGACCCCGGCCTGCGAGGCGGCATACAGGGCCTGAATGATCTCGGGGTCGACGAGCGAATTGAATTTGGCGGTGATCTGTGCCTGCTGGCCCTGTTGGCGGCGCTGGGTTTCGCTCTGGATCATTTCCAGCAGTTTGTCGCGCATTCCGAGCGGCGCGGCGTCGAGTTTTTGGAATCCGAGCGGCTGCGAGAGTCCGCAGATGGCGTTGAAGAAACTGGAGGCATCGGCGCCAAGCGCTTCGTTGCTGGTCAGAAAACTGATATCGCTGTAGATTCTGGCGGTGGCTTCGTTGTAGTTGCCGGTGCCGAAATGCACATAGCGCTGGATTCCCTGGGGCTCTCGGCGCACGACGATGCAGACTTTGGCGTGGGTCTTGAGTCCCTTGACGCCGTAGATCACCTGGACATCGGACTGTTCGAGGTTGCGTGCCCATTCAATATTGCGGGCCTCGTCGAAGCGGGCTTTCAGTTCCACGATCGCCGTGACGTTTTTGCCCCGCTGTGCCGCGCGCGCCAGCGCCGCGACGATGGGACTGTTGCGGCTGGTACGATAGAGAGTCTGTTTAATCGATAGCACGTCGGGATCGTTCGCCGCTTCCTCGATGAATCGCACCACCGGTTCAAAACTCTCGTAGGGATGGTGCAGCAGCACGTCCCGCCGCGCGAGCACCTCGAAGATGCTTGCCTTCGGATCGACGTCCAGCGAAGGCTGGGGCGGCCATGCCTCATAACGCAAGGCGTCGAAGCCTTTGAGATCGGTCAGCGGCATGAAAGCGAAAAGGTCGAGCGGTCCGGGGATACGAAAGACATGGACCGGCGGTACGGAGAGCCTTCCAGCCAGGAATTCGAGCAGCTCGTCGGAGACGCCCTGCGCGATTTCCAACCGAACACAGTTTCCCTGCCGGCGGTTATCGAGCACTTCTTCCATGTCGGCAAGCAGATCGGCGGCCAGATCCTCGCGCAGATTGAGGTCGGCGTTGCGGGAGATCCGGAACGGAATACACTCCAGGACCTCCTCGTTGGGAAAATACCGACCCGCATGCAGCGCGACCAGGTCTTCGAGCAGCAGGTAAGCGTAACCCCGCTCGGCGGGAATCGTGAACCAGCGGTGCGTCGACCGGCCGAGCGGGATCATCGCGAAGCGGTCGCCCGCTCCGCCGGCGGCCCGCACACGGATTCCGAGGTTCAACGAGCCGCTCGCCAGCAGCGGAAACTCGCCGGCCGGATCGAGCGCCTGCGGAGTATGGACCGGGTAGATATCCTCCTCGAAAACCTGTTTCGCAAGGTTGCGCTGCCTGTCGAGCAACTCGCCAGGCGCCACGCGGCGGATACCGGCCTGGGTCAATTCCAGATCGATGTGACGGAACCCGGCGTACTGATCGTCGACCATACGGCGCGTTCGCTCCCCGATCGCATCCAGCTGTTGGCGGGGCGTCAATCCAGCGGGATCCGGGTTGGTTACGCCGCGGGCCAGCCGCAATGCCAGACTGCCGACGCGCACCCGATAGAACTCGTCCAGATTCGACGCGGTGATCGTGAGGAACTTCAGCCGTTCCAGCAACGGGACCGATTCGTCTTGCGATTCGTCCAGAACGCGCTGATTGAATTCCAGCCAGCTCAATTCGCGGTTAAAGAACTTCGCTTCGGAGTCACTCATGAATGTCGCTCGCTCGGGGCACTACGGACGTGATTTTCGCAGCAGGACCTGCATGCCGAATGTCTCTTCGAACAGATTGCCGCTTTGCCGCGAGGCGAGTTGCTCCAGGGACAAATCGTCGACGTCGGGGACGGCGATCACCAGCCGGTCGTTTTCGCGCTGGCAGTGAAATTCGTGGATGCGTTGGCTGCGGGAATCGTCAAGCGCGACGGCGACGCGGAGAATGGCGGCAAGTTTGGCCACGGCAATACGACCATCGCGGTCGAGTGTGATGTAGCCCTCGTGTTCGGGCTTCGGCGACGCGCGCCGGTGGTAACGGGCGACCAGCGCGACCAGCAGCGTGTCGCGGCGGCTCAGGCCGAAAAGCTCGCTGTTCTGAATCAGGTACATGGAGTGCTTGTGCGCGCTGCGGCTGCTGACGAACAGTCCGATCTCATGCAGCAGCGCCGCCAGATACAGGATCGTTTCGTTGCGATCGTCCAGCCGATGCTCGTCGCGCAATTCGCGAAACAAGGAGCGTGACAGGTCGGCGACATGCCGGGCATGGGCCTCGTCAAATTCGAATTTCCGGCCCAGGTCGAGCGCCGAGCGGACGATCTGCGCGCTGAACTCCTCGGTCCAGGCGTCCTTGATCGACATCTCCTTAAGCAAACCGTCCCGCAGCGTGGTACTGGTGACCAGCAGATTGGAAAGACCGAACGCACGGGCCAGTTCCACGTAGGTTAACAGGGCCGGACCGAGCGTCTCCGCGTCCGGCACGCTCACGTGGTACCGCTGGATGATCTGGTCCTCGCTCAAATTCAACATCTTGTTCGTGAGCTGCGACAGGCGCGTCACCGAGATGCGGGCCAGCGCGTGGGGGTTCCAGTCTTGAACGAGCTGCGCGGCGGCGAACCGCACGTCGCTGCCCATGGCGATCAGATCCATCGGGCCTTCGGGAGGCACTTCCGCCACGACCTGCTCGACCGTCTTGTGGATCTGCGTTTCCAGGAACTGCCGACGCTGCACGACGGAAGCCCGCATATGTTCCAGCACTTCGCGCCAGCGCAACGTTCCCAGGCGGTAAGTGCGCGAGAACAAGACGTTACCGCTCCGCACCACCAGCAATTCCGTACTCCCGCCACCAACCTCCACCACCATCGCGCGCCCCGCGGCCAGGTCAGGATCGGATTGCAGGAACGGCTGCACTCCCAGGTAGGTCAGTCGGATAACGTCGGCTTCTTCCAGCGGTTCGATCTGCATGCCCGTCGCGATGTAGACGCGATCGATGAACGCCAGCCGGTTGGTGGCTTCGCGGACCGCGCTGGTGGCGACCACGCGCACCTGGTCGTGTTGCGTGATCTGGTATTCCCGCAATACGCGGCTGTAACTTTTCAGAACCCGCACGCAGTCCTCGATCGTCTCCTTGCTGATCACGCCGCTGGAAAAGGCATCTTTGCCGATACTGACGGTCTGCGACAGTTTTTCCAGCGTGCGGAACTGTCCTTTGTCGTCAATTTCAGCGATCGCCATTCGGATCGATGTCGTGCCGACGTCGACCACCGCGACCGGGCGGACCGATTTTGCCGTGGCGATGCTTTCGCGTGACTGCGTCATGGTACTTTTCTGTGGGGCGCGGAGGCGTCCGTCAGCGTCGCTTCGACCCAGGCCGCCGCGCCCATGGCATTGGCGTCGTCGCCGAGCCGTGCTTCGACGAACTTCACGGACCTGGAAAAGGTCGGCATCGCCTGGGCCCGCGCGGCCTGTTCGATCGTGTCGACCATCAATTTGGGCAGGGCCTCGATCAATCCACCGCCAAGCACAATCGCGTCGGGAGCGAGCAGGTTCATCAGGTTTCCGATCGCGGTACCAATGAACGTGGCGGCCCGGCAAACGATCCGCTCGATCACGACATCGCCCGCGCGGATCGCGTCGGCCAGTGCCCCGCTGCGGATCTTGCTCAAATCGGTACCGGCAATCGCCATCAGATTGGGAGCCTCGCCGCGATAGGCGGCGCGCGCCGCCTCCGCCGCGATCGCCAACCGGCTCGCCTCCGTCTCCAGGCAGCCGATCCTGCCGCAGCCACAGAGCCGTCCGTCGCCGCGGACCTGGATATGGCCGATTTCCATGCAGGAGTATTTGCGGCCGCGGAACACTTTGCCCTCGTAGATGCAGCCACCGCCAATGCCCGTGCCTGGAAAGACGCCCAGCACGCAACGCGCGTCGCGCGCCGCGCCAAATCGATACTCGCCGTAAAGCCCCGCATCGACGTCGTTCAACAGGGCGACCGGGCAACCAAACGTGCGGCTGATCCGCTCGCGCACCTTCGTATCGCGCCAGCCCAGATTGGCCGATTCCAAAATCATGCCTCGATCGAGATCGATCGCGCCGGGACAACCGATCCCGATCCCTCCCAGCTTGCCGCGGGAAATTTTGGCCGCCGTCAGCGTCTCCTCGATCATCTGCTCGATGCGCTGCAGCCCGGTGCGCGCTCCTTCGTGCCCCTTGGTCTTGCGGCGCTCGCGCGCCAGGCACTGAAAGCGAGCGTCGAACGCCATCGCCATCATCTTCGTTCCACCCAAGTCGAATCCGATCCAATATTTGCCTGACTCCGTCATCGCGCTCCTCGCTGGTCTCTTCCCTTCGCAAAGCTAGCCTCAATCTGCACGATGCGAAGCAGCGGTGCAAGAGGCAATGGCTCCGCCCGAAAGCCGCCGCTCGGGCTTCATCAAAACTTCATCAACGGCCCAATTCGCCACGCCCGATCGACGCCACTCTCAAGAAGATTCCTTGGCCATTTCCCGTCCCAACACGCTGTTTCGCCGCCCGTACATCAGATACATCGCAATTCCCAGGAGTAGCCAGAGCGCCAGACGGACCCAGGTGTTCACGGGCAGAAAAAGCATCAGCACCAGGTTGGTCAAGATTCCAGCCGGCGCCAGCAGAAAAACAAAGGGACAACGGAAAGGCCGATGGGCATCCGGCCGACGTACGCGCAGCAGCAAAACCGAGGCACATACCAGCACAAACGCCATCAGCGTGCCGATATTCACCATCGACTCCAGAATCCGGATCGGTGTGAAACCGGCCACGACACACATCACGGCTCCGGTGAGGATCGTCGATCGATGCGGCGTGCGGAATCGCGAATGAATCGCCGCGAAGATCGACGGCGGCAGCAGTCCATCGCGCGACATCGCCAGAAAAATCCGGGCCTGGCTCAAAAACGTCACCAGCAACACGCTCGTCATTCCCGCCAAAGCGCCCGTAGCGACCAATCCGGCCGAGGCGCGAAGGTAGCCACTGCCGGTACGCTCCGCCTGCCGACTGAACGCCGTGGCAACCGCTGCCTCCGGGTCAATGTCCGGATACGGTTCCATCCCGCTGATCACCGCCGCCACCGCCATATACAGAACCGTGCAGAGCGCCAACGACGCGAGAATTCCGATCGGCACGTCGCGCTGCGGATTCTTCGCCTCCTCCGAATGCGTCGAGATCGAATCGAACCCGATGTAAGAAAAGAAGACCAGCGCCGCGCCGACCATCAATCCAGACAGACCATACGGACAAAACGGACTGCGCAGCCGGTCGTCGATCGGCTGCAACAGATGCTTGAATCCGAGCACTCCCAGCAAGCCCCATTTTTCGCCTTCGGACGGCATCTTGCGCAGCTGAACCAGTTCGCGTTCGTCCAGTCGCCGGGCAAGCTCGGGCACCGCCTTCAATAGTTCCGCGCCGGTCGTCATCTCATGCACCGCTCCATCCGGCACCAGCTCTTTCAGCTCCGGACGCACATGCAGAAAATCGATCGTATCGGTCGGTAGCCGCTGGGCAACAGGAACCGAAGTCCAATTCGCCGAATTGACGAACCGCCAGCCGACGCCGATCACAAACAACACCACACCCAACTTGACCAGTACCATGATCGTGTTCATGGCAGCGCTTTCGCGAATGCCGAGTACCAGCACGACCGTGACCAATGCAATAATCAACATCGCCGGCAGGTTGCAGCCCCAGGCCAGCGAGTGTCCCGTTTCCTTGCCGAGAGTGAACGGGTCGTTCAACAGCACTTCAGGAATCTGCCAGCCGAACAACGTCTTCAAGAATTGATTGAAGTAGTTCGCCCAATGCGCGGCGACAACCGCACTGCTCATCGCATACTCGAGCACCAGATCCCAGCCGATGATCCAGGCCCATAGCTCGCCCAGGGTCGCATAGGTATACGTGTACGCACTGCCGGCGACCGGCGCCATCGCCGCAAATTCGGCGTAGCAGAACGCGGCAAACGCGCAGGCGATCCCGGCGACCACGAACGATATCACGATCGCCGGACCCGCATCCGCCGCGGCGACCTGCCCGGTCATCGCGAAAATTCCCGCGCCGATGATGGCTCCAACCCCTAACGACGTCAGCGCGACAGGGCCCAGCGCGCGGTGCAGCCGGTTATCGTCCTCCATCTCCTTGAGAAGTCGGTCGAGTGACTTGCGAGCCCATAACTGCTTCCAACTCATCGACGCCCCCCCTTTGCCATACGATCCCGCAAAACCGCTCCAACAATCACAAGAATGTAGAGGCCCCGGCGGAATTGAGCAATGTCGGGGAACGGGTTACGGGGAATGGCCCGTGCTGATTCGGGTGCCACGGGTGAGGGCCGTCCCGAGCACGTGTAAGGTGACAAAGTTGAGGTTGGAGTTTGCAGGAAGGTCGAATCGGAGCCAAGTCACCGGCTTCTGATCTGACGTTGACCGAAGATTCAACGTTGACTCTGTCACTTGGGCACCGGCTCGGGACTACCCTCACCCGTGGCACACGTTCCCGGTTCCTGGGTCCACGTTCCCCGTGACCCGTTCCCCGTGACCCGTTCCCCGTAACCCCGGGTTCACGTTCCGAACTCAGGCCGGCGTTTGGCGAGTTGCGATTGTAGACGCTGGACGATGCTGCTGTGCATCTGACTCACGCGGCTTTCACTCAGATCGAGTGTCGCGCCAATTTCCTTCATCGTGAGTTCCTCATAGTAATAGAGGATGATGATCAGTCGTTCGTTGCGGTTCAGTCCTTTGGTAACGAGTCGCATCAGGTCATTTTTCTGGATGCGGCGCGTGGGATCTTCGCCTTTCTTATCCTCGAGAATGTCGATCTCGCGGACGTCCTTGTAACTGTCGGTTTCGTACCATTTTTTGTTGAGGCTGATCAGGTTGACGGCGTTTGCTTCGAGGATCATCTTTTCGAGTTCTTCCAGCGGCAGCTGCATCTGCTCGGCCAGTTCCAGTTCAGTGGGGTACCTTCCGAGTCGAGCTTCCAGGCGTTTGGTGGCTTCCTGAAGTTTGCTGGCTTTGGAGCGGACGAGTCGCGGGACCCAGTCCATGGTCCGGAGTTCGTCGAGCATGGCGCCGCGGATACGCGGCACGCAGTAGGTTTCGAACTTGACACCCCGGGTGAGATCGAAGGCGTCGATTGCGTCCATCAGTCCGAAGACGCCGGCGGAAACGAGATCGTCGAGTTCGACGCCTTCGGGCAGTCGTGCCCAGATACGTTCGCCGTTGTATTTCACCAGCGGAAGGTAATTTTCGACGAGTCGGTTGCGCGTATCCTGGGTGGGAGATTCCTTGTATTGCCGCCAGAGTGCCTCGAGCGCTTCGTTCATTGGCGAGCTGACGCGTACTTCGGCTTGGTCGTCGAACTCTGCCAATTGATCGGCGATCTGGTCGATCCGGGACGCGATATCCGGCGGAGGGCCGACGGGCACTTCCGTTTGCATCGAGGGGAGCTGCGTTAATTCAGCCGTTGTCGCGAGCGTCGTCGCCATGCCATCCTCCGTGATTGCACCGCCGCTGTAGCGGCGGACTGACTTTCGAGTTCCATCTCAGTCAACAACACCCGGCGCCGGTTCGATTACCGGTCCGGGGTGTCCGATGTCATCCAGGTTTTGTCGCGGCCGATTCCGCGCGATTCATCTCTTCAACGAATCGGCGCCGAACCGCGTCGGTGACGATCGACTCGGCGGCCAGACCGAGCAGAAAGCCCAGGGCCGCGAACACGATCGCTCCGCCGCAACTCGTCATCACCGTTCCTTCCAATCCCGCGTCGTGCATCGCACCGCGCGTGAGCATGGTGAGGAAAGCAACGATTCCGAGAATTCCAGCGTATTTTTTTGCGACCATCGTCTATCGCGTACCGGGAAACTGCGAATCGAAACCGGCGAATACCTTGGGAATTCGCTGCCTTCGTTTATCGACGATTGCCGAGGTCGATGTTGAGTGATTTCTCCTTTTTCCGCGAATCTGTCCCGCAATCTGGACGATGAAGTATATTTGCGGCACCGCGCATCGCGCGCTGATCGTTACAACCGGTCAACTCAAGCCGCCCGATTTTCCCGCGATCGGGATGATTCCTCCTGTGCCAGTCGGCCAGCCAATTGTTCCAGGGCCAGGACGGCCGGCTGGCGAGTGGCGGCGAGCACGAAGGGAGTGCCATTCCGGGCCGCGTCGGGGATCGCATCGTCGCACGGCAGCCAGCCGAGCGATTCCACGGAGAGGCCCAGGAAGCGTCGCGTCGACTGATCGATGCGCCGATGGACATCCTCCGCGGCCCGCCGATCGGGACACTGGTTGACCAGTAATCCGATCGGGAAGGAAATATTGCCTTGCGTGAGCGCCTTGATCGTCGCGTAGGTATCCATCACGGCGTACGATTCGCAGCTGGTTACCATGACGATTCGTTGCGCCATTTCCCAGAATCGTCGCACGGACTCATCGATGCCGCAACCGACATCCACGACGACCAGGTCGGCGTGGCGACCGATTGACCGCAGCTGCTGCAGCAGCCGATTGTGTTGCCGCGAGGAATAATCGTGCCGCGTTCCCGGCGCCCAAAGCCCCGGGACCAACTGCAGGCCCGCGGGTCCGCGCACCAGCACTTCGTGAATGTCGCGTCGCAGGTTCATCACATCGGCGATATCGCCGCGCTCGGTGACACCGCACAGCATCGCGACGTCGCCTCGGCGCAGGTTGGCGTCCACCAGCACGACCCGCGAACCTTGATTGGCCATCGCGACGGCGAGATTAACCGCCAGGGTCGTGACGCCCAGGCCGCCCTTGCCGCCGGTAAGCACGATCGACCGCGGCGCCGGGCCGGCGTCGATGCCCGGTCCACGCGAGGAGCACAGCACGAGTTTTCGAAGTTCCGTGGCTTGATCAGACATGGATTTGTTCCAATCCCAGCACGACGCGCGCCAGCTTGCGGCGTTCGGCCGGTTCGATGTCGGCTGGCACATTCTGGCCGTTGGTGATGTAGCTCAGCGGCAATCGGCTGGAGCGCACCAATGGCAGCAGATTTCCCAGCCCGGTCGCTTCGTCCAGTTTCGTCAACAGCAGCGACGTCACGCCGACGCGTGCGAATTTTTCGGCGGCCTTCTGCATTTGAGGCAGGCTGGCCACGGCGCTCAGCACCAGATGCACTTCGTGCGGCTGGGCCTCGTGCAGCAGCGATTTCAACTCCTGGATCCGCACTTCGTCCCGAGGGCTTCGTCCCGCGGTGTCCATCAACACCAGATCGAAGTCGGAGAATTTCTGAATCGCCGCCCGCATTTCGCGTGGCGTCGCCACCACTTCCATCGGCAGGTCCATGATGTCGGCGTAAGTTCGCAACTGTTCCACGGCGGCGATGCGATAGGTGTCCACGGTGATCAGGCCGACGCGGCGGTGTTCGCGCAGTCGCTGGTTCGCCGCCAGTTTGGCGATCGTCGTCGTCTTGCCGACGCCGGTCGGGCCGACCATCGCCACTATACGGCACTCCCCCGGCGCGGGCTCGATCGGGCCTGTGACCCGAATCTCCTCTTCGATGAACCGGGCCAGACGAGCCTTCAACAACATCAGGTCGTTCAGGTCGTCGGCGGACGCGCTGCCGCGGATGCGATCGATCAGCTCCCGCGCGAACTCCTCGCTCAGCTCGGCATCGATCAGGTCGGTGAACAGCCGAAAAAGGGCGTCCGGAAGTTCCGGTCGCTGGGACGGCTCACGTCCCCGGCTGAGCTGTTCCACGAGCGAATCGAGGCTTGACAGCTGTTCTTTGCGGGCTCCGCGGAAGCGGGACCGGTAACCAAGCTCACCCAGCGCCGGCAAGCGGACTTGGGCCGCGGCGGCCGTTTCCTCGCCGCGCCATTCGGCCTCCATCGGCTCCACTTCGTCCGAAGAATCGTCGGCGTCGCGTGACGGCGGCCGCAGGTCGGTGAGATGACTCGGGACGTTCACTTCGACCGAAGCGGTAACCTCGATGTCGCGCGCTCCGGTAAACCAGGTCCATAACCCACGCGGCAACTCGCGCGTATGCAGCACGGCGGCTTGTGGGCCTAGTTCGTTACGCACCAGTCGCAATGCATCGTGCATGGTCCGCGCTCGAAATGTCCTGACATCCATGTCGGAAGCCTCCTTTCAACGTGGTTCGATACCGCCCTGGGCCCGGCGGCGTTCATACTTTCTGGGGTACAAGGTCGGAGACAATCGCAACCGATTCAATCCGCGTATCTCGAGTGATCTCGTTGTAGCTCAGGATGACCAGTCGCGGCAGATTCGGCGCCGTCATCAGCTTCAATCCGGGCCGGATCTGCGGACTCACCAGCAGCAGGGGCGGATGGTTCGACCGCGTCAATTTCACGACTTCCTCGCCGATCAACTCGCACGTGCGGTCGACCGCCTGCGGCGACATGCGGATGAACAGCCCCCGCTCGCTATGCTCGATTCCCGCCGCGATGCGGTCCTCCATCGCCGGATCGAGTGTCACGACGTGCAGCCGCTGGTCTTTGTCGCGATACCGCGAACAGATCGTGCGCGCCAGCCGATGACGGGCATACTCGGTCAGCCATACCAGGTCCTTGGTCTTGGGACCATGGTCGCCAAGCGTTTCCAGGATTGTCCCCAGCTGTCGGATCGGCACCTCTTCACGCAGCAGCGTTTGCAGCACCTGCTGCACATCCGTCAGTTTCATCACCCCCGGGATCAACTCATCGACCACCGCGGGCTGGGATTTCTTGAGTTCGTCGATCAGATGTTTCGTGGCATCCCGCGTCAACAATTCGTCGGCGTGCCGCCGCACGACCTCCTGCAGATGGGTCGCCAGTACGGCCGTCGGCTCGACGGGAGTAAACCCCTGCATCACGGCGCGGTCCTTCAACTGCGGTTCGATCCAATAAGCGGTCCGCTGGAACGCGGGGTCCCGCGACTCTTCCCCAGGCAGCCGACCGTTCGATATTCCCGAATCCATCGCTAGCAGCCGATCGGGAAACACCGCGCCATGGGCGACGGTGTTGTTGGCGATCTTCAACCGGTAGGAGTGGTCGGGCAATTGCACATTGTCGCGAATACGGACCTTGGGCAAGACGATGCCGATCTCGGCCGCCACGGCCTGGCGAACACCGGTAATCCGTGGCAACAGATCGCCGCCTCGATTGGGATCCGCCAGCCGGATCAAGCCTACACCAATCTCCATTTCCATCGGATCGATCGCCAGGTAATCCTCGATCCGCTCCTCGACGCGCTTCTTGGAGTCGGCCTGGGCACGCTCCTGTGCGGCCTGCGCCGCGTGTTCGGTCTTCTTGCGACGATTCATCACCGCCGCCAGCCCCAGACAGCCGCAACCGATCGCCAGCAGGGGGATCGTGGGCAGATTCGTGAGAATCAGAATGCCAAGGAATCCGGCCGCCACGACCATCGCGATCGGTCGGGCGAACATTTGCTTCAGCATCTCGCTGGGAAGATTCTGGCGCTGCGTGCTGCGGGTCACCAGATAACCGGCGGCCATCGAAATCAGGAAGGCCGGCAACTGGCTGACCAGACCGTCTCCGATCGTCAACTTGCTGAAGACCTCGCCGGCCTGACGCGGTGACATGCCGGCGTCGAACACGCCGATAATCAATCCGCCAAAGATATTGATCAGCGCAATGATGATGCCCGCGATCGCATCGCCGCGCACGAACTTGCTGGCACCATCCATCGCCGCATAGAAGTCGGCCTGCTGCGTAATTTCCTCGCGGCGACGCTGCGCTTCCCGCTCGTCGATCAACCCCGCGTTCATGTCGGCGTCGATCGCCATCTGCCGGCCAGGCATGCCATCCAGAGCGAATCGCGCGGCCACCTCGCTGATCCTGGTCGCACCCTTGGTGATCACGACAAACTGAATCACGATAATGATCGCGAAGATGATCACCCCCACGACCAGACTGTCCCCCGCCACGAATTCGCCGAAGGAACGAATCACCCCCCCCGATGCCATCAGCCCATCGACACCGCCGCGCGTAAGGATCAAGCGCGTTGAGGCCACGTTCAGCACCAGACGAGCCAGGGTCGTCGAGAGAAGCAGTGAAGGAAAAACACTGAATTCGAGCGGCGTCCGCACATACAAGGTGGACAGCAGCACCACCACCGAAACGGAAATATTCAAGGAAAGCAGCAGGTCTAACAGACTCGGCGGCAGCGGGACCAGGATCACCAGCACGCTGGTGATCACCCCGACCGGGACGACCAGTTCTTGCCACCGCTGTGTTCGAGACATCAAAACCTGCCTGAATGGTCCGCCAGGAAGATACGGATTGTTCGTTGTTCTCGCCGGAGCCGGCGTCGGTCAATTTCGAATAGTCCTTGGTCCGAAGAGGGGCGGAAAGTAACGAATTCAGCAGCCAATGTCCAGGTGAATTGGTCGACAACGACCGTTGACGGACTCGCTAGCAGGATTCACAATTCAGTAGTTCCGCTCCTTGCCTCAGGGATGGCTCCATGATCTCGGATTCCAACGCCGCTTCCTCCAATACCTCGCAGCCGGCGGCGGAGACCGCTCGTTCCGTACAGCCTCGCCGATTTACCGACAAAGTCGCCGTCATCACCGGCGTCAGTGATCGCGGGATCGGCGGCGCGATCGCCGAACGACTCGCGCGCGAAGGCGCCTCGGTCGCAATGCTATGCCGCCACGAACCCCACAAGCTGCTCAAACTGCTCGACCGGCTCGAATGCGATGCCCGCTCGATCAATTGCGACATTACCCAGTCCTCCCAGATCACCGCCGCCGTGGAGTGGACGGTCGATCAATTGGGAGGCCTAGAAATTCTCGTCCATAATGCCGGGGTCGAATCGGCGGGTCGGTTGGTGGAAGTTCCGATCGAAAAATGGAAGGCACTGCTGGACGTGAATTTGCAGGGTGCGATTCAGATGAGTCAATCCGTGCTGCCGGTGATGAAATCCGGCGGCGTGATCGTCAACGTCGCTTCGACGCTGAGCATCGGGGGCTGTGCAGGCTATTCCGTTTACAGCGCCAGCAACGCCGGACTGATCGGCTTCACACAGTCCCTGGCGTGGGAACTGGCGCCACGAGGCATCCGCGTGGTCGCCGATTCTCCGGGGCTGATCCACACCCCGATGGTTTTCAAACATATTGCCCGGTGGACACCCGAAGCACGGGACAAAGTCGAAGCGTGCCATCCGTTGGGAATTGGCACACCCCATGACGTCGCCAACGCCGTCGCATTTCTGGCATCGAGTGAAGGACACTGGATCACCGGAGTCAATCTGCCGCTGGGTTGGGCGCCCCATTACCCGTTGCCATTCCAGCATTTTCTTGGCTGAATCATTGCCGAAAGGCGAGCCGCACGAGGAATCCGCATGTCGTCCAGTAACTCCCCGCCGCGCGTCGCTTGTCCCCAATGCGGCGCGGGACTCAAACTTACCTCTTCGGAGCCGAACCAGAAGCTGCGCTGCCCCAAGTGCGGCCATGCGTTTCTCGCCGACCTTCCCGCTGCGCCCCCTGCGATCGGTCCCGGCGCCGCAACGGCCGGCGCACCCGCGGCAGCCGGCGGACCTGCGGTATCTCCCGCCGCGAACAACGACATCGAAGATGAAGATGACGGCCTGTACCGGTTGGTGCCCGATACTTTGCCGAACGAACCCCAGCGCCCCTCGAGTTCCACCGTCGCGCCGTCCGCACCATCCACCCCACCAAGAGGCGCGTCCCATCCAACAAAGCCGCAATCCAGCCCGGCCGACCTGGGCCCCTTGCGACTGGATGACGAGATTCTGGGCGACCCCGATGCGAAGGACGAACCGTTACCCAAAGCGAACATGGGGAACAATCCGTCAGGGCCACGCTTGCCGGCCAGTCTGCTTGTGTATACGACCGGCGACGAGGAATCCTCCGCCAACAAATCGCAAAAACCTGCGGTGCCCTCTGGTGATGCATGGTTCACCTTCCCTTGTCATGTCTGTCGCACGCCGCAGGACTGCACGCTTGCCGACGTCGGCAAGACGATCGATTGCCCCGATTGCCACTCAAAACTGGTTGTGCCGCATCCCAAGCCGACGCAGTTCAGATCGCGCCACGACGAACGCGGTTTCGACGACGGCACCACTTTGGAACTCAACCCTGACACGGCCGCTCCCGCACCGATCCCGATCGCACAAGGATTGCAGCAATCGGCGGGAGATTATCTCTCCAAAGCGGCCCAGACCCTGGATGAGGAAGAATCGGAGGAGGCCGAAAAGAAAGCGCTCGGCGACCTCACGGACGTTTTTCGTTTCGCTATTCAGCCCGAGACATTGGCTCGATGGATCGTCTTTTCCGTCGGTTTGTGGATCGTGGAGGCACTGATCGCGCTCGGCGGACTGCGCGCGGAGAAGCTGACGCTTCTCCCCGCACTCTTCGTACCGATCGTCGCGGCGGCCGGCGCGATCTGGGTGGTGGCATTCACAGCCGGCCTCGTGGCCCTGGTGCAGGACACCGGTGACGGATCCCGTGAAGTCGGCTGGCCCGGCGCGAATTTCATGGAATGGCTTTTCGACGGAATCAGGGTCGTGGCCGCCATGGTGATCAGTTCCCTTCCCGCGATCGTTGTGGGATTACTGATGGGCGGCGCGGGACGCTTGACCGAGAACCTGCATCTGCTGGGAATTCTGGTCGTGCTCTGCACGATGTCGGTCTTCCCGATCGTGTTCCTTTCGATGCTCTATAACGGATCGACGGTCAAATTCCTGTCGCTGACCGTCGTCAAGAGCCTGAACCTGATGCCCAAATACTGGTTGACCTTTTACCAGGTATCGCTGCTCTGCGGCATTGTGATGTATATGACCGGACGAGGTATCGTCACGGGGGATCTGCAGGCGCTGGTGATCATTGCCCCCCTGGCGGTCGCCAATGCGTTTCTGTTTTTCCGCATGCTGGGCTGGCTGGCCTGGCGACTCGGGGAAACTTGGCGCGCGATCGAGGAACAACCGAAGGCGCCCTGAGATTTCCAGAACACGCACCGCTGAACTCCATCGCGGCGTGCGAAAAAGTGGCGACGAGCCCATTTCCTTGGGGGACCAATCCTTGCGGGACCACTCCCTGCAACAATTGCTAGCGTGCCGCTCGGCGATCATGCCTGCATGCCGCGAAGCGTCGATTCTTGTTGATGTCCGACGCGTCGGCGTATTACGTCCAACTTCACTTGACATGCTTCTCTCCATGACTACATTTAAGGTCATCACTCATGGCTCTTGGCAGACGGCACAGGGATATGCCGTAAATTGGATCTGTTTGGTCGCTCTGCATAATTTGGCTGCGCGACGCATAACGGTAGGAGGCCCGACCGATGGCCAACGTGACTTTGTTGAATTCGGATATCGAAATCCGAGCGCAGATGGCACTCTCGACAAGTCCGATTTTTCAATTGCGGGACTTGCGTGCGGAGAGGGATGAAGACGGCCTGATATTGAAAGGACGCGTCACCTCGTTCTATTTCAAGCAGGTTGCTCAGGAACTAGTGCGCAACGCCGTTCCGAAGACCAACGTCATCAATCACATTCAAGTGGACTGATACAGGCGGGTCGTCGGATTCAATCACGCGGCGAAGCCTTCCGGCGACGTCGTCGTAATGAGTTCATCGAACGCCCGAATTACATCCGCGACGGTTGTTTTTCTTAAACACTCGTAGTGTCCGAAGGGACAGCTCTTTCGTCCACAAGGACCGCAGGCGACGTGCGGCTGCAGTGTCCATTCGCGCGGATTGTAGTTTGTATTCCATCGCCGGTCGATTGATCCGTAGATTGTCACTGTGGGGACACCGAACGCAGCGGCGATGTGCCGAGGCCCACTGTCAGTCGAGATCATCGCGTTGCAGCGCGCGATGCAGCCTTTCATGACGCCAAGGGATGTGTCGATATCGGCCAGACTGCGCACCGCCGGGTGGTTGGCCTGGGTGACTAGCTGTTCCGCATCCGCCTTTTCGCGAGGACCTCCCAGCACGAGCACCCGTATTCGCGGCCGAGCCACCAGGGTGCGAATGACCTCCGCGAATCGATCGGTCGGCCAGTTGCGCGCCGGGGAATTCGCCGAACCGGTATTCACCGCCACGACAAATTCGGACGGCCCCCATTGCAGCTTTTGCCAGACTCCATCGGCGCCGCGTTGATCCTGTTCCGTCAAAGCCAGTTCCAATCGACGATTCGCGGCAGGGCAGCCGACGGCCTGCGCCAGCGCCAGGTAATGATCGACCGCGGAATAGGGCGTTGGCATTCCGTGCTGCCGGGGGCGACTCAGCCGCTGGGTCAACAGCCCTCGATGGAGGATGCCGCCAAAACCGACGCGCTCTTTTGCCCCCGCAACGGCCGCGAGCAGGCCTGCAGACAGCGAATTCGGCATCACGATCGCCAGGCCGATCGTTTCCCGGCGCAATCGCCGCGCAACAGGCCAGAACCGAATGCCGCGATCCGCGGCGCGGCGATCGAAGGGCCACGCTTCGTCAAGCCAACTCGTTCCATCCAGAATTCTGGCCACGTACGGCCGCATTACCCCGAGGATCCGGTCGGCGGGAAAATGCGTTCGCAGGCTTCGTAGCGCGGGAGTGGCCATGACCACGTCCCCGATCCAATTCGGCAGCAGGATTGCGATATTCACTCTTGGCCGTTCCTAACAGTTCGCGGAATCCGCGCTGTATAGCTGGTAGTCAGGTCCGACAGCAATAGCGGTTTCCGTGATTCGACTCGCGAACGCGCGTAACTTCCCCCAACATTCCCAGAAAAAAGCTACCCCAACGCCACAGGCATCGGATAGAATCCGCAAAGGCCGGGAGGGTTCGTCGCTCGGCTCGTACCGCTTGGCAATAGAGTCATGACCATCGAAAATCCGCACCGATCACCGAATGCTCGATCGCTGGCAAAGCTGGGCACATTGCCGGATTTGAGAAGGAACTGGACGGACTATTCGCCGAAATACAACGTTGCGTTCAAGACGGCGATTCTGGTTCAGGCTGTGCTCGCAATCGTGACCAAGCTCGTCCTGGATTTCCCTCCCGGCCAAACGCATCGTGCATTCTGGGTCGCGCTCGTTTGCCAATGGTCCATGGTCTGGATCATATTGTTCCGACGGCCAATGCATCCAACACGGTTTGACCTGTTTCTCGTGCGCTACGGGATCGTTCCACTACTGTTCCTTGTCGCGGGCGTAGGGCCTTGGTACCTGCGCATGCTTGGCGTGCAAACCTAAGAGACGCGACGAACAATCAATTGAACGTGAGAGACAGATTGGGCAGATTCTGAATGCCCTCAGTTTGCCGCTCGCCCTTGGGATCGTTACATTCTTTGCTGCAGAGTGTTGCCGCCAGAGCCGCGCGGATTTCGTCAGCCGGATACGGCCGACTCATGGCATCCGGCCCCAGCGAGGCCAGTTTCGCAGCCAGTTCTTCCTGGCCAACCAGTTTGAGTAACTGCCCGTTCAGGTTGCAGATCGTGTACGGGCCGACGTACAGGCCGAGCCACGCGTCGTCCGGCAGGAACAACTGGTTCCCGTCCAGCTTTTTCCACTTGCCCCGCATCAACAAGTGGTTGTGGAGGTAGCAGTCGCCGTCGAACTCGATGAAGATGTGCTTGCCCTTGCAGAAGGCTCGCCGGATTTGTCGCCCGGTGAGGGACTCCGCAGGGACTTCGGTGTGGGCCGATAGGCAGCGCAGCACCTTGCGGCCCAACAAGTATCGGCCGAGCCATTCCGTTCTCCGTAACACTTGTGGACCCTCGGACACGAAGCGAACCCTTTCCGCCTGCTGGTCCTATCCTGCAGGCCCGACGCACTCGAATGCGACGGATTGCCGGACAACCCTTTCTGCGAGGACGCTGAGTAGCGCGGATCGAGATGGCCCTTGACTCACCCGACCACGCGTCCGTCAGCGTCGAAATGATTGTCCAGAGCCTGCAGGCAGTCGTCTGCGTTCGCGAGAACCTCCGTCCATTGGGTGACTTCGGCGAGCAACTTCGAATGTTCCCCAATCCCTGCCGCTCGTTGGAAATAGACTTCGAGCGTCGCCAAGGCCTCGTCTCGTTTTGCGGAGTAATGTGAAATCGCCGCTTTGCGAAGCAGATTCATGCGGGTCCCTTTCATTCGATCGGATCAAATTCCGGTTTACTGTTGTATTGTAGGGACCGGGGAAGCTGGTCAACTGGGCGACAAAATCGAGTGTTGCCCCCAATGTCTCGACCCGATTGCCCATTGGGGTCGTAATCCGGGACTGAGTTCGCACCTTGGGGTCGCTCTTGTCAGCTTCGAGCCTGGCGGAATAATACCGTACACGCGGGCGGAACAAATCGCCGTGCCTGTCCTTAGCAACATCCGGGTGACCTACGATGGAAGACGACACGACCGCATTGCCGTCGGACTTTTGCGGAGAAGTTCGTCTGTTTCCGCTGTCCAATTTGGTATTGTTCCCCGGTATCGTTCTGCCTTTGCACATCTTCGAGAGCCGGTACAAGGAAATGCTGGAAGACGCACTTGCCGGCGACGAAATGGTCACGATGGCGACACTCATCCCCGGCTTTGAACACGACTATTACAGCCGTCCTCCGATCTCACCCATCGTGTGTATCGGTCGAGTCCTGTCGCACGAGAAAACCCCTCAGGGCACGTACAACTTGGCGCTGGCTGGGTTGGAGCGGGCACGGATCCAGCACGAGGTCGAGCCTGTGCGCGCGTATCGGCGAGCCAAGGTATGTGCGCTCGGCAGTCTCCCTTCTCCAGCCGGTACGGCAGGCAGTCGGCAGGCCGTTAAGCTGGCCGAAGAAATGCTGAGCATCTTGCCCGCGACGGGGCCCTTTATCGAGGAACTGTTGAAATACGACGTGTCGGTGGCGGCACTGACCGACTTTGTTTCGTTCCACCTGCCCCTGGCGACGGAACTGAAACTTCGATTGCTCGCCGAACCGAATCCGGGGGTCCGAGCGGAGTTGCTGTTGGCCGAGTTGTCGACCGCGAAGTCCGCGCCGCGTGGCCGTGGCCGTCGCCCCACTGACTACAGCGACAATTAACCGCGACGGGGGCGGCGCCGGCGTTGGAGGAATCAGCGATAAACAGGAGCAACCGAGGAATCGCTCAGCGAATTCCGTAGTACATCTCATTCTGGGCGCGGATCGGACTGGCGAATCACGAAGCGATCGCCGCGGCCAAAGCTGGCGTGATCGGTCTGGCAATGTCGGCAGCCGCGACTTACGCGTCGAAGGGAGTTCGCGTCAACGCGGTCGCTCCGGGTCTGGTGCGAACGGCATTGACCCGGCGAATCTGGGACAATCCCAAGTCCGCCGAGGCCTCGCAGGCAATGCATGCCTTGGGCCGCCTTGGCGAACCCGACGATGTGGCCTCGCTGATCGCCTGGCTCCTCGACCCGTCGAACTTCTGGGTGACGGGGCGGGTCATCGGCGTCGACGGCGGCTTGGCCTGCCTTGGGAGCCACAAGCAGGACATTACGTATTCGATGAAACAGGTTTCTGCACAAAGGGGTCGCCGTTTCAGGAAGGCGTTTATTTGCCCTCAATTACGAGTACTTCATGCGACAGGCAGGTGGCGTTGAACGCTTCCAACGTATGATGTTGTGGCTACCCACTTGGCACGACGCTCGACAAGTCCTGCAGACCCTGGGTGTGGAAAGCGAGGAAGTCGCCTCCAAGTTACGGACTCGACATTCCATCGAGCAGGAACGAGAATTGCTCGACTTGTACGATCTGATCGCGGAGCGACTGGCTGATCGCTCCACGCTGTAAGCTTGACCTCTGTGGACTCTGTGCCCCCTGTGGCTTAAGTTAACCGAACGCAGGAGCTGACGGCGGCCGCCCTGTATTCAAAATTTGCCGCGTGGTGCTTGGACGAACGACTCAGGAGTGACATGCTTTGAGACTTGGCGCGGTAACACTGACGATCCTGTTGGCGGCTTGCAGCCAGCGCATCGCCCTGGCCCAGGGTAGTCGCTCCCCCGAGGTGATTGTCGACGTTGGGGTGGCTGACGAAGTGTGGATGCGCAAACACAAAATGACCGAGGCGGACGTGAATCAGCTGGTCGCCCAATTGAAGGAGGCCGGTTGTCAAAGACTGCACGTCACCTGCGGCTGTCTGGGGACATTCCCCTACCGCAGCGCGTTGGAATATCCGTTCCGGTTTGACCCCGAACATGCCCGTGCGAATGCCATCACTCCTTTCCCGAAAGAGCTTGGCACAGATCTCGAATCGTACATTGCCCAGCACACGGCGTGGAACAACCGCTTCGCGGACATCATCCACAACGATTTCGATCCGCCTACGGCATTCATCCGCGCGGGGCACCAGCAGGGTATGAAAGTGTATGCATGGATTGACCTCTTCGACGGGGGTTGGCCCGGTTATCGTTCGAAGTTTCTCGAGGAACATCCCCATTGCCAATGGGTGGGGAAGGACGGCAAGACCTACTTCAAGGGCGTGTGGGATTATGCCTGGCCCGAGGCCCGCGCTTTCCGCGTGGCGCAAGCGCGCGAACTTCTTGATCGCGGCGTCGACGGCATCCATTGCTCCGCCAGGTCCCATGCCAGGCACCTGCCCAACACCCACGACGAGGATTATTACGGCTACAGCGAACCTATTGTGCAGGCGTTCCAGCGGAAATACGGCATTGACATTCGCGCGACCCAGGATTTTGACAGGGCAGCATGGCACGATCTGAAGGGCGAGGCGATGCTGGATCTCTATCGTGATCTGGCCGGGCTTTGCCACAGCCGTGGCAAGAAACTCTGCATCGGGTTGCAGTTGGGGCGCCATACGCAGTTTGCCGTCGACGATTACTTCAGCACGAATGTCGTGTTGCGCTACTCAAATCACTGGAGGAAGCTGGTCGACGAGGGCATTGCCGATGAGTTAATCCTGGGTGATTACGAGGCCGTGAAGGGCACGGATTGGAAGAACGTGCGCGAGGGCGGTTGGCGCGTGAAACCCGATATCCAGCTTCGCGAGGGTGAAGACCTGTATGACTGGGCGTCGCGCGAATACCAATCCTACTGTCATGGGAAGACGCGCCTGTACCTCTTTTCCCAATGGATGGAGACCGACCCCCGAAAGCTCGAACCACTCTTGACCTTCTGGGCGGACACGACGCGCAAACACAGCTTCGATGGTATCACGATGCACGAAGCCTGGACCTTCGAGGACAAGCCCGGCAATATGTCGCTGCTGCGCGCCATGACGCAACGCTTGAAGGCCGAGCCGTCGTCGCCATGATGCGGCCGCTCACTTCTCACTTCTCTGTCGTCACTTCTCGCCTTCTGTGGGTGCAAGACGCCGAACCAGACGCTGCAGAAGACAGCGGGGTGTGACGTGGTTTCTGGGTGTTCATGGCTCAGTGGCCTCTGGGGAATCTGTGCCCTCCGTGGTTTAATAGACGCTTCGAGCGACCTTCAACATGACAAACTTCAAAGCCCATGACGCCTATATCGCTGCAGCACCTGAGGCGTTTCAAGCGCTGTTGGTTCAGCCCACACTCCTGCGTCTTGATGAGTGAACATTACCACCTGCAAGCCATTTTCAGGCATTTTTGACGCGAGGCGACTATAGCAATCCACCATTGATCGGAAGAAGGAGTCGCCGTCTCCGGAAACTGCCAAATGCGTTTGCTATCTGCTGTCCAATCGGGAAACTGGTGTCGAATCTGACCATCATACCAAGCTAGATAAAACTCAGACAATTCAGGGTAATTAACCGCATCGGCATAAGGTGGATCAGTTAACTAGAAATCACAAGTATGATTAATGTGCCGACCGTCACCACGTATTGCCTTAATAGGTGTCTTTGCCTTACAGGCAGGATTTGGGCATACGAGTTCCGAATCTTCGTTGACAGTTCCTTTCTTGGCTTTGGCCATAGCCTCCGCAGAGACGTTTTCTCGAACGTCTAAATCGAATCGCTTCTCGGTGGGCAGCAGGAGTAATGTTGCGATAACTTTCGTCTTTTCAGCGATCACCCACGAAGAAGCAAGAGGGATTCTCCAGCCACATTCTGGGCAAGTACATTCAGCACAGTATAGATAAGCATTGGAACACCATCGTCCTTCTGCGGCTCGTCGGTAGTTGCTATCGGTACATCTCCTTGGGAAGCAACACGATCAACGCTTCACCATTGGACACGAGCTAGGCCACTATCTTCTCCACGACCAAGAAGGCATCCATATTGATCGGCGGTTCGAGATAAAACTACGAAACGCAAAATCAAGCGAGGGGATAGACGACGAAGAGAAAGAAGCGAACCTATTTTCGGCTGAGTTGCTCTTGCCCAATAGCTTTTTGGATTCCGATATAGCCAAAGTCGTGCCGGTTGATTTGGAAGACGAGGAATCGCTGACTCGCTTGGCCGCGATGTACGGTGTCAGCACCCAGGCCCTTATTTTCCGCTTAGCGCATCTCGGCCACGTTCAGATTTGAGCCACCACGCTCAGGGATTCGCCAATGTCCTCTTCAACCACACCAACCCTGGAACTCCCCGCACCGCTCGCGAGCGTGTTACAAGAAAAGGATTCCTGCCCCGACGACTTTGATGAAGCCGACGTCAGCTTCGTTTTGGAACGAGTGTTGGAAGAATGTGGCGAGATCAGTGAGGATCAACGCATGGCGAGCTTCGCTGAAATCGCAGCCCTTCAAATGCCGCTGGTCAACGGCCAAGAACGAAGTAAGTGGGGCACACGCTTTGGCCCGGTAGTGGAAGGGACACGACAGGACGGCAGCCCCTATTCCTTCCCGGATATCCCCGCTACATTTGCTGTTTAACATGACAACAAGCAAGATACTGTTCCCGTTGTTGATTGCCACAGTCATCGGTTTATCCGGGTTGGCTCTCTTCCTTTACAGAAGGAGGGCAAAGCTTGCCAATAAAAATATTTACGGCACTGGACTTGATCGAAAAGAATGGACTCTTCTCCAACAGGCTGTGCTTTGCGCGGGGGAATGCCCCGATTTTCCATCTAGATCATTTGATTCTCTTCCACTGAATCTCAAGAGTCATGCGGTCGGCCAGATTGTCGCACGTTGTCTAGCGAATGAACCAGATGTCGACTTGGAGGATGCAGCAAAGTTGATGGTTGGCGGACAAGAGAATGCATGGCTCGCCCTAAGTAAGTCGTAACGGGTCAATCTGTAGAAATCAGGGGCTAACAAACCGTTGCACACGGAGCCGCGGACCGCGCGGTTTTGGGGGATCAATGTCATTCGCCGCGGCCCGGAATGGTGGACTGGGAGAGGGGCGAACAGGTTATTATTTGCGCGCAAACTCGTACGAGCAATTTGCAAACAACTGTCCTCGCTTCTCCACCGGTATTTCGCCGGTTGAATCGGGTCGTTCGCCGCCCCGCAAGTGGCACACGCTCGGCGCTACCCCTCGATACCGAGTAGCGCCAGGGAGTCGCGCGCGATCATCGCTTCGATCTCTCGTTCATCAAGTCTCGGCAAATTCGTTCCCTCCACCATCTGGTTCATTTTGCGCAGATCGCGAATCGTGGCATTGACCGAAGTGAACGGATAATCCGTCCCGAACAACAGTTTGTCCCAGACCCCGTATTCCTGGACGAGCATCAGGCTATGGTAGAACTGGAACGGACGATAATGCAGCGCGCTGATGTCGGCGAAAACATTGGGGTGCTTGCGGATCACCACCACGCATTCGCCTTCGTACGGGTGCCCCAGATGGGCCAGGATGATCTTGACATCCGGGTACTGCATGGCGACCGGATCGATATGGCGCGGCAAGGTGCATTCGAGCGGTGCCTGAGGGATAAAGGTCGTCCCGGTATGCAACAGCACTGGCAACTGATGGCGTTGCACGTATCTCCAGAACGGCGCCAGGGTCGAATCATCCGGTCGAAAGCCGGCATACATCGGCAGGAGTTTCACGCCGCACAGGCCCAATTCCTGGTGGCCTTCCCGCAGTTCCGATTCCCAGCCCGGCTGTGTCGGATCGACGGAGAGAAACCCGATCAGCGACTCCGGGTGCCGTCCCACGTACTCGGCGACATACCGATCGGGGACCCAGACCCCGGATCGCCTGGCTTTACCGCCAAAAACGATGGTCCGCGTATCCGGTGTCGCTTGCTCGCGGTAGGATTCGTAACGCACCGACAGATCGACCTCCACTCCCGCCCGCGCTCGTTTAAGCGGACGCAGAAATTCATCGCCAAAGTGGTGCGGATAATCCCAGGTGTGGCTGTGCACGTCGAAAATCATTTGGCCAAGCGTAGCATGGCTTCCGCCCGGATTCCACCTTGCGAACGGTAGCGCCGGCGGGAAATAATGGGCCGATTCTGTTCTTTACCATCCGCAATGAGTGAATTTTCAATGATGATTCGCAGCCTCGTGCCTCTCCTAGGCCTTTTCCTCCTGCCGGCGATCGGCAGCGCGCAACTGGCCGATACACCGTCCCGCTACCAGGTTGTGCGGGCGTTTCCCAACCTGCGATTAAACCGACCGATCGTCCTGACCCATCCCGGCGATGGCACCGACCGGCTGGTCGTCGCGTCGCAACTGGGAAAGATCCAGATCATGCCGAACAAGCAGGACGTGACCGAGGAAAATCTCAAACTGTTCTGCGACCTGGAGTCGCAATTGGTTTACACGAAGGAAGAGAACGAGGAGGGTCTGCTGGGCCTGGCATTCCATCCCAAGTTCCGCGAGAACGGGGAATTCTTTGTCCATTACACCAGGAAGGATGCGCCGCCGCACACGTCGGTTGTATCGCGATTCCGGACATCGAAGGAGTCACCCGACACGGCCGATCCGGCGACGGAGGAAGAGCTGATACGGATCCCGCAGCCGTTCTGGAATCATAACGGCGGGGGACTGGCATTTGGTCCGGACGGATATTTGTACATCGCGCTGGGCGACGGCGGCAAACGGGACGACCCGTTTGGTAACGGCCAGAATCTGGAGACGCTTTTGGGATCGATACTTCGAATCGACGTCAATCGCAAAGATGCCGGCAAGAACTACGCGATACCGCGCGACAATCCGTTTGTGAACCGCACCAAGGCCGCGCCCGAGATTTACGCTTACGGGTTCCGCAATGTCTGGGGGATGTCATTCGACAAGGTGACCGGTTCGTTGTGGGTGGCCGACGTCGGTCAAGATCTGTGGGAGGAAATCGACATTGTGACCAAGGGCGGCAACTACGGCTGGAACCTGCGTGAAGCGGCGCACAAATTCGGCAAGAAAGGTTCGGAGCCCGACGAAAATCTGATCGATCCGGTCTGGGAGTACCACCACGAGGTCGGCAAATCGATTACCGGCGGTGTCGTCTACCGTGGCAAGAAGACTCCGTTTTTAGTCGGTTGCTATTTCTACGCCGACTACATCACCGGCCGGGTATGGGCTTTGAAATACGACGAACAGCAAAGGCAGTTCATCGCCAATTACTCGCTCAAAGCCGACTTGATGCCGTATATCGCGTTCGGGACCGATATGCATGACGAAGTTTATCTCACCGACGCTTTCGGGCAGTTCTGGATGATCGCGCCCGCCAATTAAGCTCGTTCCATCACCGTGTCCCATCCGTCCATTCAATACAGGGGGTGTTTGCCATGCGATTTGCCGTGGGTCTGACTGTCGTTGTCTGTTTTCTGCTGGCGGTTCCGCGCGCCGAGGCGCAAAAGAAATCGCAACCCGTCCGCATGGGCTGCGGGACCATGACCTTCGACACGGTGCCCGGCTGGGGCATGCGTGAGGACGGCTCATCGCCGCTAGGGCCGACCCACGGCGGCGTTGTGATTGACAAGGCCGGACATATCTACTGCAGCGCCAACCAGGGCGTCTTCGTGTTCTCGCCGGAAGGAAAGGTCGTCCACACTTTTCTCGGCAAGGACTTCACCGAATTGCATGACATGGAGATTCGGCAGGAGGAAGGCGGCGAGTTTATCTACGGCGCCAGAAACAACGCCGCCGAAGGCGTCAAATTCGACGCATCCAGCGGCACGATTGTGCTGCGGCTGAAGTATCCCGAAGAGTCAGGACTCGGTCTGAAACCGAACGAATTCAAGCCGACGGCGATCACCGTTGCGCCCAACGGCGACATTTTTCTTTCCAACGGATACGCCAGCAACCACATCTTCAAATACAACAAGCAGGGAAAGTACCTGATGCACTTCGGCGCGAAAGGCAATGGGCTGAAGGAATTCAACACCGCGCACGGCATGACCATCGACACGCGCTACGATCCACCGCGATTGCTCGTCTGCGATCGCAACCACGAACCGAAAGGCCGGTTGCTGCACTACAGCCTGGAAGGCGAATTTATCGAGGAAGTGATCACGGGACTGGGCATGCCGACTTCGGCCAGCGTGTTCGGCGACTATGTCTCCGTTCCGGACCTGCACGGACGGCTGGTGATCCTGGACAAGAACAACACGATCATGGCGGTGCTGGGACATAACCCGGACCCGGCGAAGCGCGTGAACTTCAACATCCCGCAGGATCAGTGGATCGAGGGAGTCTTCAGTGGTACCCACGGCTCGTACTGGGACAAGGACGGAAATCTGTACGTTCAGGATTGGAACGTCTCGGGCCGGCTGACGAAGCTGGTGCGCGTCAAGCCGTAGACGGTTCCCGCCAGCTACATTTCCACGCGAAAGGTGTGGACGACAAATCGCCAGAGCCGCTGTCCGATCGACTGTCGGCCAGCGCGGACGATGGCGATCGCTGTTGTTCCGGGCGGCACGTCCTGGGCCGCGCGAACGATCGGCAGATCGGCTTGGAACGTCGTGTTCACCGGCCGCTCGATGCCGGCGGAGTCGGTGCGTGATTCGAGTTGACCGCCGCCTTTGGTGGTGAGCGCCAGGGCGGCGTTCCGCATCGGATCGTTGGAGACACGGTCGATCTTTCCCTCGATGGTCGTTCCGCAACGGCCTGGCAGCAGCAGCTGGACGGACTGTCCCGGTTCGACGAACGGGAATTCGCGTTGGTCGATCGCCAGCACGACGCGCAGCCGGGATGGGTCACCGACCTGGCAGACCGGCGTGCCGGTCTGCAAGAACGCGCCGGTATTCCGGGGCTCCAGGGCGGAGCCGTTCCAGGCGGCGAGTTGTCCGGTATCGGCGGGTGCCGCCGGGCGCAGCGCCACGGGAATCAGACAGCCGTCGCGGGGCGCCACGATCCGCAGGCGACGCGTATCCTGCTCCACCTGCGCGATCTGTTGTTCGATCATTCTCAGCGACTCACGCAGCGTCTCGATTTCGGCCGCCGCCCGTTCATCGCCTGCCAGGGCTCGTTGCTGGACGCTGAGCACACGCGTCCCACGCAGCCGACGTTCTCCGCACAGTTTCTCCAGGGTCAGTCGCATCTCGATATTCGCGAGTGTCACGATCGGTTCACCCTCGCGAAGGGTCATGCCGGGTCGGGCATGAATCTGCTCCAGAGTGCCCGCCGCTTCGACATAGATCGAGGCGGCGTCGGCGGGCAGCGCGATGGCGTCACACACGACGCGGTAAGGCAACGGCACGGCCAGCACGGTGGCCAGCAGGGCGGCCGACAAGATCACCGCGGCCGCGAATCGCGTCTTCCTCATCTGTTGAAACCTCCCGGGGACTTGCAGGAATTTCGTGATTCGCCAGGCGGGCTGGGCGATCAACGAAGCCAGGCTGGCGAACGCCAGAATGTGGCCAATCACGGCCAGTTCATAAGGGACGAGCATTTTATAGAGGAACCCGAGGATCGACAGCGTCACGAGCCAACGGTAGACGGTCGAGGCGGCGGCGAATGCCGCGAAACTGAATCGATGCCGCTGCGGCAGCAGCGGATCGGGCGATCGCCCCGCGCCAAACAACCAGGCAGTGCAGCACGCGCTGATCAGATCCGCGCCCTTCTGGCGCAGATTCGGGATCTCCAGCAGGTCGGCCAGGATGTAATAACCATCGTAGCGCATCAACGGATTGGCATTGAACAACAGCGTGCTAACCGAACAGATGAACATGATGTCCAGGCAGACCGTATTCAACAGGCCCGGCTGGCTGAACCACCAGAGGTAGCTGCAGGCCGACGCCAGCAGCAGCTCGACATACATCCCCGCGGCGCCGATCATCGCGCGCCGCCACTTTCCCCGCACCATCCAGGCGTCGCTCACATTGCAGTACAAGCAGGGCATGAAGACGAGGAACATCACGCCGAGTTCATGGCATTCCCCGCCATACCGTTTGCAGCTCAAGCCATGCCCGAGTTCGTGCGCGATTTTGGTGCCGGCCAGCACGATCGCCAGCAGCAGTCCGTTGCGCGGCGAGAAGAACTCCTCGAGCGCCGGCAGGCGAGCCTGCAGGGTCTCGAACTGCGTGAACAGCAGCAAGAGCGAGGAGATCCCGAACAGTAATCCGGCCAACAGGGCGAGCGGATGGAACAGCCAGCCGAACGATCGGTTCAAGGCCGACAGGAATCGATCGGGATCGACGCCACGCAGTCGGATCGCCAGCAGATTGACCAGGAAGTCAACCGTCTCCTGCACGCGCCGTTCGCGGCGGCGGGTCAACAACTGGCTGCCTTGCCCCAAAGCGTCGGCGATCACCAGTCCGCTGCGATGCAGCATGCCGATCAACCGCTGAATTTCGGCGATGTCGATCCGCTGCGGCGCGAACGCGGATTCGAATCGGCGCTGAATATCGGCCGCGCTGTTGTGACCGTCGAGCATCCGCAACATCGCCAGCTCCTCGGCCTCGAAGCGGTAATACTTCGCCGCCAGAGGATCCTTGACGACCCAGCAGTTGCGGCCCTGGAACTGCTGGGCGCGGATTTCCAGATCGGGCCGCATGCGGATCGCCAGCGGACGCTCCGCGCCAGAAGTCGGTACTGCCGCCACGTCAACCATGGTGCGGTTCGCTCATTCCAGGTGGATCAACATCGTTGCGTCCCGCCCGGCCTGCAGCAGCCAGAATCCGTCCTGCTGGCGGTTATCCACTTCCGCTCGCACTCGGTACAGATTCGACTTCACGATCGGGTTGACGTGGGTGACACGGCCGGTGAACTGGGCCAGCCTGCCACGCGCCAGCTCGACCTCGACGGTCACGTCGCGGCCTTCAATCTCGGACGGGTCGAATTCTTTGACGCTGACCAGTCCTTCCACGCGGACCCGATCGAGCCGAATGATTCGATAGACCGTGTCGCCGGCGCTGACCCATTCATCGGGCTGGGCGTTCACCGAGATCACCTCGCCGTCGAACGGGGCAACCACCTTGCGACGCTCGACGTTCTCTTCAGCGAGCCGCAGTTTGGCGTCGTGAACCGAGGCGGTCATTCCGGCAACCTTCAGATCCAGCTTGCTACGTTCGATCTGTAATCGGGCCCGCTCTTTCTCCAAACGCAACTCGCGGATCCTGGCCTGCGTTACCGAGCCTTCGTTGCGCTTGTTGATTGCCAGCGCATCGTCGAGTTCCACGGATGCTTTTTCGTACGACGCCTCGGCGTACCGCACCTCCACATCATCCGCGGCCTTGGTACGCGCGGCGTTGCGCTCCAGTTCCGATGCGTCGCGCTGCAACTCCTGCTGGCGGCTGTCGATCGTGGCCAACAGCTGTCCTTGCTCCACGGCCTGCTCGCTGCTCACCTCCATCGACACGATCAGGCCCGTCTCCGGTGCCGGGACATCCACCTCGTGGATCAGCGATACCTGGCAGGGCCAGATGCGGGCCACGCGTGAACGGGGCGCGGCGGCCGAGCGCGGCGGTTCGGTCGACCGCGGTGGCGTCGCGGCGGGAGCAGCTTCCTCCTTGCGACCTGGCCGACCGGCCGGAGCACCATCCCTGGCACTTGTCGATCCGTTCGGTACGGCGGCAACCGACCCGCGCCGCACCGCGCCGGATGACGTAGGTTCGTCACGCGGGTCCTTTTCCGCCGCGACCTGACGAACCGGCTGTCGCGCCGGAGCGGTACCAACACCCACGGTCAAGCCGGTCGAACGATCGGCCGAGGGTGGCTCGGCCGCAGTCGTCGAAACCAGCGCCGGCAGTATGATCAGCAAAGGGGCCAGTCGCATCATACGAAACTCCCTCCGAACATCGAATCCCAACGGTCGATCAGGGCAACCAGCGAAATCGGAACGCGGCGATCCGCTCGACGACGTCTCCGAACCAGACATAGCCGAGCGCCCGCTGTCCGCATTGCAATTGTGCGATCACCGTCGACTCGCTGGGCGTTTCCGGCAACGGGTGTTTGTCGATCGCCACGCGCACCGCGATCGAGTTTCCCGACTCGCCACGCACCGTCGCCAACCGTTCAATATCAATCACTCTTCCGTGGAACTCCTCGCCGGGGCGGCTCTTGAGCGCGAAGCGAACCGGCACGCTTTCGCCATGCTGGGCGGCGGCAAGCAGCGTGGCCACGCGCCGCTCCGGCACGTAAAGTTCCAGTTCCCAGTCGCCGTCGGGGTTGGCAAGCGAAAGCAGCGTCTGGCCGCGCTGCACCGGCCGCTGCAGCAGTGTCGATTCCGCATCCCAGGTCAGCACCTGCCCGTCGATCGGACTGCGGATCTCCAACTGCCGGCGTTTTTCCCGCAACAGCTCCAATTGCTGCTCAATACTCTTGGCGATTTCCTTGAGCTGCGCCAATTCCCCGGACAACAGACTCTCGTCGACGCTCGACAGCGACTTCGCGCTAACCAGAGTCATCTGCTTGGATTCGATCTGTTCGTGCGTGGTCGTTTCCCGCTCCAGCAGTGCCAGGATTTCGCCATCGAGCGATTCGTTGCGCATCTTTACCAGCAGATCCCCCGCGCGAACGCGCGATTGGTGCCGCACCGCGAGTTCAATTACGGTACCGTCGACCAGCGCGAACAGTTCCTGCCGTTCCAGCGGCAGCAGTTTTCCTTGCACCGCGATCTCGCATGGTGCCTGGACGCAGATCAATGAGCCGATGATCGTCCCGATCACGGCGACGGCCAGCGCGGTACCCGGCCAGTGCCGGACCGCAAGCGACCGCGTCAGTCGTCCCAGGAGTTTCCAGATTCGCAGAAACAGGATGCTGCCGTGTTCCTGCGCATTGAGCATCGCGATCGCGGCATGTGCGGCAACCGCCTGCAGCCGGTGCCGCGTTGTCTCGCGGATGGCGTCGTCCGCCAGTTGCTCCATCACCAGCGCCGATTTTGGCGGGACACTCGGCAACGTGACCGGCGACGCCGGATCGGTCACTTGGTGGTCGGCGGCATGCAACGGGATGATCGCCAGCGCCTTGACATGGGATTGGTCGAGGTAGGCCTGCAGGCGCGTCTCGATCTGCGGCGGGTGTTCGTTGCTGCCTCGACAATGCCAGAATGGCTGCCCGGTTCTGGCGACGAGTTCGACAAGCTGCTCGAGTCGCTGGACTTCGGACGCGCGCCGGTCGAGCGCGTCCAACCCACTCACGCTGAGCAGACGCGCTTTGATTTTGCTCGCGCGACGTCCGTGTAACTGCAGGACGCTCAGGCGATCACACTCGATCAGACTCCGTCCGTCGTTGGCCACGGTGAAGGCGGTTGCGGTCGGGTCGAGCGGCCGATGGGCGGACTGCACGAACCGATCGAGCTTGCGCCAAAACAAATGCTGTTCCTGGTAATCGCGTAATCGGCGGTTCTTCAGGTAGTCACCCGCCAGGTCGCACATCTGCATCAGAAAACGGAGGTAACCTCGCTGCGTCGCCGGGCCGCCGTCCGGCCTCTGCACGATTTCGACAATCCCCTCCACCTTGCCTTCGACGAGGAACGGACCCAGCACAAGCAGATAGTCGCTGGGATTGCCCGCGCCGCTGACCACTTCCGAACTGCCGGGGCAAGATGCCCCGGCCACGGCGGCGCCGGAACCGCTGGTCGAGATGCCGGATTGAGGTGGCACCAGCACCGCCTGGCGACTCTCCACCACCTTGCGCAATAATTGCTGATGCCGTTGCTCGGCAACGACCGTTTCAGACAGCCTCGCCTTGGCCAGATTGAACTGGTACTGCAACCGCAGCGTGCCGGATTCCTCCAGCAGCCAGAGCGCGCCGCCCACTGCGGCCAGCGCCGTTCCGACACGGCTCATAAACCCTTCGGCGAACCCGGTCCAATCGATGTCGGATTGAGCTAATTGTGTGATTTCATGAACCAGCGCCCGGATCTGGCTCCTGGTCTGTTCGATCAGTTCCGGCGACGGTGGCGGTTCGTCGCTGCCCGGCACGAACGGCGGAACCGGCCTGGCGCCTGGCGTGGGATGGCTGTCGAGCGGCGGAAAGGTGCTCATCGACGTCCGGAACCTGCAGCGACGGAAATGGATAGGGACCCATTTCTATTTTCGGGAAAACAGAGGCGAGGACTCCCGTTAGAATCGCTACAAATTGCGTACTTTCGAAGGCAGTCCATTTTTCCCAGCTTGCCTGTACCACCAGTACAACACCAGTGCCAGGCCGATTGTCAGGATTCCGACCGACCAGACAGCTTCCCAGGCTCGGACTTCGATGGCCCGGCGGATTCCTGTATAGGTCATTCCTGCCGACATCAGGCAGAAGATTGCCGGGACGATCGGTCCGCCGGGAACTCGATACGGTTCGGTTTCGCATGGCCGCCTTCGCAGCACGAAAACAGCGATGCTCACGAAGAAGAAAAAGCCCCAGAACACCGGAGCGGTAAATTCGACCAGTCGGCTGAATCCGTTGGGGTAGACTCCGAACACAGCCAGCATCGACGCCGTGACAATCGACAACAAAAGCAAGGCTCGCGCCGGAACTCCGAGGCTGACGTTCCATTGTCCGAGCCAACGAAAGACGCCGTGGTCACAGCCGAGCGCGTAATAAATACGCGGGCCGGTGAACAGCGTTCCGTTCATCGCGCCCAGGCTGGAAACGCAGATCAGCAGGCTGATCAGGATCCGGCCGGGACTGCCAAATCGGATTGCCATCACGTCGGTCGCAACGGCCGTGGAATGGACCATGCCGTTGAAGCCCAAAGCGCGAATGAACGCTATGTTCGCCAGCACGTAAACAGCGGCGACGGTCACGGCGCTGCCGACGAGTCCCCAGACGATGGTGCGACGCGGGTTGTGCATCTCGGCGGCGACGTTCGACATTTCATTCCAGCCGCCATACGAAAACATGATCAGAATCATCGCCAGACTGTGGGCGCTCAGCGATTGTGGAGTCGGAGGTTCGAGGACCGCGCCGCCCACGTTCGCGGCCGGCAGCAACAACAGTCCGGTCACAATAATGATGGCGATGCCGAGCAGTTTCGTCAGGGTGAGCAGATTCTGGGTCCATTTGCCCATCTGAACGCCGAGCAGATTGGTCGCGGTCAGGGCGGCCAGGCTTCCCAAGGCGCATACCAGCGTCGTCTGGATGGTCGGGGTGATACCGCACAGCTGTTGAAAGTAGTTGGCGAATACGAATGCCATGCTGCCAATGTTTCCAGGTCGAATGATCCAGAAGTCGGCCCATGCGAAGAGGAAACCGGCATTCTTTCCGTAAGCTTCGGAGAGAAAAGCATATTCGCCGCCATGGCGGGGTAATGTTGTCGTCAGCTCGGCGTAACACAGCGCTCCCAGCAGCGCCGCGACTCCCCCCGTTATCCAAAGCGCGATCAAGTACACCGGTCCGCTGGTGTTGGATGCGATGAAGGGAGTGGACTCGAAGATTCCCGCGCCGATCACGATGCCCACGTTGATGCAGATCACGTCGAGCAGATTTAATTGGCGGCGAGGCTGCGTCATGGGGGGGAGTGATTCGAATCGAGCGCGACGAACATCGGAAGACCCTTAGCTGGCGAACGCTGCCGAAGTTATACTCTGAATCGTCGCGTAATACGACCGATCGGTACGGAGACGTTACACTCATGCAGTTGTCCGTGAATCACCTAGGCAAACAGTACGCGACGCGCGCCGAGCCATTGACGGTGTTGCGGGACGTCACGCTGGCGATGCAATCGGGAGAAAATGCAGCCATTCTGGGGCCCAGCGGGTCGGGAAAGAGCACCTTGCTGCAGATCCTGGGCACGCTGGAGCGGCCCACAACCGGCAGCGTGCACCTGGACGGCGTCGATCCGTTCGGGCTTGGACCGGACGCACTCGCCCGATTCCGAAACCAGCGGATCGGTTTCATCTTTCAGGAGCACCATTTGTTGCCCCAATTGTCGGTGCTGGAGAATATACTCGTGCCGACCCTGGCGGACGGGCGGCCGTCGTCCGAGCAGCTGCAGAGGGCTCATTGGCTGATCGAACGGGTAGGACTTGGCGACCGCGTCGACCATCGGCCCGCCGAGCTCTCGGGTGGCGAGCGTCAACGCGTCGCGGTGGCTCGCGCGCTGATCCAGCGGCCGGCGCTGTTGTTGGCCGATGAGCCGACAGGCAGTCTCGACCGCACCACGGCCCGTTCGATCGGTTGCCTGTTGCGCGAACTGCATGAGGCGGAATCGACGATGATGGTTGTCGTTACCCACAGCCTCGAGATCGCCGACCTCTTCCAGCGGCGCTGGGAGCTGAACGAGGGCAACCTTTGCGAGTTGTCGGCGACAGGGAGCGGATCGTGAGTACGGGTCCCGCGTTGTCTGTCGGTCGCGTCGTCCGACGCGGACTTAGTTTCCACTGGCGCTCCCACGTCGCCGTGGTGCTGGGAGTCGCGGCGGGCACCGCCGTCCTGGTCGGCGCGTTGCTGGTCGGCGATTCCGTGCGAGGCAGTTTACGCGGCCTGGTACTCGACCGCCTTGCCGCCATCGACCAGATGCTCGTTTCCGATCGGTTCTTCCGTTCGGAACTGAAGGATGAACTGTTGGCGACCGCTCCAGGTCGGGAATGCATCGATAAGATTGCGCCGGCGATCGTCATGCCTTCGTGTACGGTGGAGCTCAGCAGCGGATCGCGAAGCCCTCGATCGGCCAATGTGCTGCTGCTCGGACTGGACGATTCCTTCTGGAGTCTGGGCTTGGGCGGATCCCAGCCGACGACGCCGATCGAGGAAGGCGAGATCGTTCTCAACCAACCGCTGGCTGACGACCTGGACGCCAAAGTGGGCGACGATATCGTCGTTCGTCTTCCCAGCGGCGACGGGGTGCCCGCGGACAGCCCGTTGGGTCGGCGCAGTGATCGGATCCGCAGCCTGGCACAACTCAAGGTCAAACAGATCCTTCCCGCCGCGGGACTGGGCCGCTTCGATCTCCGTTCCACGCAGCACCTGCCGCGCAATGCCTACCTGCCGCTGCAGACGATTCAATCGGAGTTGAGGCTCGACGGGCGAATCAATGCCTTGTTTGTGGCCGGCAAGAGCGCCGAATATCGCTCGTGGGAAACGGCCCACCGACTCTCCGATGCACTGCCGCTGTCGCTCGATGATTTTGGCTTGCGCATCGATAGAATCTCAAGGTCGTTTCCCGGCTCCGAGGGGAAACCTCAACTGATCCAGGATTGCTTTCAACTCACGACCGACCGCCTGCTGCTGCATGATGACGTGGTGTCCGCCGCGACCGCGTGCTGGCATCGCCATCAGCCGCAGGCGGTGATGACCTATCTGGCGATGTCGATCAGCCGAGCGGTCGAACCCGAGCGGAAAATTCCGGTCTCGCTGATCACGGGCGTCGACTCGACGGTGGAACTTGGCCCGCTGCAGCAGACCGACGGGACACCTTTGCCATGGACGAGCGGGAACGAACTGGTGCTGAATTCCTGGGCGGCAGCCGACCTGCGCGCGGAAAAGGGCGACCGGATTCTGGTAACTTACTTCGAGCCGGAAACGACGCACGGCGAACCGGTCCTGACGTCGCGCGAGTTCACTTTGGCCGATGTTGTGGCGCTGACCGAACCTGTACGCGGATACGATCGCAAGACTGCCGCGGAATTTGATCGTCCGCCAACCCGAGCGAACGATCCCGATCTGACCCCGACCGTGGAGGGCTTTACCGACCAGCGGACGATCGACGACTGGGATCCGCCGTTCCCTTACGACAAGCGCAGTTTGAGGCCGCAGGACGACGAATATTGGACGCGGCACCGCACCACACCAAAAGCTTATGTACCGTTAGCCACCTCGCGCGAGTATTTCGGCAGCCGTTTTGGCGCCACGACGTCGATCCGCGTGCCGGCGTCGGGAGTCGAACAGGCTGAATTGGAGCGAGAGTTGCTGGCGGTGCTGCGCGAACGCCAGATACGCATGGGGATGGAATTCCAGCCGATCAAGGCCCGCAGTCTCGCCTCCTCCTCGGGAACGACGCCGTTTGATTTGTTGTTTCTGGGGTTGAGTTTTTTTCTGATCGCGTCCGCGCTGATGCTGGTGGGGCTGCTGTTCCGTTTGGGAATGGAACGCCGCGCGCGAGAATTTGGAACCCTGATCGCCTTGGGCCTGTCGCGATCGATCCAGCGCCGCATCTGGATCGGTGAGTCGATCGGATTGGCCGGGGCAGGGGGGCTGTTGGGGGCGCTGGCTGGCGTCGGATATGCCTGGCTGATGCTCGTCGGATTGCGGACCTGGTGGTTGGGAGCGGTTTCCACGCCGTTCCTGGAATTGCATCTCACGGCCCGAAGCCTGCTGATCGGCGCCAGCAGTGGCGCGTTGCTCTCCGTGGCCGTGATCGCCTGGACCGTGCGCGGGATGGGGAGAATCGCCCCGCGGCAACTGCTCGCCGGTTCCATGGTCGCACCAACGGTTGGTTCGACGCCCGGCGCCGTGGTCGGTCCCAAGCTGGCAGCCGGGATGCTCCTGCTGGCCGTGATGAGTGGCATCGCCGCCACGGGGCTGGCAGGGGAGGCCCAGGCCGGCGCTTTTGTCGGCGCCGGCGCAATGGTTCTGGCAGCGTGCCTGATGCTCGTGCGATGGAGACTGCGGCAGACAGCGTCACTGATTCGACTCGAGCGGTTCTCCCTGCCCGCTCTGGCTGCCGACAACATTCGTCGTAAACCAGGACGGAGCGTGCTGATCGTCGGTTTGATCGCCAGCGCGACCTTCCTGATCGTTGCCATGAGCGCCTTTCGACTCGACCCACGCAGCACGGGCAGCGGCGGTTATGATCTGATCGGGATCGCCTCGCAACCGGTGTTTGAGGACTTGAATCTCGATTCGGTGCGCCAGGAGCGATTCGGTGTTTCGTCGGCCGCCTTGCGGGATACGGTCATTCACGGGCTGCGTTTCAAACCGGGCGATGACGCCAGCTGCAACAATCTGTACAAGCCATCTCAGCCGCGAGTGATCGGCATCACTGCGGCTTTCCGTGACTTTTTTGATCCGCAGAGCGGTCGCTCGTTCGGCTGGGCTGCCTACGAGTCATCGACGTCAGCGGCCGCCAGCGCCCCGTCATCACCGGCCAATCCCTGGCGACTGCTGTTTGCTCCCCGATCGGACGATGCGATCCCGGTGGTCATCGATAAGAACACGGCGATGTACAGCCTGCAGTTGTACGGCGGCATCGGTGAACGGTTTACGCTGACCTATGACGGGCGACCTCCGCTCACGTTCCGGGTGGTGGGCCTGTTATCCAACAGTGTGCTGCAGGGCAGCCTGATCGTCTCCGAACCTGAGTTTGTGCGTGCGTTCCCCGAGGTGACCGGCTACCGCTACTTTCTGGCACGGGCGCCGGCGGGCCGACACGCCGAGGTCGCCGACCTGCTCGAAGAGTCACTGGGGGATCAGGGTCTCGACGTACGGTCCACGGCCGACCTGCTGACCGATCTGCTGGCGGTGCAGAATACCTATCTCAGTACGTTTCAGAGTCTCGGGGCACTGGGACTGTTGCTCGGCACGCTGGGAGTCGCCACGGCCCAATTACGGAATATTCTGGAACGGATCGCCGAATTCGCCGTCTTGCGCGCCACGGGATTCACGAACCGGCGGATCGCGATCCTGATCGGGCTGGAACATTCGATCGTTCTGATGCTGGGACTTGGCGTCGGATTGGTCGCCGCGATGGTGGCGGTAGCACCGCACGCCGTGGCGGGTGGCGCGTCGGTTCCCTGGCGCGATTTGTCGTTGATGTTCGCGGCGGTGGTCTTTGTCGGCTGGGGAACAGGGCTGGCGACGGTCCGGGAAGCCGTGCGTCCCGCGATCGTTTCCGCTCTGCGATCCGATTAGCATTTCGCGATGGTGATGCTCGGGCCTGTGCCGACAAACAGCGCCTACAAACAAACGGGGTGCGGCTGGCGGCACGTTGCCCTTCGGTTAGACTGGCGGGAAGTTGCGCGGCACGGCGAAACCTGGGAACGCAAACGATGTCTCGGAATTTCGGATCGATCGCGATGACGATCGGCATCTGCGGTGTGTTGAGCGGCCTCGCCGCCGGCATCCCTGCCGGAGCATTCTGGCGCGTGCCGGATGCGGCGATTCACGCCGCGGAGGAGATGCGGTTTTCACCCGAAGCGATCGAGTACTTCGAGAAGCAGGTGCGGCCGGTGCTCGCGGAATCGTGCTGGGAGTGCCACGGTCCGAAAAAGCAGGAGGCGGGATTAAGACTGGATAGCCGGGCGGCCGTCCTTCGCGGCGGCGACAGTGGTGCCGTCGTGGCGGCTGGAAATCCGGAGTCGAGTCGATTGATGGCGGCGGTCGAGCGCGTGGGCGATTTGAAAATGCCCCCGGCGACGGCATTGCCCGGCACCGCGGTGGACGCGCTGCGGCGATGGATCGGGATGGGACTGCCGTGGCCGGAGAGCGCGGAGCCGGCCGACGCCCGCCCTCGCGATCACTGGGCATTTCAGTCGCTCCGCACGGCAGACGCTCCTGACGTGCGCGAGGAAGCGTGCCGCGGAATGATCGATAGCCACGTACGGGAAAAGCAGCGGCCACTCGGTCTCTCGCTGTCGCAGCCGGCAAGCTTGCGGACATTGGCCCGGCGGATCAGCTTCGATCTGCTCGGCCTGCCACCCGATCCGGACCAGATCGCCACGCTGGAAGGCACAGAGGCCCCGGATGCAATCGAGCGTTTTGTCGATCAACAATTGTGCTCACCCGCTTTGGGCGAACGGTGGGCCCGCCATTGGCTCGATGTCGCACGCTACGCCGACAATAAGGGCTATGTCTTCTTCGAAGAGAAGAACTATCCCTGGGCGTACGCTTATCGTGACTACGTCATCGAGGCACTGAATCGCGATCTGCCGTTCGATCAATTCGTGCTGGAGCAACTGGCCGCCGATCAGTTGCCGGCCGGTGCCGACCCCCGATCGCTAAGGGCACTCGGATTTCTCACGCTCGGCGCACACTTCATGAATAACGTCCACGATATCGTCGATGACCGGATCGATGTCGTGACCCGCGGACTGATGGGCCTGACGGTAAGCTGCGCGCGCTGCCACGACCACAAATACGACCCGATTCCCCAGGCAGACTATTACTCGCTGTATGGCGTTTTCCGCGGCTGCGAAGAGCCGCTGGTGGCTCCGCTGTTCGACCCGCCTCCGCAGTCCGATGAATATCGCGCCTTCGAAGTCGAGTTGGCCACGCGGGAAGGAAAACTGAACGAATTCGTGCAGCGCAAACATCGCGAGCTGTTGGATGGCGGGCGCACTCGCGTGGCCGAATATCTGCAAGCGGTTTACGCTTCGCGGCACCAGCCCGCCACCGATGATTTCATGATCATCGCCGATACCACCGATGTGAATCCCGCGATGATCAAGCGCTGGCGCAACGCGCTGGAGCGCGCGGAACACAACCAGGACCCGATCTGGTACCCCTGGCACCGGCTGGCCGCCGTGGAACCCTCGCGTCTGGCCGAGTTCTCCCCGCCGATTATCGCCGAAATCATCGCCGCCCCGAGAGAACGAGTACACCGGCTGGTGCGCAAGCGATTCGAATCGCAGACGGTGGTGACCGACATGAAGAGCGTCACGGAGCTTTACGGCGAGTTGTTCGCCAACGTGGAACGCACCTGGAAGCAGCGGCTGGCCGAGTCCACGCAACAAGGACAACCGCCGCCCGTCAGCCTGGAAGACGACGACACCGAGTCGCTGCGCCGCGTGCTCTATGGTCCGACGGCGCCCCCCGACGTCCCGCCGGTTTTTGGCTGGGGATTCCTCGACCTGCTGCCCGATCGCGCCTCGCAAGGTGAATACCAGAAGCTGCTGAAGGAAGTGGAAAGCTGGTTGATGACCGGCGCCGGCGCCCCGGCCCGCTCCATGCCGCTGCTGGACGCGGCGAACCCGTTTGAACCTCGGATATTCCAGCGTGGAAATCCGCTGAAACCGGGGGACGCCGTGCCACGCCAGTTCCTGGCAGTCGCCAATCCGCGAAGGTCCCCGTTTCAGCGCGGCAGCGGACGATTGGAAATGGCCTGGGAGGTCGTGCATCCCGACAATCCGTTGACCGCGCGCGTGATTGTCAACCGGGTCTGGCTCTGGCATTTCGGACAGGGGCTGGTGCGAACGCCCAGCGACTTCGGCCTTCGAAGCCAGCCGCCTTCCCACCCGGAACTGCTCGATCAACTCGCCGATCAGTTCCGGAATCGCGCCGGTTGGTCGTGGAAATGGCTGCATCGTCAACTGGTGCTCAGCGCCACCTACCAGCAAGACAGCGCCGAACACCCGAAGCTTGCCACCGTCGATCCGGAGAACCGCTGGCTGAGTCGCATGAATGCCCGACGCCTTGAATTCGAAGCTCTGCGGGACTCGCTGCTGAGCGTTTCCGATCAATTCGACCGGCGGATCGGCGGACCGCCGGTACCGATCTTCGGCGACACGATTGTCCCGCGCCGAACACTCTACGGCTTTATCGATCGCATGGACGTCTCGCCGCTGTTGACGACGTTTGACTTTCCCAATCCGTCGCAATCCAGCCCGCAGCGCGAGTCGACGACCGTTGCACCCCAATCGTTGTATCTGATGAACAACGGGATGCTGCTGGGAATCGCCGAACAGGTATTGCGGCGTCCCGAACTTGGCGACGACACCGATCAGCACATCGACCGGCTGTTCCAACTGCTGTTCAGCCGCCCCGTCCGCGACAGCGAACGATCGATCGCGCGCGAATTTCTCGGCGTCGACCCGGACCCGCTGGCCTGGAAACAACTGGTGCACGCCCTGCTGCTGTCCAACGAGTTCGCTTTCGTGGACTGACCGCCGGTTCCTTCCGTCGGATCTTGTCGCCGCGGGAGGCCGTTTCAGTCGGTTTGCGCGTCGATGAAGACGTCGAGTTGTTGCCCGACGAAGAACGGCCCGCCCTCGACCTCCAGCAGATAGATCACTTGCAGGACGCGCGTATCGACACGCTCCGTGTTCTGGCCGGTGAGCGATTTCTTGGGAATTACAAACGGTTCGATGCGCACGAAGCGTAATGAGTGTTCCTGCCCGGGCTGTCCTTTCAGCGTGGCGCGGGCCGGTGCGGCCTGTTGGAAGCGGGGAATGTCATATTCGTCGATATCGACGCGGACGTACAGGTTCGTGGTGCTGCCGAGCACCACCAGCGGCTGGGAAGCGGGAGCGCCGACGAATTCCCCGGGGCGTACGTTGACCTGCAGCACTTCGCCCGCCACCAGCGCCCGAACGGTAAGCCGATCCAACTCGGTATCGGTTTGCCGCACCATGGCTTCGGCTTCCTCCACGGCGGCACGCGCCAGCGCCTTGTCGAATTCCCAAGCTCCCTTTTCCGTCATCGCGACTTCCGCCTGCGCCTTTTCGACCTGAGAAACGGCGGCATGAAAATTCTGCTCGCGCGTGACCACTTCCTCTTCGCTGTAAACGCGCTGCTCGGAAAGCTGCTTCGTTCGGTTCCAGCGTTCGCGCGCGTCCGCCAGTCGGGCCTGGGATTCCTCGAGTTGCGCGCGAACGATCCTCAATTTCTCCGGCCGTGGTTCGTTCATGATCCGTTCGAGTTCCGCGATGGCCGAGCGAGCCAGCGCCTGTCGCACTTCCCGTTCGGCGGTTAGTTGGCGGTTGTCGAGCCGAAACAAGGGCGCGCCCGGCTGCACCCGCTGTCCGACCACCACGAACACCTCGGCGACGACGCCGGGCAAGGAAGAGCCGATCGCGATGTTCTCCGTTTCCGGCTCGATCATCCCGGCGCCCGCCAGGGTGTTCGGGAACGGGTTGCGCGCCGGTTGGATCGGCGGCGGCAGCGACGGCATGTCGCGGCGCGATTCGGCCACGTGCACCACGGCGAAAATCAACAAGCCCAGAGCAAACAGCGGCAAGCCAATGCGAGTCAACATCGTAGGTATCTCTTCAAGTTATATCGCCTCTACGCCAGCGGTCGGCGCTGTCCCGCGCCGGTGCCAAGCGGGGTCTCACCAACGTCCGGTCACGGTTGACTCGACGCCGAAGCCGGCACGGCGTCCGCGGGCGGCGAGAGCGCGACGAACGCCGTCCGATCCCGCTCGACCTTCATAATCTGACCATCGTCCATCGACGCAATCGTGTCGGCGAATTCAAAAATCCGAGAATCATGCGTCACGATCATCACGGCGCGATCTCCCTCCACAGCGATCGATCGCAACAGCTGCAAAATCGCCGTCCCGGTCTTATGGTCCAGCGCCGAGGTCGGTTCGTCGCACACCAGAACACGAGGATGGTGGACGAGCGCTCGCGCAATCGCCACGCGCTGCTGCTGCCCGCCCGACAACTGCCCGGGAAGATGATCGCCCCGCTCGCGCATCCCCATGCGATCCAGCAGCTTGAACGCTTCGTCCAGTGCGGCCCGCTTCGACCATCCGGCAAGCACCAGAGGCACCGTCACGTTCTCGGCCGCCGTCAACGTCGGTAACAGGTTGAACTGCTGGAAAACGAACCCGACATTTGTCCGGCGGAAGGCAGTCCTCTTCGCGGTCGACAAGGCCGTCAGGTTCGACCCGAGCGCCCAGACTTCGCCCGCCGTCGGATGCAGAATCGCCGCCAGAATGGACAGCAACGTCGTCTTGCCGCATCCGCTGGGACCAACCAGCATCGTCAATTCCCCGCCATACACATCCAGATCAACGCCGCGCAACGCCTGCACCATCGCATTGCCGGTCCCGTAGTTCTTTACCAGACCGCGACAGGAAACCAGTGCTTGCTGTTCGACCTTCGACACGCGCGCCACCTAACCGCTACTTAACTCTGAAATACGACCGCCGGTTCCAAAGCCAGTACGCGCCGCAGACTGAGCAGACTGGCGAGTACACTGATCAGGCAGACCGCCAGTCCCGTGCCGACCAGAACCACGGACGGCATGTAAAAAGCCAGCTTCGATCCGGAGTTCTGACTCATCTGGCCGAACCAGGCCGCGGCCCCCACGCCAAGCCCATAACCGATGAGACTCACCACTGCCGCCTGTAACATCACCATCCCCATCAGACTCAGGTTTCCAGCCCCCATCGCCTTCAACGCGCCGTACTGTTTGATATTCTCCAACGTAAACAGATAAAACGTCTGCGCGGCAATCGCGGTGCCTACCACGAATCCCAGCGCCACGGTGATCCCGAAATTGACAGGAATACCCGTCGCGCCCATGAAATACCACATCGTGATCCAGGCGAATTCGTTCTGCGTCACGGCGCGCAACCCGGTCTGCTGCTCGATCTGACGACAAAGGGCCTGCGGGTTGGTTCCCGGCTGGCCGTTGGCTAGCACGAACGACATCACTTTCCGCTCGGGCGGAACAAACTGCAGTGCCTGCGAGTAACGCGTGTAGACCACCGGAAAAGTCTGAAACGTCCGCGAGGCGCGGCAGATTCCGACAATCTCCGCCTCGCGATCGTTCATCTCGAACCGCTTGCCGATATGAGGTTCCTGGCCGGGCCACAGTAACTGGTAACCTTCCAGGTCCATAATCACCGCGTTCGGCTTGCGCAGATCGGCAAGCGTACCAAGGATAATATTCGGCGGCGCGCCGACCAGGGTCGCGTCGTCCAGGCCGAGCAGGATCGTCTGCTGGAAATTGCCGTCCTCCAACCGCGAACGAGCCAGCCCCTTGTAGAACTTCACCGCCCAATCGACGCCGCGCACGCCACGTACCCGATAAAGGTCGGTGTCCGAAAGCGGTTTGACGTCGTCCACAAATCGCACGTTCGGATCCATGACCCAGATCTCCGCGCCACCGATGTCGCGCACCTGACCCGACGTCTGCAGCATCAGCCCGCAAAAGATCGACGCCTGCTGCGCGATCAACAACGACGCGAAGGCAATTCCGGCGATCATGCCGAAATACTTGCCCCGGTTTCCCATCAGCATTTTCAACGCAATCCAGTTCATCGCTCGCGTCTTTCCCGCCCTGACTCAGGCTGCGCTCCTGCCGCATAACCGGAAATCGCGTGAAGAGTAAACTCGATAATGTGACTCGCCAGAGACTCCGGCGTGTAACTTGCGTACTCCTCGTCGCTCACCAACTTGTGCACCAGCGCGTCGGCGACACGATAATGCAGGCATTGGCCGACAACACTGAAAGCCAGCATCCGCAGTTTCTGATCGCGCATCCCCAGTCCAACCAGTTCCCGGAGGATCCCCTGCAGCGATTCGAATTCCGGCTGGATGTAGTCCCTCGCGACGTCCGCGCAGACCGAATCGGGGCGCAGTAACTCCCGTAACAGCAGCCGCACATGGCAGGCCGAATCCCCGACCACCATGCGTCGGACGAGTGTCGTGACAAAGTCGGCCAACTTCACCCGGGCCGGCGTTCCCGCCGGCCATTCCGGCATTCTGGCCTGACTCATGCGCCACTCGTGGGCCGCCTTCAGCGTTTCCACGTAAAGCGTTTCTTTGTCGCCAAAGTAGCAATTGACGGCCGCGATATTCGCACTCGCTCGCTGGCATATCTCGCGGATCGTGGCGTCTTCAAAGCCCTTGTCGGCAAAAAACCTCCCCCGCCGCAGCGATGATGCGAAGGCGCGTCGACTCGGATTCCTGCAGTATTTCGCTCACAAACGACCGAAGTAAACAAGCGTTTTAATCATCGGTTTCAAACCATTGTATACAGTGGCGTTCGCGGTCAAACAAGGGCCGTAGCGCGTAGATCGAAACTTGTTTCGAAACCCTCGCTGCCAACGCGCAAGCGACGGCCTCTTCGCACAAAAGCACTCCTCAAAGTCGCGCCCGAGAGCCGACAGCGCCCCGTTCCTCAGCCGAGGCCGGAAGCGCAACGATTTCCCGCGGTCAGAACAAACGAACAGACGCGGTTTTGTCACGTCGTGTGTCGGCCGGCCCTTCGCCTTGGCGCCGCCACGAGCATGCGAGCATCGGCAGTTCTTCACGACGGCGTCCCAGGCACGGCGGCACGCTGCACGAAACCAGTTTCGTAACACGAAATTCTCGAAACAAGTATCGAGCTACGACAAGTTTCGAGCTACACAAGTTTGAGCATTCGGCAGAATTCGCGGAACAGGTGGGCGTTATCATGCCAACCGCGGGAGCTGACCAGGTTCCTGTCTACGACGACCGGCTGATCGACATAGGCGCCGCCGAATTGTGTGATATCCAGTTTGCATTTGGGGACGGTGGTGGCGGTACGCCCGACGAGGCAGCCTGCGGCAGCGGGGATCTCGACGCCGTGGCAGAGCATGCCGACCGGTTTCCCGGCCTGGAAAAAGTGCCGTGTGATGGCGAGCAGGTGTTCGTCGTAGCGCAGGTATTCTGGAGCGCGCCCCCCGGAAAAGAACGCCGCCACGAATTCCGCCGGGCGCACGTCGCGGAATGCGACGGTGGCTCGAACGTGGTACGCGGGCTGTTCGCGCGTAATATCCCAGGGAATCGATCCATCAGGTGGCACCTCGTGCATGACGCCGTGGTATGCACGGGCTTCGGGACCTGCCACGACAACTTCGTAGCCCTCTTCCTGCAACCGGAAGATGGGGTACATTGTATCCATGATTTCGGTCCCGTCGCCAATCGGCAAAAAAATCTTTCCCGGCATGATCAAACTCCCTGATATGAGCGGTGGAAAAAACAGTCGACAAACAACGCGGGTCATTGCATTCGCAAGCGGCTGGCCGCACCATATAGCGGGCCGCTGGCAACCAGCGAGAATATTACCAGCAAGGAATGGCGACGGCGAGGATAGCGATGCTCTTCGACACGCATACGAACCTGATGTGGTATCCCGAACACTTTTCCCAGGAGTTTGTGGAGACGGCCTGGGAGGCGAAGCGGGCCAAAATGAAACTGAGCCCCGACGTCTATTTCGCGGGCAGCGCGATCCCGTATCAAAACGCGTTTGATTCCCGTCCGGAGCAACTGCTGGAGGCAACCCGCGACGCGGATAAAGTCATCGTCTTCGGCATCCAGGCTCCTTTTTGCGGCATCCAGGCTGACCAGGAACTGATCGCAGAATTCGTCAAGCAGCACTCCGACCGGTTCATCGGCTGGTGCTCGGTCGACCCAAACAATCCCGATTGCGTCGCGCAGCTCGAATATTACGTCACGCAGCTTGGCTTTCGCGGATTGAAATGTTCGCCAATCTATCAGAACTGGGACCCGCAGGATCCGAAGCATCTGCCGCTGTTTCGCAAGGCGGAGTCGCTGGGGATCCCCGTCAATATTCATCAAGGAACCTCTTTCGTTCGGCCGGGCCCGTTGAAGTACGCGAACCCGATCCAACTGGAGGATATTGCGATCGCTTGTCCCGCGCTGCGGATCGTGATCGCCCACATGGGGCACCCATGGGAAGATGAGTGTGTGGTGTTGATTCGAAAGCACCCCAATCTGTACACCAATGTGTCGGCGCTCCATTATCGACCTCTGCGGCATTACCAAGCCTTGATGACGGCGATCGAGTACGGAGTTGAACACAAATTGATACTGGGCTCCGATTTTCCCTCGGCGACCTTGCCGCAGGTGATCGCCGGACAGCGCAAGGTCAACGATATTCTGGAGGGTACTCGATTGCCGCGTGTTTCCCAGGAAGTGATCGAGAACATCATCTACGAGAACTGGAAGCGATTTCTTCCCGAATATGCCTGAGCCGCCTCACTTCATGGAGTCATGCTGATGGGGAGTGCCACAAATTTTCCGGACGTGCCATTATCGGACTCGGTGATCGCCGTACCACCTCTGGCCCGCACGGCCGATGATCGGGTTGATCCGGCGGAAAACCGTAAGATGATCCGATATCTCGAGGCGGGTGGAGTGCGCACGTTGCTCTATGGGGGCAACGCCGTGATGGGCCAGGTTACGATTTCGGAATACGCTTCGCTGCTGGAATCGCTGTTGGACAGCATCGGGGTCGGCACCCGGCTGATTCCATCGATCGGGCCGTGCTACGGCATGATGCTCGACCAGGTCGTCACGCTGCGCGACATGGGATTTCCCACGGCGATGGTCTTGCCGACGTTGGATCCCACGACGCCTGTCGGACTTGCGTCCGGCATCCGACGGATCGTCGATCGGTACGGCCGACCGATCGTGCTGTACCTGAAACGCGAGGGCACGATCGACGTCGCGATGGTGCAGCAGATGGTTCGGGACGGACTTATCAGCTGGATCAAGTACGCCATCGTTCGCGAACAGCCGCGGGAGGACGGTCTCCTGCGCGCACTAGTCGACGGTGTCGGCGCCAAGTTGATCGTCAGCGGTATGGGCGAGCAACCGGCGATCGCGCATTGGCGCGAGTTCGGACTGGCCGGTTTTACCTCGGGGTGCGTCTGCATTGCTCCGAAGCAATCGATGCAGTTGCTTGACGCGCTGCGGCGAGGCGACTACGACGAGGCGGAACGGCTGCGAACCATCTTCGCGCCGCTCGAAGCGCTGCGGGACGCAATGAGTCCCGTGAGCGTGTTGCATGTCGCCGTGGAGCGGGCGGGAATCTGCCGCACCGGACCGATCCGCCCTTGGCTCTCGGAGATGGGGGATCGGCAAGCTCAGGCGATTGCGACCGCCGCGGAATCTTTGCGTCGGGCCGAACCGGATTGAACGCTGGCGCGGCCGCGACGCCGCTACCATGAATATCTCCGGAACGATCGATCCGACCGGCAGGGTCGTGCCGACGAACTTCTCGAAACAGCCGATGCAAATTGGCTGGATCGCGGGGATTTCCTAGTACCTTCCCAGTTCGAAGCATGTCGCTCGTGCGTTCCGGCCGATGCAAGATTTGCTTGACGGCCGCACGGATCGAGTTGATACTGCATTGAGCCACTCGCCCGGTGGAAACGACCGTGCAGGAGCATAGGTAGACGACGGTTAGCCCCTAGACGGAAGCACGATGACAGCGGACACGGTTCTGGAACGGTTGCTGGTGCTGTTTCGCGGCAAATTCGGCGCGCAGACCCAAGCCGACGATTCCTTCTCTACGCTCGATATCGATTCGCTGGCTCTCGCGGAGATTTCGGTGGCGGTCGAACAGGAATTTCGCGTGCGGCTGACCGAACGGGTGCTGGAAGTCAATTCGATTCGTGAACTAGCGCAGCTGATTCACGAATTGATGTTAGCGCCGGTGAGTCGGCGATAGGCCGCCGGCAGGCTGCGGCCCGCAGCGCGTGCCCGCTGCGAGTTGGAGTTCGCTGGGATCAGCGATTCTCCTTGGCCGGCTCGAGTGCGGCGGCGATGATTTTCTTAACGTCGTCGAACGCCTGGTTAGGTACCGGCACCGACAGGACATATTGGGCGATTTTCCACCGGCCGTCTTCGAGCACCAGGACTCCCGAGCCGCGGCAGGGGCCGAGTTTCTCGGTCGCCAGATCCTCGTCGAACCATGCCACGTTGCCGTCTCCAGCAACGCGAACAGCGCGGCGCACCGCGCGGAACGACCAGGCCTTGCCTTTCGCGAAATGGGGTTTGGCCCAGACCCGAAACTCATCGCGCGTCCATCGCTCGGTGGCGTCGGTGCCCAGGAACACTCCGTCGGCGCTGAATGCCTGGAAATACTGTCCCTCGTCGGCACGACCGGCCGCCGCGTGCCAGTCGTCAAGCAGTTTACCCACCTGCCGGGCCGCGGTGGATTCCTGCCCTCGCTCGCCAGCCGGCAACGCAGCGCCGATGACAAGCCCCGTTGCGAATACTGTCACGATGCCGATACGGCGCCCTACCATTTTCAACTCTCCCGTGGCTCGTTTCGATTTCCGCAGCCCGCCATCGTACCTCGCGACCCGTTCGCCGGACATGCCGGGCGTAATCCGCATTTTTCGCAATGGCGGGAACATCGAAGCCTTGCGAACGCGGACTTCGATTCATGGCCTAGGGTTGGTTTATGAAACTCACTGTCACGAAAGGGTTCTCCTCGGCGGCCGCGCAATCCGGATCGCTCGGGGCGCTCCGTTGCGGAGATCGCGTGCGCGTTCGCTCGTGGGACGAATTCCTCGCGACGCTGGACGCCCAAGGGACGCTGTGCGGACTGCCATTCATGCCGGAGATGGTCGCCTATTGCGGGCGGACGTTGACAGTCGGGCGGAGAGTCGAGCAGGTCTATATCGATCATTTGCACCACGTTGTCCAGCCATCCGACGCCGTGGTGCTGGACGCGGTTCGCTGTTACGGCGCGGCGCACCAGGGCTGCCGGATGGGCTGCCAGTTGATCTAGAAGACCGCCTGGCTGCGCGAGGTGGACGCCTCGAATGAGGACGAAAGCGTATCGGCTCCGGACGGGGCCCCAGAGGCGGCCTTCGACGTCACCCGTGACTGGCCGTTCCCGATCGAACAGCAAGGCCGACTTTGGTGCCAGGCGACGCATTTGCCTGCCCTTTCCGAACGGATCCCCTGGTGAAATCCACGGCAGTGGCGCGAGCGTTGGCTGCGGCGCGGGGCCGGCTGGCGAGTCCGTTTCCGAAGATCGAGTCATCGATCCAGAATCGGCGTGCGCGGCAGGCGCCTCTCCGGCCGCATTACCGGTACTGGAACTGCCGGTGTTTCAGTCACCGATCCCTACTGGTTGATCTCCTTCGGCAGCAGGCAGCCGACAATCGTCCAGCCGTCCGCTTCCGAACGTGTGAAGAACCCTGCCGTACCGAGGTATCGGCGGACGGCATCGAACGGTGGCAGCTTGCGGCCATCGACCTGCTGTTCGCGCAACGTGCCTTCCTCGTCGGGAGCCAGGGCCTGGTTGAGCAGTTTCCCGAGTACCGTTTCGGCCTGCGGCATCTTGCCGGATCGAACCAATTCGTAGGTCGGGCGGTACGCCTCGTCCGTGCGCGTGAAATACCGCAGGCAATCGGTGCCGGCTCCCAATCCTTGCAGCGCCAGCTGAATGGTCTGATAGTCGGCGGCCTCTCGCAGGCGGTTGTCCGCGGCGCGGGCTTTCAACAGTTCGCGAATGAAATCGACGTGCGTGGAAATCAAAAGATGTTCGCCAGCCACCGTCGCGGCCGAATTGGGGATCGCCTGCTTTTCCGCTTCCTTTTCTTTTTCCGCCTCAGCGTTTACCAGGGTGAACCCGGCGCCTTCGATCTCCAGGTCTTCGAGTTCAACCGTCGACGTTTCATTAACGATCTCCCAGATCACCTGCCCTTCGACCTCGTGCTTCACGGCGTTCGGGTCGGCCTCCATGATCTTATTGATCGCTTTGGCGACAGCCGCCGGGTCGGTGACCTGGATCGCCACCGCCAGCCGTTCACTCTTGGGTCCGATCGGCAGGTGGTAGTCCGTCAAGACGACGATGCGTTCGCCGGCATAGCGCATCAGTTCGTTCCGCAAGTCGACCTGGGGTCCGTTGGGATCCTGCTTGATGCTCTGCAGCACGTCGTTCCAGACGCCGTCGTCGCCGGCATATTCGTCGACCAGCGTCCCCAGGAATTCGAACGACTCTTTGATCCGCCAGTTGAAGCTCATGTGTGCCGCCAGATCGCGCGGCACCCAATCCATCGCCTGGTGATCGTCTGAGTTGGGAAAGTCGAGCATCCGAGCGGCCAGCCGATACTTGCCGTCGGTCTTGGGTGCATACACAAATGTCCGATGTACCAGCTCGTGCTGGCCGTCGGCGAAGCGAAGCTGGCCCCCCAGCGCCTTGACCGCGTTGAAGCCCTGGTTCGCGAGCACTTTCAGCAGGTCGGTTCCGCGCTTCTTCCGCCCCCCCTGCATCGATCGAACCGCTTCGACGTAACCGAACGGATCGACATACCATCGAACTAACGCCGCATTTCCGCCATCCCCCTGAACGCGTTCCATCACCGTGGTAAAGGTCGGCATGTTGGCCAGGGCATCCCGGCCTTTGCCGTCGAATCGTTGGATCATTTCGCGGGCCGTTGGCAGGTGATCCACGGCCACCAGCTGATCCTGGTGGATGAAAATGTACGCGTATTGATCTTCCGGACCTTCTTTCTTGCGGGCCAGCTTGTAGACGGTGACTTCCACACTCCCGACCTGCTGGACCGACTTCTGCGCGCCCTTGGCGATCTGGTTCGCGTTGATCCGCACCATCAACTCCCTGGTTTCCGCCAGATGGCCGGTAATATCAACAAGCAGCGCTAAGGCGTGCTGTTTTTTGTCCCCTTCCGGTTGAATGACGGCAATCGCGATTTCGCCTCCCGGGATCCCTTGCAGGTCTTCGAACGCGATGCCGAGATGGGTGCCGGTCTGGTCAAGCTTCGCTTTGAGCTGTTCCTTCAAGTCCTCGACAAATGGCTGCATGATCGGGTCGTTTGCCAACTGGCCGAGTTGCGTCTCATTCCATTTCTGTTTCAGCGCCTGCGGATCGGGCAGCGACAGATATCCTTTGGTCGTACCGGGCAGCAGCATTTCGCTTGGAATGGCGGCGAACAAGGACGCGGGAGCGGAGATCAGAGAGAAGGCGACGAGGAAATAGCTGGCAAGTGAGCGACGCATCGATATAGCTCTCCTTAGCTCCGCGTTTCCACAAGGAAACGGATTGGCGGCTCGGGGTAACAAGGGGGTTGGTGCAGGTTAAACTCTTATCGTCACATTTTTCCCGACAATGCGATTTTCCAGTCGGCGCTGAGCACCAAGGTTATGGTCAATACAGATTGCCGAGGTTGGAATTAACGGCTGGCTAAATTACGGAAAAGCGGCGGTTTGATCCAGGCGAGATTTTTGGCAATTGTTCCGGTTCCGCGACCGATCGATTCGCAGATCGCCCAAGCTGCCCAAGTCCACTAGCCCCCGATCGGTCCGCTCGGGATAATTCAGGGATGCGTGAGTACCACCGAGAGAATCTCAGCCACGATCCGATCCACGGTTACATCCCGTTCCGTTCCAACGTCCGGCTTGCGGAGGGCGAGGTTTCCGAGCGGCAGATTATCGACCATCCCTGGGTGCAACGACTGCGTCAGATTCACCAGTTGCAGACCGCCTGGTGGGTGTTTCCCACGGCGGAACATACTCGTTTTCAGCATGTGCTGGGGGTGATGCATCTGGCGAGTCGATTTGTGGAGCACCTGTATCCCGGTCTAGCGGAGAATTGTCCCGGGGTTCCCAGCCGCGGGTACGTGGAATCTTTGTTGCGGATGGCGGGGCTGCTTCACGACGTCGGGCATGGGCCTTTCGGGCACTTTTTCGATGAACACTATCTGCGGCCGCTGGGGGAAACGCATGAGACGATCGGTGCGAGGATCATTGTCCAAGAGCTCGGCGATCTGCTCGGCGGCATCCGCCGCAACCCGAACAGCAGCATGGACGCCGGCGAGAAGCTCGATCCGCGGCAGGTCGCATGGCTGATCCGCCGGCCGCGGGAGGGTGATGCGCAGGGCCAACCGCAGTGGCTAGTTTTTCTGCGGGCGTTGCTCAGCGGGATCTACACGATCGACAATCTCGACTTCGTACTGCGCGACGCCTATATGTCGGGTTACAGCAACCGCGCATTCGACCTCGACCGGCTGCTGCATTACAGTTTTTTCAGTCCCAGCGGTTTGACGATTCACGATCGGGGTATCGACGCGCTGCTACGGTTCATGTCGGTGCGGGGCGAGCTGTTTCGATCGATCTACTTTCATCGCACGGTCCGTGCAATCGACTTGACCTTGGCCGACTTGTTCCGCGCCAGCAAGTCGCGTTTGTTCGACGGGAATCCGGCCGAGCGACTCGAACAGTACCTGGGATTCACGGAGATGTCGCTGCTGGTGGACGTAAGCCGTTGGCGTCACGCGGGCGACGCGGAGACGCGAGAGCTCGGCGAACGGTGGCAGGCATTGCTGGAACGTCGCGTGGCCTGGAAGATGGCCTGCCAGCGCATCCTGGTTTTTTCGGACCGCGATCCGGAGCGCAGCAGTATTTTCAGCGAGGAGGCGCTGGTCGAGCAGCGGCTGCGGCTGGGGCTGCCTGGCGAATTGGCGCAACTGCCGCTGCGGGTCGACATTGCCCGGCATATCTTCCGTCCAAACACGCGTGGCCCGGCACAGGGCCAGAATTTTCTGTTCGATTCCGCGCACCAGCGCGTACGGCCGCTGACCACGAACCAGCTGTTCGAGCGATTACCCGTCAGCCACCGCATTTGCCGGATCTATGCGCAGTCCGAGGAACATGCGCCGTTGCTCGCGACGTTGCTCGATCAGCTCATCGGCGGCGGCGGAGTCGACGACCTCACGAACATGTAGTCTTTATCTTGCGGAAAGGAATGGGAGTACCAGGATGATTCTCGGTTTCGGCGAAGTGATGGCGCGGTTCTGTCCTCCGGACCGCGCGCGATGGCGGCAGGCGTTACCGGGCCGCGTGGAGGTAACCTGGGGCGGGGGCGAGGCCAACGTCTGCGCGTCGCTGGCGATGCTGGGAGAATCGACCCGCTACGTGACCGCGCTGCCCCGCAACGCGCTCAGCGAGTCGCTGGTCGCCTCGTTGCGCGGGCTGGGAGTCGATACCTCGCGAATTCTCTGGCGCGGATCGGGACGGCTCGGTCTATACTTTGTGGAACCGGGCACGAACCAGCGGGCCTCCACGGTGTTGTATGATCGCGAATCGAGCGCGGTGAGCCTCGCCGGACCCGAAGAATACGCCTGGGATGCGATCCTGCAAGGAGTCGAATGGCTGCACGTGACCGGGATTACACCGGCGATCGGCGCCGCGGCCTGCGCCGCGAACCTGGAACTGGTGAAGCGCGCCCGGTCGCTCGGTGTCACCGTTTCGTGCGACCTCAACTTCCGCAAGAAGCTCTGGCGCTGGAGACCGGGTACCGACCCGGCGGCATTGGCCCGGGAGTGCATGAGCCAGGTCTTGGCGCACACCGATCTGGTGGTCGCGAACGAGGAGGACGCGGCGGATGTACTGGGGATTCATGCCCAGGGTACGAATGTCGCGGTCGGACAGCTTGACGTCGGCGGGTACGAAGGGGTCGCCCGGCGGATCGTCGCGCGGTATCCGGGTATCTCGCGCGTGGCGATCACACTGCGCGAGAGCATCTCGGCCGACCATAACAACTGGGGCGCGATGCTGTTCGACGGGCCCAGCGATACCGCCCACTTTGCGCCTTGCGACGAGGGTGGCAATTATCGCCCCTACGAAATCCGCGACATTATCGATCGGATCGGGGCCGGGGATTCGTTCGCAGCCGGCCTGATTCATGGGCTCCGGTCGAGCCTTCTGGGATCGCCGCGCGCGGCGCTGGAGTTCGCCGTGGCGGCCAGCTGCCTGAAGCACTCGCTGCCGGGCGACTTCAACTACACGTCGCGCGATGAAATTCTCGCCCTGCGCGCCGGGAACGCCACCGGGCGAGTTCAACGATAGCCAAGTGCCTGGATAACAGGGAGTCTGGAGAAACAATGACGCACGACAATTACGAGAATCCTCTGATCGCCCGCTACGCCTCCGACGCGATGAGCCGGCTGTGGAGCGACCAGCGCAAGTTCGGGCTCTGGCGCAGGCTGTGGGTCGCGCTCGCCGAAGCCCAGCAGGAACTCGGACTGCCGATTCGCGACGAGCAGCTCGAGCAACTCCGATGTCACGTCGACGACATCGACTTCGCCGCCGCCGAGAACTACGAACGGAAACTGCGCCACGACGTGATGGCCCACATCCACGCCTATGGCGACCTATGTCCGGCGGCCCGGCCGATCATCCATTGGGGGGCGACCAGTTGCTTTGTCACCGACAACGCCGACCTGATTCTGATGCGCGAAGGTCTGGAAATGGTCCGCGACCGGCTGGTGGCCGTCATCGATCGGCTCGGCAGATTCGCCACGGAGTACCGCGCGCTGCCTTGTCTCGGTTTCACGCACCTGCAGCCGGCCCAGCCGACGACGGTCGGCAAACGGGCTTGCCTCTGGGCCTACGATCTGGTGCTGGATCTGGCCGAGGTGGAACATCGCATCGTGGCGCTCCGCGCCCGGAGCACCAAAGGCACCACCGGAACACAGGCCAGCTTCCTCAGCCTTTTCCAGGGCGACCACGATCGCGTGCGGCAGCTGGAACAGATCGTGGCGCGAAAGATCGGGTTCGACGGTGTGTTCGCCGTGACCGGACAGACCTACTCACGCAAAGTCGATTCGCAGGTCGTTGACACCTTGTCCGGCGTCGCGCAGAGCGCTCACAAAGCGGCCACCGATCTGCGGCTCCTGCAGAGCCGTAAGGAAATCGAGGAACCGTTCGAAGCGTCCCAGATCGGTTCGTCGGCGATGCCGTACAAACGAAACCCGATGCGCAGCGAACGGATCTGCGCCCTGGCGCGATTCGTCATCAGCCTGCAATCCAGCGCGGCGAACACCATGGCCACGCAATGGATGGAACGAACCCTGGACGACAGCGCCAATCGGCGGCTGGTGATTCCCCAGGCCTTCCTGGCCGTCGACGCGATCCTCGCACTCTACCAGAACGTCGCCTCGGGCCTGGTCGTCTACCCGCACGTCATCGCCAGGAGTTTGCGGGAAGAGCTGCCGTTCATGGCCGCCGAGGAGATCCTGATGGCGGCGGTTGCGGCCGGTGGTGATCGCCAGGACCTTCACGAGCGGCTGCGCGTCCACAGCCATGCCGCCGGCGCCGTGGTCAAGCAACAGGGCCGCCCTAATGACCTCCTGGATCGGATCGCCGCGGATCCCGCTTTCGCTGGGATCGAACTCGATCGCCTGATCGACCCGCTGCAGTTCGTCGGCCGCGCTCCCCAGCAGGTGGACGAGTTCCTGAGCGAAGTGCTGCAGCCGATTCGAGAGAAGTATCGCGACAGCAACCAGATCACGGCCGAAATCAAAGTCTGAGTGGTTTCATCCTGATCGGGGCGATTCCGGCAGGCAGGCCTCAGTCCTGGAATGGCAGCAGCATTTCCTCGGCCAGCCCTTCGACGTGCCGCGCCGAGATCAGGCGGAGTTCCTCGGCGTAGCCTAACAGCAGCGCGAGGTCTCCCAGCCGATTGATGCGGCGGGGCGTGCCCTGGGCCAGGTGGTGCAGAGACTCCAGCGCGCTGTCGTCAAAAAGTGGTCGCGTGGCACCCGCGGCCGTCAGGCGATGCTGGATATAGCTGACCGACTCCTCAATATTGAATTTCTGCAGCAGGCATTTGGCATCGAGTCGCTCTTCGAGTTCCGGCAGGTGCCGCAGTACGGGCAACAGCGAAGGCTGGCCCACCAGCAGCACGGTCATCGCCGGCTGGGCGTCGTGTTCGAGGTTCATCAACAGGCGTATCGTCTCGAGGGTCTCGGAGTCCTTCAAGAGGTGCGCTTCCTCGACGACGAACAGCAGGTGCTTTCCGCGCTGCCAGTTCTCGCGCAATGCGGTTCGAATCCGCTGCAGGTCGCGATCGGTCGCCGCGTCTTCCGGGCAGTGGCCGCCCAGTTCATGGGCGAGATAGCGGATGAACTGCGCGGGGCTCAACTGGGGAAAAACGAGCCGGATTACCGGTTGAATCGACTCGGGCAACTGGCGCGACAGGGCTCGCACGAGCAGCGTTTTTCCCAGTCCCGGGGCACCCACGACCAGGGCGCCGCCGCGACGGTTTTCCACCGCGTAGCGCAGCTTGAGAAGCGCCCCCTGGTGGCCTTCGCTCGGATAGTAGAAACGGGAATCGACCGAGTCCTCGAACGGTTTGGCGGCCAATCCCCAATGCGATTCGTACATGCTCGCTCCGCTGGACGATGCTCGAAGGTCCTCTTAGGAACTGGCGGTCGCGGCCCGAGGCGCGAAATTTTCCACGATGCCGACCGACTTGACACCCGAGGAGCGCAGCCGGGCCCCGATCGTGAAGGTCGGTTCGGCCGGCGCAGCGCGTAAATCACGGATGATGATCGCGGCGTCGATCGGACAGTGCGTTCCCGATTCGAACAGCTTGCGCTGCGTCGTGCCGATCGGACCCATGTCGATGATCACCAGATCGAAAAGTTCGGCGGCGCCCCGCACCAGGGCCGTCACGCGCTGATCCTCCAGCTCGATCGACTGGTCGGCGATCGCCGCCGTGAGCGGTATCACCGTGACGCGATCGGCCAGGGAATGGATGGCGACCTCTTCCAGCGGCAGCCGGCCGTGGATCACTTCCTCCCAGCCGCAAGCAGCCTCCAGACCGATATGGTTGGCCAGGTCGGGATTTTCCAGGTCGGCGTCCAGGACGGCGACGCGGATGCCGGATGCAGCGACGGCGCGCGCCAGGCAGAGCGCGATCGTGGTGCGGCCCTCACCACGCGACCCGCTGGTGACCGCCAGGACGCGCAGCCCTTCACGACAGGCCCCGCGCAGGTAGACTCCAGCCCCCTGCAACGAATCTTCTGCATGCTCGGAAAGTTCCTGCGCCGCATCCGACCAGATCAGTTTTTCGACTTCCCAGACCGGTACAAATTTGCTTCGCGGAGCAGCGCTCTCCAGCTTCACGGTGCGTGCCGCGTCCTGTCCCGCGCGAACATCCGGCACCCGCGGCATCAATCGAAAGTGCGCGCCGGGAATTTCCGCGGAGCCCGCGTCCAGTCGGACGGGCCGCAAATCCTCGCGCGATTCGTCGCCCAGCACCTTCGCCGTTGAGGGGATCGCGACATTGCCACGCGCCACTCCATCGATCGCCGGTTCGACGGCCGCGGGATCGTTCTCCGGCATCGTCTGCGGTTCTTTCTCCGCCTCCAGATCGGCAGGCGTCGACTCATCGGCCGACGTCGGTTGGGCAATGTCGGCCGCCGCGAACCGCGTGTCCGGCGGGGTCGGCATCAACGGCATCACCAGTTCTGATTGCTCGGTCCAGATCGAGTCACTCCGATAGAAATTCGCGTCGGCGGTCGCCTCCCCGATGATGATCGAATGCGAAACCGTTTCCGATGCGGTGATCGGCCGTCCAATCCGCCGCGCGGCGTTCCCCGGATCGGTTTCCCGCGAATAGGCTCGGATGAATACGTTGTCGAGTGTGCTCATGATCCAACTCCTGAAATCTCCCTTTGTGAACTGTCCCTGTGCTTGCCTGCGAGCCAAAATGCCTGGACGATCAACGCGACCGTTCGGGGCCGCCCCGGTCGGCGATCCGCGCGCCTTCCGAGCTGAATTCATAGCGCCGCGGGTCGGTCGTCGGATAGCTGCGGCCGGCAACCGTCGACAGTTCGTCCGACGGCGCGGACTGCAGATCGCTGTTTTCGGCGGGAGCGGCTTCCTCCGGAGATTGCCCGCCGCGACCCCGCGAAAGCGGTGGCGGAACCGCCGGTTCCATCAAAGCGCCTTGCCCCGAACTCAAATCATCATCGACATTCTCTTCCGTGCTCGATTCGGCTGCGGCACCCGCGCCCGCGTCGGTATTCTCATTCACGCCGTAGTCCGCTTCCAAATCGACATCCGGCTTGCGGGCAGGGGGCTTGGCACGCATCCCCTTGCTCTTTCTGGCGACGCCATCCAGATTCATGCTGTCACTTGACGGGCCGGACGGCGATTCTCGATTTTCCCGCGGTCGGTTGAGAAGGTAAAAGCTCGTGGAGATGACCGCCACCAACACCAGCACCGTCGCCCACTGTCGCGTCATCGATTGGGTGTCCAGCGGCAGATCGTCCTCGTGGCGCCGTCGTCGTTCGCGCTGCATGTTCGGTGACGCGGGTCGAACCGGTTCGCGTTCCAAATTACCGGCGGCAGTTTCGTGCCGCGGCCCGACCTTCTGGCCCGACGACAGGCTCGTATTTAACTCGGTGACCTGCCGGACGACCGATTGCAATGTGACAGCCTCGGCGGTCGGTCGAGCTACCGCGGCAGATGGCGTGGCAGCAATGAGCAACGCCGGTGCCAATGGCGTTGCCGATGGCATTGCCTGCCCGACCGGTTCGACCGACACCGCAACCGCTTGGGTATCCTGCGTGGATCGAGCGTTCCCGGCAACGGAACCCGTGGCCGCCTCGTGCGCGGCCGCGACGATGTGGGTCGTAACTGGGAGCGCAGTCGGCGCCAGGATGGAAGGTATGTCGTTCGTCGTCTCGTAGCTCGAAACTTGTTTCGAGTCCCCCCCCGTCGCATGCCAGACCGTCACTTGTGAAAGCAGATCGGGCAGCCGAAACAGTACGGGAAACTCTTTGTCGAGTGAATCTGATTCAGTCCGCTGTCGCGACACGCGGCGGCGAACGACCATCGTTCGATGCGTTCGCTGCGGATCGGGTTTGGATTGAGGCGCGTTCATCCCGGGAGTCCGTTCGTAGTTGACTTGCGCGCTCAGTGAGTTACTGAGCTTGGGTTACCAGGGCGGCGCTGCGCGCGGCCGTTGAGGCCGGTGTGCGTCGTTGCCTAGATATCGGTAACGATTAACACGATCTTGAGTATTAGTTGAACTTTGACGGCTGTCCGCATTGCGGCAAGCCAGGTGATCTGGGATAATTGGGGGTCCCTGGGGCCTTCTTGTCGGCGAACCAAAATCCCTTGGCGATTGTCGCGGTTTGAGTATTCTGCAATATCCCCAGTTTGCCCGGGCATCTCGCAAGGAAGCCTCCGACAGGTAAGAATCAGGTCACTCATGGCAAAAACTCCGTATTCCACAAGGTCGCAGAATCTCATCGAAAGGCTTCGGGAAGACATTCTCGTGCTGGACGGCGCGATGGGAACATTGCTGCAATCGTTGCGACTCAGCGAGGAACAAGTACGGGGCGCGCGGTTCGCCTCGCACACCAAGGACCTCAGCCGATTTCCCGACGTGCTCTGTCTGACCCGGCCTGACGATGTCACCAGTGCGCACTGCAAGTACCTTGAGGCCGGCGCCGACATTATCGAGACCAATACCTTTGGTGCCTCGCTGGTCGGCGTCGAGGAGTTCGGACTTTCGGCGGACGACGTGCGGGACATCAACCGGGCCGCCGTCGGCTGTGCCCGACGCGCGGCCGAACTCTACGCCGGCAAAACGCCCGGGAAGCCGCGCTTCGTCGCCGGTTCGATCGGCCCCACCGCCAAGCAGATGTCGATTTCCACCAATGCCGACGACGCCGGCACGCGCGGGATCGAGTTCCCTGCGATGGTCGATTCCTACTACGCCCAGGTCGCGGGATTGCTGGAAGGGGGGGTCGACCTGCTGCTCCCGGAGACCGTCGTCGACACCTTGAATTTGAAGGCCTGCCTGGTGGCGATCGCGCGTTGCTTCGAAGATCTCGGTGTGCGCGTACCGGTGATCGCTTCCGGCGCATTCAACGAGGCGGGAGTCACGTTTGTTTCCAGCCAATCAGTCGAGGCGTTCTGGAATACTGTTTCGCACTTTCCGCTGCTGGCGATCAGCATGAACTGCGCGCTGGGTCCGGTGCAGATGCGCCCGCATCTGGAGGAGCTGCAGGGCGTCGCGGAAGTGCCGGTCTGCTGTTATCCGAATGCAGGTTTGCCGAATGAAATGGGGCAGTATGACCTCGCCCCGGGGAAGATGGCCGAGTTGATCGGCGAGTTCGCCCGGAACGGTTGGGTCAACATTGTGGGTGGATGCTGCGGAACGACGCCCGCCCACATCGCCGCGATGGTGGAACGGGTGCGTGGGATGCGACCACACGCGCCACCGCGCCGAGAACCACGCTTACGACTCAGCGGCACGCTGCCGTTTGAGTTGCGGCCGGAGACCAACTTCGTGATGGTCGGCGAGCGGACCAATGTGACTGGCTCCAAGGCATTCGCGAACCTGATTCGAAAAGGCGAACTTGAACCGGCGGTCGAGGTGGCGCGACAACAGGTCGAGAATGGCGCCACGATCATCGACGTGAACATGGACGACGCGCTGCTCGACGGCGCGGCGGCGATGCGCCGATTCCTGCGATTGATCGCCGGCGAGCGGGACATTTCCAAGGTCCCCGTGATGCTTGACAGTTCCAAGTGGGAGGTGATCGAGGCGGGTCTGGAATGCCTGCAAGGCAAGGGCATCGTGAATTCGATCAGCCTGAAGGACGGCGAAGAGGAGTTCCTGCGTCGCGCGCGGCTCGTCCGCCGTTATGGCGCCGCCGCGGTCGTGATGGCGTTCGACGAATCGGGTCAGGCGGTCGAGACCGATCATAAAGTCGCCATCTGCCGCCGCGCCTTCGAACTGCTCGTCCACAAAGCCGGATTTCCGCCCCAGGATATCATCTTCGACCCGAATATCCTCACCGTCGCCACGGGGATGGAGGAACATAACCGCTACGCGCTGAACTTCATCGACGCCACACGCCGAATCAAAGCCGAATGCCCCGGCGCCAAGATCTCGGGCGGGGTGAGCAATATCTCGTTCTCCTTTCGCGGCAACGACACCGTACGCGAGGCGATGCACTCGGCATTCCTGTACCACGCGATCCAGGCCGGCATGGACATGGGAATCGTCAACGCCGGACAACTCGCGGTTTACGATTCGGTTCCCGGCGAGTTGCTGCAGCGCGTCGAGGATGTGTTGTTCGACCGGCGTCCCGACGCCACGGAACGGCTGATCGAGTTCGCGGGCCAGGTCAAAGGCAAGTCCCGGTCGGGCCAAGAGGAGAATCCGGCCTGGCGAACCAAACCGGTCCAGGAGCGGCTGAAGCACGCGTTGATCGAGGGAATCGACCGTTACATCGATCAGGACGTGGAGGAGGCCAGGCATCACTACGATCGTTGCCTGAAGATTATCGAAGGCCCGATGATGGACGGCATGGCGGTTGTCGGGGATCTGTTCGGTTCCGGCATGATGTTCCTGCCCCAAGTCGTGAAGTCGGCTCGCGTCATGAAGAAGGCTGTGGCCTACCTGCTGCCGTTCATGGAACAGGAAAAGCGGGAACTGGGACTGGCCGAACAACGGGCGCGGGGCAAGATCCTGCTGGCGACCGTCAAAGGCGACGTGCACGATATCGGCAAGAATATCGTGGGAGTCGTGATGGCGTGTAACAACTACGAGGTCATCGACCTCGGCGTAATGACCGCCTGCGAGAAGATCCTGCGGACGGCCGTCGAACAGCAAGTTGATATCATCGGCCTTTCGGGCCTGATCACTCCCAGCCTCGACGAAATGGTGCACGTGGCCCGGGAGATGCAGCGCAGCAACTGCCAACTGCCGCTGCTGATCGGTGGCGCGACCACCAGCGCGAAACACACGGCGGTCCGCATCGCGCCGCATTATGCCAGCCCGGTCGTGCATGTGCTCGACGCGTCACGCTGCGTCGGCGTTGTCGACAAACTGTTGAACCGCGAAACGGCGACCGCGTTCGCGGACGACAACCGCCGCCTGCAGTCGGAACTGGTGCGGAGTTATGAGCAGCGTCAGGTGACTCTAACGCCCTACCAACAGGCGTACGCGAAGCGATTCCAGACCGATTGGAATACGGTCCGGATCGACCAACCGGAGTTCCTCGGTGCAAGGGTCCTGCATGACGTTCCCCTGGATCTGCTCGTCCCGTACATCGACTGGTCACCGTTCTTTCTCACCTGGGAGATGAGAGGGAGATACCCCACGATCCTGAATGACGCGCAGTGCGGCCGGCATGCCCGGGAGTTGTTCGAAGACGCGCAACAGCTGTTGAAACAGATCGTCAAGGAGCATTTGCTGCGGGCGCGCGCGGTCTATGGATTCTGGCCGGCCTCCAGCGAGGGCGATGACGTCGTCGTCTTTTCTGATGAATCGCGCACCCATGAACTGACGCGATTCTGCATGGTGCGGCAGCAATGGGAACGCAAAGGACAATTTGATTTTCGCAGCCTGGCCGATTACGTCGCGCCCGCGACGTCGGGGCGGCGGGACTATCTGGGGGCCTTCGCACTCACCACCGGCATCGGGGCCGATGAGTTGTGCAGGCAATTCGATCGTCAGCACGACGATCTGGGATCGATCATGACCAAGGCGCTCGCCGACCGGCTCGCGGAAGCACTCGCCGAATACCTGCACCAGCGCGCGCGGCGGGAATGGGGATACGGTCGGGAGGAGAATTTGTCGAGCGACGAGTTGATTGAAGAGAAATACCGGGGAATTCGCCCGGCGCATGGGTATCCAGCGTGCCCGGACCATTCGGAAAAAGGCAAATTGTTCACATTGCTGGACGCCACCGCCCGGATCGGTATCCAATTGACCGAATCGTACGCGATGTGGCCGGCAGCCAGTGTCAGCGGCTTGTATTTCGCCCATCCGCAGGCGCGCTACTTCGCCGTCGATCGCGTCAGCAGGGACCAGGTCGAGGATTACGCGCGCCGCAAGGGAATTTCGCTGGGGGAGGCAGAACGCTGGCTGGCGCCAAACCTCGGGTATGATCCTTGAAGAGTCAGCATCCTAGGTTGGGCCTCCCGGCCCGATATGCGTACAATAGAGCGTGGAGGTATCGTAGGTTGGGGCCTCCTGGCCCGGACGGGTCTGGAGACCCGTCGTACGTCCCGTCCTACAAGAACCTTCCTGGCGACCCATGGCGATTTCCGCTCGACAATTCGCGCAACGCATCCTCGAAAGCGGCTTGCTGACCGCCGTGGAACTGGCCGATTTCCGTGAGCAACACGCGGACGCGGCGGACGCGGAAACCGGCAATCAACTCGCCGAACGCTTGATCGCACACCACAAGCTCACCAAGTTCCAGGTCGCGCGATTGCTCGAAGGCCAGCATTTCGGGCTGGTGCTCGGGAATTACGTGCTGTTGGAGAAGATTGGCGAAGGGGGGATGGGCGAGGTCTTCTGCGCCGAACATCGGCGGATGCGTCGATTGGTGGCCGTGAAGCTGCTCCGTGCCGAACTGCTCGGTTCGGAAGTCGCCGTACGCCGATTCGAACGTGAAGTACAGGCCGCCGCACAACTCGTGCATCCCAATATCGTGACCGCATTCGACGCCGATTCTGCCGGTGAATTGCACTTTCTGGTGATGGAGTTCGTCAACGGGACCGATCTGGGAACGATTGTCTCCCGCGAGGGACCGTTACCGGTCAACCGGGCGATGAACTACATCCTGCAGGTCGCTCGCGGACTGGAGTACGCTCACGGCAAAGGCATCGTCCATCGCGACATCAAGCCCTCAAACCTGCTGCTCGATGAGCAGGGGGTCGTGAAGATCCTAGACATGGGGCTGGCCCGCTTCGATTCGTCGATAGAGTGGGCCGGCGATCATCTGACGCGCGAAAATCAGATCATCGGCACGGTCGAGTATATGGCGCCCGAGCAGGGGCAGGATTCCAAGCATGTGGATCGGCGCTCGGATATCTACAGCCTCGGCTGCACCTTCTATCGCCTGGTCACCGGCAATCCACCCTACGTGGCTGATAGTCCGCTGATGGTGATGCTGGCACACCAGTCCCATCCGCTCCCTACACTCTGTGACGCCTTGGGATCGGCGGCCGAACCGCTGGACGCGGTATTCCACAGGATGATCGCCAAGGCGCCGCGGGATCGCTACGTGTCGATCGGAGAATTCCTGGAGGATCTTCGTCGCATCGAGGACCTGGACAGCTCCGAGCTTCGCGTGGAAAGGCCGCTACGGTTTACGACCGGCAGCTTGCCAACGCGCACGATCGATTCCGACGAACTGGCCGCCGTTACCACGGTGCACCCCGGGGTGACCAGCGCTTTGGCGAGCGAACCGACGCGTCCCCCTCCGACAGCGAGCGACACGATCCGGGCGTCCGCGCTGGGCATCGACCTTGGCACCACCTATTCGGTAATGGCCCGTCTGGACGAACAAGGCCGGCCCGTCACGATCCCCAACGCGGAAGGAGAAATACTGACTCCAAGCGTGGTGTTTTTCGAAGGCGATCAAGTTATCGTCGGCCGCGAGGCGGTGCGCGCCATGACGACGGAGATCGATTCGGTGGCGGAGAGTCCCAAACTGCAGTTGGGGGACCGTTTCTTCGACAAGCCGCTGGGCGGCCGTTCCTATGCGCCCGAGGTGCTGCAGGCCCACATCCTGAACAAATTGCGCAACGATGTGCGGCAGAGTTTTCCCGGCGTCTGCCACGCCGTCATTACGGTTCCCGCTTACTTCGATGAAGTCCGCCGCAGGGCGACCCAGGACGCCGGGTACATGGCGGGACTGGATATACTCGACGTGCTGAACGAACCGACCGCGGCGGCGATCAGTTATGGATTCCAGCAGGGTTACCTGAATGCCGACGACGCGCGGACCGAAGCGCGGCGCGTCTTGATCTACGATCTGGGAGGCGGCACCTTCGACGTAGCGTTGATGGAATTGTCCGGAAATCAATTCCGGATGCTGGCGACCGACGGAGATATGCGTCTGGGAGGACGCGACTGGAGCCAGCGGCTGGTCGATCGCGTGAGCCAGGCGTTTCTCGATCAACATGGTATCGACCCGCGGCGCGATCCGATACAGAAGATACGGCTCTGGCGCGACTGCGAGGACGCGAAGCACTCGCTATCGATCCGCGGCCGAACTCAACTCGTCTGCGACTACCTGCAACGCGCGGTGAAACTGGAGATCACACGCAAGGAATTCGAGCAATCAACGCGCGACCTTCTTGGCCGAACCGTCTTCACCGTGCGACAGTTGATGAAGGCCTCGCAGTTGGAATGGCAGGACCTGGACCGCATTCTGCTCGTGGGAGGCGCCACGCGCATGCCCGTCGTGGCCGCATGCCTGGAAAAGCTTTCCGGCCGGCAGCCCGACCGTTCCCTGTCGCCCGACGAATCGGTGGCTCACGGCGCGGCGCTGTACGCCGCGATGCTGCTCGCACGCGGCAAAGGCGAACCGGCCCCTTTTCAAGTCCAGAACGTCAATTCGCACAGCCTGGGCGTGGTTGCGACCGTCAGCACGTCCCGCCGCAGCGCGAACATCGTGCTGATCCCGAAAAACACGCCCCTGCCCGCGACACACCATTGCATCTTCCGTACCCACAAAACGGGCCAACGTTCCTTGCTGTTGCGAATCGTGGAAGGCGAAAGCGAAGACCCCGACCAGTGCGCCCAGGTCGGACAATGTTCCGTGCAAGGACTCCCGCCCGACCTGCCCGTAAAAACACCAGTGAACGTTGAATTCGCGTACACCGAAAGCGGGCGGCTCCGAGTCCGCGTCGCGATCGCCGACTCGCAAAACTTCACCGAATACCCCATCACCCGCCCCTACAGCCTCAGTCCCGTCGAAATCTACTCCTGGCGTGAAATTATCACCGTAGATCGATCGATCAGCCGGTGAAGAGGGGAACGGGTTACGGCAACCCGTTCCGCCGTCACCGTCACCGTTCCCTGTCCTCCGTTCCCCGTGCCCCGGCCTAGGTTTCGGCGGCGGGGACTGCTACAGTCTGGGTTTGGGAACCGCGAGGAAAACTGCGATGCGAGAGGACTACCGAAATCGACGCCGACCCGACCCGCGCCCGCGGCGCAAGGTGGACCGTCCACCGTCGCAGTCGCCGACCGGTCCCGTGGAGGATTCCCCGGCCCGAGGGGAACGGCTGCAGAAGGTGTTGGCCGCCGCGGGAATCGCCAGCCGCCGTGAGTGCGAGGAGTTGATTCTGGCGGGTCGCGTGGAAGTCGAACGGCGCGTCGTCACGACACTGGGGACGCGCGTCGATCCGTTGGCGCAGGAAATCCGCGTGGATGGAGTCACGTTACCGCGCCCCAAGCGGGCCTACTTTCTGCTGAACAAACCGTCTGGCGTGGTTTGCACGAATGACGATCCAAGCGGCCGCGCGCGTGTGATCGACTTGATCAAGTCCGACCTGCGGCTCTTTCCGGTCGGACGACTCGACCGTTCCTCGGAAGGCCTGATCGTGGTCACCAATGACGGAGCGCTCGCCAACCGCCTGACCCATCCTCGGTACGGCATCGAGAAGACGTATCTGGCGCGGTGCGTGGGACATCTGACCCAGGTCGATTTCGATCGTTTGCGGAGCGGTGTGCGCCTGGCGGAAGGGGTCGCGCGGGTCGAGTCGATCACGCTTAAGAAACGCCACCCGCAGAGTTCCGACCTGATTATCGTTTTGAAGGAGGGCCGCAACCGCGAGATCCGTCGGATTCTGGCCAGCGTCGGGCACAAGGTTCTGCATTTGCGTCGGATTGCGATCGGGCCGATCCGCATCGAGGATCTGCCGATCGGCGCTTACCGCAAGTTATTGTTCGAGGAAGTGCAATTGCTGGAAAAGGCGGCACGGGACTCGAAGCAATCGGGCCGACGAGGCTCCGAAGCGCGGTCCGGTTCGCCGGACATGAAGCGGCGACCAGGCGCGCGCCCGCCACGCCGATCCTCGACGCAAGCGTCCTCGTCCACTCAAGATCAGCGTCCTGCCCGCCCGCAACGTCCGGGACGTCCGGGACGTCCCCAGCGCCCGTCGGGTCGGCCGCGTCCCGAAGGTCGGCCGCGTCCCGAAGGTCGGCCGCGTCCCGAAGGTCGGCCGCGTCCCGAAGGTCGGCCGCGTCCCGAAGGTCGGCCGCGTCCCGAAGGTCGGCCGCGTCCCGCGCGACCGTCGCGCCGGCAGCGCCCCCCGCGCGAGGAACTGCCTGAATGAACCCGCTTAATGCCGCATGTTACGCGGACCGGGCGATTTGGTGTCGGGCGCCGGTCGTCGAGAATCTCGTGATCGCCGAATCGACGTTCCGAGTCCGCATTCCTTGTCCGGAATTGGCGCGGCGGATTATTCCCGGTCAGTTCGTGATGTTGCGTCTGGCGGAGCGATCGGATCCGTTGCTCGCACGCCCTTTTGCGCTCTACGATACCTATCGCGATGCGGGCGAGCTCGCCGGCATCGACGTCGTCTATTTGGTGAAAGGCCGCTTCACGACGGCGATGTCCCGCTGCGGCGCCGGTACCGAGGTCGAAATCTGGGGTCCGCTGGGAAATGGATTCAGCAGCCGTCCTGTCGAGCATTTGATCATGGTTGCCGGCGGGATTGGCCAGACGCCTTTTCTGGCATTGGGGGCGGAGTTTCTTGGTCGCAAGCGGTTTGGAGAGCCGGAACGCGAGCGCGGCACGGCGCGTCGGGTGACGTTCTGCTACGGTGCTCGACGCAGTTCGATGCTGGCGGGACTCGACGATTTCCGCAACCAGGGGATCGACGTGAGGGTCGCGACGGACGATGGTTCGGCTGGCCACCACGGATTTGTCACCGATTTATTACGGCAATTGCTCGAAGGCGAAGTCTCGCTGGCCCAAGCACGCATCGCCTGTTGCGGGCCCGAACCGATGATGGCGGCCGTGGCGCGGATCGCGAAAGAGGCAGGGGTCGCCTGCGAGCTTTCGCTGGAAACGCCTATGGCCTGCGGGATCGGAGTCTGCTTCACCTGCGTCGCCCGGATCCGCACCGACCATGCGGAAGGCTGGGATTACAAGCGTACCTGCGTGGAAGGCCCTGTGTTCGATGCGACGCAGGTCCTCTTGTAAGACGGGTCGCCAGACGTCTCCAGGACCGTCCCATAATCGGGGCGATTGGGCGCTGCGCGCTGCGTGCCTTATTCGTCGCCGACCTTCGTGGCCGCGGAATACAACCAGCCGCGTCGCCAGAAGTAGATCAACATGCCGATCGTGGTGGCGATCATCAACGACCAGGCGAATGCGTAGCCGTGGCGCCATTTTGTTTCGGGCAGATATTCAAAATTCATTCCGTAGATGCTGGCGATGAAGGTAATCGGAATGAAAATCGTCGCAATGATCGTTAACACACGCATCGTCTCGTTGATGCGGTTGCTTACCGACGACATGTAGAGATCACGAAGATCCGCGGTCAGCTCGCGGTAGGTCTCCAACAGTTCGTTGATCTGAATGACATGATCGTAGCAGTCGCGCAAATAGACGCGCGTCGCATCATGGATCAGTGGATTTCCCTCGCGTGTCAGTTCCGCCAGTGCCTCGCGGTGCGGCCAGATGGTTCGGCGGAGCATCAGTAACTCCGATTTCATCTGGTGGATATCGCCAAGAACCCGGCGATTCGGATTCGCGACGATCGCGTCCTCAATCTCATCCAACCGTTCCCCGATTCGCTCCAGCACCGGGAAGTAAGCGTCGATCACCGAGTCGAGCAGTACGTAGGCCAGGTAATCGGGTCCGGTCGACCGGATGCGGCCGACATGCTGCCGGATACGCTCGCGCACGCCGCGCCAGCAGTCTCCCGGTTCTTCCTGGAAGGTCAGCACATAGTTCGGGCCGATAAACATGCTCAGTTGTTCCGACGTCGACCGCAGCTCCAGGTCGGCCATGCGGGCAACGACGAACAGTCCATTTTCGTAGTCGTCGACTTTGGCGCGCTGATGGGTATGGATAATGTCGTCCACGGCCAGGCGGTGCAGTCCAAACAGCTCGCCCACCTGTTCGATCAGCGCATGATCCCCCAGGCCGTTCACATTCAGCCAGGTGACGGGGAACCGCTGCAACAGTTCGGCCACATCCGCCACGGAGACGGGGAGGGTGGCGAAGTAATCGTCCGGGCCGTAACTGATCACTTCCATTAACGAACATTCCGGTGTCCGAGGCGAATCCGAGGTCGCCGGAGCCGCGGTGGAATCGTTAGGGGAATCAGTGGTGGTCATCGAATCGCGGGCCTCCAGCGGCCGAACAGCCCTTCGCTGGCCGCGGCCAGCAGGTAATCTAGCGATTCGCGGCCGTTTTCACGAGATGAGCAGCATGCGATGCTGGTCGGGACCGTCGTCCCGCCGTTCCCATTCGCGGCGGATTTCGCGCAGTCCGTACGCCCACATTTCAAAGTTATCGCCCAGCCGCTGCAGCACGCGATTCGGAATGGCCCCATCGCTGTTGGTATCAATGGTGCTGGCGATATGGTACGCGCGCTTGCCCTGGTTGCAGTAATCCACGAACTGGTCTTTGCGGGCGGGCCCCTGCATCTTCCGGAGCGCTTCCGGATAGACGCCGGTCCAGAACAGCGTGAAATCGCCGATATGGCGATGGACTTCGCGCCGGGCGTCGCCAATGCGATGGCTCGCCTCACCGATCATCTCGGTCACTTCGCCGATCGGACGGCCGTTGAGCGCCCGGATCCGCAGCAGCGAATCGATCCGGATGAAGCGGAACAAGAGGTCGCTGAGATAGTCGATCAGCGGCGGATCGGCGACTCCCAGCTCCGATTCGAAAATGTACTCCGACAACCCCGCGAAAAAACGCCGCACAGCGTTTTCCGGACCGGCGAGGTTCATGGTCAAACCTCCAGAAACGGTGCCACGCGGCCTTAAATTCAACTCGGTCCCCGGTGACCGCGATGACCCGGGAACGCACTGAAAGAGCGTCGAACGGCGTCCGCCCAACGTCGATCGGCGGTTCGCACTGCGCGACACAACTTCATTTTCAACTCTACTACCAGTATTCGGCCTGGGTCAAGACATTTTGCGCCGGCGAGAATTTTTGCGCGGAGGAATCCGCAGCAGCATCGGAATTCACGGCAGCGCCGCGATCAAATCGCCGACAAAGTCACCGATTTCGGCAATCCGGGCGCGACGAGGATCGGCACCGCCTGCCCCGTCGCATCCTTCCACGCGACGAACGATCGCCGAACCGACGATCAGCCCATCTGCGACTGGTGCGAGTGTGCGTACATGGTCGGGGGTCGAGATTCCAAAACCGATGCAGATCGGCAAAGGCGTCCGCTGCCGCAACCAATCGACATTTTCAAGCAGCCCTGGGGGAAGAGAACGGCGTTCCCCGGTGATGCCGGCGACCGATACATAGTAAAGGAATCCCGACGACGTTTCGGCGATGCGGACCGCGCGATCCCGGGGTGTGGTGGGAGTCACAAGCTGGATCAGGTTGAAGTCCCGCTCACCGCAGATCGCGGCCAGCGCCTGGGCTTCATCGGCCGGCAGGTCGGGGACAATCGCTCCCTGGACACCGGCGCGCTGAGCCGACGTCACGTATTCCTGCAGGCCGATCCGATGCACGATCGCATAGCTGACCATGGTGACAAAGTGCGGCTTTGTCGCACCGGAACCCCCGCAGGCCGATGCCGGTTCGACTGCCGCAGCAGGGCCCCGAGCGGCATCTGCCGCCAGGGCCTGGAGAATGGCCGGCACGGTGATGCGCCGCGCCAGCGCTCGAGTGTACGACGCCTGGATCACCGGGCCGTCGGCGATCGGGTCACTGTACGGAATGCCCAATTCGACGATCGGGCATCCGCGACGGGACAACTCGTTGGCCAACCGCAGGGTGAACTCCAGGTCCGGGTCGCCGGCGGTAAGGAACGGGATGATCAACCGTCGTCCCTCGGTGCGGCAGGCACGAAAGATCTGCTCGATCTGCGTCATTGGGGGCGCTCCGATCTTTCACCGCGAGCCGCTTTCAACCGCGCCACTTCGGCTGCGTCCTTGTCGCCCCGTCCCGAAAGGCAGACCAGAACGATCTCGTTCGCTGATCGGCCGGCGGCAATCTCCATCGCCTTGGCAATCGCATGGGAACTCTCCAATGCCGGAAGAATTCCCTCGAGTTGGGCGAGGCAGTCGAAGGCACGCAATGCCGCATCGTCGTCGCAATAGGTGTATTGCACGCGTCCCAGGTCTTTCCAGTAACTATGTTCGGGGCCGACGCCCGGGTAGTCCAGGCCTGCGGAGATCGAATGCACATCGCAGGTTTGCCCGTCGGCATCCTGCATGACATAGCTGAGGCTTCCATGGAGGACGCCTGGGCGTCCGAAGCTGAGCGGTGCGGCATGGTCACCGGGCCCGATCCCGCGCCCACCGGCTTCAATCCCCGTCAGTTGCACCCCGGCGTCATCGACAAAGGGATAGAACATACCGGCCGCGTTGCTGCCTCCACCGACCGAGGCGACGACCTGGTCGGGCAAACGACCGTTCAACTCCAGGCATTGCTGACGAGCCTCCTTGCCGATCACAGCCTGAAAATCGCGGACAATGCGCGGGAAAGGGTGCGGTCCGACGACAGAGCCGAGGATGTAGTGTGTCGATTGGACGGACGACATCCAGTCCCGCATCGCCTCGTTGATCGCGTCGCGAAGTGTGCGGGAACCCGAAGTTACCGGCCTTACTTCCGCGCCCAACAGCCGCATGCTGAAGACGTTCGGCGCCTGCCGCCGGACATCCTCTTCCCCCATATAAACAACGCAGGGAATCCCGAATAGTGCGCAAGCGGTGGCGGTCGCGACGCCATGCTGCCCGGCCCCCGTTTCGGCAATGACGCGTGCCTTGCCCATGCGACGCGTCAGCAAGGCCTGCCCAAGCGTATTATTAATCTTGTGCGCACCGGTGTGGTTCAGATCTTCCCGCTTCAGCCAGATTTGGGCGCCGCCGCAGTGGGCCGTCAGCCGGCGCGCATGAAAAAGTGGCGACGGGCGACCGACATAATGGTGCAGCAGGCGTTGCAGTTCCGCCTGGAAGGCGGCGTCCGTTCGAGCCTGCTCGTAAGCCGTCGCCAGTTCCTCCAATGCGCGCATCAGGGTCTCCGGCACATACCGGCCGCCGAAAGCGCCGAATCGGCCTCGTTCGTCCGGGACCGTCGAGATCAACTTGGAAGCAGCCATACGGGTCCGAAGCGCGGGGGCCTCATCCAAAGGAATGTTGTCGCCTGATCGCAGGGCAAACCCCGATTCTGGATTGCCGAGTCGTTTGGGTCAAGGACGGGCAGGGTGGCAGGAGCAGTGACGCAGGAACCGCGACACAAGGAGGGAACTGCGGCACGCACTGGACGGCCGGCTGGCGGTGCTGTCCAATCGGGCGATCATCCCTGCGGGAGTCAGCACGCGTGCCAGAATTACCCGAAGTTGAAACGATGCGACGCGGAATCCTCGGCGCTGTCGGCGGGACGATCGTTTCGCTGGAAAGTTGCCGTTGCCGCCGCCGGCCGATCACGATCCAGCCCGAACTTTCGGTGATCCGCCGCCGCATCCAAGGGGCACTCGTTACCGACGTGCGACGGGTCGGCAAGCGGGTCGTCCTCTGTACTTCTGCGGGCTTTGTCGTGGTCGAACCGCGGATGAGCGGCCTGGTGACGATCGCCGAACCACCGACGCGCGAGCACCTGCGTTTGCGAATCACGTTGCAAAACTGCGCATTGCGCGAGATTCTTTTTTGGGATCGCCGAGGACTGGGCGTCGTGCGCCTGATGTCGGCGGCGCAATTGGACGAGCTATCCCGGACCCGCCTGGGCCCCGATGCGCTTGAAATCTCCCCTGACGAACTCCGACACCGCCTGGCCGGGTCGCGCCGTCCCATCAAGGTCGCGCTGCTCGACCAGGCCCGCCTTGCCGGCGTCGGAAACCTGTACGCGTCCGAGATCCTACACCGGGCCCGAATCGATCCGCGGCAAGAATGCCAGCGATTGACGGCACCACAATGGCTGCTCCTGCACGGCGCCATGCGGAAAGTGCTGCAGGAAGCAATTCGCCATGAAGGCTCGACACTCGCCGACGGCACCTACCGGAATACGCTCAGCCAACTCGGCTCGTACCAGGCACAACATGCGGTCTACGACCGGGCCGGTGAAACGTGCAATCGCTGCCGCCGCGGCACGATCGTGCGCATCGTGCAAGCACAACGATCCACGTTCTACTGCCCCACTTGCCAGCCCGCTGCGATAGGGAAAGGTAACGCAAACCGACGCTAGCAGTAAATCCCGCCGCCAGACCGAACTGCAAAACGTCGCCAATTCCCAAAAATTCGGGCATTCTTCGTAGTCTTACTCGTACTCAGCGAAGCGGCACTCGTACTCGAAAGGGAATCAAGACCGAGTCCGTTCTCGGTAAGGAGAAACTCGACGGCGACCGCCTGGCGATTAATAACAGCGTCGTCTCGATTGAACCAGCGGAACGACTGCGTGACCCGGAACGCAATCGAGTACGAGTATGAGTACGATTTGGATTGCGATTGCTGAGGCGGTTTCTTCAGCTGTGAATGTAGTGCTTAAGGTACTCGTTTTCCATGCACAGCCTGTCGTGGTGCGCCTTGACGATATCGCCAATCGAGACGATGCCGACGAGGTTACCGTTTTCCAGTATCGGCAAGTGGCGGATCCGATTCTGGGTCATCCTCCCCATGATCAGTTCGATTTCGTCGTCGGGGGTCGCGACAATGACTTTGGTGGTCATGCGCGTTTCGACCAGCGTTGCGTCGAGTGCTCCCGCATCCGCTGCCATGGCCCGCATCAGGTCGCGTTCGGAGATCATCCCGACCATGCGATCGCGATCGCAGACAACCAGCGACCCGCAGTTGTACTCGACCAATCGGCGGCAAGCGTCGGCGAGCGTCGCCTGGGGGGAGATCGTATGGACGAGCGAGCCCTTATCGCGCAGGATGTGTCGCAGGATCATAGGGGGAGCCTCGATTCGAAGTGCCCGTGATTTTTCGAGCCGGCAAGGACACTCGATGGCCGACTTGCCGGGTCGCGACCGCTGGAGCGCCAGGATAGAACTTGCCCCTGCGATTGGCAACCAAAATCTCGAATCTTCGCCCGGTTTTCTCCAGAATCGAACGCCGGTCAGGGCTCCGCTCGCGGTCGCAGCTCGACGGCTTGGACCTGGCGGAACGACACATCGGTCGTCTCGTCGTGGGCCTGCAGCATGATGGAACCTGGTTCGCTGCGATAGCCCTTGCGGGGATTGGGATCCGGGGGACGGCGATCGGTCCAATCGGTAACCTGAAAACCACTGACCCAGACGGCGATGTGAGGGCCGTTGGCAACAATTGTCTTGTGGAACCAGACGCCGTCGTCCGGCACAACGATCCGGGCATCCACTCGCCGGAAGATGCCTCCGGTACCGCAGTCGATCGGCAACTGCCGATTCCCTTCGCGAAAACCATTATGGACCTGGCTTTCATAGCCATTCAGCGTTTCGTGGGGAATACAACGGAAGAACAGACCCGAGTTCAACAGCGGCGCGTTGGTTTTGCATTCGATCCGCAGAACAAAGTCGCCGTAGACCGATTGGGTTTCGAGTTGCCCTTTGCCGCCTCTTGCGCGGATCGATTGGTCTTCGTCCACGCGAAATATTTCGGTGGCAGGCGAGGCAGGCGTCGCAGCCCAGCCGTTCAGATCGACGCCGTTGAACAACGGTTCCAGTCCCAGTGGTTTCAGTCGAATATTGCGGAACTCGACCTTCCCTTTGTTCAATTGCAGCCCGATGCGTCCACGCAGCAGCGGGCGTGGGTCCACATATTCGAGCACCATCTGCTGATCGATGCGGACCGTTGCCTGGCCCCCCCGCAATTCGACGTCGATCGTATGCCATTCACCGGGCGCGAATTGGCCATCCGCTTTCTGACGCTTTACAAAGCTGCCGGTGGGAAATGGGCTGACGTCCGGTTGAGCAATATTCAATTCGTAGCAGTCTTTTTCGGGATCGGTCGGCACCAGCGGCGTGTGCAGAAAGACGCCACTGTTGGTCCCCGATTCGAATTTGAAATCCAACCGCAGGCGATAATCGGCGAATTCCGAGGTCGTACAGAGGAGCCCCGGTTCGCCTTCGTTTACGGAAATCACGCCATCCTGAACCGACCAGTTTGCGACCGATCCGGGTTCCCAGCCAAACAGTGTCTGACCGTCGAACAGGGCGATCCAGCCATCGTTAAGTTCCTCGTCGGCAGGCGTTACGACTCGCAATGGAACCGTCGCCCGTTCGACGTCTCCCCGTGCAACTCCGGAAACAGGGGCCACGGGAGCGTCGGCCACGGGGGCGTCGGCGTTGCCAGCGGGGCTGGGTGCCTGCTTCGGTCCACAACCGACCAACAACGATGCGCACAGGATGAAAACGCCCGGCCAGGGCGCTCGGCAATTACTTTGTCCACAAACGGTCTCAAATAAATGTCGCATGGCGGTACCTGGATAAGGCGGGTGGCAATCCATCGGCGGCAACATGCTCGACGCGGGCGATCGCAACGGGGTATCGTCGGCTCGCTTTAATGCGTCATTCCTAACGAACGAACCACCATTGATTCTGGCGGTCCCAATCGAGAGTTTGAAGCACGAGACCTACCACGACTTCTCAAAATTCTGGCTGCAATCATATAACCACAGCAATCCGATGAGCAATGCTCCAATTGCTGGTTTTCTTCGAAAGTTCCGGATAGACCGAAACGGAATTACAGCACTGAGCTTTGCGTTCGCCGACCGCCGCGCCTGAGCGTGCGCGCTCCAGGGATCCGGAGCTCTCGCAGAGACGCAAAGGAGTGCTTCTTGCGCAGAGCGCCCCGACGCGTCGAGGGCTTCCAGCCCCCGCTGAATCGCGGAACAGCGGAAGCGGAGAGTCGGACTCCGAAAACGGATGCATCACCTCGCACCTCAACGCTGAGCCAAGATGTTGCTGGGGCTGGAAGCCCCAGCAACGCCGCCAGACGGCTCGCGTTGTCGGATTATGGCGATTGGCCTATAATCGGCCCGCGGATGTCGGGCAGTTCTTCAGGGATTGGGAGGTGACTTTCTTGCGGATCGGTTTGGGGCATGATACCCATCGTCTGGGCGAAGGTGGTCCGTTATTGCTGGGAGGCATTTCGATACCGCACGACCGGCATCTGATCGGGCATAGCGACGCGGACGTCCTGTTGCACGCGATCACCGACGCGATTTTAGGTGCCGGAGGGCTGGGTGACATCGGGGAACTGTTTCCCGATCACCTGGCGGAAAATCGTGGACGCGATTCGGCGGAAATGCTGCAGATCGCCTGGAAAACGGTTCAATCCCAATCCCGATGGCGCGTGGTGAATCTCGACTGCGTGATTTTCGCCCAGCGACCGAAGCTGTCGGGTTACAAGTCGCGGATCCGCGAACGGATCGCGGAGCTGCTTGGAATCGAAGCGGGGCAGGTGGGGATCAAGGCAAAAACCGGGGAACTGGTCGGACCGGTGGGACGCGAAGAGGCGATCAGCGCGGAATGCGTGATCCTGTTGGAAACTGATTGAACAATCGCATTCGGTGCGCACAAGTGCGCACAAGAGATCGGAAGGGAGTAGGGCATGTCGACAACAATGGTATCCAGTCCCGAGTCGCGAACGGACCACAGCGGGCTGCCACCCATTCAGGTGTACAATACCCTGAGCCGTCAAAAAGAACTTTTTCAGACGATCCGACCGGGCAAGGTCGGGATCTATCTCTGCGGCCCCACGGTCTACAAGCCGGCGCATATCGGCCATATGGTCGGCCCGGTGATCTTCGACGCGATCAAACGGTACCTGGTCTATTGCGGCTACGAGGTCACCTGGGTGGTCAACATCACCGACGTCGACGACAAATTGATCCAGCAGTCGCGGGAACGCGGGATCCCGATGTTCCAGGTCGCGACCGAAATGACGATGGACTACATGGCGAACCTGCGATCGCTCGGCGTCGACCAGATCGACCTGATGCCCCGGGCCACGGAGAACATCGAAGAGATCATCCGCTTCATTGCGACGCTGATCGAGCGTGGGTTTGCTTATGCTTCCGAGGGCGATGTGTTCTTTGACGTGGCGCGGGACCCGGGCTACGGCAAACTCTCGAATCGCACTGCGGAAAGCCAGCAGGGGGAAGGGGGCGGGGCCGCGTCCCGCAAGCGATCCCCGGGGGATTTCGCGCTTTGGAAGGGAGCGAAGCCGGGGGAGCCGTCCTGGCCGAGCCCTTGGGGCGAAGGGCGCCCGGGCTGGCATATTGAATGCTCGGCGATGAGTCGCCGCATTCTGGGCGAAACGTTCGACATTCATGGCGGCGGACTCGACCTGATGTTCCCGCACCACGAAAACGAGATCGCTCAAAGCGAGTGCTGTCACGGCCAGCCGATGGTCCGTTACTGGCTGCACAATGGGCTGATCAAGGCCGGCATCGAATCGGGGAAAGTTGGCGGCCGATCGGCGCGTGAAGAGGAACAGGCGGCGATCGACGACAAGATCGGCCGTTCCAAGGGGGCGGGCGGACTGGCCGACCTGATTGAACGGCAGGGCGGCGAACGCATTCGGTTCTTCCTGTTGCGGACGCATTACCGGAGTTCGTTCGTTTTCACGGAGGAAGCGGTCGCCGAGGCGGGAACAGGGCTGGAGACGTTCACAAGGCTGATCGAACGGTTCCAGCGGATCACGGGCGACGATTTCTATGACCCGGCAAAACTGCCGCTGATCCGACAGCGCGGCCAAGGAGAGATTGCCGACCTGTCCCACGAGTTGCTGCGTGAGGTCGCCGCGCGTCGCACCGCGTTCCTGGCCGCGATGGACGACGATTTCAATTCAGGTGCGGCGATCAGCGAACTATTTGAGTTGGTGAGGGGGCTCAACAAGTACGCCGACCAGTACGAACTGGAACAGCCGGACAAGGCGGTCGCCGAACGGGTGAGCGCATTCCGGCGCGGCGCGCAAACGCTCCGGGAATTGACCGCCGTGCTGGGCCTGTTCCGGAGCGCTCCAAAGTCCGCGGCGACGGGAGCCGGCAGCTCGGAGCTCACCGGTAACCTGATCGAACTGCTGATCCAGTTGCGTGCCGAGGCCCGCGCAAAAAAGGAGTTCGCCACGTCCGACCAGATCCGACAGAAGATGGCGGCGCTCGGCGTGCTGCTCGAGGATCGCAAGGGCCAGACCGAATGGCGGATCGGCTCGTGAAACAGGCTTCTTTGAACCATGCGTCCGCGAATTCAAAGCCGGCGGATACGAACAAAATGCCGGGCGGAGCGACGCGTATTCTCGGCATTGATCCCGGCTTGAACATCACCGGCTATGGCGTGCTGGAGGTTGTCGGCGGCGTGCCGCGCGTGGTGGAAGCCGGCGTGATTCGTGGGCGCGAACGCGGCTCGCTGGAGCTGCGATTGGGCGAAATTCATGCCGGCGTTGGCGAAGTTCTGGCCGCGTTTTCGCCCAGCGGAATGGCGATCGAACAACTCTATTCGCATTACGAGCGTCCGCGGACGGCGATCCTGATGGGACATGCGCGAGGCGTGATCTGCCTGGCCGCGGTACTGGCCGAGGTACCCGTCTACCATTACGCCGCGACGCAGGTGAAACGACTGTTGACCGGTAGCGGCCGCGCACCGAAACTGCAGGTGCAGCAGGCGGTGCAACGGGAATTACGGTTGCAAGCGGTCCCCGATCCACCCGACGTCGCCGACGCGATGGCGGTCGCGCTCTGCCATTATTACCTGGCGGTCGCGCAGCGGGCCTTGTAGTCCGCTGCGCAGCGCCTCTCATTGCCTGGCAGCCGCCTGGAAACCGACGAAAACTCGGCAAGCACCTGGAGCTCGGACATTGATCACGAAAATCAACGGAAAACTGGTGGCACTCGCCGACGATGCAGCGACTCTGGCCATCGATGCGCTGGAGTACGAAGTGCTGGTTCCGGTCGCCTCCCAACGCGAACTGCAGGTACGGGTCGGGCAGCCGGTCTCCCTGCACACGATTCACTATCTCGACGGGAACCCGAACCAGGGCCGTGTCGTGCCGCGGCTCGTCGGTTTCTTGAGTGTTGTCGAGCGGGAGTTTTTCGAACTGTTCTGCTCGGTCGATGGTGTCGGGGCCAAGAAGGCGCTGCGGGCCATGGTCCGTCCGGTCAAAGATATTGCGGAGATGATCGAATCCCAGGATGCAAAAGGCCTGTCGACGCTGCCGGGTATCGGACCGGCGACGGCGGATCGGATTATCGCCAAACTTCGGCGGAAGATGTCGAAATTCGCGCTGATGGTTTCTCGGCATTCCGTCGCCGCCGGCGACGGAATGCCGGGGAAGGACCTTGTCCGCGAGACGTTTGATGTCCTGTGTGCGCTCGGCCATAGCGAGGCGGCCGCGCGACAACTGATTGACTCGGTGATCGACACCAAGAAAAAATTCGCCGATGTCGAAGAACTAATCCAGGCCATATTCCAGCAGACACATTCCGGCGGCGGCCGGACAGGGAAGCCATGAACGGATTGAGCGGAACCGACATCCGCGGCACGGAAGCGATCGATTATCAGGCCCACGTTCCGGCGGGCAGCCTCTGTGCGGCCTGCGGTTCCCCCGTCGATTCGTATGCGCGTTTTTGCCCGGCGTGCGGGATCACACGCGCCGAGGCAGTTCCCGCCGCGGTCGCCGAACGGAAGGCGACCGGCGCGGACGGCCGCAAAGTACTGCGCTGCCAGACCTGCTCCAGCGAACTGGCCGCGGACATCGACCAGCGTAGCTTCACCTGTCCGTTCTGCGACTCGACCTATGTCGTCGAATTCCGCGCGGACGAATCGCCGAGGCAGCGACCGGAATTCGTCATCGGATTCGCGATGACCCCGGATCAGGCGTCGGAGAAATTCCGGGACTGGATCCGCGACAACGGCTGGTTTCGACCCGGTGACCTGCGGCTGACGATGATCGTGGAGAAAATGCGCGGTGTTTACCTGCCGTTCTGGACGTTTTCGATGCTGGCCACCAGCCGTTGGTCGGCGAACATCGGCGAATACTGGTACCGCACCGAGACCTACACCGAACGGGACGCAAAAGGCAATCTGGTGACGAAGACGCGGCAAGTGCGCGAGACCGAATGGTGGCCGTTGTCGGGAGGCCATCATCGCTATTACAGCGGCTATCTGGTTTCGGGCAGCCGCGGCTTGAAGCAGCAGGACGCCGATCGGATTCTGCCGTTCCAGATGCCGGCGATGCAACGCTACGAACCGTATTTCCTGTCAGGGTGGCTCTCCGAGGAATATTCGGTGCAGCGCGACGAGGCGTTTGACCGGTGCCGGCAGGTGATCCAGCGGTGGGTCCACGGCAACATTGCCGCGTTCCTGCCTGGCGATACCTACGCCGAGCCGATCGCTATCGAGACCGAGTTCAGCCAGATCAATTCCGATCTCTGCCTGCTGCCGGTCTACTGCCTGACGTACCGGTACCGCAACAAAGTCTACGCCTTCCGCATGAACGGCCAGACGGGAAAGTTTACGGGAGAAAAGCCGATCGCCTGGGGACGCGTGGCGTTGTGCGTGGCCGTGGTTGCGGGACTGGTCGTGCTCATCGCTGGCGTGGTCGCGGCGGCCGCGGCCATGTCCCGATGAAGCGAGCCTGGCCGTCAAGACTTCGGGAGATGTCAACGTATGAAGGGACTGCTGGAAAAATGCCAGGTCTGCGCGGCGCTGCTCGATGAAGAGGACCTGTTCTGCGCGAACTGCGGCACCGAAGCACCGGACCGATCGCGAGACTCGCAGCGGACCACGTTGCAGTCGACGCACAATTTCCAGTGTGGCAGTTGTGGCGCATCGATGAGCTACGACGCGTCGGCCCGCAATCTGCGCTGTCCGTTCTGCGGATCGGAGAGGCTCGATGCGCGCCAGGACGAAAAAATGCTGCTTCCGGATCGGGTCGTGCCGTTGGCCGTGAGTCGGCCGGCAGCCAATGATCTGTTGAAGAAATGGATGGGAAACAGCTTCTGGCGACCTGGTGACCTCGCACACGCCAGCTCCGTGGAATCGATGGTGGCGGTCTACGTCCCATATTGGGTATTCCGGGCCGATACGCTGACCCATTGGACGGCCGAAACCGATCAGGTGCCGCCGGGAACTCGAGGCAACTGGCGACCGATCTACGGCCGCCGCAACGGCCGTTACGCAGGGTTGTTGGTGGGTGCGAGCGGTGCGCTGACGCCCGCGGAAACCCGCGAACTGTGCCCCTTCGACCTGTCGACCGGTATCGCCGCCGATAAGGTCGATCTGGAGAACACCGTATTCGAGCAGTTTCGAGTCTGCCGCAAATTCGCCAGGCCACTCGCCCAGCAGGGACTCGAGGATCTGGAGCGGCAAGCCAGCCAGGCGCTGGTGCCGGGGAAAAGCCGCAACGTTAAAGTCAACGTGCTGCTGCAGGGTCTTCAAAGTGAACCCGTACTGCTTCCTGTCTGGATTATGGCCTACCGATACAAGGGGGAAGTCTATCGCTTTTTGCTCAACGGCCAGACCGGGAAAGCGACTGGGACGGCACCAACCGACTGGCGGAAAGTGCTCCTGGTCATCGCCGTCGTCATCGCGATCATCGCGGTAATTGGGCTGATGATAGCGATGTGCGCTGGCCTCGGCATGATTGCAGCTTCCCGCGATCGGTGAGACTCGACTATATTGACGGCCATGGCACGAGAACCTGTGGTGACCGGCGGCAATGGAGGCGAGGACGAACGGGACCTGAAGGGCCTTCGTCCGCAACGGATGCAGGATATGGTCGGGCAGCGGGATGTCTACGCCCGCCTGCAGGTCGCCGTGGAAGCGGCCCGGATGCGCGGCGACGCGTTGGGGCATATCCTGTTCGACGGTCCGCCCGGACTGGGCAAGACCACGTTCGCGCTCTGCATCCCGCGCGAAATCGGCAGCTCGATCCAATTGACTTCCGGCGCCATCCTCAAAGCGCCCAAAGACCTCCTGCCGTACCTGAGCAACGCGCCTGAAAAATCGGTGCTGTTCATCGACGAAATCCACCGCCTGCCGAAAGCGGTCGAGGAATACCTCTACACGGCGATGGAAGACTTTCGGATCGATATTGTGCTGGGCGAGGGGGTCTCCGCTCGAACAATCAACCTGCACCTCAAACCGTTTACGTTGATCGGGGCCACCACCCGGGCCGGATTGCTGTCGGGCCCCCTTCGGGATCGTTTCCAGATCCGCGAAACGCTCGGGTTTTATAACGAGCAGGAGCTGACCGAGATTTTGCATCGCAGTGCCGGGAATCTGGAGATCCCGATCCGTGAGGATGCGGCACGAGAACTTGCCCGCCGCAGCCGCGGAACTCCGCGCATCGCCAACAATCAGCTGTTATGGGTGAGGGACTTCGCCACCAGCCGCGCCGACGGCGAAATTACGCTCGAAGTGGCCCGCGCCGCCCTGACCATGGCGGGCATCGACGAGTTGGGATTAAACCGCACCGACCGCCAGTATCTGGATACGTTGATCCGAGTCTTCCAGGGGGGACCGGCCGGCATCGAGGCGATAGGACATACGATGAATGGATCGATCGATACGCTCGAAGACGAAGTCGAACCGTTCCTGCTGCGCATGGAAATGCTCGTCCGCACCCCGCGAGGCCGGATCGTGACGCAGCGCGCCTACCACCATCTTGGAATGAAGCCGGCCGGCGGCGGCACCCAGCGCGGCCTGTTTTGATCGTCCCCCAGCCCTTCGCGACGATCGGTCCGGTCCCCGTCATTGTCCGCATCGCGTCCGCACCCCATGGCCGTGCTACCTTGACACCGACGGTCGGCATTCGTAGGCTTCTGGATTCCAACCGATTCACAGTTGCCCAAGACGAGGGAGCAGCCATGGCTGTACCAAAAAGGCGCCAGTCGAATTCCAAAACGGGGCGTCGCCGTTCGCACGACGCACTGAAGCTCAAGCAGCTTCAAGTCTGCCGTGGCTGCAGCCAGGCGATTCCGTCCCATGTGATTTGCCCGAAATGCGGGAAATATATGGGGCGCGAAGTCGTTAAGGTGGAGGAAGTTAAGCGTTGAGTTCCCTGGCATTTCTTTTTCCAGGCCAAGGAGCGCAGACGGTCGGCATGGGGCGGGGACTGTGGTCCGAATCGTCGGCCGCCCGGCGGATCATCGAGCGATCGAACGAGGTGCTGGGGTACGACCTGGCCCGCATCTGTTTTGAAGGCCCGGCGGAAACGCTCGATTCGACGGTCCACAGCCAACCGGCTTTGTATGTCACCAGCTTCGCGGCGTTAGAGACCTTGCGGGAGACCCGACCCGAACGGGTGGCGCAATGCGACATCACGGCCGGGCTGAGCCTCGGGGAATACACCGCGTTGGCGTTTGCCGGAGTGTTCAGCTTCGAGGACGGTTTGCGGCTGGTACGGACACGGGGCGAGGCGATGCAGGCCGCGTCGGACGCCAATGCCAGCGGTATGGTGAGCGTTCTGGGCATGGAGCGGGACGCGCTCGAGCAACTATGTGCATCGTCGCGTCAGGAAGGCGAGGTTTTGCAGATCGCCAATTATCTTTGTCCCGGGAATATTGCTGTTTCCGGTTCACTGCCGGCATGCGAGCGACTTGCGGCGGCCGCGCCCGGGGCGGGTGCGATGAAGGCGATCCGGCTGGCGGTAGCGGGCGCTTTCCACACACCGCTGATGCAATCCGCCGTCAAACGCCTGGCGGCGGCGGTCGCGTCGGTACCGATGCAGCCGGCGCGGATTCCGGTGGTATCCAATGTCGACGGAAAACCTCAACGCGACCCCGAGGCGATTCGCGAACTGTTGTTGCGGCAGGTGGTATCGCCGGTGCTATGGGAAGACTCGCTGCGGTGGATCGTCGCTGACGGCTGCCGCGAATTCTGCGAAATCGGCAGTGGCAGGGTCCTGGCGGGGCTATTGAAACGGATCGATCGCAAACTGGCGATTGAAAACGTCACCGCCTGAGCGCGGTCGGAATTCGGAACGCAAGCGGAAAGGGGATTGGGATGAGTGACTCGGCGGCAGTTGCGTTGGGAGATCTCGGGTTGCATGTCGACCTGAAAGGGCAGACGGCGATCGTGACCGGAGCGTCCCAGGGACTTGGCCGGGCGATGGCAATGGGGCTCGCCCGGCAGGGCGCCAAAGTGGCGTGCGTGGCACGCAGCGCCGACAAACTGGCGGCCACCGTCAGTGCGATCGTCGCCGGCGGCGGCGAGGCCGAAGCATTCAGCTGCGACGTCAAGTCGCGTGAGAGCGTCGAATCGGTTGTCGATGGCGTCGCCGACAAATGGGGCAAGCTGGATATCCTCGTCAACAACGCCGGCGTCACGCGCGATACGTTGCTTCCGCGCATGACCGATGACGACTGGGACGAGGTACTCAATACCAACCTGCGGGGGGCGTTCCTTTTCAGCCGAGCGGCATCCCGACACATGATGCGGGCCCGCTACGGGCGGATCATCAATATCGCAAGCGTATCCGGATTAATCGGCAATCCTGGACAGACGAACTACTCGGCCTCCAAGGCCGGCCTGATCGGCCTCACGCGCAGCCTGAGCCGCGAACTGGCGGGCCGAAAAGTCACAATTAATGCGGTCGCACCCGGATTCATCGCCAGCGAAATGACCCAGGTGCTAGGCCCCGTCGTGCTGGAAGAAGCCAAAAAACGCATTCCCGCGAAACGCCTCGGTACGCCAGAGGAAGTGGCCGCCTGCGTCGTGTTTCTGGCTAGTTCCGCCGCCAGTTACATTACCGGCCAGGTGCTGACCGTCGACGGTGGATTGACCGGATAGGCCCGATTCGCCCTCGGGCCTCTCTTGACCACGGTTACCGAAATCCTCTATCTTGTCCGGCTTGAATGCTGGTCGTGCCAGAATGTGACAAGAAAAACCGATCCGAGTCCCCGGGGTGCTCGGCTGTACATTGCTTAGGAGGTCTGGGAAGGTGGCATCCATTTCAGAACGCGTTATCGATATCGTCGCAGAACAACTGGGAGTGGACAAGGAAAAAGTAACTCCCCAGACGAATTTCATCAGTGATCTCGGCGCCGACTCGCTGGATACGGTCGAGTTAGTCATGGAACTGGAGGAGGAGTTCGACATCAACATTCCTGACGATGCCGCTGAGAAAATCCAGACCGTCGGTCAGGTGATTTCCTTTATAGAGAGCGCCAAGGCGTCCTGATTCCTCCCAACAGGACTCTAGAAAATCGAAGAATGAAACGGCGCGTCGTGGTTACTGGACTTGGTGTGGTCACCTCGTTGAGTTGTCGTGTCGACGAACTCTGGGGAAAGCTACTGGAAGGCCAGAGCGGAATCCATGCCTTGCGGCTGTTCGATACGTCGGACTTCAAGGTCCGCATCGGCGGCGATGTGACGGGTTGGGACCCCTCGGGGTATCTTGAACCGCGGGAAATCAAGCGCATCGATCGCTTCTCCCAATTCGCACTGGTGGCGGGAATTGAGGCTGTCCGTGATGCCGGAATTGATTTCGGCAAAGAGAATCCGTTCCGCTGCGGCGTGATCGTCGGCTCTGGCATAGGCGGATTAGGGGAAATCGAAGAGCAGATGGGCCGGCTGATCCTCAAAGGGCCCGATCGCGTTTCTCCTTTCACCGTCCCCAAAATGATGCTGAACGCCGCCGGCGGCAATCTGTCGATTCAGTTCGGGTTGCGCGGGATTAATTATTCGGTGGCCACCGCATGCGCAAGCGCCACCAACGCCGTGGGCGACGCGCTCCGCACCATCCAATACGACGATACGGATGTCGTGATCACCGGCGGAACGGAAGCGGCCATGACGCGCATGGGACTCAGCGCCTTTCAGAACATCAAGGCCCTGTCGGAGCGGAATGACGAGCCGGCTCGGGCAAGCCGTCCGTTCGACAAAGATCGCGACGGTTTCGTGCTCAGCGAGGGCGCCGGCATTCTGGTCCTGGAAGAACTGGAACATGCTCGAAAGCGGGGGGCGCGAATCTACTGCGAAGTGCTCGGCTTCGGTGCCAGCTGTGACGCCGGGCATATTACCCAGCCGGACGAACAGGGCGTCGGCGCGGCCGAAGCAATGCGGTTGGCGCTGGCGAACGGCCGAGTCAATCCCGATCAGATCGACTACGTCAATGCCCACGGCACCAGCACCCCCCTGGGCGATAAAGCCGAAACGCTGGCCGTGAAGCGAGTGTTCGGCGAACATGCGCGGCGGTTGAGTATCTCCAGCACCAAGAGTCAACTCGGCCATTCCCTCGGCGCCAGCGGCGGAATCGAACTCGTCGTCACGATCAAGTCCCTGGTCACTCAGACCGTGCACCCAACCATTAACCTCGACACGCCCGATCCCGACTGCGATCTGGACTATACGCCTCGCGAGGCCCGTCAGCGCGTGATTCGCACGGCCATGAGCAACAGCTTCGGGTTTGGCGGCCACAACGCCTCAGTCATCGTCGGCCAACTCTAAGACAAAGACGTAGAGCGTCTCAACGTAGGACGGGGCCTCCAGGCCCGTCCAGAACTGCAAATCGACGTCGAGAAAAAAATCGCGAGCGTTGGCGGTCCAGCGTGAGAGACGGGTCAGGAAACCCGTCCTACCCGCGTGGCTCCTTTTTTTCGCGTACCTGCGACTGGCTTTTCCGGACCCGATCGATACAATTCTCGGGGAGATGCATATTTGTCCATTAGGGGGGGTTGTCGAGGCCATGGTGTGGATGAACCGTTCTGGGTTGGCGATGAGCCGGCTGCAGCGCTGGGGGTTTTTGGCGCTTGGGGGTACGATGATGTTGCTGGGCTGGCACGGATCGGCGCCGGGAGAGGCAAGTGCGTCGCGCCGCGAGATCAAGACGCTGGTCACTTGGGAGCGACGGTTCCTGAACGCCAAGGCGCAGCACGAATTCCAGGGAATGCCGATGTACATGGACGAACTGGCGACGCAGGGGCAGCGGAAAGAGGTTCGGGAAATTCAGGACCGTTATCTGGCGAAAATCCAGTGGTTGCAGCAGCAAATCGCGGAATTGGAGCTGAAGCGTAAGGACGAGATCGCCGCGGTGTTCACGGCCGAACAGCACGCGCGGGCATTCGGTATTTCGAAAGAGATCATTCGCGAGCGGGTCGCGTACGCCGAAGCGCATCCCCAGCGGCCCTATGGGACCAAAACCGCCCGGGAATGGGAGCAAATCCTGGCGGAATTGGGGGCGACCGCCACCGACTGAGGCCGGTCTGCGCGTCGTCTCGTCCAGCCCGTAAGGTCGGAGTACCCGCCCGCTCTTCCGGTCGACCGACACGGATTTCCATTTGCGGTTGCAAATTCGCTCGCGGTTGCTACATTAGCTGGCTTATCGTGTTTTGGGAGTTTGTTGTCGAGGAATAGTTCCAGCACAGTAGAACACCCCTGGAGACTCAGCGCCGGCGTGCGGGCACCCCGTTCGTCCCTTCGGCGAGGCAGGAAAATGACCATTACGAAAGAGTCCAAGAAAGAGGTAATCCGCGATTATCGCCGTTCTGCGACCGATAGCGGATCCCCGGAAGTGCAGGTTGCATTGTTGACGACGCGAATCAATTCGCTGACCGACCATATGCGAACCCATTCGAAGGACTATGCAAGCCGACGCGGCTTGCTCGCGATGGTCAGTCGCCGTCGTCGATTGTTGGATTATCTGCGTAAAGTTAACGCGCAGAAGTACTTGGAAATCATCGGTCGTTTGGGAATCCGCAAATAGGCGGATCGCCAGGGCGGATCGTGATTCGTACCGGCCCGCGATTGGAGGGTGATTGGCTTGGAACGCAAGTGGATAGGAAGTGGCAGTGAAGGTACGCGTTCAAAAGCAGATTGGTAAGTCAGTATTAGCGTTTGAAACAGGTTTTTTTGCAAAGCAGGCGACGGCCACAGTCATTTGTCAGTACGGCGATACGGTTGTATTGACTGCGGCGACCGCCGGACCTCCTCGTCCGGGCATCGATTTCTTTCCTTTGACTTGCGACTACCGCGAGCGATCCGCCGCGGCCGGCAAGTTCCCCGGTGGTTTTATCAAGCGTGAAGGGCGTCCGACGACCCGGGAAACGCTGACGTCGCGGCTGATGGACCGGCCGATCCGCCCGCTCTTTCCGGACGGGTTCGTGGACGAAGTGCAGATCCAAAGTTCGGTTCTGGCGTTCGACAAGCAGAACGACTCGGATCTGCTCGCGATGAATGGGGCGGCCACGGCGCTGTTTGTTTCGCCGCTGCCGTTCCGCGGTCCGATCGCCTCGGTGCGCGTCGGTCGCGTCGAGGGCCAGTGGGTCGCGTTTCCGACGCTGGACGAACTGGAAATCAGCGACCTGGACCTGATCGTTTCCGGCTCGGAAACCGCGGTGCTGATGATTGAAGGCTTCGCGCGCGAGATGTCCGAATCCGAAATGCTGGAGGCGATCGAGTTCGCGCAGTCGGTGATCGGCGAGATCATCGGCTTGCAGCGGGAACTCTACACCGCCATGGGCGTGCAAAAACCGGAATATGTTTCCACCGCCAGCAGCGCGTTGTTCGATCGATTGAAGGAACGGTACTACAACGATTTCAGGACCGCCAAGCAGACACCCGGCAAACAGGCTCGGGCCGAAGCGGTGAAGGCGCTGAAGGAACGCGTCCAGGCCGAGATCATTCCGGACCGGGACGGCAAGTCGGCGATCGATCAGGCGGTCGCCAAAGCGCTGCAGGCGGTCAAAGGGGCGATCGACGAGAGTGGCGCCGAGGAAGACAACGAGTCAATCGAGACCGGCGCTTTCAATTCGGCCTGGCATCGATTAGAGGAACGTGTGGTACGCGATCTGATTCTCGGTGGCACGCGCCCCGACGGACGGGACTCGCGGTCGCTGCGGAACATCGACTGCTACGTCGATGTTCTGCCCTGCGTGCACGGCTCGGCCGTGTTCCAGCGCGGAGAAACCCAATCGCTGATTACGGTGGTTCTCGGCACGTCGCGGGACGAGCAGCGCGTCGACGGTTTGATCGACGAGTACTCGAAAAAGTTCATGCTGGACTACAACTTCCCTTCGTTCTCGGTCGGCGAAGTACGTCCGATTCGCGGTCCAGGTCGGCGCGAGATCGGGCACGGCATGTTGGCCGAACGCAGCGTCAAAGCGGTGATCCCATCGCCGGACGATTTCCCTTACACGGTCCGGGTGATCTCGGACATCTTGGAGTCGAACGGTTCTTCGTCGATGGCCAGCGTTTGCGGCGCGACGCTCGGCCTGATGGCGGCCGGCGTGCCGATCACCAATCCCGTGGCGGGCATCTCCGTCGGGCTGGTGAAGGAGTCCGAGGATCGCTGGGTCTTGTTGACCGACATCATCGGCGATGAGGACCACTACGGCGATATGGATTTCAAGGTCGCCGGGTCGCAGAAAGGGATTACCGGCATCCAACTCGATTTAAAGATCGACGGCATCAGCCCGCAGATCATTCGCGCGACGCTCGAACAGTCACGCGAAGCGCGAATCGAGATCCTGCGCAAGATGTTGATGACGATTCCGCGTCCGAAGGACGACATTTCGCAGAACGCTCCGCGCCTGATCCGCACTCAGATCGATCCCGAGAAGATCGGGCTCCTGATCGGACCGGGCGGCAAAACGATTCGTTCGATCCAGGAATCGACCGGAACGGTCATCGAAGTGGAGGACGACGGCACGGTCACGATTGCGAGCAGCAACAAGGAGTGGGCCGACGCGGCCCTCTCGCAGGTGGAAGCGCTCACGGCTTCGGTCCAGATCGGAAAAATCTACGCCGGCCGTGTGACCAGCATCAAGGATTTCGGGGCCTTCATCGAAATTCTGCCGGGTCGAGACGGACTCTGCCACATCAGCGAACTGTCGGCGGGATTCGTGAACAGCGTCAACGACGTCTGCCAGATCGGCGACCAGATGCAGGTGCTCGTGATCGACGTGGATGCACACGACCGGGTCAAACTCAGCCGGCGTCGCGCCTACGAACAACTCGGCCTGACCGACGAAATTGCTCAACGGGCTCCCGGCGAAGGCGGGGAGGGTGGCGAGCAGGGCGATCGGCCGCCGCGTCGGCGCGAGCATGGTTCGGACCGCGAAGGCCGGGGCGATCGAGGGGACCGTGATCGGGGAGGCCGGGGCGGTCGCGGTCGGCGGTAAGAGGCCGTTCGCCAGCAGAAACCGGCGTCGGGGCAATCCAACCCGACGGCAGTAGAGTAATTCCATGTCGACGGAGATGCCTGGCAGTTCCTCGGATGAGAATGCACGCCTGCTGGTGCAATACCAGGAGCTGGCGGAGCTCGCAGGCGCACTGGCCCACGAGATCAAGAATCCGCTTTCCGTGATTCGCATGAATATGGAACTGCTGGAGGAGGATTTCGCCAACGCGGAAAGCTCCCGGGATCGCCGCTCGCTGCAGAAGATGGCGACCGTCAGTCGGCAATGCACGCGACTGGAGAATCTGCTCAACGACTTCCTGCGTTTTACCCGTCTACGGCAGCTTGATCTGCGCCCCGGAAGTCTGAACGAGCAGGTCGAGCGGGTTCTGGAGCTTTATGACGGCGTGGCGCGCGACCCGCCGGTGGTGATCAAACGATTCTACGATGCCGACCTGCCCAGCATCATGATGCATCCCGAAACGTTGCAGGCGGCACTGGTCAATCTGGTGAAGAACGCTTTTGAGGCGATGCCCAACGGCGGGGAGCTTGTGGTGATCACGCAGGTCACCCGCACCGGTGTCGCGCTGGAAATGATCGACAACGGCTGCGGGATGGACGAGAACACCTTGTTCCGCATGTTTGAGCCATTCTATTCCACGAAAAACAACGGCACCGGACTCGGCTTGCCGACCGCCAAGAAGATCATCGAGGCGCACGGCGGCACGATCGACGTGCAAAGCGTCGTGGGGCTGGGCACGAAATTCAGGCTGGAATTTCCCGCCCCGGCGCGGATCGAACACTCCAGCCATCCCGCCTGAGATAGGCATCGCGGCACTGGCCCGTATCGCCCCGATTTCGTATCATCGTCGGCATGACCGAGACCAAGGCTTCGCCCCCCGCCGATTCCGTTCCGCCGCCGTTGCGGATCCTCATCGTCGATAACGACCAGGCGCTCGCCCACGCCATGCTCGAAAGCCTCGAAGGGCGCGGTTACCAGTGCGAGGTCGCCACGTCGGGCCCCGAAGGCGCCCGCCGCGTGGAACACGAAACGTACGATATTGTGATCACCGACCTGGTGATGAACGACGTCGACGGCATGGAGATCCTCGGCCGCTCCAAGCGCGCTCTTCCCGACTGCGAAGTGATCATGGTCACCGGGCATGCGTCGATTCCCAAGGCGGTCGACGCGATGCAGCAGGGAGCCTACAGCTTTCTGGAGAAGCCGATCACGCCCAATCGGCTGCGGGCTGTCACCGACAAGGCGGCCGAAAAAGTCCAGCTCCGCCGCCAGAACCTCGAACTGGCGCAGCGGCTCGACGAGCGATTCGGATTTGAAGGCATCATCTTCACCAGCGATCGGATGAAGCAGGTGATCGATCGGCTGAAACGTATCGCGCCGACCGACGCGACAGTGCTGATCTCGGGTGAAAGCGGAACGGGAAAAGAGTTGATTGCCCAGGCGATCCACCAGAACAGCCCCCGCAAAGCCAAGCGGATCGTCGCACTGAACTGTGCCGCCGTGGCGGAGAACTTGGTCGAAAGCGAACTGTTCGGGCATGTCAAAGGTGCCTTCACCGACGCGGTCACCGACCGCGTCGGCGCCTTCGAGTACGCGAATGGCGGAACCTTGTTCCTCGACGAAGTCGGGGACATGCCGATGCCTACGCAGATTAAACTGCTCCGCGTCCTCGAGGACCACCAGATCACGCGCGTCGGTGACAACAAGCCGATCCGCGTTAATGTGCGGCTTGTATCGGCGACCCACCAGAACCTGGAAGACGCGATCGCGCGCGGCAAGTTCCGCAGCGACCTCTATTATCGACTGAAGGTGGTCACGGTGAACCTGCCGCCGCTGCGTGAACGCCGCGAAGACGTCGTGCCGCTTTGCGATCACTTCCGCAAGCTGATGGCCCGCCGGCACCACAAGGCGGTGAAGGGGTTTTCGCCCGCCGTATCCAGAACGCTTGTGGCTTGCGACTGGAAGGGCAACGTCCGCCAGTTGCGTAACGTGATCGAAAATATGGTAGTGCTCGACCAGGACGGCATGCTCGATGTCGACGACTTGCCACAGGACCCCGACTTGATCGACGTTCCGGTCACGGCGCCCGAATCCACCGGGGGGCTATCGGCGCTGCTCGGGCAGCCGATGGACGCCTACGAACGGTTCGCGATCGAGGAAACGCTCAAGTTGACCAACGGCAATCGTGAAGAGGCCGCGCGGATCCTGGAAATCGGCGCCCGCACCCTGTATCGCAAACTGGAGAAATACCAGATTGAATAACCGACGCGTCTTCGTCCAAGGTTCCTGAAGCGAAGGGATTCCCATGCCCGTGATTCGGCAGTTACCTCCCGCGGTCATTAACAAGATCGCCGCCGGGGAAGTGATCGAACGGCCGGCGAGCGTCGTCAAGGAATTGCTGGAAAACTCGGTCGATGCCGGCGCCGACCGAGTCGAAGTGAGTATGACGGGGGGCGGACTGGAATCGATTCGGGTCGCCGACAACGGTTGCGGCATGTCCGCCGACCAGCTGCATCTGGCGGTCGCCAGCCATGCAACCAGCAAGATTGAATCGGCGGACGACCTTTTCCATGTCGCGACCTTGGGGTTTCGCGGCGAAGCCTTGGCATCGATCGCCGAGGTCAGCCATTTTCTGGTGCGGAGTCGCACGGCGGACGAATTGGCCGGGGCCCAGCTGCGGGTCAACGGCGGTGACCGGGCAGCACTTGAGCCTTGCGGCTGCGACGTGGGCACGACCATCGAAGTCCGCGATCTGTTTTTCAATACGCCCGTTCGCAGAAAATTCCTGCGTGCCGCCGCCACGGAAGTCAGTTACTGCACTGAGGCATTCACTCGCGTCTGCCTCGCCTATCCGGCGGTGCGATTCGTGCTGAAGAACAATGAACGCGTATTATTCGACTTGCCGCCGGCCGTGAACTGGGCGGAGCGGATCACCACGCTGCTGGGCCGCGAGGTCGGCGCCGCGCTGATCCCGGTGGACGGCGAGGAGTCCGGCATTCGTATTTCCGGTTACGTCGCCGATCCCAACTTCAGCCGCGGCAACAACCGCTGGCAATATCTGTTCCTTAACGGACGCTGCATTCGTGATCGATCGTTGCAGCATGCCTTGACCGAGGCGTATCGCGGTCTGTTGATGACGGGCCGATTTCCGGTGGCGTTTCTGCGACTTGAAATGCCCGTGGAACTGGTCGATGTCAACGTGCATCCGACCAAGATGGAAGTGCGCTTCCAGGATGCGGGCCGCATCTACAGCCAGATTCTGGGAACGGTGCGGCGGAAATTCCTGTCGAGCGATCTTACTTTACGAGTGCGTTCGGCCCAGACCCAGGCCGTCGCGAACAGACAGACCGGCGCCGCACCCGATGCCGATCCGGCTCGTGGCGCCTCGTCGCCCGCGGGAAGCCGGCCGCCGTTGTCCGCCGCGCCGACCACATTTGCCACCTCGTTCGGTGCAGACCCGCGGATGCCGGCGGCGGGAGGACGCGCGGCGGAGGCCAGGGCGACGAGCGGCGTCGAGCAACGGCAGCAGCATCGCCAGGATCTGCTCGACTGGGCGCGGGGCCAAAGTGCCACCACCTCCGACCATCCGTCGCCGCGGCCGTCCACCGCCGCGACTCCCTGGGAAGTCGACGAACAACGCCAAGTGTCGGCGCGCCCGATCGCATCGCCAATAACAACCGGCGGGCAGCAGGCGGTGCCTGCCATCCCCGAAATCCGACTCGACGACGCCCAGCCCGCCGTGCGACCGCCTGCCGGCCTGCAACTGCATCAACGGTACCTGGTGACCGAGGACGAGCAGGGGATCTTGATCATCGATCAGCACGCCCTGCACGAACGGATCCTTTACGAGCAGCTGCGCGAAAAGGTGGAGTCCGGGCGCATGGAGACCCAACGGCTGCTCGTCCCGGAACCGGTAGATCTATCCGGGGCCGAGCTGGCGGTGGTTCTGGAATCGATCGACGCCTTGGCGAATGTCGGAATTGGCGTCGAGCCGTTCGGCGGCGACAGCGTGCTGATCCGCAGCTATCCCGCCATGTTGTCGCGGATCCGCCCCGCCGAGCTTCTGCGGCAAATCGTCGATCTGCTGGTCGAGGGTAAGCGGGGCCTGGAAAAACGGGATATGCTTGAAGAAATCCTGAATATGGTCGCCTGCAAAGCGGCGGTGAAAGCGGGAGATTCGCTGGCGGGGGAGGAAGTCGCGGCATTGTTGAGCCAGCGGCACCTGTTCCGCGACACCCATCACTGTCCTCACGGCCGCCCCACAGCCCTGGCTTTTTCGCGGGAGGAGTTGGACCGCCGATTTAAACGCATTTGATCCGCGGTCGGTTTCGAATCAAAATAGGGCGTCCGGACAATGGTCCCCGTTCCGGCACCATAAGCAGCAAAGACCGATTTGCGGTGCCGGGCGAGGACCACGTCGGGAAAGAACCGTGCGAAGGTAATTTTTTTACGAAGATTCCACGACACAACTTCAACGATAACAAAACGATGATCTGCATCAGTATCGGACGAGGACGGCATCGGCAGATGATTGCCGAGTACAAACATCTGGCCGAAATGGGCGCCAAGCTGGTCGAACTGCGCGTGGACTGGATTCTGCGTCCGGTCAATCTGAAGCGAATACTGGCCAAGCGGTTCTGCCCGGTGGTGCTGACGTGCCGCCGGGAGCGGGACGGCGGAAAATGGGCTCGCACCGAACAGGACCGGATGATCCTGTTGCGTTCGGCGATCGTGGAAGGCGTCGATTACGTTGACCTGGAAGACGACATTGCGACTTTGATCCCGCGCTACGGCAAGACCAAACGGATCATCAGTTACCATAATTTCCGCGAGACGCCGGAGAACCTCCGCGAAATCCACGATCGACTGTCGAAGATGGACCCCGACATCGTCAAGATCGCGACGATGGCCCACAGTCCCCACGACAACCTGCGAATGCTGCGGATGGTGCGGGAATCGAAGACCCCGACGATCGGCCTGTGCATGGGAGAGGTCGGAACGCCGACGCGGGTGCTTTGCGGAAAGTTCGGCGCACCGTTCACCTTCGCCACGTTTCACGCCGAGCGGATGTTGGCGCCTGGCCAGTTGACGTTCAAACAGATGCTCGAGATGTACCGCTACGACAGCATCAATGACTCGACGGAAGTCTACGGTGTGATCGCCGATCCGGTGGCTCACAGCCTGAGTCCGCACGTCCATAACGCCGGATTCGCCGCGATGAAGATGAACAAGGTCTACCTGCCATTCCGGGTATCGCGCGAGGACCTGCCGTCGTTTCTGGCCAATTGCCGCGAGTTGGGCATTAAAGGGTTGAGTGTGACCATACCGCATAAAGAAAGCGTGCTGCGGTACCTTTCGAAAACGGACGAAGTGTCCCAGCGGATCCAGGCGGTGAATACAATCGACTTCAGCGGCGCCACCGCCATCGGTTCGAACACCGACTACCAGGCGGTGATCCAGTCGATACTGCCTCTCTTCGGAGACAAGGCCAAACGCCGTCCCCTGGAGGGCGTGCGCTATCTGATGCTCGGCGCCGGCGGAGTCGCCCGCGCCACGGTCTACGCACTCGATTCGCTCGGAGCCCGCGCTGTGATCACCAGCCGCACGCTGGCCCGATCGGACGAACTGGCCAATCAATTTGGCGGCGAGGTGGTGCCCTGGGAGGAAAGGCATGAGGTCAAGTGTGATCTGGTCGTCAACGGCACGCCCGTCGGCATGCACCCGAACGTGAATGAGACCCCGTTTGATAAACGCTATCTGCGCGGCACGATGGTGGTCTTCGACGCGGTATACAATCCGGAACAGACGTTGTTGGTCAAGCAGGCTCGCGAACAGGGCTGCCGCGTGATCACAGGCGTGGATATGTTTGTGACCCAGGCGGCGCTGCAGTTCAAGATCTTTTCCGGCCAGCAACCGCCCCTGGAGCAGATGCGGCAGGAGGTGATTCGCGCCATCGGTCCGGCACGCTACTGAACAATCGACAGGCAGGGTCAGAATGCCGGGGCAAGATGCCCCAGCTCCCCCGTGGCAGGGGCATCTTGCCCCAGCAAACTAGAATTGCGCGGAAGGACGGTGGATGCCACGCAGCCGCCCAAAAAGAGGAACACGGATGAACCTACTCCTGATCGGCTTTCGAGGGACGGGGAAGTCGACGGTCGGGCGCCGACTGGCGGAACGGCTCGGATGGACCTTTGTCGACGCGGACGACGAACTGGAAACACGGCTCGGGACGTCGATCGCCGCGATATTCGCCGAGCGTGGCGAGGCCGCGTTTCGCGACCAGGAGTCGGAACTGCTGGTGGAACTGCTGGCGGGTACTCGGTGCGTGATCGCGCTGGGCGGGGGCGCGATCGTCCGCGAGCAGAACCGGGCCCACCTTCGCGGCGCGGGGACGGTGGTCTGGCTGCAGGCCGAGCCACAATGCATCGTCGAGCGGCTGGCGCGCGATCCTCGCACCGGTTCCCAACGGCCGGCACTGACCGGTTTGAATCGCATGGAGGAAGTCGTCGAGTTGCTTCGGGTGCGTAATCCGCTTTATGCGGAATCTGCCGATCTTGCGGTGGTGACGGAGGGACGATCGGTCGACGCGATCGTCGACGAGATCGTATGTTTCCTGCAGACGCCCCCAAGGAACAGCTCGTGAATTTCTGGCTGCAGCAACCGCGCGAACTTCAAACGGCCGTCGTGGCTGTCCTGGCGGCGCTGCTGGCGGGTCAGGTCAATCGAGGCATCTATCGTCTGGCCTGGAGTCCGCGGCAGATTGGACCGTGGTCGGCACCGGTTGCGGACGCACCGGCGCGGCGGTGGTACGACCGGTTGCCGATCGTGGGCTGGATCGGCCTGGCGCGCGAGACGCCCTTTCACGGCAAGGGCTACTGGCTGCGGCCGATCGTGGTGGAACTGGGACTGGCCCTCGGGCTGGCGTGGCTCTATTGGTCGATCGTTCACCACCGCGTGGACGGGCTGTTGGCATTGGGGATTCCGGTCGAGCAAACGATCGCACTGCTGCTGTTTCTACGTCTGGCAACGTTGCTCTTGCCGCTGACGATCGCCACATTTATTGACTTGGATGAAAAGACGATTCCCGACGAGGTCACGGTCCCGGGTACTTTGGCCGGATTACTCTGGAGCTGGCTTGTTCCTGGTTCCGCATTGCCTGTGATCGCGGCGACGCAGCAGACGCCGTTATTGGCGACATCGCCCGGCAAATGGGCGCCGCAACTCGACTCCGCGACCGGCTTGCTGGTCGGGCTGGCCTGCGTCGGGTGCTGGTGCTGGGCACTGCTTCCCAAAACCTGGACGACCCGTCATGGCTGGTGGCGGGCCTTCCGTTACCTCTGGGCCAGCAGTCTGCGGACGCCCTGGTTCTGGCGGTACGGCCTGATTGGCTGTGGAGCGAGTGCAATCGTCGTCGTCGCTTGGCTTCAAGGCCATGAACGCTGGCAGGGGCTGCTGACCGCCTTATTAGGAATGGCATTCGGAGGAGGGCTGGTCTGGACGGTGCGGATTGTTGCCGGCGGCGTACTGCAAAAAGAAGCGATGGGATTTGGCGACGTGACACTGATGGCGATGATCGGCGCGTTTCTGGGCTGGCAACCGAGCCTGATCGTCTTCTTCATGGCACCGTTCGCCGCATTGTTCGTTGCGCTTGTGCAGTGGATTCTGACGCGGAATCGCGAAATCGCCTTCGGCCCTTACCTGAGCGTTGCAGCGCTGTGGTTGATCGTGCGCTGGGACGCGATTTGGGAGCAAGCCGGCGGTTCATTCGCGCTTGGCTGGAGGATTCCGCTGATAATCGGTTTCTGTTTCGTAGCGATGGCCGCGATGCTCTGGACTTGGCGAGCGATCGAAGGAGCCTGGCACCGCACCGCCGAGCCGGAAAACTCGTGAAGAAACCCGCCATGATGACCATCCGCGACTTGAGATTCACCCGCCAGGGAAGCCTGAACGAAGCGCCGGAATAGATTCGTTCCGGTCGCTATGGCGTGATTGAAGTGCGCGATGGCAGGCTCCGCGAGATACGTTTCCGCCCGTTCCCCAAGCTGATCTCCGGTCTGGAGGCCGGCTGGCTGGGCCGCTGGCGGCATGGTCGGCGGCCCGGCAAGCCTGCTGGCCGTATTTCAATCAACCGCGTTTCTGCCCCGATTTTCTCGCGCTGACCTATGTCGAGTCGACACGCGAGGCCTCGTTGAGCAGTTTTCTGGAGTGCCTGCGGGTGCTGGACGAAATTGCGGTTCACAAACGGGCTGCGGCGATCGTCTGTGACGTTCATAGCCGCCGGATATCCGACCGGTTGTTGCTGCGACTTGGCTGGGTTGCCCATTGTCCCCAGCTACACGGCCGGCACTGGATCAAGCGGTTCGAGCGGGCCGAACGGTTCGACGCCTGAACAACTCATCTTGCCGGCGCCATCGCGTATTGCTACGATCCGCCGCCCCAAAAAGGCATACCGTTCTGGGAAGCGGGTAACGCTCGGGAGATTGCGAAGTGGTTCGCCGCGCTGCGCTGTTGATATTGCTGATGCTGCTTGCCCATGGCTGCCAGAACATGAATGGTGGCAAGGCGGCCTGGCAGCAGGGGGCGAACGGAGCCCAACCGTACGAGGCGCAGCTCGCGGAATTGAAGAACCGGGCATCGACAATTGACGCCAATAACCAGGATCTGACCAAGCAGCTTGCGCTGGCGCGACAGCAGTCGCAGGTTTTCCAGGATCAGGTCGCCCAGTACCGCAAGGAAGTTGAGCATTTGGGCAAGGAACTCAGGGAGACGCAGATTGCCCGCACCGACGCGGAGCGGCGTGCCGAGTCGCTGCAGGCTTCGACGCAGCAACGGGGTGGGGCGATCATTACCGCCAACAACAGCATTCGCCAGTCCCTCGGCATCGTGAATATTCCCGGCATCGAAGTTCGCCAGGAGGACCAGGTAATCGCAATGGAATTGCCCGGCGACCAGTTGTTCCGGCCGGGGACGGCTCAGATTACTCCCGAGGGTTCTGCGGTACTCGACCGGGTCGCCGACGCGATCGCCCGCAACTATCCGCGCCAACGGATTGGAATCGAGGGTTATTCGGAGCTCGGAATCGACGGACTGGCGGGGAACGCTCATCAGTCGGCGGCGCTGCAGGCCTCGGCCGTCTTCGATCATCTGACGCAGCGTAACCGCATTCCGGCGGGACAGCTTTTCTGGGTCACGCACGGCGCGAACCACCCCAAGCAAGCGGGAGTTTCGCTGGCCGGCAAGAGCCGCAACCGGCGCGTCGTCGTCACGGTCTACCCGGACACCGCCGACCTCAAAGGCGGCGCGTGAACCTTCTCTCGAGCGGCCTCGTCTGGCAGGTGGGTTTCGGCATACAATCACCCTGTCAGCCATAGGGATCCCCATGATTTCGATCATTGACTACCAGATGGGCAATCTGCGCAGTGTGCAGAAAGCGCTTGAACATCTGGGAGAATCCGCACAGTTCGTCAGCGATCGATCGGGAGTGCTCGGCGCCGACAAGTTGATCCTGCCGGGCGTGGGGGCGTTCGCCGACGCGATTGCCGAACTGCGGCGCCGGGACCTGATCGGCCCGATTCGAGAAGTGATCGAGCGAGGCACGCCGTTCCTGGGCATCTGCCTGGGGTTGCAGTTACTGTTCGATGTCAGTTACGAGGACGGCGAGCACCAGGGACTGGGGATCCTGCGCGGGGATGTGCGTCGATTCGAGTTATCGGCACCATGCAAGGTGCCCCACATGGGGTGGAATCAAGTGCGAGTCCTGCAACCATGTCCCTTGTTGCACGGGATCGAGGATGGCGCTTTTTTCTATTTCGTGCATTCCTATTATGTCACGCCGGTCGACCCATCGGTGGTGGCGTTGCAGACCGACTACGGGCATCCTTTCTGCTCTATGATCGCGCGCGGTTCGCTGTTCGGCACGCAATTTCATCCCGAGAAAAGCCAGCGCGACGGGCTGCGACTACTCGCCAATTTCGCGCAACTTCCCGGTGGGTAGGGCGGAGTCGCGGTGCTGCCGGGCCCACCCCAAGGCGCGACCGCGCTGATGGGCCTCGGGAATACCTCCGCCCACCCTGCGGCGCGCCCCTACCGGCACTTGAAGTTGCCATTCGGCTGTGCGATATTCCTGCTTTTCCCCAACCGTGAAGCACCATGGTAGTAAGTGTGGCGGCGATGGAAGTTTGGCCCGCGATTGACTTGCGCGGCGGCAAGTGCGTGCGACTTCGGCAGGGCGATTATGGCCAGGAGACGGTGTTCGGGGACGATCCCGCGGCGATGGCCCGGCGCTGGTGTGACGCGGGAGCGGACCGGCTGCACTTGGTCGACCTCGACGGCGCTCGCCTCGGCGGGCCCGCCGACGGACAGTCGGCCAATCTGGCAGCGGTTCGGGCGATCCTGGAAGCGGTGAATGTGCCTTGCCAGCTTGGCGGTGGTATCCGCGACGCCTTGGCGGTACGCCGCGCTCTGGACCTTGGCGTTTCGCGGCTGGTCGTCGGCACGCGCGCCTTGAAAGACGAAGATTGGTTCCGTGGCATCTGCCGGGCGCATCCAGGGCAGCTGGTATTGGGCATCGATGCCCGGGACGGTCGGGTGGCGGTCGAAGGCTGGACCGAGGTCAGCGACCGCGGTGCGCTCGAACTGGCTCACAACTTTTCCACAGAGCCGCTGGCGGCCCTCGTCGTGACCGACATCAGCAAGGACGGCATGCTGGCGGGTCCCAATCTGCAGACGATCCGTGAATTCGTCACCGCGGTCCCGTTGCCGATTATCGCGTCGGGGGGGGTGACATCTTTGGACGATGTCCGTCAAGTCCGGGCGCTGGGGGCCAGCGGCTGCATCATTGGGCGCGCGTTATACGAGGGCCAATTGCGGTTGGAGGACGCGCTTCGCGCGGCACGCGAAACTTCCTGAACGACGGGCGATTGCCCGCCGCACGACGCGGCAACAGCGAAATTACAACTCGAGGATTTCATTGACAAGGATTTCGACATGACGAAGGTGAAAGTCGAAGATATTCGGAATGTGGCACTCTGTGGACATGGTGCGGCGGGCAAAACTACGCTCGCCGATCGGTTCCTCGTCAAGACCGGAGCGGTTGCGGGCACGCCGAGCGTCGATACGGGAACCAGCATCTGCGATTTCGACGCCGAAGAAAAAACTCATAAATACACGATTGAAACCAAGGTAACCCACTTCACGTTCGGCGGCAAGAAATTCCATCTGCTCGACACCCCTGGCTACCCCGACTTTATCGGCCAGACGATCGGCGCCCTACACGGCGTCGATCTGGCAGTTGTCGTCATCAACGCACATTCCGGGATCGGGGTCAACACGCGCCGGGTTTACGCGGAAGCCTGCAAGGCCGGCATCGGCCGCGTCATCGTGATCAACAAGATGGACAGCGACAATATCGATTTCCCGGGCCTGATGGAATCGATTCAGGAACTCTGGGGCAACGCCTGCGTGCTGGTGAACGTGCCGATCGGACACGGTCACGACTTCAAGGGCGTCGTCAGCACGCTCAAGCCGGTCGCGACCCCCGGACTGCTCGCCGACCCGGCCGCGATTAATTCCGCGTTGATTGAAACGATCGTGCAGACCGACGAAGCAGTCATGGAACGGTACTTCGACGGCCAGATGCCGAACGACGAGGAGGTCTCGACGTTGATGAAGCGCGGGATCACATCGGGAACGGTGGTTCCGATCCTCTGTTGCGCCGGCAAGGCGGATATCGGAGTCCAGGAATTGCTGGAGTTCCTGGCTGCCAACGGCCCCTCGCCGGCCGACGTCGAGCGGAAGGCAACCAAGGAGGGTGTGGAAACGACGCTTACCCCCAGCGCCAGCGGCCCGCTGGTAGCCCGCGTTTTCCGCACCCGCATCGACCCGTTCGTGCAGAAGCTGAGCTTCATTCGCGTCTACTCCGGTCACTTGAAAAAGGACGAGACAATCGTCGCCTCGACCGCCCGACGCGGCATCAAACTCGGACCGATCCTTGAACTACAGGCCGCCGAAACCCACTCCATCGAGGAAGCGGGGCCCGGCGATATCGTGGCGATCGCCAAAACCGAGGAACTGCACACCGGTTCCATGCTCGGCGAGTTCAGCATGCCGCCGATCGAATACCCGCGGCCGATGGTCGGCCTGGCGGTGATGCCAAAAAGCCGCAACGACGAAACGAAACTCTCCGGGGCCCTGCACAAGGTCGTCGAGGAAGATCCCACGTTCAAACTTGATCGCGATGCCCAAACCCACGAACTGGTCGTCACCGGCATGAGCGAACTGCATCTGACGATCATCCGTGAGCGGCTGCATCGCCGTGAAAAACTCGACGTCGAGACGAAGCCTCCCAAGATCCCATTCCGCGAGACGATTCAGACCACCAGCGAGGGAATGTACCGGCACAAGAAACAGAGCGGTGGCCGCGGACAGTTCGGCGAGGTTCATATCCGCATGTTCCCGCTGCCTCGGGGCACGGAGATCGCCACGTTCTGCTCGAAGGATAGATTCCCTTCGATGAAGGAGTATCATTACGACGACGAAAACAACTTCCTCTGGGTGAATTCGATCGTCGGTGGCGTGATCCCCAGTAATTTCCTGCCGGCGATCGAAAAGGGATTCAAGGAGCGAATGACGCGCGGCGTAATCGCCGGCTACCAGGTTCAGGACGTGGGCGTCGATGTGCACTTCGGCAAATACCACGATGTGGATAGCTCGGAAGCGGCATTCAAGACGGCCGGCTCCATGGCGTTCCGCAATGTGTTCCAGCAGGCGAAGCCGGCCTTGTTGGAGCCCGTTGTGAAAATCTCCATCACGGTTCCCGAGGCCAACGTCGGCGACGTCTACAGCGACATGTCGGGGCGCGGCGGGCGGGTCCAAGGCAGCGACGCGGCGGGCGGGAACTTCCAGACCGTGCATGCCGAAGTCCCGTTACGCGAAGTGACTACCTACGCCCGTACGCTGTCGAGCATGACGGGAGGGCAGGGGAGCTTCACGATGGAATTCAGCCACTACGACATCATGCCGGGCAACGTCCAGCAAGAGATCATGGCGAAGGCCAAGATTCACGAGGAGGAAGAAGAAGAATAGTTGTACGTGGGGCCGAGGTGCTCCGAGGTCGGACAATGAGTCGGTCGGGTAAACTGTAGGGGTCGGGCCTGGAGTGCCTCAACTCGCGGCAAGGCGAATTCCGAAGAGTACGGCTATGGATTGGACTTTGCCGGCCGTGCCGCGTACGATTGCCGCGACGAGCTGTCCTGCCTCGAGGGAATGAAATGCGATGATACTCCGCGAATCTCACCGTCGTCCGCAGTCGCGTTTTCCAGGCGCAGGCTGCATCTGTAGCAGTCCGGACTAGCCGGACACCGCGCGAACGTCGCCCTTACACCTGCCCGGAATTCCCCCGGATTCGCCTTTCCCTTGCTGGAGTTCACCATCATGGCTTCCGACTTGCGCCGCAAAGAACAGCTGCCCGAACTGACCGACCGCATCGTTGCCACCTACTCGCAGCTGAAAACGATCAACCACCTGGGACATTGCCCGTTGCCGAAGTATGACGAGATCGTCTCGGTGGTCGAGGACCTGAAGGACATCATTTTTCCCGGGTACCGACGGCGCGAGGGCCTGCACATCGGCAACGTGACCTACCATGTCGGCGACCTGATCGACGGGCTGCACGACAAGCTCACGCGTCAGACGGCACGCGCTCTGCGCCACGATGACCGTGTGGTCGGAAACACCGACCCGCTCGCCGACTGCACCGACTACGACGCCAAGGGCCAGGCGATGGCGATCGAGTTCCTGGAAACGATTCCGCGAGTTCGCGAGGTGCTTTCGACGGACGTTCAGGCGGCTTACGACGGCGATCCGGCCTGCAAGAGTCCCGACGAGGTGATCTTCTGCTATCCCGGGCTGGAAGCGATCACGGTGTATCGCCTGGCGCACGAGCTGTATCGATTAGGCGTGCCGTTCATTCCGCGAATGATGAGCGAATGGGCTCACCAGAAAACCGGAATCGACATCCACCCCGGCGCGACGATCGGCCATCACTTCTTCATCGATCATGGTACCGGTGTGGTGATCGGACAGACTTGCGAAATCGGCGATCATGTCAAGATCTACCAGGGGGTGACGCTCGGCGCGCTCAGTTTCGCCACTGACGGCGACGGTAACCTCGTTCGCGACTCCAAACGCCATCCGACGATCGAGGATCGCGTCGTGATCTACGCCAACGCCACGATCCTCGGCGGACGCACCGTAATCGGGCACCACTCCGTGATTGGCTCCAGCGTCTGGTTGACGCACAGTGTCGAGCCCCACACGACCGTGACGATGGAAAAGCCGAAACTCCGCATCCGCTCCGAGATGCCGGACGAGTTGTTACCGGAAGCGAACTATCAGATCTGAGCGGCAGGGGCTTAGAGAAGACAGCGTCCTAAGAGGACATGCTCACCGCTCAAAGCGAATGATCCCGTCCTTCGGCCGGCGAGCGTCGATCGCTCACCCGATCACTTTCTCCTTTATCGGCCACGGCTCCATCTTCCTCTGTGATCTCGGTGTACTCTGTGGTTGTTAATCCCCCCGCCGAACATGGAAAACGACGACACTCCGCACGTCGGGGAAATCGCTGAAAAGCGTCCGCTCGAGGCCATGATTCTTCTGTTGCGGTCTCGGCATCGTCGATTCTGATTCAACCCGACCTCCTCGACCGCGGTTTGACGCCGGTCGTTCACCCAGGGTGCGCGGCTTACGCCGCAACGCTTGGCTACGGTGATTAACGCCTTCGGCGTAAGGGAGCCGCGCTGGGCAATTCCCGACCACGGGATCGGCGTGGATGGGGCTTCCTGCGCTTCCAGCCCCGGCGAGTGTGAGTTCAACCACAGGCTGGGGCAAGATGCCCCAGTCACGGCCCAACTCCTGCCTTCAGCCACGGCCGAGCTCCTGCCCCAGTCACGGCCCAGTTCTGCTCCAGCCACAGCCTCGGCTACTGCGTTCCGCCACGGCTGGAGTCGCGGCCGCACGTGGAGGCGGCGATCATTTTCAGCAGTTCTCGCGCCGCGGCGGTTGCGAATTCGGCGTCGTTGATGTGGCAGTTGAGTTCGATCAGGTCGAACGAATTGCGGTGGCGGCGGATCGCATCGAACAATTGCATTCGCGCCGCGGGATCGTCGAATGACTGGCCTGACCGGTCGATTGCCGAGACGCCTTGCAGCGGCAACATGACGCAGGTCGGGCCGCGCGCGGCTGCCGCCTTGCGGCCGATTTCGTCGCCGAGTCGTTGATTTTCTTCCGGCGTCGTGCGCATCAGCGTCACCGTGGGGTTGTGCTGATGGAATTTTCGCGAGCGGAATTTCTCGGGGACCGACTCCGGCGTCCCAAAATTGACCATATCCAGTGCGCCGACCGAGAGGAGCTGAGGTATTCCTGCTCGCCCGGCGGCGGTCAACCGATCCGGGCCGGCGGAGAGTACTCCTCCCACCAGTTCGTCGGCCAGTTCGGTCGTCGTAATATCGAGTACTCCCGCGATCAACCCGTCGGCGATCAGCGACTCCATCGCCTGCCCGCCGTTGCCGGTTGCGTGGAACACGAGCACTTCGTAGCCTGCATCCTCCAGCAGCACGCGCGCCTGCTGAACACAGGGAGTGGTCACGCCGAACATCGACGCGGCGATCAGCGGCCGATCGGCAACCTCGTCGCGCAGCTTGTCGCGCACCATGCCTGCCATTGCCGCGGCGGCATTGCCAAGAATCTGCCGGCTGATGCGATTGACTCCAGCGATATCGACCACCGAATTCAGCATCAGGATATCTTTGTCGCCGACATACGGTCGCACCTGTCCCGAAGCGAGTGTGCTGACCATCAACTTGGGGACTCCCAGCGGCAGCGCGCGCATCGCCGTCGTACCGATGGTCGTTCCTGCCGATCCTCCCAGCGCGACGATTCCGTGGAGTTCTTGCCGGGTCAGGGCCGAGCTGGCGATGACGGCCGCGCCGCGCGCCGCCGCCGCGATCGCCTCACCCCGATCGGCTCGCGTCGCCGCTCGTTCAAGCGTCGTCCCCGCGGCGGCAAACACCGCTTCGCGCGACACATCCGCGGTGACTGAAGGTTGACCCAGGCAACCGGTGTCGACCAGGGTCACGCGCTGGCCCAGTTCCTGCAACCGATCCCGAACGAAAGCCACTTCCGTTCCCTTGGTGTCGAGTGTTGCGAGCAGATAGATGCTCATACCGGGGCCTCAATAACGGGCGATGTCGCGGGCGGGGCCCTCGGGGGACAGTGAGCGGACGGTTTGCTGGGCCATGACGGTCATCATCCGCAGGTCGCTGCCCACGGCGATGAACTGCATGCCTTGCGCCGCGCGGCGCAGCGCCCCTTCCGCGTCCATTTCGTGAATTCCGGTCGGCGTTCCGACTTTTTTACCGGCGTCGATCACCTGCTGGATCGCCCGTTCATGTTCCTCGGGCGTCGGGTCTTTGCCGTCCGGGGAACGCATTTGCGCTCGCAGATCGTTGGGACCGATGAAGATGGCATCGCAGCCGGGCAGGCGGTAGATCGCTTCCGCGTTGCGGACACCGGCAGGGCTTTCGGTTTGCAGCACGACCAGGATTTCGTCGTTGGCCCGCGCGTAGTAGTCTCCGGCGGTGGCGGCGAAGTTCATCGAATGCATGCCGCCGCCGACGCTGCGATTGCCGATCGGCGGGTACTTGGCCGCCGCGATCGCGACCCGCGCCTGTTCCACGGTGTCCACCATCGGCACGACGATCCCCCAGGCTCCGGCGTCCAGCACCCGCTTGATGTAATGGTGGGTTCCTTCCGGCACACGGGCGAGCGGCACGCAGCCGGCGTCGGCTACGGCGGCAAAAATCATCGCCGCCTGCGACCAGTCAATCGCCGAGTGTTCGATGTCGAGCGTCAACCAGTCAAATCCCAGTCGAGCCAGCACGCGGCTCGCATAGAGATCCCCCAGCGTCAGCCAGGTGCCGAACGTGGGCTCGCCCCGCTTCAATTTCACTTTGACCGGATTCTGTTTCATCGTCGCTGCACCAGATCAAAAATTGCCGTGAGCCGTTCCAGACCGGACACCAGAATAGAGTGCCGGGAAGTCGCCGAATAGTAGGCTCGCCGGCGCCCCACCGCGGCTTAGTTGTCCTCCAGCAGGCTGGACGGAACCTGATCCTGCGCGGCGATGGTCGACATCGCCTTCACATAGTCGGGAGGCGAGGACTTGCGCAGGAAACGCACGAGGCCGTTCGCCGTCACGATGTGGGCCCCTTCGGAATGGCTGCCGCCGATGCCATCGCTGCGTTGGCTGTTAATATCGAACTTCATCGAGTCGGCGTCGAGATCTTCGGGTTGGGTCCAGAGCACGCCGCTGGTCTGAGTTTCCACAAACAGGATTGTTGATCCGAGACCATCTTCGATTTCGGACTGGCGCGTGACACGGTCCGGGCCGGGAAAAGCGGTTTTCTTGCCGACGAGCACCATGTAGGTCGTTTCATTGGCAACGATCGCGTCCGGGTTACCCGGGCAGGCAAAGACCGCGGGCATGCGTCTGGCGAATTCGAGATTGGCGGGACTGTTCCAAGGCTGCTGAAAATCGTACTGCTGGTAGAGCAGGGATTCCCCGAGTTCCGGCAGGATCAGCACGCGCCAGCTATGCATGACTTTCCCATCGCCGTCCGTCACGCAGGCCGGGGGATAGGAACCGTATTTCGTATGGTAGCTCTGCAGGGCCCGGGCCAGTTGCTGTAGATTGCGGTCGCATGTCGTTTGCGCCATTTTGGCCTGGGCCAGATCGAGATAGGGCGTGACCAGCTGTAGGGCCAGCACGAGCATCACAGCGGCGCCGACGAATCCGGCGGCGATCAGTGCGAGCAGACCGAATTTTGCCGCCGGCTTGGTCGCGGAAGGCGCCGACGCGGCCGCCCGCCGCTGCTTCGTCCCGTCCGCGTCGGGATTCGGCGGCACGGAAATCTGTTTGCCGCAGGAAAAGCACTGCCCGGAGCGTCCGGCGTATTCGTCGTCGACCAATGTTTGCGCTGCGCAGTGCGGGCAGACGAAGTTCAATGGCATGCTAATCCCAGCTTTCTGCAGTGCGTCTTCCCGCGATCGGTTCGCCAAGCCATTGCTCCTGCACAATTCATGCGGACGATCCGATCTGTTTTCGAGTTTCCTGTACGATACGCACAAACTGGCTTGCCAGGAATTCGATCCGTTTCAAGTCGCCCGATTCGACCGCTTTGGGCTCGACGAGCGAGCTGCCGACGCCCAGGGCGCAGGCGCCGGCCTTCAAAAAATCGGCTGCGGTTTCCAACGATACACCGCCGGTGGGAAGCATTGGCACCTGGGGTAACGGCCCGCGCAAGGCGCGGAGGTGGGTTGGTCCGAGCACGTCCGAGGGGAAAATCTTGACGATATCGGCGCCCGCCTGCCAGGCCTGCACGACCTCGGTGGGGGTCAGTGCGCCGGGCATCACCGCCTTGTCGTAGCGGCGGCACAATTCGATGACCTGCAGGTTCGTGCTGGGTGAAACGATGAACTCGGCGCCCGCCAGCATGGCGATCCGCGCCGTTTCACTGTCCAGGACCGTGCCCGCGCCGAGCAATACCCGTGACCCCAGTCTGGCCGCCACCTGCTCGAGAACCCGAACCGCGCCGGGAACCGTAAACGTCACCTCCATTACGTCCACCCCCCCGGCCAACAAGGCTTCGGCGACGTCCACCAGCAAATCCGGACTCTTCGCGCGAATCACCGCAACGATCCCCGTACTGGTCACACGGCGCAATTGTTCCCATTTGTTCATGAAATTCCCCGTAATTATTAATGTCAGAGTCGGGAAGTAGTTTTTCCCAGGTTACCATCCCGAAATCCGCGCGGCGAGATCCTGGACTTGTCGTGACGGTCCGGCATAGAATTCAGCGAATTCGAGCAAGGTCACGTTATGATCGAATTCATCAAATCTTCGATTGGGCAATCGGTGATTTGGACTACGGTTTTGGTGGCTCTATCGATCGTCGGGTACTACGTCGTGCTAAAGTTTCGCGATCGCTCCGAGGACGACCGTCCCGGATCAACCGACATGTACTCGAAGTTCCGAGAAATGCGCGAGCAAGGTGAGATCACCGAGACGGAATTCCGAACAATAAAAACGTCGCTTGGCAAAGGTCGCTCGACCGAGGTGGGAACCTCCGTCGGCTCCCCGCCAGGGGACGGGAATCCAGGGTCGGATGAGTCGGGAGAATCGGATTCCAACGGATCGCCTGAGTTTACCGGTTAATTGTCGTCGAGCCGCTCCGGCGGATCGGTCGGAACTCGGAGATTGGCCTGGGAGGCCAGCCGAGCCGAGGACGCGGATTACTGGCAACATTGAACGCTCGATGATCGCGGACAGGGACGCCCTCCAAAGGCCGGCGGATGACGACGAGTCACACCTTCGGCCGAGTCGAGCCTAACTTGAGCTTGTATCGAATTGTGAACGAGACGCGTCGCAGGCCGTACTCGCATCACAGTGCATAAAAGGAGCGGATATGTCCGTCGGAAAAGACATGGGAGGGGGTCGTCGTGGCGGCAGCACGACGAAGAAGAACGCATTTTGTTCGTTCTGCCGCAAGAGCTATCGCGACGTTGGACCACTGGTCGAGGGTCCCGGCGACGTTTATATCTGCGGCGAATGCATCGAACTCTGCCAATCGATTCTGGAACAGGAGCAACGCCGGCGCGGCAGCACGAAACAGCTGTTCAACAAGATTCCAACGCCTCGGGAAATCGTCGCGCACCTGGATCAGTATGTCATCGGCCAGTCGCCGGCCAAGAAGATTCTGGCGGTGGCGGTCCATAATCACTACAAGCGACTGTCGCTCGATTGGGAAGGGTCGAACGTCGAAGTCGAAAAATCCAACATCCTGTTGATCGGACCGACCGGTTCCGGCAAGACGCTGCTCGCGCGGACGCTCGCCAGGATTCTGAATGTGCCGTTCGCGATCGGCGACGCCACGACACTGACGGAAGCAGGTTACGTCGGCGAGGATGTCGAGAACCTGCTGTTGAAGCTGCTGCATGCAGCCGATTTCGACATCGAAGCGGCCCAGCGCGGCGTACTCTACATCGACGAAATCGACAAGATCGGCAAAACCAGCCAGAACGTCTCGATTACGCGCGACGTTTCCGGTGAGGGCGTGCAGCAGGCGCTGCTGAAGATGCTGGAAGGAACGGTCGCTAACGTGCCACCGCAAGGCGGCCGCAAGCACCCCGAGCAACAGTACATTCAGATGGATACCTCGAATATCCTCTTCATCTGCGGAGGAACGTTCGTCGGTCTGGAAGACATTATTCGCCGGCGCCTGGGCAAGCGTACGATGGGTTTTGGCCAGCCGACGACCGAGCGGAACGAGTCGGACCTGGGCGAAGCGTTATTACAGGTCACGACCGACGACATCATCGAATACGGCATGATCCCGGAGCTTGTCGGCCGGCTGCCCGTCGCCGCACCGCTGGCTCCCCTCGACCGCGAAGGCCTGATCCGCGTGCTCAGCGAACCCAAGAACGCCCTGGTCAAACAGTACCAGGCGCTGTTCGAAATGGAGAACTGCGAGCTTTCCTTTACTCCCACGGCGCTGCATGCGATCGCCGACAAGGCGTTGGCCCGGGGCGTCGGGGCGCGAGGACTCCGCTCGATCATCGAGGATGTGATGCTCGACATCATGTACGAACTGCCCGACCAGCCGGCAGGCAGCAAGTGGGTGATCAACGAGGAGATCATCTCGGGCCAACAGAAGCTGTTCTTCAGCGAGCCTCAATCGAAGAGCGCGTGAGTCCCGGAAGGTGAACCGGGCGGACAGCCAGTGCGAACTGGAGACAATCTGCCCACGCGAGTCCGCTGACGTTTCGACATCACGGATGAGAACAACGCGCGCGACATTTTTCATCGAGTCAATTTGAGGCGTTTTAGATCGCCGTCGATCGGATTCCGGATTCGGCCACGCGTCGCATCGCAGAACTGACTCGGTAAGGCTGCGCACCGGCGGGGGTGGAAGCCCCCGCCACGACGTTGCGGCCGCGCTACGAGGCGCGAGCGATCCCCACGGCATTCAGCACGGCGGCGGTCGCCTGCGATTTGTTGAGCACGTAGAAATGCAGGCCCGGAATCCCGCTCCGGACGAGCTGCATCACCTGTCGCGTCGCGAATTCGATGCCCACCTGGAACTGCCAGTCGCTGTCGGCGTTGCGACTTAATTGCTCGACGAAATCCGTCGGCAGCTTCGCGCCACACAAGGCGGTGATCTTCTGAATCTGCGCCAGGTTGGTCACGGGTAAGATGCCGGGCACGATCGGCGCGCGGATGCCGATCGCCTGACACCGGTCGCGAAACCGCAGAAAATCGTCGTTGTTATAGAACAGCTGGGTCAGCACCACTTGTCCACCGGCGTCCAGCTTGCGTTTGAGGTTCTCGAGGTCGGCTTGCGGGCTGGCGGCCTCGCGGTGCGTTTCCGGATAGCCGGCAACGGCGATCCCGAACTGGGGAAACTCCGAGCGGATCAACTGGACCAGCTCGTTGGCGTATCGCAATCCGCCCTCGACCGCTTGAAACGCTAGTTCGCCGCGGGGCGGATCGCCGCGTAGCGCCACGACATAATCGACGCCATGCTGCTCGGCGTCGGCCAGGAACCGCCGCAACTGATCAACGGTCGAACCAACGCAGGTCAAATGGGACGCGATTGGAATCTGGAATTGCTTCTTGACGCGCCGCACGATTTCCAGTGTCCTGTCCCGAGTCGACCCGCCGGCGCCGTAGGTACAGGTGATGTAGCCGGGCTGGAACCGAACCAGTTCGCGAACGTGGGCCAGCAATGTCTCGTCGCCGTCGGCCGTTTTCGGAGGAAAGAGCTCAAACGAGATTCCCAGCTTTCCTGCGGAATAGTGGGCGGCGATCGATCGGTTCATGCTTGGCTCAGCGTCGACCTGCAAATGAAAGACAGGAATGTGCGTGGGACTTCCGGACAATATTAGCAGCCGGTCGCTCAGAGCGACAGAGGCTCACCCGCCAGCTGCCGCTCGTGCCGCGTCAGTTCGTACATGGCATGCAGGAGCTGGATGTCACATGGCCGCTGGGTAACCTTGCGGCGCAGGAACATGCGCTGCTGCGTGGCCACCATCACCTCGGGAGTCAATTCGGTGACCTGCCCGAAAAGCCGGGCGTAGTTCACGAAACTGGGGACATTGGTGGTCACGAAACCATAGACCATACTGCAGGTACCGATCGTCTTGCCGGTGAAGATTCCGGTATTGATGGCGGTCTTGGCATAGTCACCGATCATGCAGCCGACGAACTGCATCCCGGTCGCAACCTGCTCGCCGCGGTACTCCATTTTCACGACGCCGTAGGTGTTTTTCAGGTCACTGTTGCAGGTGCCGGCGCCGAGATTAATCCAGCTGCCGAGGTAGCTGTGTCCGAGGAATCCGTGGTGCTGCTTGTTGGAATAGGCCTCCACTACCGACGCTTCAACTTCGCCGCCGATTTTCGTCGTGTGGCCCAAGGCCACGCCGTCCTTGATCGCGGAATGTTCGTTGATACGCGCGTGTTTGCCGAGGTAGGCGGGACCACTGAGGTAGCAGAAAGGGCCCACCATCGCATGTTCGTCCAGCAGGATCGGTCCCTTCTTGGTATTGGTCACGCAGTGCAGCCCGAAGCTGGCGCCCTCCGCCGCGAACACACCCTCCGCGATCTCGCGGTATACCCCGCGCTCCAGCCGATACGCCAGGCTCTCCCCGATCGACGTCTGGTTGTACCGGATGATGTCGTGGGGGTAGTCGAACATCGGCGGTGTCGCGTCCAGGTCGCTCAGGTCGGCGACACGCAGCGACTGCAGCCAGGCCGGAATCCCCTCGCGCGTGATCGGCAGCGGCGATTGACTGCGGATCTCCGGGCTGACCAGGGCGATGACTGTGTCGGCTCCGTTGCGAACCACACCCGGTCGACCGTCGTTCAGAATTCGCGTAAGCAGCGCGTACGTTTTACGGCTGGGCGCCAGCCTCGCATTCACCATCAGCAACGGATCCCGATCGGGGGGCGGCGCGGCGAGTCCGGCAAAATCGCACGCCTGCAGTTCCGTCAGATGGGGGCGAACGACGCCGTGGATCGGCTGCTGCAGTTCCTGTAGCCAGTCGATCAGTCGAAACCCGCCGCACGTGATCGTATATCCCAATCTGCCGACCGAAACCGGATAAAGACGATCCAGCTTGTCGTCCTCGAATACTACAATCGCCATGATTGCTGAATGGAATCCATCCCTCGGTTGCTCGGGCCGCGACTGATGCGGCAATATCCTGGTTCCGTCCTGGAGTGTCAAGCCGATTCGAACGGCACAACCGACAACATGGGCAAAGTCGGACCGGAACGCCTCCAAAAAGGCGGGGCGTAACAACTCCCACTGGCACGACGGGCAACGCTGCGTCCCGGTCAACAAGTCGTCGGCGACGTGAAAGCAGTCAACCCCTGAGGCCGACGCGCCGGTGCCGCCGGCACTATTTGGGGGCCGGTGAATAGTCGACCAGGTTCATGTAAACCCTTTCTACCTTGGCCACGATCTTCCCATCTTTTTCCGACTCGTCGCGCACCTTGGCCCACTCGGGGTCCGCGATGAACCCCTCCCAGGACTTCTTCGCCGCTTCCGCGCTGGCATGCGACACGATGTAGATCAGCGTGTTATCCTTCAACTTTTCATCGGTCGGAACCCAGTACATCTCGTTTCGCATGCCGTGTTTTTCGAACAGCCGCATGGTGTGGTTCTTGAAACGAGCGTGTAAAGCCGGCAGCCGACCTTCCAGCGTGGTGTAGGTGCGCAGTTCATAGATGCGCGGCGTGGTCACTTTTTTTTCCTCTCCCGATGTTCGTTCCCATTGCAGGCAGGCCAGCGCGAGGATCGCCCCCGCGGCCACCAGCATGAATTGACTTGCGATCGATCGAAGGGCGACCTTCATGGTGACTCCTTGGTGTGGTACAGCCAACCCGGCTTGGGTCAACTGATCTTGCTGGTGCGAAAACTCAGGATTGCTTGGGGGGCCGCTTGCCCGGCGAACCGTTCCTGCAACGACTGAATCTGCTGTTCCATCCAGAGGTCGAATTTCGCATACGCCTCCAGATCGACCATCAGCCGTCCGCCGTTTTCATTGCGTTCCAAGACCACGTAATATTTTTCCGGCAATGGAGCAGACACGCCAGAAACCTTTCCGCGACCCCCTTGCCGCCCTCGGGGCATTCCGAGTATCCCTGCGGCACCGGCTGGCGATTCCGTCCAGCCTTGTTGTTTTTGTTCTGCATTTATTATCGCGATCAGCGCCGGAAAATGAAGTGATCTCCGTTTAGATTTCCGGAAATCGCCACTACCGCCCCGGAGCAATCGGTCCTTCTCGCAGATTTCGCCTGCCCGGCGCAGTCCAGGCTGACCAGGAGAAATTAACCGCCGTCCCCGTTGGCGAGAAATGCGGCGAATCCGGCCGCTTCCTCCCCCAACGGTCCGTCAAATCGTTTCAGGAGCCGCGGCGCTCCGGCGCTCGTAAAAGCGGCCACCAGCGGCGTGGCGTGCGTCGCTTCCCCGGCAACCAGCAGCGGCCGAGGGGCGATCAACGCCATCAGGCCGGGCAGATCGCCGTATTTCGCCGCCGCGGGAAGGAAATCGAGGTCGCGGTAGCTCGACAAGTCTCCGAACCGAAAGCCACGCGTGTCGATCGCCACTTTCCCTAACGAATCGCGCGCCAGGGCGGCGGCAACCGCGGCGACCGGGCCCATCCCGTCCGTCCCCACCAGATCGATCCGCTTCGGCTGCAATTCGTGATGCTTCACCAATGCGATAACGCTCAGCACGTCGTGCACTCGGCTGGCGAACACCGTCGGATTGTAGCCGAAGGTATAGCCGGCGAACTCGCGAATCTCGTTCGGCTTGCGGTCTTGATCCACCGTCCGTGTTTCGCTGACAGGCTGGCCGTTCGGTAACGATTCGCCCTGGTATAGCAGGTCGACGCCCGCGACGCTAACACCCGCCGCAACCAGCTTTCGGATCGTCTCGTTGGGCATGCCGTCGTCATTGAACAGACTCGACTTGCCCTTCCCGGCAAGCCAGATCGCAACGCGGCCATTCCAGTTCTTCGGGTGCACGAAGGCAACCGGTATCGACTCCTTGCGCCGCGAGCTGTTCAGCAGCCCGGCCATGATGATTAGCTGTTCGTGATCGCGCTCCACGATCTGCTCGTAGTTCAATTCCCCCGCACCTGGCATCGACCGACCGATGATCGACTCCAAGGCGCCACCGACCACGTTCCGGTATTCGGCCAGCGAGTCGGCATCGCGTGGCGTGATGCGGGCCAACTGCGCATCGGAGTCCTTGCTCCACCATTCGAGCACGTCGCGTTCCAGCTCGGGGCCGGAAGGCGGTTTGGGATGCGCGGCGTTCCAGACTGTCATTTCCTCGACCGACAATCGGCGGTAATCGCGTTCCTCGGGCACGGGATCGCTTCCCGGCCGCAGCACGCGGTGGAAAAGCTGGTACATGGCGGTACGGCCGACCTGGTTGTAATTGTGGCCGAATTGCAGGTCGGGTTGGAGCGACACATTATCGGCCGCACCAAGCATCGCGTAGTGCCGCTTCAGCTCGGGGAACCCCTTCGTCTCCATCTCCTTCGTCCAGTCGTCGGCCGCGGTCAAACCGAGCGGCCGAGGCGCGAACATGGCCGCGAATTCGACGTTGCCGGTACCCACGCGCAGCAGATTGCAGTTTTCACAAGTGCAGCCGCCCTGCATGGCGGTCGAGACCATGACGGCCGGAAATGCGACATGCGGCCGATCGTCCAGCGCGCCGAGGATAAATGTCTGTGTGCCGCCGCCACTCGCACCCGTCACCCCAATCCGCTTTGGATCGACGTCGGGCAATTCGAGCAGAAAATCCAGAGCACGAATCGAATTGTAGGTCTGCATCCCCATCGCCGATTGACCGTGGGACTCCGCCCGCGGGCTGAACAATCCCCAGCGCTGCCGCACATTCATCTCGGGACGCTGCTGGCGAAAGCCATGGGCAATCGCCTGCGAGATCTGCACGCTGTCGGCGTAACCGATCATGTCGTAGTGGAATACGACACACCCCATGCGGGCCAGGTGGACACAGCGCGCCTGCAACGGACTGCGGCCTCCTTCCTCGAATCGCTCGGCGCCCGCCGCAATCTCCTCTTTCACTTTCTGCTCGCCCGTGTCGTAAAACCGTCCGTTCGCCCAATGGCCATGCGGACAGAGGACACCCGGCAGCTTGCCCGATTTGCCTTTCGGGCGATAGAGACTACCCGTCACATAAAACCCCGGAAAACTTTCGAAATAGACCCGTTCCACCGTATAGTCGTCGCGGTCGACAAGGCCATGGATCACCGGATGAGCCGCCGTCCGCGTCGGCATCGGCCACAGCCCCTGGGAAACGAGCAGGTTCCGGCGCAGCTGCTGTTTCCGTTCGGCCCATTGTTGAGCCGATTCGTACGGCACAAACGGAAAGTACGAATTCAACGAACGCAACTCGCCCAACCGGGCGTCCTCGAGCGATTTGCCCTCCGGCAGCGCCCGCGGCGGCTGGGCGACCACCGGGCCGCTAGCAAACAGAACGGTCGCGAAACAGAACAACCGACGCAATCGACTCCCGCTCATGAGATCAAACTCCTGGTTGCCGCACACGAAACCCGGAACTCTACGCCACGGTAGTCTAAAGAATCGCATCTCCAGATTCCACCGGGAAGGTGGTCAGGTGGACCGGCTCCACGCCGCGGGCAGGAACGCGATAGCAATGCCTGGCTCGATCGATCGAATTCCGAACCCGCGGCAGTACGACGCGCGCGACAACGGACCATGCGTCGTACGCTGCGGCAACTGGGATTCCCGGAACAGGGGGCGATGTTCGCCGCGCGGGCTGTCGACCGAAAGCCGCTGCAACTGGTTCTCGCCGTGGGCTCCAGTCCGTCGGTTTCCCCTTCCCAAGGAGCAAACAGGTCCATGAACGATCACCCCCCAATGCGCCCCAATCCAATGCGGCCCAATCCAGCGAGCCCCAATCCGCCCGACCCCTCGCATGCGAGCAACGTCTTCGATCCAGAAACGGAAAAGACGAACCAGATCCTGCATGGAGATGATCCGATGGCCTGGATCGCCCGCGAGTCCTCCGTAGCAACGTCGAGGAGAGTTCCGAAATACTGCTGCAAAAAACAGATCGCATCCGTGTCTTCCCGGAGCCTTCGCCCTATCCGAGGCGCTTTCGCTTCGAGATCGATACCGTTTACAAGCGCAAGCTGTCGGACACCGCAGCCGTCGAACGGACCCAAGGCCCGCTGACCGGCGAACGCAGCGACGCCGATCGACGAACGGTCCGGGCATCCGCCGCGACTGGCGCGAGCCGCAATGTGACGGAGGATCTGGGAGACCTTGTCGACGAGGCGATCGTCTACCAGGTACTTGCTGACCGCCGGCGCGTCGTGTGGGACGGTCCTCCGGGGGTAGCAACTAGGGCAGACCGAATCGCGACTCTTTGGGCGCCCGATAGAAAATGTCCAGGTCGGGAGTCTCGATGCGACGATTTCCCTGAAGCCGGGAATCGAGGCACCGATCGAGCATCGCGCTGACGATCTCCGTGCGTTCGACAGGATATGGTGCTTTGCCGGTGAGGATCATCGACTCGATCCCCGACACCAGGCACGCGGAGTAGGTGACGTTCGGCTGGGGCGGAAGGAAGAACTGCGTTGAAATGATCGGGCCGTTTTTGACTTGCGCCGCGAAGGTATAGTCCTGCACGGCGCCATTGAGCATCAGCAAGGTCGTGCGCAGTCCGTCATTGCGTTCGATAAGGTACGCCGACGGGTCAGCAACGAGCCGCGGCAGTTGGCCGTTGTTCGCCAGATCCTGGGTTCGCGAGTCGAGCTGCGTGTCGCCTTGCAGCGTATCGGATCTCGACAGGGCGGCTTCGAGCAGCCGTCGCGACCAGAGTCCTTGCTCCGCCGCCTTCCAGACCTCGTCGCCGTCGATTATCCGCACCGACTTGATCCCTGTCTCACCCCCATGGCGGCGTTCGACCATGCACTGCATCGCCTCCAGCGCGTGGTAGTCCATGGCGTCCGATCCGCCCACACCGACCATCAGCGCTTCCTCCAGTTCGGCGCCGTAAGGAACGTCGACCGGCGGCAGCCGCCAGGTAACGGGAAGCGAAGAGCCGGCCAGGAAGGGAAAGCCAAGCCGTTTGGAATCGGCGACCATTTTCCGAGCCTTACCAGCGTCGTACGACAGATGTTTGTCGTTGAAGATCGGAACGCAACGACCGTCCTGTTCGAAGACCTTTACGCACTGTTGAAAGAACTCAAACCTCGGGTATTGGATCTGGTTCTTTGGCGTGCGCGGATAATTGCCATGTTCACCGATAATCACCACGCCGTCGACGGCCAGGCGATTGCCCCCGCAACACAGTGCTTCGGCGATCGTCGGGTAGATGGTGAAACGATGTTCCTTGGCGCGTCGCTCGCTTAAGTCTCCCTCGGGGCGCTGGTCCACATACAGGGCGACGACATCCAGCGGCGGCTGATGCCAGCGGCCGCTGCGAGGATAACCGACAAGAAACCGATCGCCCATATGCTGGGCGTGGGACTGGTAAGTCCAGATCGTAGTAAGGATGGCGATCCGCTTCCGTTCCCCGGTTGCCGCACGGGCGGGTGACGGGCAGAGCGCCGTGGCAGCCAAAGAACGGAGCAAAGAGCGTCGCGAGAGCATCAGGTTCTCCAGAAAGTCGACTCGCGGGTTGGTGAATAGGTGACGGCGAGATGCGGCGCGTCGAGCCGCTTCGATCCTTGAAACAGGGACTCGATGCCGGCCGCGGTCATGCCGGTCGTCAACAGCGTGCGTTCGACCGGGTAGGGCGACTTGCCGGTGAGAAACAACGACTCGATATGATGGACCTGCGGGCTGAAGAAGTTGCGCGTCGAGTAATAGGGCAGATAGAACATCACCGAGAACAGTTCGCCATTCTTGAGCCGCGCCGCGACACTGCAATCGCCGACGATGCCGCCCCCTTCCTGATTCCTGGCTGGCTGGAGTTGAACGATCGATGCGCGCGTCCCGTCCGCATATTCGAATCGATAGGCGTACGATTCGGGCGCGAGCCGGCGGATGTCATCGCTGGTCGGCAGGATGTGGCTGTAGGTCGGCCGCGCCGGGTTGAGCTGGTTGCTGCGCGAGAGACAGGCCTCCAGCAATATCGGATCCCATCCTCCCCGGTCCCAAGATCCAGCGGCAAGAGCACTCCAGAATCGCTCGCCACGTATCGCCTCGACCGCGCGAACCCCTGTCTCGCCACCGCGCCGGCGTTCCACGATCGACTGCATCGCTTCGATGACATGAATATCCCCACCATCGATGCCACCGTTCCAGATTCCCATGATCTCCTCGACTTCCGCTGCCCACGGCAGGTCGAGCGACGGTTGTCTCCAGGTCACCGGCAGCGACGAGCCGGCCATCAGGCCGAAGCCCATCGCGGCCGCCGTGTCGTACATTTCCCGCGCGTAGTTCCAGTTCCAGGAGAGATGTTTGTCGTTGAACACCGGAGCGACCCGATCGCTGTCGCGAAAGACCTGGACAATCTGCTGAAAGTATTCGTAGCGCGGATAGAGCTGCTGGCCTCTTTCGTTGGTTGGGAAACGGCCATGTTCACCGATCAGCAACACGCCGTCGACGGCCAGCTTGTTGGTGCCGCGTGTCAACGCCTCGGCGATGGTCGGATAGATCTTCAATTGCGGGTGCCGCTCGGCCCGCTCGCGGCTCAGGTCATTCGCGCCGACCTGTTCGACATACAGGGAGACGACGTCCATGGCGGGACGGTGATGCCGGCCCTCCCAGCCGTATCCGTCGAGAAATCGATCGACGATATGCTGGGAATGCGAATACTTGTAATAGACCGGAGTGACAACTGCGATCCGGGGTCGGCGGTTGGATTCCTGTCCGCCGCATCGCGGCAGCGGCAGCGGCATCGCCGTCGCGGCCGCGGCAAGTAACTGACGACGATTAAGTTGCATCGGCACTCCTGTCCCGGTCCTGCGGGTGACTTCAATGTTGCTAGGCATTAGAGCAGACTCGTCCTTACCGATGAAAGACCCGCAACACGACCATCGATCGCTGATTTTGACGCGACCTCGGAGAGCAGGGCGGTGGCGCTGGCTACGCCGCTCAAGTCATCCGCGATAGACTGTTCGGATCGGAGCCGGCGATCACCGAGGATTTCCGAGGGAGTCCGGAGACGCTCGCGCGGAATTGGAAAGGGCGCGATTCCATGCACGCACTATGCCTGAACAGTGGATCGTCATCGCTGAAATTCGCGGTCTATCGATGCGATCAAGACGGCGAGTTCGAGTTGGCTCGCGGGGCGGTCGAAGGGATCTCGCAGGAGCACGGTCGCATCTGGATGCAACGGGCGACCGAAAGTCAGCGTCAGGTGACGGAGCATGCATTTGGGTCGCATCAGGCCGCGTTCGCAGCCGCAATCGATTCGCTATCGTCGCGGGAGATGCCAGCGTTCGGAGTCGTGGGTCACCGCGTCGTGCATGGAGGTGACCAGTTCGACGGCCCCACGCGGATCACCCCACCGGTCCTCGATTCGCTACGGAGCATTCAGCACTTTGCTCCGCTCCATCTGCCACCCCAGATCGCCATGATCGAGCTGGCTCAACAGCGCTTTTCCGCCCTGCCGCACGTCGCCTGCTTCGATACCGCCTTCTTTCGACAGATGCCCGAACGGGCACAGCGCTACGCGTTGCCACGGTTCCTCTGGGACGCCGGCGTTCGCCGCTACGGCTTTCACGGCTTGTCGTACGAATCGATTCTGGCATCGCACGCGGCAGCGCGCGTCGGCCGAACGATCATCGCCCATCTCGGCAATGGCTGCAGCATGACGGCCGTCCGAGACGGTCGGCCGATGAACACCACGATGGGGTTCACGCCGGCGGGGGGATTGATGATGGGGACTCGAACCGGCGACCTCGACCCCGGCGTATTGATTTATCTCCTCGATCACAACGGCTACGGCCCGCGCGACATCGAGCGGGTGGTGAATCGGGAGTCCGGCCTGAAAGGTGTCTCGGAGTTGAGCGGCGACATGCAGACGTTGCTCTCTGTTCGCGACGCCAATCCCTACGCCTCGCTCGCCATCACCATGTTCTGCGACCGCATCCGCCAACAGATTGGCGCATTCGCCGCGGTGCTGGACGGGCTCGATCGCCTGATCTTCACGGCCGGGATCGGCGAACGGGCCGTCGAAGTACGCCGCGATATTTGCCTCGGACTGCGCCATCTGGGCATCGAATTGGACGAAGCAGCCAACGCCACGAACGCCCCGCGGATCTGCTCCGCGCGCAGCCCTTGCGCGGTCGAAGTCGTATGCACGGACGAAGAGCGGATGATCGCTCGGCATTGCGTCCTGTCGAATCGGACGAGTTGAGCGGCACGCGCCGCAACCGCGAGACGTAGTGCTCCAGGAATCGGGGTTCTCGCAGAGACGCAAAGTCGCAAAGGAGTGATGACGATCGGTCATCCGCGGCACCGGAGCGAAGTCGGAGCGGGCTCAGTTCTCGAGCTGGTAGCCGTAGCGTTGGCAATAACCGGCCCAGCGTTGCCCGATCGCCGCGCGAATTTCCTCGGGCAGTTCGTGGACATTGGTCTGATAGTCTTTTTGCCTGGCGAGATACTCTTCCAGCGGTCCCCGCAGTGCCTCGAAGTCGCCCAGCGGCAACGCTTGGTAGAGCTTGCGAATCTCGCCGATCGGATCGCGTACCAGGTCCTCGTAACGGAGTTCGTAGATTCGGTCCGCCGGAATCTCGCGCCGCTGTTCCTCGAAGCCACGGTACATCCGTTCGAAGGCGCTGAGCACGAATTCATCGAGGTGTTCGTGGCGTGGGAACTGGAAGCCTTGCACTTCATCCAGGGCCCGCCAGAGTCGCTGCGTGGAGGGAAAAATTGCGCGCGGGTCGCGGGCAATATGGATAAAGATCGCGCCTGGGAAGAGTTCCGAGAGCACGCGCAGTCGTCCCGTGTGCGGCGGCGATTTAAGAATCAGCCTTTTGCGTTTGAGCAGCGTCAGTCGCTTGACGAATCCGAGCAAGTCCCGTTTGAAGCGCGCAAGGTCGTCCGGGCGCGTGTCGCGCATGTCAAGGAACTCCATGTACGACTCGGCTTCGTTCGGAAACGCGATGCGCAGGTACGGCGTGGGAGCCCCCATGGTTACCAGCGCGAACTCGTCCTCCTGCGGATGGTCGAATCCCGCCGACATGTTGTCCATCGGCCGTTTCGCGGGGAGCAGGAACCAGATCAGTTTGGGCAGCACGCGTCGGGAGACCAGAAAATGGTGCGGCACGAAACACTCGTAGGTGGTTGCGAACGCGAAGTTCGGGTCGCGCACCAGCAATTCGTGCAGATGGGTTGTGCCGCTGCGCCAGTGGCCGATGATGAAAATCGGCGGCTGTTCAATGCGAACCGACTCGATCTGTTTACCGTAAAGCAATCGCTCCAGCCAGTGCAACACCGTGTGCAGCAGGCCACAACCGAGCACGAAAAACGCCATCGGCACACGCAGCGGATGGATGCGGAAGCAATTGCGCGCAAACAGTCGCAGCGCGTCGCCGAGCCGCATGCCGTGCCAGAAGCGCGGCGACCAGAACGGATACGGATGGAACTTGTCCTGTTTGCGGCGCGGCGAGCGATCCCGCGGCGAGTCGTTCTGCAAAGGCGCGGATGCGGTCGTATCGTTCATCGATTTCCTGAATTCCTGCATCGCACTTTGCCGTCGTGCGCGCGTCAGTGGCCGACGGCGCATCGAATCCGATTGTAACGTCTGGCACCCTTATTGAAAGGGTTGGCCTGTTCTGACAGATTATCTAGAGTTCGGCAACGATCTGATATTTTGACTCCATGTCGCGATCCGCCCACTCAGGACTAAGGGCTCGTCGTCGATTGAATCGCCAGGTGGCCATGAAGTTTTTCGCGTTCCACTTGATGCCTTGGGATCGACTTCCGGCTGACTTCGCCCAGCGACATGCTTCGGCCTGGACCTGGATTCCCAATGCCCTGTACGACCCCGCGCACGGCGGTACGTTGTACAACCGGTACCTCGACGAACTGGTGCTGGCCGACCGGCTGGGATTTGACGGAGTGTGCGTCAACGAGCACCACCAGAATGCGTACGGGTTAATGCCCAGTCCGAATCTGATGGGTGCGATTCTCGCGCGGCAGACGCGAAACGTAAAGATTGCGGTCATCGGCAACGCGCTGCCACTCTACAACCCTCCCACGCGCGTGGCCGAGGAATTCGCGATGATCGACGTGATCAGTGGCGGCCGACTGATCGCGGGAATGGTGGTGGGCGGCGGTCCCGAATATTTCAGTTTTTCCGTGAATCCGACGTTCGCTCGGAGCATGTTTTCCGAGGCGTTTGATCTGATTCTGCGGGCCTGGACGGAGCCGGGCCCGTTTGAACATTACGGCCAGCACTGGAAACTGCGCTACGTGAATCCCTGGCCGCGCCCTCTGCAACAGCCCCATCCCCCGATCTGGATCCCGGGGGCGGGGAGCAAAGAAACGATCGACTTTGTCGCTCAACGCCGTTTTGGCTATATGGGCATTCCCTATTTCCACCTCGATTTCTTCCAGCGCAATTTCGACATGTTCCGCGACGCCTGTAACCGGGCCGGCTATACCGCCTCGCCCGAACAACTTGGCTGGCTGCTGCCGATCTATTGCGCGGAAACAGACGAGCAGGCTTGGAACGAATACGAGCCGCATCTGCGTTATTTCATCGACAACCTGCTGCAAGGACTGGTCGTTCTGCCTCCGGGGTACACTTCGGCCCGGTCGGTGGCGGCGATTGGCAAGGCGCTCGACAAATTCATGAGCGCCGCGAAAACCCGCCAGGAACTGGAGCGGGGCGGATATGTGGTGGTCGGCAGTCCGGCCACCGTGCGGGACCGGCTTTCGGAGCTGATTCCCAGGCTCGGTGTCGGAAACCTGCTCGGCCTGTTCCAAATGGGAACGCTGCCGCATGAACTCACCTGCCGTAGCATGACGATATTCGCCGAACAGGTGATTCCCGGCCTGCGCAACCTGTGAAGGAAGGAAACCGAATGCCGTCGCAATCGTCGATCATCGAAGTGGCCGGGCGCAAGATTCAATTGACTCAGGGTGGACAAGGTGCGCCGTTGTTGTATCTGCACAGCGCGGCCGGAGAAACCGATTGGACCGCATTTCACGAGCAGCTGTCGCGGCGGTATCACGTCTACCTGCCGGCGCATCCTGGATTCGCCGTTTCCGGCGGCCTGGAGTCGATCCACGACATCCAGGATCTGGCCTGGCACACGATTGATCTGATCGCCTCGCTGGGCTGTTCCCGTTTGTCGATCGTCGGTTTTTCGCTCGGGGGATGGCTTGCCGCCGAGGTCGCCATTCTCCGCCCCGCGCTGGTGGAAAAACTGATGCTGGTTTCCTCGGCGGGAATCCGATTGCCCGACGTGCGATCGCCGGACATCTTTCTCGACGATCGGGAGATGTTACGCCGAGTGCTTTTTCACGACCCCGACGGCGAATTGGCGCGGAATTTTATTCCGCAATCGGCGCAGGACGAGCGGATGTTGCTCTGGATCCGTGCGCGGGAGGCGTCGGCACGCGTGGCCTGGAATCCGTATTTCCACAATCCGAAATTGCCAGGCCACCTGCGCCGGATCCAAGCCCCGACCATGTTGTTGTGGGGACGGCAGGACCAGGTCTTTCCGTTGGCGCTCGGCGAGGCGTTTCGAAAAGGGATCCCCGATTGCCAACTGAAGATCCTCGAAAATTGCGGCCACATGCTGCCGTTCGAAAAACCCGACGATTTCGTTCGCCATTGCCAGGAGTTCTTCGATTAACGCCGGCAGCCGGTGCGCATTGACTCGCCTGCCGCACAAGACGGCGCTAGCGATCCACGGAGGGCGGCAATTTTCCCTGACGTTCCAGATAGATAATGACTTCGGCGGCCAGGGCGGTAGGAGTCTCGCTGCCCGAACGCAGCACCAGTTCCGGCCGCAACGGCGGTTCGTAAGGGTCGTCGATGCCGGTGAACCCGCGCAGTTTTCCTTCGCGCGCCTGCCGGTACAGGCCTTTGGGATCGCGAGCTTCGCAGACATCGAGCGGCGCATCGACGTGAATTTCAATGAAATCTCCGGGCCGCCCCCATTGTTCCAGGTGTGCGCGAACCGCGTCCCGGTCCCGACGATAGGGGCTGACGAACGCCGCCAACGTTATTATTCCCGCGGAGACGAACAGCTGAGCCACGGCGCCGATGCGGCGAATGTTCTCCTCGCGATCTTCGGCGGAAAACCCCAGGCCGAACCGCTGCGCGAATTCGGTCGCATGGTGTTCTGCCAGTCGAGCCGGGCTGGCGTTGAGGCCGTGCCGCAGATTGTCACCGTCGAGCACAATGCTGCGGACGCCGCGGGCGAAGAGACGATGATCGACGCTGTTGGCGATCGTACTCTTCCCGCAGCCACTGAGCCCGGTCAGCCAAATCAGGCAGCCCTGATGCCCCTGCTGGGCCTCGCGTTCCTTGCGGCCAACACTCTGGTCATGCCAGACCACTCGAACCGGATCGTTCATCACTGCTCCATTGGATCGCGCTCTTGCCTTACTCGTCGGCGTCCAACATTGCCAATTGGCAGAGGTTAGCTTCCATCACCGCCTGGGGACAACTCCAGACCAGAAAAAAAAGTGCCTCCCGGCACCAGCGACCCGCCGGATGGGATGCCAGAAAGCCCATGCCTTTCGCCGCAGCCAGCGAAGCTTGCGTCGCCCGCAGTACCAGGCTGTTCGCGCGGGACCGAATCTGTTCGCGCGAGCAGTACGCTCGTCCCTGAGCCAGCTGCAGCAACTCGCCGCGCAACCCGTGCCACTCGTCGCGCAGCGCCTGGCAGCTTGGCTGAAGTTCCCGCCGCGATGCGCCTTCCAATTCCAGCCGAAGCAAGGCGGCGTCGGCGAGTCCCAGCGCCAGCGCGGAAGTTTGCAGACCCCCCGAGCCGCCGACCGCATTCGCGGTGCCGACGATCCTGGCATCCACAGCATGGGAATCGGGGCGATGCGGCGAAACGCCTGCCTTCGCCCCAGCCGCGGGAACTGCCAGACCGGCACGACCGGCCGGGGCGCCCATGACATGGCTGCAAGGGCCGACCACCAATTGCTCGCGCCCCACTTGCACCCGCTCGAAATCGATGCGACCCGTCTGGCTGGCGGCGAGGGCCAGCAAATTTTCAGGGCGGCCTACGCGGAAACCGGGCGACCAGGGATCGACCGCCAGCATCAGCTCCTGGCCGTCATCCAGCGTCGCACCGACGACAATCACGTCCGCATGCGTCGCGCCGGTAACCCAGGCACTATAACCGTTCAGACAAAATCCGCGCGATGTCGGCTCGGCCCGAAGTATCGCCTGCCCGAGGTGTCGGCGACTGGTCGTCAGATGGGAGATGGCGACCGTGCTGAACAACGAACCGTCGGCGAGCCCCCGAGCGTACTGCTCATGCAGCGCCGGATTATCGCTTGCCGCCAGCCGGGTACAGGCGGCGGTGCGCTGCGTCACGATGAAGGTCGTCGTCAGACAGATCGAACTGAGTCGCATCAGCCCTTCGATCAGCTGCGCGTCGGACCAGGCCTGGCCGTGCCATTCTCGAGGCAGGAACCACTCGTAGACGCCCGCCTGCGCCAGCAAGTGCAATTGGCGGCGTGGCCAGTATCCGCCGGAGACGGAACTGTCGCTCGGTCCCGATTCGGCGTCGCGCAATTCCCGTTCCAGCGCTTCCCAGGCTTTATCGTCGGGCGACTCGATCTTCCGAATCGGCTCTGCCATCGGCTATCCCACCTGCCTCTGTTCCTTCCACCAACGCTGTTCGCTCCGCTAACGCTGTTCCTTCCGCTAACGTTGGGCTAATGGCGTCAATTCCGCCACTAGGTCACGCAAATTAACGATTAAGGACAATCAGCTTGACAAAACGCTCCCATGTCCGCTACCAAAACGCATTGCAGAATTCCGTTCCTTGCGACTTTCAAAAATTCGCATGGCGCGGGCCATCGGCCTGCGCCATGATCAGCGTAACTACGAAGGGTTTCCTTCATGACCCCAGCCGAACTAGCCGCGGTTGCGGCAAATCGAAGCAATGAAGCGATTCCGCCGGTCAGCGAGATCGCCCCCCAGGCATTGTACGACAAATGCATGGCGATGGCTCGCAATCTCTGGTGGTCCTGGCATCCGGAAGTGATCAACCTCTTTCGCGACATCGATCCGATACGCTGGCGGCAGTTGGATCATAACCCGATTGCGCTGCTTAAGGAGTTTACGCCGGAGCGGCTGGGGATGCGAGCGGCCGAGATGGTGCTGTACAGCCGGATCAATTACGCCTACCGTCGCCTGAAAGAATACATGAATTTCAAGCAGACCTGGGCCGCGACGCACGCCGGTGTGCTGGGGGGCAAGCCGGTCGCCTATTTTTCCGCCGAGTTTGGTATCCATGAATCGATGCCGATTTACTCTGGCGGACTGGGCGTGCTCTCCGGCGATCACATCATGAGCGCCAGTGGACTCGGCGTCCCGCTGATCGGAATCGGACTCTACTACGACCAGGGCTATTTCCGGCAGCAGTTGGACCAGAATGGCTACCAGCATGAAGAGTACCTGGACACCAAGGCCGACTGCCTACCGATGGAACCGGCCCACTCGCCGGAAGGGAAGCCGATCACGATCCAGATCGACACCCGCTCCGGCAGGTTGCTGGCCAAGCTCTGGCTGCTCCACGTGGGGCGCGTCAAGCTTTATCTGCTCGATTGCGACGTCGACGGCAACAGCCCGGAGGACCGAGAGTTGACGAGTCGGCTGTATGGCGGCGACGAGCGCACTCGGGTACGCCAGGAACTGGTATTGGGGGTCGGCGGTGTGCGTGCTTTGCGCGCCTTGGGGATTCACCCTGGCGTCTATCATTTGAACGAAGGTCACAGTGCATTTGGCACGCTGGAGGTCATTCGCGAACGGATGAAGTTCGACGGATTGACGTTCCACGATGCTCTGCGTGAAGTCGCGCAGCAGACCGTGTTTACCACGCATACTCCCGTTCCGGCGGGGCATGACCGGTTTCATGGCAGCCTGGTCGAGGAGCATCTGGGACCGTTGCGTGACGAGTTGGGGATTTCGTATGAGCAACTGATGGGACTTGGGCGTGTGGAGCCGCAGAATGAAAGTGAACCGTTCTGCATGACGGTTGTCGGCTTGAAACTATCGCGACGGGCCAATGCGGTCAGCGCGTTGCACGGGCATATTTCGCGTCGAATGTGGGCCCATCTCTGGCCTTGGCGCGTCGAGGAGGAGATTCCGATCGGACATATTACCAACGGCGTACATATCCCGAGTTGGCTCGCACAGCAGATGATGCAGCTTTACGACCGGCACTTTCCCGTGAACTGGATGCGCCGGATGGGGGAGCCGGAGGTGTGGCAGACGATTCATTCCGTCGATCCCGGCGAGTTATGGGAAACACATTACGCATTGAAGAACCAGTTACTGGCGTTCGTGCGGCGCCGTTTGAGCCGGCAACTGCGTCGTCGGGGCGAATCGGACGACATCGTCGACGCAGCCCGCAATGCGCTCGATCCGAACGTTTTGACAATCGGGTTCGGGCGTCGCTTCGCCACCTACAAGCGGGCCAGCCTGATCATGTCGGACGTCGACCGGATCTGCCGCATTCTGGCCGATACCGAACGGCCGGTACAACTGATCTTCGCCGGCAAAGCGCATCCCAAGGACGAGCCGGGCAAGCAGCTGATCCAGCGCGTCGCCAATCTGCGCCACGATCCTCAGTTCAGGGGCCGCATCGTCTTCATCGAGGACTACGATATCAATGTCTGCCGCCACATGATCCAGGGAGTGGATGTCTGGCTCAACAATCCGCGACGACCTTTGGAAGCGTCGGGAACCAGCGGCCAAAAAGCGGTACTCAACGGCGCCCTCAACCTGTCGATTCTCGATGGATGGTGGGCGGAGGCCTACGACGGAACGAACGGATTCGCCATCGGTCACGGTACGAGTCACGTGTCGGACGAGATCACCGACCAGCGTGATGCCAAGTCGCTGTTGGATGTGCTCGAAAACCAGGTGATTCCGGCCTTCTACGAGCGTGATGTCGACGGTTTGCCGCGGCAGTGGATCAAAATGATGATGAACTCGATCAGTAGCCTGGCCTGGCGATTCAGCGCCCATCGCATGGTGATGGACTACACCCGCTCCTGTTATGTCCCGGCAGCCGGCGGACTCAGCTGCGACATGAGCATGCGGTAGATTGCCGGGGCGTTCACCGACAAACGCGGGGACGGACGGACGCCTCGCCCTCCTCGCGCGGCGAGGCGGAGATGGCGATGCGTTACGGCTTGGGTGCGGGACGTGGATCGAGGAACTGGTCAAAGCCCATCCATAGTGCGCGCGCATAACGGTGGAACCAGATCGGAAACGCCACGACGAAAAGCGTCGTGCCGATCAGTAGTGAAGTTTCTTCAACCCAACCCTGGAACAGCAGCACCGGGTAGGCGACGGCGGTGACCAGCGCCGTGAGTCCATAATTGAAATAGATCGAACCAAGGTAAAATCCCGGCTCGCGTTCGAACGTTGCTTGGCAAGACGGGCAGTGAGCATGCATGCGGAAATAGTTTCGAAACAGCCGGCCCCGGCCGCAGAGAGCGCAGCGCAACCGCAGCGCACTGTACAGCAGTCGCAGGAAGCGGCGGAAGCGTGTTTCCATGGGTGTGGGCAACCTCGGCGGGCCTCGGCGGCAGGCTTCAAACTGACGCGAAATCGTCGCGTCACGATCTCTATTCTATCGGGTGTCCGTCCCGGAGCGAACTGCACAGCTTGAAGAGGCACCTGGGAGCACCTACGATGGGCGGATGCAATCGATCGGAAAATTCATGCAGGTTTTTGCGCTCGTACTTCTGCCATTTGCCATGCTGATGCAATTGACTGGCGCTTTGGGAAGGAAGTTCGGACTGGACAGCATGCTGCTGATGATGCTGTTTGGCATCGCGGCGTTCTGCCTGGGGCGCGTGGTGGAAGGATACGACCGCTCGTAAGTCGGGAGGGATCGATTTCGTGGGGAGCGCGTCGCGAGTTGCCTGCCGTCTGCCGAGTCTGCCGGTCTGGATCTGGGCGAGCGTGCTGATATGGTCCGGCGGTTTCGCGGCCGCACAGGTTGGATCGCGGCGGGAGAGCGAGCTTTCGCCACGCGTGGAAGTGGAGACGATCGACGCCAACCTGCGCGCCCAGTTCGATCAGGCTCGCGACTTGATCGCTCGCCGTCAGTGGCCAGACGCATTCGAACTGCTCGATCGCCTGCGTAGCATCGACTCGGACCGACTCGCACCCGCCCCGGGCTCTTCCCTGGCCGATGACGGCTTCCTCCGATACCTGCCGCTGCGCGATTACTGCCGGATCTGGATGGGGTATGTCGGCCGTGTTTCCCCGGAGGCGCTGCATCGTCATCGCCAGTCGATCGACGGCATGGTCGATGCCTGGGTCGGCGGATCGCTGCAGGGCGCCGACGAGACGCGTCTGGCCCGGATCGTCGAACAAGTAGCGTTGAGTTCCCGGGAAGACGAGGTGCTGTTGAGGTTGGGTGATTTTCGCCTGGAGCGGGGCGACTTTGTCGGCGCCCGGAGATTCTGGGAACGGATTCATCCCGCGTTTCGCGTCCCTGTCTTCACCGCGTCGCCCGCCAGCCGGGCGAAGGACGGTCCGTTGTCCGGCAGTCCGCCACCGGCCGGACTGCCGTGGTGGCAGGTAATGCGAGGTGTCGCCGCACCGTTGGCTGCGCCGCGAGCCTCAATTGACGGCGCGAGGTCCAATTCGAATCAGGTTCCGTTCGAGCGAGCGGCGGACGGGCGGGAATGGGGCGACCTGTTTCGGGATGAATTTCGCGATGCGGGCAATACGGCGATGCTGGCGGACGCGATCCCGGACTCGCGGGTCGAATTGGCCGACGTGCGAGCGAGGATGGTCCTGGCGTCGATCCTCGAACGGGCCTGGATGCGTGCGCGAATCGAACTGCAATTGTTGCAGCGCGACCATGCGGATGCCGAGGGGTTGCTCGGCGGCCGCCGGGGGAATTGGGGGGTCATGCTGACCGACTTCATGCGCGGGGAACTGGAGGCGGTTGCGGTACGGACGCCGTCCGACTGGCCGACCTTTGCCGGCGCCGATACCCGCTGTTCAGAACCGCAACCTGCCGCGCTGCCGCACCCCGAGCCGCTTTGGTCGCGCAGTCTGCAAGCAGTCAGTGCCGCCGGGAGTGAAGTCAGCTCCGGACGGCCGCGCGTGGCCGAGGATGCCGAGGCGGCATTGAGCTATCACCCGGTCGTGGTAGGGGACCGATTGTATTACCTGGACGGCGACGGACTGCATGCCCTGGAGTTGCAAACGGGTCGGCCGGCGAGCACCGATCTTTCGACGGATGGTTCGGGGCTGGTGTACGCCAACGACCGGGAGCGCGTGCGGCCGCGCACGCCGCGCGGATTCGGTGTTCCACGCTTCACGTTGCACCATGACCGGGGTCTGTTGTACGGGAAACTGTACGCGCGTGTGACCGACTCCGCCGAGGGACCACCTTGGGCGGCCGCGGAACATGCCGAGCTGTTGGTCGTCGATCTGACCGCCGACTTCCGCGTGGTCCAGCGCTGGAAGTTCCCTCAACCCGACTACACCGACGAATGGACGCTGGACGGCGCGCCGGTTGCCGACGAGAAGCGATTTTACTTTTCGGCGCGGAGGCAGGACCCGGTGCGCACCCAGGCCTACGTTTTCTGCGTCGAACGGCAAACCGGTGAGATTATCTGGCGACGGTTCGTGACGGCCGCGGAAACGCCGCGCCGCTCCCGCGGCCTCGAGCTGGGCCACCAACTGCTCACGCTGAGCCACGGACGCTTGTATTTCAATTCCAATCTCGGCGGCGTCGCCGCGCTGCGGGCTTCCGACGGGCGGATCGAATGGCTTTGCCGATATCCCCGCGCCGAGTATGTCGTCGGCGATCCCGATCGAGCCAACCGCTACCTCTACCGGGACCTCAATCCTGGCCTGCTCGAGCGCGGCAGCCTGATCGTCGCGCCTGCCGACTGCGATCGAACCTTTGCGCTCGATGCGATCACCGGCGACTTGTTATGGTCGACCGACGGAGATCGCGCGACCGATCTCGTGCATCTGCTGGGTGTCGTGGGAGATTGCCTGATCGGCAGTGGCGATTCTTTGTATTGGCTCGACGTCTGGACCGGTCGGATCGTCGCGCAGTTTCCTGACGCGCGGCTGGATGCGCCGGGTTTTCCTCTGGCGAGTCCCCGTGGGCATGGCCGGGGAGTTCTGGTGGGTGACGAAATCTGGTTCCCGACGGAACGTGGAATTCTGGCATTCGCCCAGCAGCCGCGCGAGGTCACCAGGGGCGCGGGTGCGACGACGCCGCCTCGGTACGCGCCGCTTCCAGTCCGGTCCGGCGCTCCCTTGCTCCCCGCCGACGTTCGCGGAAACTTGGTGGCGGCCAACGATGTCCTGGTGGTGGCCGGCGGAACGAAGCTGCAGGCGTTTGCACTTCGGCCGGAATCGCCGCCCAATCCCTAGCAATCGAGACCCCCATTCATGAATTCGCAGTGGCAGAATGCGGACGACGATCTGGCGGCCGTGGCCCGCCTGCGCGAGGCATACCAGCAGATCACGCGCGAGCTGGCCAAGGTCATCGTTGGCCAGAATTCGGTCATCGAGGAACTCTTGATCGCGTTGTTCGCGCGCGGACACTGCCTGCTCGTCGGCGTACCCGGACTGGCGAAAACCTTGATGATCCGCAGTCTTGCCGACGCCGTCGCACTGCGATTCAATCGCATCCAGTTCACGCCCGACTTGATGCCGTCGGATATCACCGGTACCGAAGTGATCCAGGAGGACAAGGTCTCGGGGCAGCGCGAGTTTCGTTTCCTGCAGGGCCCCGTCTTCGCCAATATCGTCCTGGCGGACGAAATCAACCGCACTCCTCCCAAGACCCAGGCCGCGTTACTGGAAGCGATGCAGGAACAACAGGTCACCGTGGGAGGTCGTCGCCACCCGCTGCCGGACCCGTTTTTCGTGCTTGCTACCCAGAATCCGATCGAACAGGAGGGTACCTATCCGTTACCTGAAGCGCAGCTGGACCGGTTCATGTTCCATGTACGCGTCGATTATCCCAGCGAGGCCGACGAACTCGAAATCATCCGTCGCACGACGGCCGACCTGGAAACGCGGATCACGCCGACCTTGAACGCCGAACAGATCGTCAAGCTGTCGCAGATCATACGCCGCGTACCGATCGCCGAACATATTGCCCGCTTCGCGCTGGCGCTGGCGCGGGCCAGTCGCCCCGGACAACCCGCGGCGCCTGGCTACATCAACGACTACGTGGCCTGGGGCGCGGGACCACGCGCCGGGCAGTATCTGGTCCTGGGCGCCAAGGTCCGCGCGGTATTGCATGGGCGCGACTTCGTCAGCCACGACGACATTCGCGGAGTCGCCTCGCCGGTGCTCCGGCATCGCGTCAAGACGAATTTCCGCGCGGACGCCGACGGAATCACCGCCGACGAATTGGTCCGGAGATTGCTCGAGGATATTCGCGAGTCCGCGGCATGACCGCCGAACCGGCGGGCTCGCCGCAACAACCCAACGCAGGAAAGCAACCGGACGTGGATGAAGGCACGACGCGCATCGCCGAACGACTCGACCCGCGTATTCTGGCGAGGTTGAAGGGACTGCGCGTGCGAGCTCATCGGATCGTAGAGGGTTATGTGGCGGGCCTGCACCGCAGCCCCTTTCGAGGATTCTCGATTGAGTTCGCCGAGCATCGCGAGTACGTTCCCGGCGACGACTTGCGCTACGTCGATTGGAAAGTGTACGGCCGTACCGATAAGTATTACGTCAAGCAGTACGAGGACGAAACGAACCTGGTCTGTTACCTGCTGCTGGACGTCAGCGAGAGCATGCGCTACCAGGGCCCCGGGGCGCCACTGTCGAAATTCGAATACGCGCAATGCCTGGCCGCCGCGCTCGGTTACCTGGTCGTGATGCAGCGGGACGCCGTGGGACTGGCCACATTCGATAACCAGTTACGGCAATGGCTGCGTCCGGCGGGAAATCCAGCCCACCACCAGCAGCTGATGTCGATCATGGAATCGACACGCCCCGTCGCCAAGACCGCCATGGACCAGACGTTGCATGCCATCGCCGAGCGGCTTACCAAGCGCAGTCTGGTGTATATTTTCAGCGACTGCCTGGACGATCCCGACGCACTGCTGCGGGGCTTAAAACATTTCCGGCACCGCCGGCATGAGGTTACGTTGCTGCAGATACTCGACCCCTACGAGCTCGAATTTCCGTTTCGCGGTACGACGCTGTTCCGCGGATTGGAGCAGTTCCCCGACCTGGTCGCCGACCCATCATCTTTGCGCGCGGCGTATCTCGAGGAATTACAGCATTTCCTTCGCGTCGTCCGATCGGGAACCGTGGAACTGGGCATGGCGTATCGACTGCTGCGTACCGATCAGCCGTTCGATCGGGCATTGACGACGATTCTGCACCATTGAAGTCGGGAAAGGACAGAGCACCGTCGTGGTTTGGCCGTTTGCGAGCGGATCGCTGTTATGGTGGGGACTGGCCGCCGCCATTCCGGTCGCGCTGCATCTGTGGAATCGGCGACGTTACCAGGAGCACTCCTGGGCGGCGATGGCGTTCCTCTTGGCCGCAATGCGCAAGAATGCGCGGCGGCTCCGCTTGGAGCAATTGCTGCTGCTGTTGCTGCGGGTGGCGATCCTGCTGCTGCTGGCGACGGCGCTGGCGGAGCCGGTTCTGCGCGGTCCGACGGAGCCAGGAACGGGCGCGCAACCGTCGGGTGGCACCCAACATCTGATCGTGTTGGACGCATCCTATTCCATGGCGGCGCGACGCGGCGATCGCACGCTCTTCGAGTGGGCGCAACAGGAAGCGATCCAGCTGGTCCGCGACGCCCGAGCCGGCGACGGATTCCTGCTGATGCTGATGTCCGATCCGCCGCGATCGCTGATCGGCCGAGGCACCTTCGATACCTCCGCGGTCGTCGACGAGATTGTTCGCGCGGCGGTGATCGACGGCGGAGCCGATTGGGGCAGTTCCCTGGCGGAAATGGAGCGGTTACTGCGGGACGCCCGCGAGCAGATGCCTACCCTCACCAGGCAACGGATCACGTTGTATACCGATCTGGGCAAAACGACCTGGCGTGACGTCGGGCGCGATGATCTTCGCGCGCGCCTGGAACAACTCGATCGTCATGCCGAACTCCACCTGCGGCAACTCGCGCCCGATCGCAACGACAATCGCGCGATCACGCGCATGGAACTGCGCGACGCGCAACGGACCGTGGGAGACACCGCCACGATCGAAGTCGAGGCGCGAAATTTCGGCGCCAACGCTTCCGGCGAGTTGGCGATCGAACTGTGGATCGATGGCGAACCGCGCGGCCGGCAGGCGCTGGAGTTGCCGGCCGGCTCGGCCGGCACCGTGACGTTCCAGGCTCGCTTGGATGTCGCCGGCGAACATGCTCTGCGGGTGGTGATTCCGGACGACGTGCTGGCGACGGACAACCAGCGTTGGTTGAGTCTGCCGATTCGCGAATCGCTGCGCCTGCTCTGCGTGGAGGGAACCCCCAATGAGGCTCGATTGCTGCGTTGGGCACTGGAGCCGCTGCGCGGCGACGGCGGGCGAGCGCGCGTCGATCGCGCCGGCCCCGAAATGCTCCTCGAGGCCGATCTCCGCGGATACGATGGCCTGTTTCTTTGCAACGTCTCTCAATTCACAAAGGAAGAGGGACAAGCCCTGGCACGCTATCTTCGTCACGGCGGGGGGATCGTGATCTTCGCCGGCGATCAGGCCCAACCATCCAACTACAACCGCGTGCTGGCGGAAGCCGGTGACGATCGCGTTTCGCCCGTGCGGTTTGGAACCGCGGAGTCTCTGACGGAACCAGGTCTCGACCCGGGCGATTACTCCCATCCCTTGACGATTGCGTTCCGCGGTCAGGAGCGGTCGGGCCTGTTGACGACACCGGTCTGGCGATTCATGCCGCTGGAACTCGTCGATCCGCAAACGGGCCGCGTCGCGCTGCGGACGGTGAACGGTGGCGTTATCGCCGCCGACGAACAGATCGGCGACGGCCACTGTCTGGTATTCGGCACGGCGGTGTCGACGTCGTCGATCGATCGGACGACCGATCCTGCGACGCCCTGGACCGCCTTGCCGACCTGGCCCAGCTTTGTTCCGCTCGTGCAGGAATCGCTGGCGCTGATCGTTCGACCCGACGGTCGCAGCCGCAACTGGGAAGTCGGAGCCGCACTGTATGGCATGCTTGGGTCGCCGGACGAGCAGGAGATCTATTTCCGCGGTCCGATCGATGACGACGGCGCGTGGCCCGGGGGCGAGCGACTGCGTGTCGAACTGGAGCGTGATCGCTGGACCTGGAGACGGCAGGGCGTCGATCGGCGAGGGCTGTACCGTGTGGAGGGCGGCACCGATCGCGCCTGGTGGCAGTGGCATGCCGTGAATATCGATGCTGTGGAAAGTGATCTCGCGGCGCTCGCGTACGACGAGTTGCCGGAGAGTCTGCGGCGAGGCGGACCATCCGATCTCGATACGAAAAGTGGGGGCGAACCGCGTCCGGGCCGGCCGCTGTTCCAGGCGTTGCTGTTGGCCGTCGCCAGCTTGATGCTCGTGGAATCGCATCTCGCCGCCCACTGGGGGAGTCGGGGGAGGACGCAACGATGATCCGTGCGTTCGTGCTCTGGATCAGCGAACTGTTCTCCGGCGATCCTCCCGCGCCGGCAGGGCAGGGGAGCGAGTCCAACCTGACACATCAATGGCCGTTAACCGCTTCCGCCACACTGCTGGGATTGGGGATTGTCGTCGCCTTGGTCGGGCTGGCGTACCGACGAGAAATTCTTGACAACGGTCGCTTCCGCTGGCTGTTAGGCACGCTGCGCATCGCCGCACTGGCCGTCATCCTGGGAATGATGGCCGGCTGGGCGCGCGACCGCCATCGTACCGATTTGGCCGATCTCTGCCTGGTGTTCGATGCGTCGGCAAGCATGGCGTTCGCGGATCGCTGGGAAAATGAGCCGTGGGTGCGAAGCCTGCAATCGCGGGCCGAGGCTGCCGGACTGACGGAACTCTCCCGAATCAACATTGCCAAGAGCCTGCTGCTGGATCCCGCGTCGAACTGGAATCGAGAGTTGGCCGCCCGCTACCACCCGCGTCTGTTCACGGTTGGATCGACCACCGACGTGCTTCCGGATAATGCCGCGGCGCGGGATTCGGCATTGCGGGCGCTCCTCGCCGATCAGCCGACGACTCGACTGGGCGTCGGTCTGCGAGAGGTGCTGGAGTTGCAGCGAGGTCGACCAACCGCCGCGATTATCCTGTTCAGCGACGGCATCACGACGGAGGGGGTTGGGATGAGTGACGCCGCGGAAATCGCCAGGACCCGTCAGATTCCGCTGTACACCGTGGCGACCGGCAGCGAGTCGGCGCAATGCGATGTCTGGATTCAGGATCTGGTGGTCGACGATGTTGCATTTGTCAACGACCAGCTCACCTTCGACGTGCAGCTGGGCGCCAGTGGCTGCGCGGGAAAGCCGATCCGATTGCGGTTGTTCGAACAGGGCAACGATCTTCCATTAGACGAACAACGGGTCCCCGCGCCGGCCCGCCGCGAAACGGCACGCGCACGGTTGACCCACCGTCCACGCAGCGCAGGCGATATCCGGTACCGTGTCGAGGCCGAGCCGTTGGATGAGGAACAGAACAGAGACAACAATCAGCGAGAGCGTTCGGTACGCATCAGCGACGAATCGATCAAGGTCTTGTTCGTGCAAGGGTATCCAAGCTACGAGTTTCGCGCGCTGAAGACCCTGCTGGGGCGACAGCTCAAGTCGGACCGTCGCGGTGAACATGCGGTCGCGTTGCACACGTTGCTGCAGTCGGGCGATCCCGAGTACGTGCGCAGCGACAGCGCGGCGATTGCGGCGTTTCCGGCAACGCGCGACGAACTGTTCGAATACGACGTGGTGCTGTGGGGCGACTGCGATCCGTCGCTGCTGCCTGCCCATGCCGCCGATAACCTGGCGGAGTTTGTGCGCGTTCGCAGCGGCGGCCTAGTTCTGCTCTGTGGACCCCGTTTTACACCGTTCGGATTCCGCGACGAAATGTTCCTCGACCTGCTACCCGCGCGGCGGGATGCCGTGGCGGCTCCTCCTGCCTTTGGCGACATTGAAATCGGTTTTCAGACGCAGCCCAGTCTCGAGGGACAATCCAGTCCGTTGATCCAACTGGCCGACAGCCCCGCGGAGAGTGGGGAACAATGGCGATCACTGCCGCCACTCTTCTGGATGCTGGAGGTCAACGAACTCAAACCGGGTGTGAAGGTGCTGCTGGAACATCCGCAACGCACCGGGCGTGGCGGAACGCGGATGCCGCTGGTCACGATGCAGTATGTCGCGGCGGGTACGGTCGTGACGCAATTCACGGACGAGACGTGGCGCTGGTCGCGGGCCGAGGCCGGCCCCCAGGCCTACGAACGTTATTGGGAACAGATGATCCGATATCTCGGCCGTTCGCGACTGCTCGGTTCCGATCGGATTGAATTATCGACGTACCGCCAGGGCGACTACACGTTGGGGGAGCCGGTACGGTTTCGAGCGCGGTTCCATGACCCGCGCAACGCGCCGTCGGCCGATCAGGGGGTGGTCCTGGCGCTGCAACATGCGTCGGGCACCCGCCGCACGCTCCAGCTGGCCCGCGAGCCTGCGTCCCGGGGCGTTTTTGAAGGATCGGCGAGCCTGCTTGCGGAAGGCGAATACCGCGCGTGGCTGATTGAGCCAACGTTGAAGGGAGCCCCGTCCAGCGTTGACTTCCGCATTCTGCCGGCGCGGACGGAGACGGCGCGGCTCGAGGTCGACCTCGCGGAACTGAGCGCGGCGGCGGAAAGGTCCGCGGGTCAAATGTTCCGCGTCTCGGAAATCGACCGTTTGTTGACGGAACTTCCGTTGGGACGTCGCGTGCGGGTGGAGCCGATGCCGGCCCAGCCGCTCTGGAATCTGTGGCCGTGGCCCACGCTGTTCGTGGCGCTGCTCACGGCCGAATGGCTCATCCGTAAGCGAGCGGGACTGTTATAATTGGAAACAAAGCGTCGTGTGTGCTCCATTTTGGCGTGGCGGTAACCACCGATGTCCCAGGTTTTGGAAAGTCAAGTTTCACAAGTGGCGCGGTCCCGACGCCGCGTGCGCTGGCAGGCAGGCGGCGCGGCCTGCCTGGCGGGACTGCTGGGCGCCGCCGCCTGCGTGGGACTGCTCGACTACCTGATCCATTTCCGCGATCCTGGCCTGCGCCTGCTCGGTTCGGCACTGGTGCTGGCAACCGTCGGCCAGATCGCGCGACGCGCAATCTGGCCGCTGTTGACGGAGTCGGTCAGTCTGTTGGCGACGGCGAGGAGCATCGAACGGCAGTTCCCGGAACTGGGCGACGCTTTGGCCAGTTCGATCGAATTTCTCTCCCAGCCCATAGACGATCCCCGCGCCGGCTCGTCGAGCCTGCGACGATCGGTTGTCGTCCGCACTGCCTCCCTCATGGAATCGTTGGACTGGAAGGCGGCCGTCGATCACGGTCCCGCTCGCAAGGCACTTCGCCTGGCAGCCATACTTCTGCTCTCGGTCCTGTTGCTGGCGATGCTGGATATCGACGGGGCCTGGCGGGCGGCGCAGCGACTCGCCCAGCCCTGGGAGCCCTTGCCCTGGCCGCAGTCATGCCTGCTGCGATTTGTCGAACTGCCCGAGCGCGTCGCGATCGGCAGTGAAGTCGAACTGACGGTCGGCAACCCGCAGGGACCACTGCCCGACCGCGTCCAGCTCCAGATTCGCTGGCAGGGAAAAGAGAGCGATCGCGAGCGGATCGAGTCGATCGAAATGAGCCGGCAAGGATCGCTGGCGATGCACCGGCTGGCCAAAGTCACCGTCCCGTTCGCCGTTCGCGTCCGTGGCGGCGACGACGAGTCCGACGACTGGCACTCCGTCCAGGTCATCCCGCCGCCTCGACTTGAATTCGCGGAGCTTTCCATCATTCCGCCGCAGTACACCGGTTGGACGCCCACGACATCCCAGGGTCCCTACGTTCGAATGCTGGTCGGTTCCCGTCTGGCCGCGCGCGGGGCGTCGAACGAACCGCTCCAGACGGCTCGATTGCGCACCACGCTCGCCGCGCCGAACCGCGACCCCGACGTTGCGGAGAAGCGCGCGGCCGACGAGTGGTGGCCTTTGGATCTCGACGCCGAACAACGCCGATTTGCCTCCCCGGAAAACGGCGACCGACTCTGGAAGGCTCACGCATCGTTCCTGTTGCATTGGGAGCTGCTAAGCCAGCAAGGAGTGCTCGGTCAGTCGGAGCCCGAGTGGTCGATTCGCGTGGTGGCCGATCAGCCGCCCGCCGTCGCGATCGTCTCGTCCACGATTCCTTCCGAACTGACCGCTGCCGCCCGAATCCCGCTCCGCATCGCCGTGAAAGACGACCTGGCAATTCGCGAAGTGCGCGTCGAGCTTTACGCCGGCGACGCTTCGCCCAACCTGCTGAACTCGCCCCCGGGGGAGGCGGAGCCAAATTCCACGGGTTCGGAACAAACGGACGCGGTAGCCGCCGCTGATTCCGGCAGGCTCTGGAGTGAACCGGTCTTTGAGTCCGCGCCGATCGCCACGGAATCGCGAGAGGCTTGGGGAGAGAGCGACAGCCGACAGTTCGAGTTTGAACTGGACTTGAGCCGCGTTGCTGGCCTGCAGCCCGGGATGGCGATCGATCTGGTCGTAACCGCCAGCGATTTCCTGCCCCAGACGGGCCGCACATCCCGGCGGCGACTTACCCTTGTCGGGCAAGACCAGTTGCGCGAACGGCTGAGCGGAGAATACGCGAGGATTTTGGCGCAGTTGGCGGAAACAGTTCAGGCTCAGTCGGAATGCAGGACGCGAACCCGCGCGATCGAACTTGGGTTGGGATCGTCCAGCGAGACATGGCGCGATCGATTGGACCGGCTGGAAGTTGCCGAGTTGAATCAGCGCCAGGTGGCTCGTGCTTTGGGAACGGAGTTGCCCGGCGCGACAGCGCAACTCGATCGCGCGTTGGAAGAATTGCGTCTGAATCGGCTGGACAGCGGTGATGAATTGCAACGGCTGATGGACGTCCGCGACGAAGTCGTGCGGATACGGAGGGAACCGGTTGCGACGGCGGAATCGGAACTAGGCACGGCGCTTCGCGTGATCAAAGCGTCCGCGGGCAGGGAACTACCGGCCCGTGAGCCGACCGATGCCGCACGCGAGGAAGTTGCCTCGCGCGTGGCCGGCGCGCTAACCGGCCAGGACCGTGCCATCGAGTCGCTGGAGAGCCTGCTGAAGCGATTTCAAGACTGGGACAGCTTCCAGCGGCTCGCGCGCGATCTGGAGAAAATGCGTCGAGAACAATCCGAACTTCGCGATCGGGCAGGCAGGCAGCTCGCGGAACTCCTGGCGGCGAACGGGCCCAACACCGAGGAGAATGAGGCGCTGGAACGGCGGCGAATTGCCGAGCGTCAAAACGAGCTCGCGCGTTCCCTGCAAAACATCCAGAACCGGATGTCCGAGATGTCGCGGCAATTGCACGACCTCGATCCACGGTCCTCGGAGCTGCTGGAAACCGCACACGCGGAGGCATTGCGCAGCGGGCTGGCCGGCCAGATGCGGGTTGCCGCGGAGAGCATCGATCAGGGGCGTTGGGGAACGGCCCAGGAGGAGCAATCAGCAATACTTTCCGGACTGGACGATCTGCTGCAGCAGCTGTCTGGTCGCCCGGTCACAAGGGAATCAGGCCGCGCGCGGGAACTGGCGAATGCGTCGAGTGAGTTAGACGATCTGGCGCAGCACCAACGCGACCTGCTGGCGGAGATCAGCCGCCTGCCCTCGGATACCGGTTCCGCCGCGATCACCTCGCGGCGCGAAATAGAAAGACTGGCGCGCGAGGAGCAGGGACTGGCGGCCCGCATCGAGGCACTGGGGGAGGAACTGAGCCGATTGGGTGAGGACACCGCGGCCGACATGCTGGAGCAGGCCGTCGCGGGCGCCCGCGACGCGGCGAACGCCGCACGACGCGGCGATAGCGCCGGCGCGCGGACCGGCGCAAACGAATCGGCCAGCCAACTCGATGCGGCTCGTCAGCAACTTGCCGGCAAGCTGGTCGAAGCTCGCAAGGAACTGGCGGACAGTCTGTTGACGCGCGTCGAACGCATCGTGCGGGACGCGGCCCGGCGCGAACGAACGCTGTTGGCCCAGTTATCGGAAATCATCAAGGAATCGCCGTCCGCCACCGACCATCGGCACGCGGAGACGGTCGATGCGCGGCGGCAACAGATCCGTACCGGACAGCTCGCGATCGCAGCGGAATTCGAACGGCTGCTCACTGACAGCGACGTACCACCGGCTTTCTCGCTGGTTTTCGAGAGCCTCGCGAACGTGTCCTCCCGACTGGCGGAGTCTGTCACCCATCCCCCGCTTGATCCGCAGTCGCTGACCGCGGCCAACCGAATCGTTCGCCAATTGGAGGCGCTCCTCGAGGCTTTAACCGCCTCCCGCGCCGCGGGTACTCGCGAGGATGCCTCCGGATCAAGCCCCGGCGAACCGCCCAATGACAAGGGTGACTCCGAACCGTCGGCCGACGGCCTTGACGTCGCCCAGTTGAAACTGGTCCACTGGCTGCAACAGACTTTGCGCGATCGCACCGCCGAACTGGAATCGTGGCGGCTGAAACACGGGGATTGGACTGCCGATCAGCGCGACGAGATTGCACGCATGGCCGCCGAGCAATTGCGGATTGCGGAGTTGCTTGAGCGGTTGCGCGAAGTATCGTGGAGGAACCAGGAATGATGGTGACTCGATTGCACAACGCTTCCCCGCGCAACCACGACGGGCCGCCATGCGGCCAGCCGCCAACGTTTCCCGTGCCGCCGAATTTCCGATTGGCCGCAGCCGCGTTCGCGGTCCTCTCCGCCGTTCTGCTTCCGGTTCTTTCGCCCATGTTTGCGGTCGCGAACGAAGCGGCACCACCCGACCGTCTGGCTCAGCGCCCGCCAGAACGCCCGAGTCGGCGCGCGACCGGTGAGGCGACGGGCAAAGCCGGCGCGCGCGCCACGGACGATCTGCTGAACGATATTCCGGAGATCGATGCGCGGAAACGCACCGAGCGATCCTCGGACGCCGAGGACCAAAAGCGCGGGCGAGCCGCCGCCAAGGACGGCTCAACAGCGCCGCCGGGGCCGGGAAGGGACGAGGGCGAGGACATTGGACGTGGCAGGGCCGCTGGCGGGAGTGAGCCGCGCCGCGGCGGCCCGTCGTTGCGCGAATTGACCGACAAGATGCGGCAAGTCCAGGCACGCATCGATCGGCACGACCTCTCCTCGGCAACCCAAACCCGGCAGCGGGAGATCGTTGAAGAACTGGATCGATTGATCAGCGCGTTGGAGTCCCAGCAAGGGCAAGCTGGAGGTCGCGGCAGTCGCGCGGGCGGGAGCCCGCAACGCGACCCCGCCTCGAACGCCGACCGATCGTCGGCCGCTACCGCCGATTCGCCCGGCGATGGTGAGCAGCAGGGCGAGCCGGAACCCGGCAGCCAGAAAGGCACTCCCCGGCCGTCGGACCGCGGCGTTGCGAATGCGGAACGAAAGCAAGACGCTGATGGCGGGCCGCCGTCGAACGCGGCGCGCCAACGGATGAAGTCGGTATGGGGGCAACTCCCAGAACGGGTACGGCAACAGATGCTGAATCTGGCTCCCGATCTGTTTCTGCCAAAATACGAACGGATGATCGAGGAATATTACCAGCGACTTTCGGAATCGGAGTAGGCGCGAGCATGGGCCGGGAGACTGAACAGCGCAGGGCCTGGATGGCCCGGTCGGTGGCCATGTTGGCTGTGGGTGCGGCGGGCACGTCAAGCGATTTCTGGTCGGCGCTGCTGCGGGCTGGCGCGGGCGGAATTGGCGGCACGGTTGCCGCCGGGACGCGCATGCGCGTGGAAACGCGCGACGCGATCAAACGGGGTCTGTCTTATCTGGCGCGCATGCAAAACGACGACGGTTCATTCGCCGGCGGCTCGATGAGTCGCAATGTGGCCGTGTGCAGCCTGTCGGGCCTGGCGATGCTCTCGTCGGGCAGCGTACCGGGGCGAGGCCCGTACAGTTCCGTCCTGAAGCGAGCGCTGGCGTTCGTCCTGGATTGCGCCCAACCGAGCGGATTCATCCATCTGCCTGCCGCCGCGAGCCACGGCCCGATGTACGAGCACGGATTTGCGGCGCTGTTCCTGGCCGAAGTCTACGGCATGTCGGATCGGCCTGACCTGCGCGAACGCCTGGAAATGGCCGTCAAGCTGATCGTCGATAAGCAGAACCAGGAGGGTGGCTGGCGTTACCAGCCCGAACGCCGCGACGCCGATCTCTCCATAACGATCTGCCAGATCATGGCCCTCCGTGCCGCGCGAAACGCCGGGTTGCATGTGCCGGCGGAAACGATCGATCGCTGCGTCGAATACGTGAAACGCTGCCAGAACCCGGACGGTGGATTCAACTACATGCTGAGCGTGCCAGGCCAAAGTCGCTTTCCACGCTCGGCGGCGGGCGTCGTGGCACTGCAAAGCGCCGGGATCTACGACTCCGAGGAGATTCGCAGCGGCCTGAATTACCTGCAGCAGCATCTGCCGGGCAAGAACCGGGGCGAAGGGGACGAGTATTTTTTCTACGGGCATTATTACGCCGTTCAGGCGATGTGGCACGCTGGAGAAAACGACTGGAACGAATGGTATGCGGCGATTCAAGACCAACTGCTGCCGCGCCAACGCCCCGACGGCCAGTGGTTCGATGTCGTATCACCGGCCTACGGGACCGCAATGGCTTGCTTGATCCTGCAGACACCGATCAGCGCCTTACCGATTTTCCAAAGGTGAACCGATGGGGCGATGCGCGGAGGGGCACGGGATATTGCGGATTTGCCTGTTCATCGCCTGCCTGCTGGTCGATCGCGCAGCGATGGCCGAAGAGGGCACCCGAACGCAGTCGATCATTCTCGCCCACGATGCGACCGGCTCCTGCCGGATCGTGCGGCTGGCCGATGGCAATCAACTTGATGTCGAGATCGACGGCGTACCGCGTCGTCTGGCACTGTCGCAACTGGTGGCGTGGGGAACACGGATTCCACTGCAGTCGCGGGGGACCTTGGAACTGCGCGACGGCAGCCTGATCGCGATCGATCAGATTCCCAAGCTCGTCCGCATCGCATCGACGGAAAAGGGGTCGGGGGCGGGAGCGAGCGAAGCCGCGATGGAACTGGTCGACGGCGCGCTGTCGCCGTTGAGAATTCCGCTGCGCTGCGTTGCGGCGATTCATATGGTACTTCCGACACGCCTGGGCAGCCTCGGACAACTCGCCGACGGTGCGGCATCGGGAGGTTCGACCCGGCTCGCCTCACCCGCATCGAGTCGGGGCCATTACGAATCGGCGACCGCCAGCCCGACCACGATTGCGGGATCGCTGGAATTCCGCAATGCGGACGTTTTGTCGGGACGCTGGCTCGATCCGGAGCTGCTGCACGGCGAGGGCGGAGGCAAGGGCGGCGGAGGGGAGAGCGGCGGTGGCGAGGGTGGCGGCGCAACGGCGGTGCGCTGGCGAACGTCGTCAACGACGCTGACGGTTCCCTGGGAACGCATCGCGGCGATCCGGCTGCGGGTTCGCGGTGCCGCGGCGCGGCGCGGTAACGCATTGTTCGGCTTCCAGGACGGAACCTTGCTGGCTGTCAATCGCTGGGAGAACGACGGCGGCCCGGTGCGGCTGACACTGGCCTGCGGTGTTGAATTGTCGCTGCCTCCCGAAACATTGTGGGGCGAATGGAATTCGCTCGAGTCGCTGGACGACGAACTGCTGTATCTTTCCGACATCGAACCGCTCGCCTATCGTTGCGTGCCGTTCTTATCCCTGGAGTGGCCGCTGGGCCGCGACAGGTCGACGATCGGCGAGAACCTCACACTTCGCGGTCGCGTGATTTCCAAAGGACTGGGAATGCATGCCACGTCGCGGGTCGCTTACGATGTTTCGCAAGGCTATGCACGGTTTTCCGCCGAGCTAGCGCTTGACGGTTCCACGGACGGTTCCCTCGATGGTTCGGTCGCTGGTTCCACACGGGAGCAGGGTTCGGTGGTTTGCCGGGTTGCGATCGATGCCGGCGACGGTGAATGGACCACGCCTTATACGAGCGCCGTACTGCGCGGCGGAGGTCGGAGTGAAGCGGTTTCTATCGACATTTCCGGCGCAAGCCGACTCGCACTCATCGTGGAATCGGCCGACCGAGGTGATGTGGCGGATCGGCTCAACTGGCTGCGGGCAAGGCTGACGCGGTTGCCGAACGGTCCAGCGACCGGGCCCGCCGCGGCGCGATCCGCAGCGGCGCCGGGCGGAGAGGAGAAAACGCCATGAGCATCTGAACGTCCTGTTTCTGATCGGTTTCCTCTGCTACCTGGCGATCCGTGGCTGGTTCGAGCGGCGCACGCGCGGCAAAACCGTGGTCTGGTCCCGTGGAGGGCTGGGGAATCGATCCGTACTTTTCGTTGTCTTCCTGGGTTGCCTGCTGCTTCCTGTTGTTTACTTGATCACGCCGCTCCTGTCGTTTGCGGACTATGCGATTCCACTCTGGGTCCGTTGCTCGGGCGTGGCGGTCATGATCGCCGCGCTCGGCCTTTTCTGGCGAGCACACCGGGACCTCGACCGTAACTGGTCGGTAACTCTGGAAATTCGCGACGGGCACGAATTGGTGACGACCGGGATCTACCGCCGCATCCGACATCCGATGTACGCTGCCATCTGGTTGTTCAGCCTCGCGCAGGCGATGCTGCTCGAAAACTGGGTGGCAGGCCCCGCCGCGGTCGCGTCATTTGCGGTGCTCTATGCCCGGCGCGTGCCGCACGAGGAGCGGATGATGCGCGACTACTTCGGCGCGGCCTACGACGCTTACGCGGCCAACACCGGCAGGCTGTTTCCCAAACTGCGCATGCGGCGCTCTTGAACCCCGCAGCCCTCTTGAACCCCGAGCGCTCTTGAACCCGCGGCAGTCGCCGAACTCCGAGTGCCCGACAGAATCCCGGCCTGCCCAATCCCCCCTGACCGGGTTGCTGCCGTTGGGCCTTGTTGCGCCGGAAGTCCGGCGTTATACTTTTCCCCTTGTCGGCGTGCGGTTAATGAGCGTTTACGCGAAGGGTGTCAGGCCATGCAGGACGGAATTCATCCTCCCTATTTTGAAACGACGGTTACCTGCGGGTGTGGTAACACGTTCAAAACTCGAAGCACGAAGAAAGAACTTCGCGTCGACATCTGCCAGGCTTGCCATCCTTTTTTCACCGGCAAGTTGAAATACATCGACACGGCGGGGCGGATTGAGAAGTTTCAGAACAAATTCGCCGCCGGCAGTTATTCGAGTATCCAGCCGCCCAAAAAGAAAAAGCCGGCGAAGACACCCGCGGAATCGTAGCGGCAGCGCCCGTGGCTTCAGGAACGCCATCCCAGTCTCTGTATGAGGAGCCGGCGAGGCGTTTATGGAGCCGGGGAGAAGTGGCGCCGCGCTCGCAATGCCGCAGGAATCTCGGTTGGCTTCTCGCCGCGCGTCGCCCGCAGTAACGCGATTACGAGCGGGGGTCCGAGAAGGATGACAACGATGCGCAAGATGCTAGAGGAGAAACTGGCGCGATTCGAGGAGCTGGAACGGCAGATGACCGATCCAGCCGTGCTGGGTGATTCTTCTCGGATCGCAGCCGTAGCGCGCGAACATGGTTCGCTCTCCAAGTTGGCCTCCCGATACCGCCGGTTCAAGCAACTGGTCAATGAGATCGTCGAGACTTCGGCGATGGCGGAGGGCGACGATGTTGAGTTCCGCCAGCTGGCGGCCGAATCGCTGCCGGCGCTGAAGGCCGAACGCGAACAGCTCTGGAACGAACTGCTCGACATGACGGTCGGCGGTGAGGACGCCAACCGGACCCGCTGTGTGATGGAGATTCGCGCCGGTACGGGCGGCGAAGAAGCGGGCCTGTTCGCCGGTGATCTGTTCCGAATGTATAAGAAACACGCCGAGTCCAGAGGATGGAAGGTCGAGGTACTCGAAGCCAGCCCGACGGAACTGGGCGGGTTCAAGAACTGCGTGCTGGCATTCGAAGGTGAAGGCGTCTACCGTGAACTGCAGTACGAGAGCGGGGGGCATCGCGTACAGCGCGTGCCGGAAACCGAAGCGAAAGGGCGCGTGCACACGTCCGCCGCGACCGTAGCCGTGCTTCCGGAGCCGGAGGACGTGGAAGTCGATCTCAAACCCGACGATTACCGCAAAGACCTGTACTGCGCCAGTGGCCCAGGCGGACAGCATGTCAACAAGACCGAGTCGGCGGTGCGACTGACGCATTACGCGACGAACATCGTTGTGGAGATGCAGGACGAGCGTAGTCAGCATAAAAACTTCGCCAAAGCGTTGCGGATCCTTAAGTCGCGACTCTACGAACATTTTCGGCAGCAGGAGCATGAAAAGCGCGCTCAGGAAAGGAAGAGCCTGATCGGGTCGGGCGATCGCAGCCAGCGGATCCGCACCTACAACTTTCCGGAGAACCGGCTCACCGATCATCGGATCGGACTGACCCTGTACAAGCTGGACCAGATTATCAACGGTAACGTGCAGCCGGTCACCGATGCCTTGGTCGAATACGACCGTGCCCAGCAGCGCGATGCGATGGGAGGAATGGACTGAAACCTTGCCATGTCGCAAACCGAAACCTGGACGATAGGACGCCTGTTGACCTGGACGGCCGATTTTCTCAAACGAAACGGTTCGGAGAGCCCGCGTCTGGAGGCCGAAGTACTGCTGGCTCATGTGCGCGGCTGCCCGCGCATCGCGCTGTACACGGCGTTTGACGAGTTGGCCGGTGAGGAACTGCGATCTGCGTTCCGGGAACTGGTCAAGCGGCGCGCAACGGGGATGCCAGTGGCCTATCTGGTCGGCTATCGCGAGTTCTATTCTCTGAGTTTCCAGGTCAGTCCGGCGGTGCTGATTCCGCGTCCGGAGACGGAATTCGTGGTGATTCAGTCCCTCGATTTGCTGAAGAAGACCCATGCCGGACGGTCGCCGCTCGAAATCGCCGATGTCGGAACCGGGAGCGGCGTGATCGCGGTCTGCTTGGCGCGATCGTTGCCAAACAGCCGGGTGACGGCGATCGATCGGAGCGCGGCGGCGCTCGAAATGGCGAACGCCAACGTCCAGAAGCATGGGATGGCGACCCAGATTGTCACGCTGCATTCGGATCTGTTCGATGCCCTGCCGGCCGAGCGCCGTTTCGACCTGATCGCCAGCAACCCGCCCTATGTGAAGCAGGATGAGCTGGCGACGTTGGCGCGGGATGTGCGCGACTTCGAACCGCAGGCGGCGCTGGTCGCCGGACCGCGCGGCCTGGAGGTTCTGGAGGCGCTGGTTCGGCAAGCCACGACACGCCTCGAACCTGGCGGCTGGCTGGTCGTCGAGATTCACCCCTGCCTGGAAACCGAGGTCCGCCAACTGTTCGGCGAATCATGCAACTGGAGTTCGCTCGCGACAACCCGCGATCTGGCGGGGCATCCGCGGGTCATGTCGGCGCGTTGGCGAGCGTAACCGGTAACTGCCGGGCCTGGATTTTGGCGTGCAGAGGTTCCACCAGCCGATACGCGGTACCGTCGTGCATGCTCGTGCGATTGCGACCATGCCGCTTGGCGGTCAACAGCGCTTTGCGCAACTCCGCCAGCAGTACCGTCGCCTGGTGCTCCTTGGCCGGCGCAACCGCGCAGCTGACCGAGAGGACACATTCTTCGGCCGGCAGTGCCGGTGGACTTCGCTCAACAGGTGCCATGCTTCATTGCGGCTGGTGAACATCTCATCGGTCGGGTTTTCGGCGGCGGCGCCGACTTCCAAGGCGACGTCAAGTAACACATCGGCCAGTTCGCGCGCGATCGACTGTTCCGCTTCGGTCGCCTCGGTACGCCGCATCATCGCCTGAGCCACACGCAGCTGGTGCGTCGACCAATGGGCATTGCAGCTTCGGATCCGCTCGATCATCTCCGTAAACTGGTCGGAGGACGCACTTTCGCCGCGGGATCGCAGGTCGCATTCGATCCGACCCAGGCTGTGCCGGAACGCCGCCAGATCCTTTGACAAATTCCGCATCACCTCGGACAACGGTAACGCGGCGATCGACCGGCATGCGTCGTCGTCGACGGGGCTCAGAAAGAATTACTCTTGCGGAAGCGAAGGTTCCACCGAGGCGGTCTCGAATTCGGCCAGTTCGGCCGCGTTCATTTCCGCCATCGCGGCGTCGGTAATTGGGAGGCGAAATCGAAAATCGGGCAACGGCAATCGCCCGTGGCGTCGCGGCGTCAACTGGCACGGCATCTGAAACGCGGTCGGATCCAGCGCGGCGCCCAGTGCAGATAGGCTGCCAACGCAAACCCCAATCCGAAGTTAAACAATGCGACCAGTGTTAACCAGAAATTCACAACGCGAGCCTTTGTTCCCTTTTGCCAGCCAACAAGGCGTGCCCGGGTACGCCACGCAAGATTACGTCACCGTCTGCTCATCGCCAGGCGCGGGGCGAGCGAGAGTCGCGGGGCAGGGGAGATCAGGTGGGCGAGAACGGTTATTCCGATTGTGCCGTCGATTCGGCCGCCTGCCGAATCAACATCGCTCGCAATCGAGCGTCGATCGCCTGCATCAACGGATCCGATCGACAGTCTCGATCTCGTTCGGGTGAGACCACAAGCGACTCGTCGACCTCCAGGATGACGTGCAAATTGCCCAGGACCGACGCGCGCTGATTGAAGTCCTCGTCGAAACGCTCCAGGACTTCAACGACACGCTCGGCCGATGGCTGACCGCGTAGATATTGGGGCGGATAACTGGCGACCGACTGGGCCAGCTGCAGATCGGACAGAACGCGCCAGCGTCGCGCATGTTCCGCGGGAGCCAGGGTTCCTTGAACCATTTCCGGCATGATCATCATTCGCAGATTCTTCACGCGTCCATTGACCGAACCTGTCTGCGGTTTTCCCAGCCATTCCACTTCGCCCGGCAGCAATAACCGGTCGATCAGCTTCTGCATCCGTTCGCGCAACGAACCGGATTGGGGTTCGCCGAAATACTCGACTTCCTTCAACACCAGCAGCGCGGTGCCGATTTTCGCGACCCGTTCGACCAGTGGAAGCCGACGTTGTGACTGCCAGGACAAGCGCGACTCCAGTTCGTCCAGCAGTGCTTCGGCGGCCGGCAGATAGTCGCCGCGCAGCACGTAGCGGATACCGACCGGATGAACGACCACTTTGCCGCTCGAAGCGGCCTTGGCCCGTCGCTTGGCGGCGACACGGGCGACAAAAGCCACGCCGTCCAACAATGCATGCAGGTAATCGTTGGTGTGCGACGTTGTTCCCTCGGGAAATATAATCAGCGGCCTTTTGGCCGAAACCAGAATCTCGATGGCCGTATCGATCGCCTGACGGTCGATTCCCTCGCGGTAGACGCTGAATCCACCCATCATGCGAATCGCCCAGCCTGACCAGCGATTCTGGTTGAACAGATGCCAACTGGCCATGGCGAATACATTGGTGCGGGCCGCTCGGGCCAGGAACCCCATGACGAGCGGATCGGCGGTCCGGCAATGGTTGGGCGTCAACAATACGCCATGCCCCGCATCGATCGATGCACGCAACCGCTCCACATGGCGGCATTCATGGCTTACCACTTTTTCCGCGCGGCGCAGATAGATGCCGTACAGGTTCAGACGTTGAAAGACCGACGGCCACCACGTTCCGGCGTGCGGCGGGACAAACCGGTACGGCTTTTCAATGATGATCTTCTGCATCGACGCCTGCGATCCAGATCGACGCGATCAGGGCAGTTCGCGAATGCGCAAATCTTTGAATTCGACCGGCGAGCCCTCCGATTCCAAGGAAAGGTAGCCGCTGCGGGGCTCGCAGTTGGTGCCTCCGGAAACTTCTTCGCCGTTCACCCACAACCGCACTTCACCGTTGATGGCCCGGACATAGTAATGATTCCACTGCCCGACACCTTTGGTGAGGTTCTTGCGAGGAAAACTGCGGCTGCCGTCGGGAGAGACCGGAGCGAACGGTTTCATTTTCATCTTTCCGACGGGAAAGACATCGCCGTGGGTTGTAAACCAATCCGCTTTCTTACCCGACGACTTTTCATACGATTCGGTATACCCCAGATCGAGAACCTGCACCTCGACACCGTGCGGCAAACCGCCCGGTTTTAATCCCTGCAGGGAATCCTCCATCGTCCAGACAAAAACACCCGAATTTCCCGCGGCACGCATATGGCGCCATTGCACGACCAATTCAAAATTGATCAGCGAAAATTTGGTCCGCATCACTCCGACCGGTTGGCCGGTGCAATAAATCACGCCGTCCTTCCAGGACCAGGTGCCAGGATCGCAATTGACGTTCACGAAATCCGATTCCGCCAGGGCCCGCCAGCCGGGCCCGGTGCCGTCGACAAATGCGCGAGGCAACATCGGCTCGTCCGCCACCACGGTGCAGGCCGTCTGCAGCAGCACCACGACCGCCGTTAACCGCAGCATCGCGAGGAACTGGGGCGAGAAGGAGGAGTCGAGTGGTAACAGACCGCGCGGAGATGGTAGGTTTGTGGTTTTCATAACCGCAAAGTTTAGCAGCGCAAAACGTCGACGCAACCGTCGCGGCGACAGTTTTGAAGGACAGCCGTCCGAAGCGATACCTGGGAGTCTCGAATATGAGCGATTCTCGTCCCAAACCGACCAGAACCAATCTCATCGAACCACCGCGCGGATGGGTGATCTGCGGATTCGCGTTCCTGTTCACGACGTTGGCGATCGGTAACGCACGTCTGACCGCCGCCGCGCCGCCAAGCATCGCCGCATTTCGTGCGAAGCCAGCCGGGGACACGGGGGCGGCGGCAGACGAGGCCCGCCGTCTGCGCGTGATCGTGGAAACCGATGCCGGTGGTGACCCGGACGATGAACAATCGCTGGTGCGATTTCTGGTCTATGCCAACGAGTTTGACGTCGAGGGAATTATCGTCAACCGCCACGCAGCGCGCGACGGGGAAAATCTGAACAGGGAACGCACTGGGCTCGGAATCGTTCAGCGCATGGTGCGAGCCTACGGAACCTGCGCGGATCGACTGCGGCAACACGATACGCGGTACCCAACCGGTGACGCAATGTTGGGCAAGGTCGTCAGCGGCACCCAGGACAGCGAACAGGGAATGCGTCTGGTGATCTCCGCCGTCGACCGAGCTGATCCGCGCCCGATCTGGTACCTGAATTGGGGAACGATCGACGGCACCGACCCCAGCGCGTTGCTCCGCGCGCTGGATTGGGTGCGCGCCAATCGAACCAGCGAGGACTACGCGCGCTTCAAGTCGCGCGTCTTTCTCAGCAGCGATGATCAGTTTGGCGGCCACACCTATGCAATCGACCCGCCATTTCCACTTTGGGTCGATACGTTTCGACCGGAACTCGATCGGCGGCGCTGGTACCATCGATTTTCGGCGATTACCGCCGACGCAGGTGGCTTCGATCTGGAACGCGATGTGCGTACCAATCACGGCCCCCTGGGCGAACTCTATCCCACCAACACCACGCATCGCCAGAAAGAAGGCGACTCCATGACGTTTCTCTACCTGGTGCCGACCGGAATGAACGATCCGTTGCAGCCGACCTGGGGCAGTTGGGCGGGTCGTTACGGCAGGCGGCCCGAAGCCGGCTCCCGTCCCTACTACTTTGCGAACCAGGCCGACGCCTGGCGCGGCAGAATGCACCGCGAAAACAGCCTGGCTCGCTGGGCGGCCGACCTGCAGAACGACTTTCGCGCGCGAATGGACTGGTGCGTGAACGACCGTTCGCAAGCCAACCACCCTCCGCGCGTCGTCGTGCTCGGACCCCCGCTTCGCGACGTGCGGCCGGGACAGCGGGTGGAACTGGACGCCCGCCAGTCCACCGATCCTGACGGGGATGTTTGCCATTGGAGTTGGGAGTATTATCCCGAGCCGGGAACGCTCCAAGCCGATCTTGGGATCGAAGGGGCGGATCGGCCGACCGCCAGCGTGACCGTTCCGAGCGTGCAACACGCCGCCGACGCGCATCTGATCTGCACCGTGCGCGATACCGGTTCGCCTCCGTTAGCGCGTTACGCCCGAGTGATCCTGCGGATTCGTCCTTGAAGCGGACGATCCGGCGGCGGTACTGACCGCCGCCGGTACCGCCGTCCGCGCCGATCGAATCGTGGACGGGCGTCCGCCTACCGGACCGGCTCCGAAGTAATCACCGGCGGAATGAAAGCCGCGGAGGCGTCGACGACTTCGTCGCGAGGAAGTTCCGTTACACATTCCTGGCAGCGATTGCAACAGGGAACTTTGTGCACGACCTGTTCGACGACACACTTCCAGCGCGACGTTTCACCACAAACGATCTCTTTCTTGTACAGCACCTTCTTGTACTTCACGCAGTCTTTGCATTCCGGGCAGCCCTCGCAGGCCAGGAATCGCGGCAATTTCTGCTCGCAATACGGCACTTCGCGGCACTCGTAGACCGTCTTCTTGATCGGCTTTTTCTCCTCGACCAGCCGGCAACGGTGTGTGACGACCTCGCGATAGCAGACACCGTCGCGGGCCGAACAGTGAGGGCAGGGGATCGAAACCACCTCATCCGCCGACTGAATAGCGGGTACCGGCAGTGTTGTTGCGCACAGGAACAGCATAAAGAGGCGGTAGGGGAATTTCATGATGGTGTATCCAGCAAGAGTCTCAGGAAGTTCGAGTTTCAATCGGGTAATCCACAAACAGCTTAGAAGTCGTGGGCGAATCGCATGCCCCAACCTTGGATCCAGCCATCGCCCGCCGCGGGAGCATCCCGGTACGTAGCGATGTAATTGAATTGCATTCTCATGTTCGGATTCAGGAACCAGTTCAACCCCAACGTGGCGTTATGCAGGATACCGCCGTTCAATCCCAGATCGTTGAGGTCGAGATAGTCATAGCGGGCTCCAACCTGCCAGGCGCCCGTGCCAAAGCAGCGGCAATTCGCGTCATCCCGCACCAGGAAGAAATTCTCCGTCGGTTTGACCCGTTCGAAGACTCCCGTTTTCTTGTTGTAGTGGTCGTGATCTGCCGTCAGGAATTTCAGGATCTGGACATATCCACCGTGGTAAACGGCCGTCCCCACCGGGGCCCCCGCGAACGTCGTACGCGCATCCTGGTAGCCGCTGACGAGATATTCCGCCTGCAGAGTCCACGGTCCGTAGACCGCCGCGATTTCCGAGTTCACCTGCTGCAGATCGTCACCGAAGAGCGTGATCGAGGCGGGAATCGACCAGTTGACGGAAAGGCCGGTACGAATCGCGTCACGCGTACGGAATGGCAAGATCCTGCCGTCGACACCCGCTTGCGAAACTCCGGTCGCCTGTTTGCCCGAAACACCGACGTGCAACAGCCCTTCCCCTTCATTCACATACCATAACAGCCGGGTCACACGACCAACCACCGAATAGTCGCCATCGCCCGTATTGAACGCGAAGACGCTGTTGCAAGGCTTATACAGCCCCAGCTGCCAGACTCCCAGTTCGTCCGGTCCGTACGTGTTGAATACCGAGATGCCCGGGGCAAACCCGTTGAATGCCCCTCCGTAAAACGTGTCTTGATTATACGAACGTTCCATGAAGGGCAGGAAACGGCTGCTGACAAGGTGCTCAAAACCGATCGCTTCTTTTTGATTACCGATCCGCAGATTGCCGACGATCGGCAGTTCCTTGAAAGTCCACCAGAGGTCGGTCGGCGCAGTGACAGCCTCATCGAAAAATCCCGGATTGGTCGGCGAGCCGGGTTGGTTGCGGACCCTCACGGAGTTCACGAAATCGTATTCGGCAGCCCAGTCGATCAGTTCGTACATCGTGCCGTCAACTCGTAAGCGGGCGCGCCGAAAATCGGCGCCGTCTCCATAGGGCGTGTTGATATTGCTGTTGACGCTCCGATCCACGCTGAACCAGCCAACGTCGAGCTGGGTCCGTCCACCGACATGCACGCGAAAATCTCTGTTTTTGCTGCTCAATTCCAGGCCGTTGTTCCATTGGGCCGACATCGACAGTTCGCTGCCGACGGCATATCCCTCCTGCTTCCGCAATTCCTCCTCCGCCTGCTTGCGGGCCTCCTGGTCCTTGAAATACTTTTCGATCGCAGCCTGGATGCGAGGGTCGGATGGTTCGTCGAGCATCGCCGTGAACTCCTGTCGGTCGAGGTCCCCCTCGGTGGCGGGCAGTCGGCTGATGACTCCCGAACGCAGTTCAGCGTTCTGCCGTTCCAGGCTTTCGATTCGCTGACGAATCTGCCATGGTTCCTCTTTGTGGGACGGATGCTGCGCCGGCGCACGTCCTGCGGTTGTCAACGTGATCAGCAATGCGAGACAAACAATGGGGCGGGTACGCATGGTGGCACCTGGAGTCGAAAAGAAATCAAGGAGCGAACCGACGTGGGATTCGTTCCGACTGCCGGATAACGAGGATGGGCCGGATTATTGCATCGTATCGGTGCTCACCGTTCCACAGATTAATACGGTTTTATTATGTTTAGGAATCGTCGCAGTCGTCGCGTAACTGCTGGAAAGAACCACCGTCTGTACCAGTCGTGCGGCCGTCGCGCGCGGTGTAACCGTCAAAGTCTGCCTTGCCGGCAGGAACCCGCGATCCGGTAAACGGCGGCTCGTCCGGAGGTCGATCGAAAAAAATTCGTGGCTGGTAACACCCTGCTCGAAACCGCTTCGCGTCAGCTCCAGTGCCCCTGCGAACTCTCGTGGGGGCGGCGTGCTTCGCGGAGTAGCTGGCAGAGTTCCTCCAGCTTCGCGGAGGAAAGATGCCCCAGTTGCCGGCGGTGGCACTCCTGGAGCGAACCGGCGATTTCATCCAGTAATCGAATGCCCGCCGCGGTAATGCGCACCTCGACGACGCGTCGATTGCTAGCCGGCCGATCGCGCTGAATCCACTGCCGGGCCTCCAGTTTGTCGAGCAGGCGGGTGATGTCGGGAGCGCGTGAAACCAGCCGGTCCGCAAGCCGCAAGGTCGGTATCGATTCCGGGTGCGCGGCACGCAGCAACCGCAGCGCGTTGTACTGCTGCGGCGTAAGCTCGAACTTCGCGAACAGTTCGTCCTCCAGCACCCGCAGCCGATCGTAAGTCCTCCAGACGTTCAGGAAAACCTCCTGTTCCAGGGAGTCAAAACGCGCTGCGGAATCGTCGGGTCGGCGGCGGCGGCGGGACGGCATGCCTCGTAAGATATTCCCGCAGCGAATGGTTGTCCACATAACCATCAAGCCACGCGGTCACAATCCCCAAATAAATAAATAAATAAACGATGACCTCCGCTTGCACCAAATCGCGCCATCAACCTACGATCTATCCCTGTTCCCTGTTCCCCGTTCCCCGCCATGACACTCGATCGACGCCAATTCACCGGACTCACTGCCGCAGCGGCGATGGTCGTTCCGCAAACCGGCGATGCCGCCGAGCTACGCGCGGATCCTGGGCCGCTGCTGATCGCAACCTGGCCTTTTGGGCTGGCCGCCTGCAAGCAGTCGCTGGCGACGCTGCGGAAGGGAGAGGGAATACTTGACGCCGTCGAGCAGGGGATTCGGGTCACGGAAGCCGACCCGGCAGTCGATTCGGTGGGCGTTGGGGGAGCACCGAACGCCGCGGGGGTGGTGCAGCTCGACGCATGTATCATGGATGGTCCGTCGCGCCGCGCAGGAAGTGTGGCGGGGCTGGAAGGCTACCCGCACCCGATTTCCGTGGCGCGGCGCGTGATGCAGCGTACAAAACATGTGATGCTGGTCGGCGCGGGGGCCGCTCAATTCGCCGCCGAGCAGGGATTTGCCACGCAACAGCTGCTGACCGACGCGCAGCGGCAACGTTGGCTGGAGTGGAAAGCCAGGCAACCACTGCCCAAGCCGGCGGCAATTCCGAATCACGATACGATCGCGTTGTTGGGGGTCGATGCCGAAGGGCGAATGGCGGGCGGTTGTTCGACAAGCGGGTTGGCGTACAAGCTGCCGGGACGCGTCGGCGACAGTCCTTTGATTGGCGGCGGGCTTTACGTCGACGGCGACGTGGGAGCCGCCGGCGCGACCGGGATCGGCGAGAATATCCTGCGATACTGTGGCAGCTTCCTGATCGTGGAATTCATGCGATCGGGACTGGATCCCACGGCGGCGTGCCGCAAGGCTGTCGAACGGATCGTTCAAGGCGAACGCCGCCCGGCAGCCGACCTGAGCGTGAATTTCGTGGCGCTCGATCGCCGCGGCCGATTCGGCGCGGCGGGAACCGATCAAGGTTTCCGCTACGCCGTCGTCACCAAGGACCGGGCCGAGATCATGCAGCCGGTCCTGGTCGAAACTTGAACGATGTGTGCAACGGGTGAGGGTAATCCCGAACCCCATCGTTCGAAGGTTTTCCCTTTCTCGGTCACTTGGGCACGGGCTCGGGACTACCCTCACCCGTTCCCCGTTCCCTCCGTTCCCTCTAAGCTGTAGCTGTTCCAAACTCGAAGAGGGCGACGGATGCCGATAGCCAGAGAGTTTCTCGCGTGGGATCGACCGGCGTTGGCGGGTGCCGTTGATTACCTACTCAACCGTTATCGGGTCGGCTCGATCTGGGATCTGCGTCAGGTGGTCGTGGCATTGCCCGGTGCGCGAGCGGGACGGCGGCTGCTGGAGTTACTGGTGGACCGGGCCGACGAGTCGGGGTGCAGGCTCGTACCGCCCATCATCACGACGGCGGGCAAGGTACCGGAACTGCTGTATCACCCACAGCGGCCGTTTGCATCCGAGGTGGTGCAGCAGCTTGCCTGGCTACAGGCGATCCGGGGATTACCGATCGAGCGGCTGGAGCCGGTCGTACCGTACCCTCCACCGCCGACCGATTTTGAAAAATGGGCGGCGCTGGCGAGTCTCCTGTCGCGGCAGCACAGGGAGCTTGCCGGGGATCGGCTCGACTTTCAAAAGCTCGCGGAACTTGACTGGGACGTCGGCGCGGTCTGGGAACGGCGGCGTTGGCAGGTATTGTCCGAAATACAATCGGCCTATTTGCGATTGTTGGACAGCATCGGTTGCTGGGACTTGCAGACGGCGCGCCTTGTGGCGATTGAGCGTGGCGAATGCCGGACGGATTGCGACATCGTGCTGATCGGCACCAGCGACCTGAATCGCACGATTCGCCAGATGTTGGACGATGTGGCGGACCGCGTCACGACACTGATCCATGCTCCACGGGAATGGGCCGACCGATTCGACGCGCATGGTTGCGTGGAGCCAGCGGCTTGGAGCACTGCCGAGATCGATCTGCGATCGTCGCAGGTGGAAGTCGTGGACGGGCCTGCTGACCAGGCGGCGGTGGTGGTCGAGTATCTCGCGGGCTTGGGTCCGCGGCATGGCCGCGACGAAGTCACGATCGGCATCTTGGACGACACCTTGGTGCCGCAATTGCAGCGGCAGTTGGGGGCGGCGGGATTGCCGACGCGATGGGTTGTTGGCCGGACGATGGCGATGATGGCGCCATTCCAGCTTCTGGCGGTGGCCGCGGATTTCCTGAGCGACGATCGTTTTGCGGCGTTTGCCTCGCTGGTTCGACATCCGGACGTGGGAGATTTTCTGGGCCGAAGCGGGGTACCGGGCGATTGGTTGACACGGGTCGACATGTATTATGCCGAGCGACTTCCGCAGCGGCTGGGGAGTTGGGGGCGAGGCAATCACGGCGAGGACGTGGTGCAGCAGGTTTATGACCGGATGAAGCAGTGGCTGGCACCGTTGCAGGGACCGGCGCGCTCGCTGCGCGATTGGTCGCAGCCATTACAGACGGTACTCGAGACAATCTATAGCGGGGTCGATGCGTCGCGCTCGACGGAAGCAGGCCATTACCTGCTGGCGGCATGCGGCGCGGTGCGAACGATGCTGTTGCAGTTTTCCACAATGCCGCCCGTCCTTGCGGCGGTCCTGAGTGCGCCGGAGGCAATTGCGTACCTGTTACGCAATCTGGAGTCGCAGGAAATTCCGCCACTTCCAGCGCCGGATTCGGTCGAAATGCTTGGCTGGCTGGAGCTGCCGTTGGACGATGCGCCGGTGACGATCATCACTTCGTTGAACGAGGGGGCAGTGCCTGAATCACTGAACAGCGACCTGTTTCTCCCCAACCAGTTGCGTGTCCGACTCGGGTTACTCGACAATGCGCGCCGCTACGCGCGCGACGCCTATGCGCTCAGCGCCATCCTGAGTCCCGGTCGAGTGGCGAAGGTGGTCACGGGGCGCCGCGATGCGGACGGCAACCCGCGTATTCCCGGTCGGTTGTTGTTCGCAACGCGACCGGAAGAAGCGGTGGAGCGAGCGCGGCGATGGTTCGCTCCGCCGGTTGCGCGCCCGCCGCTGGCCGCCCCGACCGTTCGCAATCGTTCCACGTTCGTGGTGCCTCGTCCCGCCCAGGACTCCGCGACTGTCTCGCGTTTGAGCGTCACTGCGTTCCGCAATTATCTCGCTTGTCCGTTCCGTTTCTATTTGCGCAACATTTTGCGGTTGCGAGCACTGGATGATTCGGCGGAGGAACTCGACGGGGCAATGTTCGGGACGATGGTGCACGAGGTGCTGCGAATTTTCGGAACGAGCGAGCATCGCAATGCGACCGACGTCGAGCGGATTCGCGCCGTGCTGCATGACAGCCTGGACGATGTCTGCCGGCGGTACCTCGCCGATCAGCAGTTGGCGCCGATCCAGCTGCAGATTACCCAGATGCGGCTTCGACTGGATGCATTCGCCCAATGGCAAGCAGAATGGGCGCGCAGCGGTTGGACAATCCAGCACGTGGAAATGTGGGGCGAAGGCAATCCGCTGAAGATCGAAGTCGGCGGAGAATCGGTCATCGTCGACGGCCGCATCGATCGCGTCGATTGGCATGAGCACGATCGACGCTGGATGCTGCTTGACTACAAGACCAGCGACACGGCGATGACCCCGGAAAAGGTCCATCGACAGGGCGACGATTGGGTTGACCTGCAGCTGCCGCTCTATCACCAACTGACGCGTGCTTTATCCTGGACCGAACCTGTCGATCTGGGCTATCTGGTGCTGCCGAAGGACCTGCAGTCGGTTGGCTTGCTAAAGGCAAAGTGGAATTCAGAGGAACTCAAGGCGGCCCAGGAAGTTGCCAGGAACGTGGTGCAGCGAATTCTCAACCGCGAGTTCTGGCCGCCGACATCCCCCGCCCCGTTGCTGCTTCCGGAATTTGACCGCATCTGTCAGGAACGCACGCTCGATCGGAATCTCGGCGAGGAGCCATCCCCGGCCTGCGCGGCGGTCGATGCGCGGCCGCCCGCCAAGGATGGGGAAGGGAGGGCCGGCTGATGTCTGCGTTTCGTCCCTTGATCATTCGAGCGTCCGCGGGAACGGGCAAGACATTTCAGTTGTCCAACCGCTATTTGTACCTGCTGTTCCGTGGCGTGGGTCCCGAGACGATCCTGGCGACCACTTTCACGCGCAAAGCCGCCGGGGAAATCCTCGACCGGGTTGTCGAGCGGTTGGCCCAAGCGGCCGCGACGGACGAATCGGCTGCGGCTCTGGCGGAGCAACTCAAAGACGCGTCGGTAACTCGCGCGCGGTGTGTCGAAATGTTGATCGCAATGTTGCGCAACCTGCATCGGCTGCGCATCAGCACGATGGACAGTCTGTTCGCGCATCTGGCCACCAGCCACTCGCTCGAACTCGGATTGCCGCCCGGTTGGGAAATCCTGGACGACATCCCCAACGCTCAACTGCGTCGCCGGGCGGTGGAGCAACTGCTGCGGGACGATCCCGACCGCGACATCGCCCGGCTATTGCACTTGATGGCGCAGGGCGATGTGAACCGCTCGGTCAGTCAGTTATTGCAGGACACGGTCCGCGAGCTGTACGCGGTCTTCCTGGAAACCGAAGCGGAGGCATGGAATCAGTTCCCGGCCTGGTCCGCGCTCTCCGCGGAGGAACTCGATCGAGTCGTCGAGTCATTGCAGGCGGAATCGTACGACCGGGACAGCCGCATGACGAAGGCGCGGAACGAGGATCTGGTCCGATTCCGTGAGGAGGATTGGGAAGCGTTCATCGGCAAGGGGCTGGCGGCCAAGGTCATCGACGGCGATCCGCGGTACCACAAAAAGCCGATCCCAGAGTCGTCGGTCGAACTTTACGGATTACTAATCCGGCATGCGCGGGGCTTGGTCGTCGGCCGGCTGTCGGCGCAGACGAAGGCAACGTATGACATGCTGGCCCGGTTCCACAAAATATTTGTGGCGTTGAAATTGGACGAGGGGCGACTGCGGTTCGAGGACGTGACGCGGATTCTGGCGCAGGGTTTGAGTGACTCGAATGCCCTCGCGGGCTTCGATTTCCGCCTGGACGCGAGCGTCGCTCATGTGCTGCTCGACGAATTCCAGGACACTTCGCTGCCTCAATGGCAGGCGATTCGACCGTTCGCCGCGCGCGCCGTAATCAACTCGGACGATTCACCGCGCTCGGCGACGGCCGCTGGCGGAGCGGGACCAGCCGAGGCAACATCCGAGCCGCCGCGTGGTTCCTTTTTCTGCGTCGGCGATGAGAAGCAGGCGATCTATGCCTGGCGGGGTGGCCGGGCGGAGATCTTCGCGGCCTTGGAAAGCGAGATCCCCGGGGTCGATCGAGCGACCTTGGCGGAGAGTTTCCGTTCGGCTCCGGCGGTCATCGAGACGGTAAATCGCGTTTTTGAACGGCTCCCGCGGCACAACCACCTGGAGCGATTCGAGTCGCACGTGCGGACCTGGTGCGAAGCGGTACCGCGACACACGACCGCGCATCGGGATCGCGCCGGCTACGTGACCCTGGAGTCGGCCCCGCGCGCCGACGAGTCCACGTTCCAGGTCGCACGGACTCTAGCCCATGCCGCGGATCGTATCGCTTCCCTGGTGGCGGCGTCGCCCGGACGATCGGTCGGCGTCCTGGCGCGCAAGAACGAAGCCGTGGCGCGCTTAATTTACGAATTGCGACAACGGGGCGTCGCCGCCAGCGAGGAGGGCGGCAATCCGCTCACCGACTCCGTCGCCGTTCAGACAATCCTGTCGTTGCTGCATCTCGCAGACCACCCGGGAGACACGGTGTCGCGGTTTCATCTGGCGCATTCGCCGCTGGGGCCGATCCTGAAGTTCACCGATCATCAGGACAACGCAGGAGCCGCGCGGCTCGCAATCCATGTTCGCCGCTCGCTGCTCGAGCAGGGATACGGTCCGACGATCGCGCGATGGACGAGCGAACTGCGGCCCCAGTTAGGTCCACGTGACTACCAGCGCATGGAGCAACTTGTCGAACTGGCGTACGGCTACCAGTCCGCGGCAACACTGCGAACGACAGAATTCGTTCGCCACATTGAAAGCGAACGGGTCGCCGATCCCCTGGTCGCCCCGGTTCGCGTGATGACCGTGCATCAGTCCAAGGGGCTGCAGTTCGACATCGTCGTACTCCCCGACCTCGACAGTTCGGCGACCGGACAACCAGCGACCTTCGTGACGCATCAGTCACACCCCACGAAGCCGGTCGATCGGGTTTGCCTCTACCGCAACGCCTCCGTCCAAAAACTGCTGCCGCATGACATCCGTGAGATGTTCGAGGAAGAGGACCGCAAGCAGATCAGCGAATCGCTGTGCGTGCTGTATGTCGCCATTACGCGCGCGATCCACGCGTTACATATGGTGATCGCTCCCTCCAAAAACTCGGAAACGAACCTGCCACGTTCCCATGCGGGCTTTCTTCGCGCTGCGCTCATCGAATCGGGGCTGGCGCCACCCGGTGAATTGCTGTACCAGGAGGGGGATCCGGACTGGCACAAGCGCACGGTGGTTCCGCCACAAACGATCCTCGTGCCGCAGGCGCGCCCGGAGATCACTCTCCGGCCGCTCCCCGACCATCGTCGGCGCGGGAGAGAGCGAACCGCGCCCTCCGGACTGGAATCGGGCGACCAGCAGGCGGTCGTCGATGCGCTGCGGACCGGCAACGCTTCCGGACGCCAATTCGGAACTCTTATCCACGCATGGTTCGAACAAATCGGCTGGTTGCCCAATGACCTTCCGACCGATGGCCAACTGCGCCGTATTGCGGAAGAACAAGAAGCGAGCGAGTTGAATGTCGAGGATTGCCTGCGGCGTTTTCAGCAGTTTCTGGGAAGCCCGTCCACGACAAAACTGCTGACGAAAAGCGACTACCTCACGGGGTTCGCCCAACGCGCATTGGATTCAGCGATCCAAGCGGCGGAGTTACGCGTCGATGTCGAACGCGAATATCCGTTCGCGGTGCAACAGGAAAATCAACTGCTGACCGGATTCGTGGATCGCTTGTTGTTAATCTATCAGGGCAATCGCCTGCTGGCGGCCGACATCGTCGACTACAAGACCGACACGATCGACCCGTCCGACCCGCGTGCCTTGCAGGCGGCAAAGGAGAGATACCGGCCCCAGCAGCAAGCATATCGCAGCGCGATCGCGCAAGTTTTCCAGTTGCCCACGACCCAGGTCCACGCAAGCCTGTTGTTCGTCACCGCCGGCGTCGAGGTGCCGATCGCCTGAGGTAGGCTGGGTCGGTCGACGCTTCCGGAGGCCCCAACTACAGAAATCGCTGCGGCGAGAATGGGCCAGCGTCGATGTGCGTCGATTGGCCGGCCATCAGTTCCGCGATGAGCTTGCCGGTCGCTGTTGCCAGGCTCATTCCGAGCATGTTGTGCCCCGTCGCGAGATAGGCGTTCGCCAGCCTTGGCGTTCGCCCGATGATCGGTAAACTGTCCCAGGTCATCGGACGCCAGCCGTACCAGGTTTGAAGTTCGCCGGTCGGCGAAGACGCCGTGAGATAGTGCGAGGCCGAATCGCGCAGCTGCTGGATCCGATGAGCGGGGATGCTGCTGTCGAATCCGGCGAATTCCATCATCGACCCCAGGCGGTAACCCTGTTCGAAAGGCGAGACTCCGACACGGTGCTCGGGGAATAACATCGGATAGAGCGGGCATGGCGTGGGACGCGACATTGTTACCGAATAGCCTTTGCCCTGTTCGATCGGGATCGGACATTCCAGTTCCGTCGACAGCCGCGAACTCCAGGCACCTGTGGCGATCACGAAGCGGTCCGCTGTCATGGCCCCCTGCGAAGTGACGATGCGCGCGATACGGCCGTTCGACTTTTCCAGACGCTGTAATTCACATCGCTCCAGGAATGTCACTCCCCGTTCTTTGAGCCGCTTTGACCAGCTTGCGTTAAGCAGATCGGGGCGGAGCGACGTGTCGTTCGCGTAGTGAAAGGCTCCGGCCAATCCGGCCTTTAACGCCGGATCGAATTGAATCAGATCGCGCCCTTCGATACGCCGGGCAATCACGCCGAAATGGTCCGTCAACAGCCGATCCGTTTTTGCGAATTCCTCCATCCCATGCTCCGTCCGCAGGACATAAAGCAGGCCGGTCTCTTTCCACTCGCACTGGAAACGTTCCTCGGCGATCAACCGTTTGTATTCCCGCATCGAGGCGTCGAGAATCGCTTGAAGATGCCGGCCGGCGGCGAGCATTTGACGTTGATTGCAACGGCTGGCAAATTGCCACATCCATTTCAGTAACGCCGGGCTGAAGCGTGGCTTCACGCGAAAAGCGGCGTGGGGATTGAACAGTGATTTCAGAGCGGTGCCAATCGCTCCCGGTTCCGTCAGCGGCATGACATGGCTGGGGCAAATGTAGCCACAATTACCGTACGAGCATGCGCCGCCGATCGTACCTTGATCGATCACCGTCACTTGCAGACCGGCCGCATTCAGGTAATGGGCACAGGCGATCCCGATGATACCCGATCCAACGACGATCACGTCAGGCTGTCTGGAGGAGGTCACGAGCCGCTCCCAAAAGCGATGCCATTGCGAAAGGGATCGTCCGGTTGCTGAATCAAGTTCGCCTCGGCGCACACGTAAGCACGCCCCGACACCGTGGGGATAATCCGGCCGTTTTCGTCGTGGCGATACGAGGCGGAAAAGCGACTGCCGATAATGCTCTCCTGGACCCAGGACGCGCCCGGTTCGAGTTTGCCATCGGCGGCAAGGCAGGCGAGTTTCGCGCTGGTACCGGTTCCGCAAGGCGAGCGATCGAAAGCGCCGCCGGGACAATAGACAAAGTTGCGGCTGTTCGCTGCCGCCGACTGCGCCGGGCCGAAGAATTCGACGTGGTCGATTTCCGCGTCATCGATTCCCGTAATCCGCTGCTGTCGCAAGGCGATCCGAATTTGATGGGCCGCATCGTTCAAAGCACGGATGTTGTCGGCGGTCAGTGGAAACGGTGATTCCTCAACAAGAAAGAACCAATTCCCTCCCCAGGCAATGTCGCCGAAAACGGTGCCAAAGGGCGCAACCTGGACAGCCACGCGCGAGCGATAGCGGAAACTGGGCACATTTTCGATGGCGACTTCGTTCGGGGAGAGCAACCTCACCTCGACGATGCCCACCGGTGTCTCCAGACGATGCGTTCCGATGCCGATCCGGCCGAGGTAGGCGAGCGTCACCGCCACTCCGATCGTGCCATGTCCACACATTCCCAGAAATCCGGCATTGTTGAAGTAAATCACTCCCGCCGCGCAGGATCGATCGTGCGGTTCGCAAATCAGCGCGCCGACCAATGCCTCGGATCCGCGAGGCTCGAGAATCACGGCTCGGCGAAAGTCATCCGCCGTCGCGCGAAATCGCCGCAAGCGTTCGGCGAGCGGCCCAGGCCCCAGGTCGGGACCACCGCTCAGAACTACCCGCGTCGGTTCGCCCTCCGTGTGCGAATCGACCACGCGGATTCCGGAGCAGGCCTCGTTCAATTGTCCGCTCCCGGCCATCGGCTCCACCAGTTTTTAAAAAGTTGCCATTGTTGCCGCGCGAATTCACGCTGCGTCGGGCTGAGTACGTCCGTCTCGTTGAAGTTCAGCTCGAACGCAGGATTACCCTCCAACACCAACAGGTACTTATAGTACAGCACCAGATCCGGGCCCTCGTCAAACTTCGAGAGCACGTGCAGTGCCTCGTCGAGTTCCAGGGCGCGCTGTCTTGCGACCGCGTCGCCGGCGGCGGCCTGTTCACACAGGGCGATCAGGCGCAGTACCTGCCTGGGCAGCGCGTTGCCGATCCCGGTGATCGCGCCCACCGCGCCGCAACGCACGAAACCATGAAAGACCTGCGTGTCGACGCCGACCATCAACGCGAGTTCGGGATCACCACTGGTGATAAATTCGGCGGCATAGCTCAGGGATTCCGCCCCGCCAAACTCTTTGAATCCGACCAGGTTTCGATGTTCGCTGCGCAGCTGCTTGAATAGTTCGGCCCGGGTCTGAAAACCATAGTAAGGGCTGTTATAGATGACCGCCGGCAGGTCGCCGCCCGCCTGCAGAACCGCGGAAAAGTGCGCGTATTGAGCCGACGGAGCGGTGCCACGCGAAAGCAACCGCGGGATCAGCATCAGACCGGCCGCTCCCACCTTCTTCGCGTGCGCGGCATGTTCCGCCGCGCGTCTCGGATTCTGAGCTCCCGTGCCGACGACGACCGGTATTCCCGCCTCGACCAGCCGCCGCACACCTTCCTGCCGCTGCTCGTCGGTGAGCAGCGGCCAGTCCCCCATCGATCCGCAGTAGACGACCGCGCGCATTCCGGCGTCGATCAGTTCCCGCGCTTTGCGCACAAGCCCCTCGTAGTTCGCCGAACGGTCCGCGAAGCATGGCGTCATCAGCGCCGGCATGCAGCCATGAAAAACATCCGAAGACGACATCAGGCAGGCCCTTTCAAGCTAAGTAAAGAATCCGAGCGGCGGTCATCGTCCCACGGATGGCGATCGAATGGAACCAGGGCCGCCGATAGCAATATCCCCATTATTTCCTGGTACATCCAGGGGGCTGGATCGGCAAGCGAATGAGCTCACTGGCGCGCGGGAATCTCATTCACCGTGTAATACGCATTGCGATGCAGCAGCTCTTCCTCGTCGCGCGATCGCAGACCGCCCAGGTCGAACTCGTAGACGAAACCTCGGTCGAGTTTTTCCAAGGTGAGTCTTGCCGAAAGTCCATCTTCCGCAAGCGCAACCGCTTGGACGGCCGCCTTGTGCCGCTCGATCTCCGGGCCGCCGTAACCGGCGTGGTAAGGGTGCGTAAACGCCGAAATCCGATAGGAGTCGGTGCTGCATCCGGTGGCTCGATCCACCGCTTTGGTAAACGTGACATGGAACCCGTCCGGCGTAATCGTGACACGGTTGATCTCAAACGGCATCTTGCCGCTCCATTCGACCCGCTCCAGGGCAAATGGCTTGATACCTCGAACCGGCCAGCCTCGGTTCGTCCCACCGCACAGCAGTTTGCCGCCGGGAGTGAATTCCACGTTGAGAATGCCGGTCGAAAGCCCTTCGCGAAACGGATAGCAGGCGCCTTGCCAGACGTCGTTGATCTTCTCCGTCGTGGCGCGCATCAGGATCGAGAGTGTGTAGTCGCCCAGGAACAGTTGATCCTCGAAGGGGCCAAATTTGCCTTGCGTTCGATTGACGCTGAATGCGGTGATTGACCGCCCCATGCGAATGTAGGGAAACACCACGGCATAAGGAACCAATTGTCGCACACGGTTCCGTTCCGCCGCGATGCGGCCGCCCGAGTTTGGCATCTCCGGCTCCGGACCCAACTCGGGCGAGTAGGGGTACCAATGAAAACTCGCGGGGTGACCGTGAAAACTACTCGCAGAAACCGCTTTCAAACTGCACGAACAGTTCCACGGTCCCTGACTCTCCACATAGAACAGCGCGCCGTGCTCGTCGAAGCCGATCCCGCCCGGACTACGCAAACCGGTGGCGAATGCCGTGCTCGTTCCAGCGGATGTGACTTTCATGATGAAACCGCGGTTCAAGGCGTGCGAATAATAGGACTCCGATAGACCAAGTGCCACGTACTGGTTTCCATCAGCATCGGGCTTCGAGCCGAACGCATATTCGTGGTAATTCGCGTATCCCCATGCATCCGAGATCGTCTCAAAGCGATCGGCCAGGCCGTCGCCATCCGAGTCGCTGACGCGTGTCAACTCGCAGCTCTGCGTGACCCGGAAAGCGTTGTCCTTCCATGCCAGCCCGAAAATTTCGTCCAGCCCCGAGGCGAAACGATGGAATGACGGGAGCGGCTTGGACGCATCGATACCATCGATCAAGAAGATCTCGCCATGCCGCGTTCCTACGGCGATACGTCCGTCCGGCAATACGGCAAAAGCACCCGCTTCAATGATCGTGTCCTTCGGCATCGGAGTGTTGACGATCGGGTAATACTCCCTTTCGCGTTCCTCCGTTCCCCAACGATCGCCAACCTCCTCGCCGCGCAGCACACCGACCGCGCCGATCGTGGACAGTATCAGCAGACAGAGGAGTTGCAGGCGATTACTTCGAAACTGCTTCATAAAGGAGCTCCAGCGTCGATTTGCCTTCCGGAATGGGCAGTCGCAACAGCAGTTCGAACTGCGCGGCTTCCTCGGAAATCGGTTTCCGTTTCAATTCCGCGCGCGGAACCGTTAACCGCAGGCGACCGCTGCGGAAGACCTGTTCCGACTCCTGCCGGACATCTCCGGTGAGCGCCCGAAACCAGACCGTCTGCGGCTCGGGAGAGTCGAACTGAAAAATGCGTTGCAGACGTAGCTGCTCCTCCGTCCCAACCGCCACCGACCGATCCGTGATCTCGATCGTTCCGCAGCGGTACATGAACGAAGGAATTGATGATCCGTCGAGGAAGTAGCCGCGGAACTGATAGCCGACATTTTTTGGGTAGAGCGGATTAGGGTTGGTACGAGCCTGTTTGGTCATCACCGGCATGCGAGGCCACGATGCTTCTTCATCCGCGAGTTGCACGAACGAAACATCCTGCGCAAGGGTGATCGGATCACTTGCGGGCTGGAAGTCACCCGAACCCTGGCCACTCCAATTGACGCCGATGAAGTCCCCGCGCCAGATCGCCGACAGCGTTCCCGTTTCGGCGTTGAAAGCATAGTTCAACTTTTCCGGCAGGCCGACGGCGATGCCTCGATAACCCGCCACGCGGCTGCGTCCGCGATAGGTCTTGGCGCGGTCTTCGACCACCAGCTTTGTGCTCTCCGCCCGCAGGCCAGGCGGATCGGCGGCGGATGTGCCAAGCGAAAGGTAGTACCAGATCGCTTCAATCTGCTTGTCGGTGTCGCCCTCCAGAATGGTCTTATGCGTGGCAACTCCGTTCGGCCATGCTGTCGGCATGATGGTCCTGGGACGAAACGCCCCAGGATTGCGCAGGTAGGCATCGAACCACACCGGTTGGAGACGCTGATAGCTGGTAAGCAACTCAATGCCCTGGTTGACCAGCGAGTTCTTCCCGTTGAAGTCATGGCAGGCGATGCAGTTCAGCCCTTTGTCGCCGAGCAATTCCCGGCCCGCCGCGCGATGCTGCTTTTCCCGTTCACGCTCGATTTCGGAGCGACTTTCGGGGCTGGGAATTTTCATTTCTCTGCCGGGCATTCGATCGATGCGAGCGAAGATGGCCGGCAAATGCTGCAGGTTGGTGCTGCCGTACTGAGGCATCCGCGTTTCCATGTAATGGCGGACGCTCTCGCCATCGAATAGTACCTTCTTGAGCCAGGCCGGCTGCAGTTTGGCCCCAACCAGCGTCAGGGGTGGCGGGATGCGTCCGTCGTCACCCAGTTTCTGATCGCTCGAAACAAAAAACACATTATGCGAGGGGTGAACACCTCCAGCATCGTCGCGAACGTGACAGGCAAGGCAATTAAATGCGGTCAGAGTTTTCGCCGCCGCAACTTGATCCGTGTCGTCGAGGGGAGTTTCCTCCAGCGCGGCGGCAATCGCATTCCGCTGCGCGTCTTCGAGTTGAAAACGGGGGCTACGGCGGTCGGCAGGGGAGAGGCAGCCGCGCGTTACATTCCCTTTTTTCAACGCGCCGATCGATGGCGCCGCTGGGATGCCAGGCAAGCCATGACACGCCGCACAGTTCAAGTCCTGAAAGTACTTTCTTCCCAGCGACACAAGGGAATCGTTGGCGCTAAGCGACTTTACCTGTTGCGCAGAATTTCCGACGAGATAACCTGCGATGGCCAACGACTCGGCTCGCGTCAACTTCAGATCGGGCATCCGACCCGATTTTCGGACTCGCAGCGGTTGAAACAGGAAGTCGCCGAGAGATCGCACACTGTATTTGGCGGGGACCTGTCCAAGCGGTATCGCAGTCGGTCGGAAGTGTCTGTTCGCCGCCCGCGGTTGTTTCACGTCGTCGTGCCCCTCCTCGTCCTCATCCCCATGCTCGTCGTTCGCAACCTTAGCCGTAGCTCCATCGGAAATCGCTTCCTGCGGACCATGACATACAACGCAACCGATCGAGTGAAATAGAGTTTTTCCCCAAGCAAGATCGAGTTGCTCGGTGTTCTCGCTGGAAAACGAGGCATTCGATTGGGCGATCAAAAAGTGAGTGAGCGCCTCGGCGATTCGATCGCGTTCCGCTTCAGGTTTCGCCATCAACAGGTCGGGCATCGTTGTGCCCGGGTGCGCCGCTGACGGCGATGCCAGAAATCGCTGCAGATACTCGGGGGCAATTCTCGCTCCGACTTCGCTCAGATCGGGAGCGGTCTTTTCCGTCAACGAGTCACGCGGGACGCCTTGATGGCACGCGGCGCAGCGCAGTTCCGAGATCAGCACCTGCCCCGCTTGAACCTGCGTGAGCGGATGGTTCCCCGGCAGCGCCGGATCGGCGGCCGCGACCGATGAATTGACGATCGCGATCCAGGAAGTCAGAAGTGCGGTGAATGTTCTCATGGTCCCTTCCACCAACATCGCCGGCAGGGTGGCGATAAGCTGCTTTCGAGCTGGTTGGGAGATCACGAAACTTCCACGACCCGTTGGCCAAGCACGTCCATGCGAGGACGCACACCCAGTCCTGGCTCGCTGCTGGCAGACATGAATCCTTGCCGGCGCTGGGGAGCGCCGTGCGCGGTGCTGACCGTGACGTAACTATTGAAATCGGTACTGGTGAAGCGATATTCCTCGGGGGTACTATGCGCGAGGTGTGCAATCGCCGCCGTAGTAATGTCGCCTCCCCAGCTATCTTCGAGCGTCATGGCGATTCCGATCGCGACGCACAAGTCGCGCGCCTGGCGGGTCTTCGTCAGCCCCCCAAGCTTGCTGATTTTCAGATTGACAACGTCCATCGCCAGGTCGGCCTTGCCGCGCAGCAGCATGTCGAGCGAGTCGATATTCTCGTCGAGCACAAACGGGTGACGGGTATTGCGGCGTACCGCGAGGCACTCTTCGTAGGTCAGGCAGGGCTGTTCGATGTAGACGTCGACGTCCTGGACGGCCCGGACGACGCGCATCGCTTCGTGCTGCGTCCAGCCGGTGTTCGCGTCCGCCACGAGTCGATCGGTCGGCTGCAACATGGCGCGCACGGCGCGAATCCGTTCAATGTCGGTATCGGGATCGCCTCCGACTTTCAGTTGAAATCGAGTATAACCCTGCTCGCGGTACCCTTGGACGTTCTTCGCCATTTCCTCGGGTGCCTGTTGCGAAATGGCGCGATAGAGACGCACGCTCTCGCCAAACCGGCCACCCAGCAATGTGCAGACCGGCAGTTGCGTCGCTTTGCCGAGCAGGTCCCAGCAGGCGATGTCGATTCCCGATTTGACGTACGGATGCCCCTTGAGCGCCGCGTCCATGCGATGATTGAGTTTCAGTATTTCGCGCGGATCGAAGCCAAGCAGGTGCGGACCCAGCTCGCGCAGTCCCGCGCGCACCCCCTCGGCATACGCCGGCAGATAAAACGGACCCAGCGGACATACCTCGCCGTAGCCGACGAGTCCGCCGTCGGTTTCGACGCCGACGATCGTACTGTCGAATACCGAAACCGACTTTCCACCAGACCACTTGTACGAGCCTTCCACCAACGGCAGCTCGACGCGATGGGCAAAAATGCGAGCAATTTTCATGGCGAACTCTGGATTCTTGCTGACACGACGACTCGAAACAAGTTTCGAGCTACGCAGGTCGAAACTTGCTTCGACAAGCCCGTAACTCGAAACTTGTTTCGAGACCCGTTCCGCAACGGCTAAGCGATTAGAGATCGGAATCGCGATAGCAGCAAGGGCCACCCCAACAGAACTTCCTCGCCGAGTCGCACCGCAACCCAACCGCGGAATCGCAACGCCCCTGCATGCCGGGCAATCCCTGCCTGTCGCGGGCATAAACCACAATCCTTCCAGCACCATATTGCTTTTTCACAGAGTTTCGCTCTATGTCGGCGATCGTTCGTTGTTGCGTCTGGTCGCAATCGAGACGAATCCCGGGAGAGTCGTTCATGAGAATCGGCCTGATTGCCATCAGCATTCCCAGCCATACCGCCTGCCGGCATTCAGCCGTTGCGACAATGGCTCGCTCGTTGCCGAACAGAAACTGCAGCAAGGTGAGAATTCGCATGAAGGTCCTTACTTCCGACCTCGCGTCAGCGGCCCGGTCCTGTCCCATCGGAATGCGGCGGATTCAGCATGGCGAGATTCGCTTCCGCGAACGCCTTGCCCATCAGCGCGAATGTCTTCGCACAGCCGAGGTAGTGGTAACCGGCGTTTGAGGCTCCTCGTTTCCACAACGCAACATCGGCGTTTGAGATCAGCTCCGCCTCGAACGATTTAAGATACGCGCGCTTCTGTTCGGCGGTCATCGAGCCGTCCGCATTGGCGTAATCTTTGTGCTTGGAGTCGAGGTAGTAGCTCATCTGCCGGACCTTGCCGTACTTGTCGTCGATCGCTCCGAGTTCCTCGGACCAGAACGGCGCGGTCGGCACGGCGGTCACATTGCCCTGGAACTCCGGCAGCCGCGCTGGGGCGGTCATCGCTTCGCGGAACTCCAGGACTTCGCGACCAGCTTTCGCGCCGCTCACGCCCATCACGCCAATCACAAAGGGCATCTTCGGCGCGGAGAGGTCGTGCCGCACATCACGGATGAATTGCGACAGGCACTCGCTGTATGTTTCGTAGCGGCCGGGCTTGCCGCGATCGGGATAGACATGGCCGTCAACCATGTCGTTCCAGCCTTGCAACCAGACAAAGCCCGCGATCTGGTAACCGACCGCGGGGTCGTAAGCCGGACAAACGCGCTTCGGATCCGCCAGCACGTGTTTCAGATGCTCGATCATGAGACGATAATAGACTCCGGTCTCCTTGATCTTGTCGGCCTTCCACTTTTCAAAATCTTTCGGGATGCCGTGCCCTTCCTGTTTGGGATAGTTCGCCTTCTGCCAGTCGCTCAGCACATACGGCCCGGCACTCGGCGGGCGGAAATCGGTGTGCAATGACTTCCCGCCCCACGCGGTCTTGATGATCAGCACCGGATCCTGGAACTGCTCATCCAGAATCAATCCAAACGTGAATTCCGGACCGATCTTGCCGCCATCTTCGTTCGGTATCTGCCGCGAGCCGTACCCTGCGGTGAGCTTCCCGAATCCCTCACCATTCGACTCACCCGCCCCCGTGAAATACGAAATCCAGACATGATCGCAAACGGTCGGCCTGCCGTCCGCGCCACGCATCTTTTTCAGAAGCGGCGCGCTCGCCGGGTCATCGCCAAGGTAATCGAAGGTTTCGATCCCTGCATGTCCCTCCATGTTCGATTGGCCCGCGAGAATAAAGACCTTCAGAGGCCGCTCCGCCGCCGCCAGCGACTGTCCCCCAATCAGCAGCAGTATCAGGACCAAAAAATGCCTCATTGAGTTGCCTCATTTCAAAGTTGTTTTTTCATCATCCTGCACACTTGGCGGCAATCACCGAACGGTGCCATTGTAGCGGGCTCGTCAGGAATTCTCCAGGAAAGCATCCGAGGGACTTCATCCCGCCGGGCAATACACCTTTCGGGCAGTGGCACGCGACCGCATGCAGCAGGCCCACGAACTCCGGACCTGGCGGAAAGACGCGGGGCGTAGGGTCCGTGGTATCGTGTCCGAGATGTCGACGGGACTGACAGAAGACTGCTCACGAGTCGTTTCAGCAACTGGCATTCGCCTCCGAGGATGATCACCCATGAACCGCATCGATCTGTCACCGCGTCGAACGACCCAGCCGCTCCTGGGACTGGTCGTGACACTCGTCGCACACTTGCTGGCCGCTCATTCGCTTCGCGCTCAGGACGAGCCGGACGACTTCCGCTGGATGCGGGCGCGAATTACGTCGCCTCGTACGCCGCAACCAGTGTGGAGATGTGGCATCGCTACGACCATGCGATCATCGACCAGGAGCTGGGCTATGCCCGGAAGATGGGACTGAATTGCGTGCGTGTGTTTCTCCAGTCGCTGGTCTACCATCACGATCCGCAGACGTTCCTGGCGAACTTCGAGGACTTCTTGGCCACGGCAGACAAGCACGGGCTGAAGGTCATGCCGATCCTGTTCGACTCGTGCTTCGGTGTGTCGCCCAGTCTCGAGAGCCGACACATCTGGGTCGCCAATCCCGATCCGGATCGAATGGCATCAAATTGGTGGCCTGAGTCGGATGCGTACGCGACGGCTGTGGTGTCGGCCCACGCTCGTGACAAGCGGATCGCGCTCTGGGACGTGATGAACGAGCCGACCGCTACGCACCTGGCCGCCACGCCCGAGGGCAAGGCCTTGATCGACGCGTTTAACATCGACGAAAAGCGGAGCACGCCCAGCAGGATTCGAACCTGCGACCTACGGATTAGAAATCCGTTGCTCTATCCAGCTGAGCTATGGGCGCGTTGCAATTGTAAAAATGCCTGGGCCGTCGTTACCTGCCCAAACGCGTCGAGACTGACCCTTAACACACGCGTCCCGACGAATGAGCAAGTCTACTCTTTCCGCCCCTTCACGCAAGCCGCGATTTCCTCTCTGGAGGCACAGCGCCACCGGCACGCCCGTGTTCGCCGATCTACCACCGCAGGACCACGCGATGGACAGTCAGCTCCTGGTGCTTTGAACTAATGCCAACACGATCCGCGATGTCTGTTCCGACCGGCGTCCCGTCGGGGCACGCTGCGATCCTCCCAAGCATGAAGGACGCGACGCGGCGATCGAAGTCTCTCAACTCGGGAATCGTTGCGTTGGCGATCATGTGAGCAAATCGGGCAATCGAGATCGGTTCCACATCCCGAACGACACCGACCTCACTGGGCAGTCCCGTTTCCACGCCGACGAAAAAGTGCACGAGTCTTCTGACTCGCTTGCGAGGTTTGGCATTCGCGGGCGCGGGAATCAACCATTCTCCATCTTTGGTGTGCGTATTCCGTCCGACATCCGTCCGCAAAACAATCACCTTGGTGGTCGTCGTTTCCGGCCCCGCAGTGAAACCAGGCGGCAGCAGCCACAGATTGCCGCGATCAACCGACGGGGATTCATCGCTCCAGGTCAGAGGGCCGTCTTCGATGTTGAGAACAACTTCGCAATCACAAAACGCCCCATTGCCTTCGAGAGCGTCCAGCAGATCGTCCCAATTGACGGCGCGTTCGGCGGGCCCATGCAGCACTAAACCGGTGCGAATGGTCGCAGCCGCTTATGCGCACATTGCGATCGACGTACGCGACGAGATCCGAAACGCATTGACGATCGAGTGTGGAGGCCAGCCAGCCGAAGAGCAGGGCCCAGGCGCAATGGCCGCAACGGAAGAAGGGAACGCTGCGGTCGGTGACCATAATCGGATTGGCGATTTTCTCGCTGAGCGTCGTTGGGAGATCGGGAGTCATGTCGCTGGCGGCGAGCAGCACAGGCGGCGAGTCCTTGCCTTCATCGCCAACACGAAACAGCCCTCCCCCCCCGCCGCGTCCGAAATAATAGTTCTGGAATTCATCGGGGTGCAGTTTCCAGAGCGCGAACCGCAGCAGTTGCGTCGTCAGTTCCGGGCCGTTGTGCCGCGGGGAAGGCGCGGCTGAACCGATAATCGACAGCATGCGTTTCGAGTTGGTCGAACTTTCCTCGGGATAGTGGGACAGGCAGAGGTAGCAGGCTCCGATCAAAACAAACGTGAAATGGAATAGGCGGCGCTCCTGCACACAGCCGATCGCAATGACGGTCGAAGCGAGCAGCACAAGCAGTGTGAATGACAGGAGAAGACATTCGAACAGTGCATCGGCTCGGACGAGTGCAGCAATGACAAAGCAGGTCACGGTGAGTACGGTCCACAGTTCACGCAGGGGGAATCGCATCGATACTCCTGACACGACAATCTCAGGCGGCGCCACGGGCAACGCGGAGAATGCTCGGGATTGATTGGCGCTCGACCAGCAATCCATTATAAGTGCATGCGACAGGCTTCCCGCAACTCTTTTTTTGAACGGAGAAATCGTCATGCCGTGCCGAACACCGCTCCGCATGCCACGCTTCCGTCGTCCGCAATTTCCCGGCGGCGGTTCCTGAAATCCACAACGGCGGTCGGGGCCGCGGCGACGGTTGGGTTCGCTCCCGCGATCCTGCGCGGCAGAAATCTCAACAGCCGTCTCAATATCGCGATCATTGGCGCCGGAGGTCGCGGTGGCGGCAACATGGAGTCGGTCGCTTCGGAGAACATTGTGGCATTGTGCGACGTCAACGAGAACAATCTGAATCGCGCGGCGCAGGTACACCCCAAGGCGCGGACGGCGGTCGACTTCCGCAAGCTCTACGATCATGCCAAAGAGTTCGACGCGGTGGTCGTCAGCACGTGCGAGCATACCCACGCATTCGCGACATTGCCGGCGCTGCAGCTGGGCAAGCATGTCTACTGCGAAAAGCCGCTGACGCATAACGTTTACGAGGCGCGCGTGATTCGCGAGGCCGCGGCAAAAGCCAAGGTCGCCACGCAGATGGGAATCCAAATCCACGCTGGAGACAACTATCGCCGCGTGGTGGAGTTGATTCAAACGGGCGCGATCGGGCCCGTGCGGGAGTGCCATGTCTGGACGTCGCGCGCCTGGGGATGGCAGCCGAATGAAGGCGAGGCACAAAAGAACCAGGACATTGTCTATTCCAATCAGCGTCCGGCCGGTTCGGATCCGGTGCCGAGCGGATTGCATTGGGATCTATGGCTGGGGCCGGCCCCGGAGCGACCGTTCCACTCGATCTATTTTCCCGGGCCCCGATGGTACCGCTGGTGGGACTTCGGCAACGGCACGATGTCCGACCTCGGCAGCCACTTCAACGACCTGCCGTTCTGGGCGCTGAAACTCCAGACGCCGTTGACGATCGAGGCCTCCGGTCCGCCACCCCATCCGGAGATCGCGCCGGCTTCGATGCAGGCGGTTTACGAGTTCGGTCCTCGCGGCGATCTGCCTGCGGTGCGCATGACCTGGTATCAGGGCTCCAACAAACCGCTGCCCTGGCGCGAAAAAACGATCCCGCAGTGGAACGACGGAATCCTGTTCGTCGGCGATCGAGGCCTGTTGTTGTCGAACTATGACAAGTACCAGTTGCTGCCCGAGGAGAAATACCGCGACTTCCAACGTCCTACTCCATTCCTGGAACCGTCGAAGGGGCAGCATGCCGAGTGGCTGCACGCCTGCAAGACCGGCGCGCCGACCAGTTGTGATTTCGAGTATTCCGGGTGGCTCACCGAGGCTAACCATCTGGGCAATGTTGCTTACCGCGTGGGAAAAAAATTGCAGTGGAATGCGGCGGAAATGCGGTGTGCGAATGCGCCGGAAGCGGAGCCGTTGATCCGACGCGCGTACCGCGCCGGATGGACACTGGGCTGACGCGCCATGGCTCGAGGCGCGGTTGGCGCAAAAAAAAGGCCCGTCCGAGCTCTACGAGTGGACGGGCCGTCAAATTGTCAAGCTACCAATCTAGTGAGAACCCTCGCTGCACAGTGACAAACCCGAATCAGAACCTGTCGCCGCTAGCATGAGGACTTGGGCCCGGCCGGTTTCCCGGTGTTGCCCGTCCTCCATAATTGTGGAACGGTGGATCTTGCATGGCTGCGCCCCCTTTCCGAACTAAAGTTCCCGTTCGCGGGCCTCGCCCAACCAAAACTCAGTAATCACGGGCTTCATCTAAGCGGATCGGCGGTGGTCAATCAACGCAATCTGGATTTTCCCCGCGTTTTTTTTCGTGTCCGGGGAACGGTGGTAGCTGTCGGGCAAACTTTGCCATCGCGTCGATTGCAAGAATCCATTATGGTGCTCTTCGGGCAACGTTGTTTTTGGGCCGCTTGTCGTCAGCTTTTGCGGTTTTCGTGGCTTGTAAATGCAAAGGAACTTCGAGATGCGATATTTCGTAACTGCCATAGTGGTTTCGGCATTGTGGGTCGGGACGGCCTGGTGCCAGGAAAGCCTGCCCTCCAAAAAGGGGAATCCAGCAACGGGTAAAGCCAATACGCAAGGGAAATCGACCAGCGGTTCCGCCACAGGCAAATCGGCGGATGGAAGCGACAAGTCGGCGTCGAACAGCGGGAATCCCGCGTCTAAAACGGGGAAAGCAGCACCCTCCGGAGTGTCCGACAAGACGACGGGCAAAACTACCAGCGATCCGGCGGGCAATTCCGGTAAATCGGCGGCGGGTGGCAACCCGGCCGACGGCCGGAACAAGGAATCGTTGAATCCCCCCGCCGGCAATGCCGCTCGCGGCGGCACTTCCAACAAAGGCAAAACGGAAACGCCCACGCTGACCGCCGAGCAAAAAGAACAGGTGAGCTACGCCATCGGGTTGGACCTGGCGGAACGGTTCAAGTCGGAAGGGGAAGACGTTGATTTCGAGATGATTCTGCGTGGGATGACCGATGGCTACGAGGGCAAGGATCCGGCCTTTACGCCGGAGCAGATGCAGACGGCCATGAACGTCTTCCAACAATACATGCAGGTCAAGGCTCAGGAGCAATTGCGGAGTTTCGCGGCCGAAAACGTGGCGTTCCTCGATGGCAACAAGAAAAAAGCCGGAGTCAAGGTCACCAAGAGCGGCCTGCAGTATCAGGTGCTCAAGAGCGGCAGCGGCAAGAGTCCTAAATCGACCGATTGGATCAAGGCCCATTATCACGGCACGCTGATCAACGGAAACGTGTTCGAAAGCACCGTGGAGCAAGGTGGCGAACCGGTCGAGATCGCCGTGGAGGACACGATTCCCGGCTGGGCCGAGGCGCTGGCAATGATGAAGGTCGGTGACAAGTGGCGATTGTTCATCCCGCCCAGCCTGGCCTACGGCGATATGGGGCAGGGGCCTGTACCGCCGCATGCGACTCTGATTTTCGAATTGGAACTTCTGGACATCGTCAAGCCGCCAAAGAGTGAGGGCGAGCAGGAAGCGAAGGCTCGCCAGAACCTGAAATAGTCGCCCCAAATTCTTGACGTCGCGCCCATTCCCCGGTAGCTTCGTATTCGGCTTTTTCGGCCAAGAAACGAAGCACTGACTCGCCAGGGGAGTGCTGGCTCATGCGTCATTAGGACCGGGGTATGCGTTTACGCGGTGGTGCGGCTCTCACGAGGCAAAGCCAGGTACGCAGGCGAATTGCGCGCGGTCGGGTTGCGCAAAGGGCGCTGTATTTCGAGGGGCTGGAATCGCGGCAGCTGCTTGCCGGCGACGTCGCCGCGGAACCATTATTCAGTTTCCGGCTGGAAATCGAAGACGCTGCCGGCGGAGTTGTGCATGCGGCCGCCGTCGGCGCGCCGCTCTGGCTGAATCTCTACGTGCGCGATCTGGCCGCCGACGGCGTTTTCGCGGCGTACGTGGATATTGAGTTCCCCTCGGCGTTGCTCGCGACTTCGGGCGGCATCCAATTCAGCGACGATTTTACGAATTTCCGCAGCGGTCAACTGAGTGCCGGGCTGATCGACGAGGTCGGCGCGGCGGCAAGCCTGGCGCCGACTGGATCCGCGGAACTGCATCTGCTGCGCGTGCCGTTTACCGCCACGCATGCCGGTGTTGCCCGCTTTCAAACCAGTCCGGCCGATATCCTGCCGGCCCACGATACGCTCGTCTACGGCAATAACCATCCGATCCCGCAAACGGCGATTGTCTATGATTCGATCGAACTGGTGATCGGCGACGGAGGCGGTATCATCGTCGATCCGCCCGAACCGGTGCGATCCGTGAGCCTGTCGACGCAAATCAAGAACGAACAAGGAGCGCCGATTCGTGAGGTGAGAACCGGAGAATCGTTCGCAGTGGAAGTCCATGCCGACGACACGCGCAGCGACGAACAGGGTGTGTTCGCCTATCACGTTGACCTCCCGTTCGACGCGCGGCTGGTTCGGTTGGATCGGCTGGAGTATTCCGACGACTTCAGTAACGGCAAGCTGGCCAATTCAGAAATGCCGGGGCACCTGTTTGTCAGCGCGTTTGGCGGACTCAAAAGCAATTCGGCGGACGATCAATTGCTGTTCCGGGCTCATTTCACGGCGATGCGGCCCGGGGACACGGCAATTCTGGTCCGGCCGTTGGAGACTCCTCCGGCGAAGCAGTGGCTGCTGTACGGACTGGATGAACCGTTGCCCGTCGACCATGTCCAGGCGACCGGCGCGGCGCTGGGAATTCGCGGCCCGGGCAGTAATACGCTCTCCGTCGAAGTTACGCTGCGCGCGACCAACCTGTTGGGGAACGATATCAGCGAGACAGCGCAAGGCAGCGACTTCCGAATCGAGGCCTGGGTGCGCGACCTTCGACCTCAGCCCCAAGGGATTTTCGCCGCCTACGTTGACATGGCATTCGACGAAAACAAGGTGGCGGTCGTCGGGCCGATCCATCACGGCGATGATTTCTCCTTGGTCACCAGCGGCCGCGTCGGGCTAGATGGAATCCTGGACGAAGTGGGAGGAATCGGAGGTCTTTCCAGCCCGGCGCCCGCAGCAAGTCGCTTGCTGTTCCGCGTGCCGATGCGTGCCGACGCAAACGGATCGGTGACCTTTCAAACCAATCCGACCGACCTCTCACCACGCAACGACCTGTTGATCTACGGCCTGGATACCCCCGTGTCGCTGGACCGCGTTCGCTTCGGCGCGGTCTCGTTGCAGATCCTGCCCGCCGTGCAAGTCCTCACCGCAAACCCCGACAGCTACGCGTTGCAGGAGGATTCGGCGCTGCGAGTTGATGTCGGCTCCGGCGTCCTCGCCAACGACCCGCCAATGGCCGACCGCACCGCAATCCTCGTCGTGCCTCCGCGTCTGGGACGTATCGCCTTCAACGCCGACGGGTCGTTTGGGTATCAACCGTTCCCGAATGTGAACGGTGTCGACCATTTTCAGTATGTGATGCTGGGGGACCAGCAGTCGTCGGAACGGACCGAAGTCCGGTTGGAGATCGCTGCCAAAGCGGACGGACCTTTGACCAAGCCAGAACGCTACGCGCTGTCCGCAACAGGTCTGTTGGACGTGCCGGCGGAGCGCGGTGTGCTTGTGAACGACCTGGACCCCGACGGCGATCCCCTGCAGGCCCGTCTCGAATCCCTGCCGCGATATGGTTCGATCGAACTGGACGCCGACGGTTCGTTTGTTTACCGGCCCAACTCCGCCGGGATCGTCGAGGATCGCTTTACCTACCGGGCCTACGATGGCACCTATATGTCGGCGCCGACTCCGGTGGTGCTTAGTCCCTCCGGAACCGGATCGGTGATGAACTTCCAATTGGACGTTGTGAACATGCAAGGTCAAACGCTGCATGTCGTGCCCGTGGGAAGCCAGTTCCAGATTGTGGTCAGCGCCCAGGATCTGAGGCCTGACGGGCTCGGGATCTTGAGCGCGGGAGTCGTATTGCCGCTCGATTTGTCCGCCTTGGAAGCCACCGAAGTTCAGCTCAATCCGCTGTTCAGCCTCTTCGGATTCGCCTCCGTCGAGGATGGTCGCGTCGAATTGGGAGGCAGCACCGGATTCAATCCGCTCACCCATAACCAGCTTGTGGAATTCGGCCGAATCACCCTGCGCGCACTCGCCGAACGAGACGATCTGGAATTCGGCGCCGTGCTGGCGCCCGAAAGCCAGAACTATCTGACAGGTTTTGCGATGAACCAGGAGGTGCTTTCGCTGATCCCGCACGAAATGGTGACACTCAACGTCGCCAGGATCGATATCGTCGCCGCGGACGATCCCGCCCGGCCGCTGCGCAGCCGCTGGCAAAATCAGAATCCGTACGACGTCAACGGCGATCAACGCGTCGAACCACTCGACGCCGCGAAGTTGATTTCGATGATTAATTTCCTGGCGACAAACGCGGCGTCCGAAGGCCCGGATCGTCTGGAACGGTATGCGGTGCCGAATCTGTTTTCCGATATCAATGGCGACTACGACACGACTCCCCAGGACGGCATCCTGTTGATCAACTACCTGAATGATCGCCTGCGGCAGGCGCAGGCCGCGTCCGGGGAAATGGCGGCAATGGTTTCAGACGGCGAGGGAGAATCGACGATCAACAGGGCGTTCAACGCCGATGCTTCCGGCCGCTCAGGAACGAATCGACGCGAATCGAGCGAAATTCCTCGATTGTCCTTGGCGCGCGATAGTGCGCACGCGACTGTGCGGAATGCTCACAGATTCGGTGAGGCTCACGATCGGGCCTTGGCCGAACTTGATTGGTCGGCAATCGATCGGGAGGTCGTGAAACTACGCGGTTTCCGTTCGGAACTGGCTGCCGGGCGGCAGGGCGTAATACGACGGTAAGAAGCTGGCATGTGACTTGCGACTAACAGAACTGACGTTGCAGCCTGACAACGTAACCTGGCGGGAGATGAAACCGTGACAAGCAGTCAAGGTACTGGTGAAGATTGGGTCGAAACGCGGTTTCGCGAAGACGACCACCCCGAGTGGAAACGGACCTTTGATGCGGCGGTTCGCCGTTCGCTGGTCGACGAGGATCTGGCGGCCAGCCACACGATCTCGACGGTGCTGATGGCGATTGTCACAGTCGGCTTGTTATTGACGATTTTTGCGATCATGATGATGAGGAGATGAGCGGCGGCACGCGCTGCTGCGCCATTTTTTCGCGAGTTGTTTTCGTCTGTATTGGAGGTGCGCCATGAACTGGACACGTCCTTACCTGCTTCGCGCGGATATGGTTCATTGGTTGCTGATCGGCATGATGGCGCTAGCCTTGCTGCTGGCACTGGTCAGCCGACTGGCCGGCTGGTTCTGAACCGGCTCCGTACGCGACAAATCGGATTGAACGCGCCGCGGTTTCGACGCGACGTGGCGCTCGGTCAGCGAGCGTCTGGGTTTCACCTCCGCAGCCCCGTTCCCCGTTCCCTACCAGGCGGTCGTCATGATTGTTTGCCGCACAGGCAGCCAGATTGCGATTGAGACTCCAGCGAAGCTGAATCTCTTCCTGGAGGTGCTCGCCAGACGTCCGGATGGGTTCCATGAGATCGAGACGCTCATGGTTGCTGTCGATCGCTACGATTCGCTGACAGCCACGCTGCTTGTGCGAGGAGAGTTCGACGAATCGGTGTCGGGCGGCATCGAGTTGTCCTGCGATTGGGCCACGGGCCTGCGCAGCGGTTCGCCCCGGTGCGGCGGATGCTGGGAGCCGCTCCCCGACGTTCGCGGTAACCTGGTTTTTCGGGCCTTGACGCAATTTCGAGCGTGGACGCGGGTTGCCCACGGAATCCGCGTCGCACTCACGAAGCGAATCCCCGCGGCGGCCGGACTCGGCGGAGCCTCCAGCGACGCGGCAGCCGCGCTTGTTGCCGCCAACCTGCTCTGGAACACGCAGCTTTCTCCGACCGCCCTGCAGGCGTTCGCGGCGACACTTGGCAGCGACGTTCCATTCTTTCTGCAAGATGCTCCCGTCGCGGTGGCGCGGGGCCGTGGTGAGAGACTCGAACCAGTCCAGGCCATACCCCGGTTGCATTTCGTCATCGTTCGGCCGCCGATCGGGCTCGCGACGCCGCAGGTCTATCGGGCCTGCCAACCCGCGGAGTCGCCCCGCGACGTCGGACCACTGATCGCGGCACTGACCCATGGTTCCACCTCCGAATTGGCTCGTCATCTGCATAATCAACTCGCGCCCGCCGCACGCGGCGTCACGCCGTGGATCGCCCGTCTGGCCGACGCATTCGAACGCGCCGGCACGCTCGGCCACCAGATGAGCGGCAGCGGCTCGAGTTATTTCGGCGTCGCTGCCAGCGCGAATCATGCCCGGCAAATCGCCGCTCGCTTGCGGCAACGTGACGTTGGAACCGTGTTCTGCGCTTCTCCCGTGCCCTGCTGGAGGTTTCCCGACGGAAACTGACAGCCGAAGGATTCCAATGCGGATCACCAATGTTCGCATCCTGGCCTACTCATATCTCCTGCTCGCGACCGGTCCGCTCAATCGGCCGAGTAACCGGCAGGCATGCGGTTCACAGCCCACCATCATCGACTGTCTCGTGATCGACAACTAACTCACCTTGATACGCCATTCGAGTACGAGTACCGGCTGGCGCCTGAGTACGAGGCCCGGGCAAACCGATCGGCCTACGGGGCAACGACGAGTTCCGGCAAGGGATTGTCCAGTAGCGAAGCTGGTCGAGAGGCGAGACCGAATGGGACGGAGCGAGCATTCCCAGGGCATTCCAGGATTTGTGTACTGCGATTAATATCAGGCTATGTGCGGTATCACCGGAGCGGCGTGGGCGAATCCAGCGCAGGGCCTGAACGAGGCTGACCTTGGACGGATGACCGACGTGCTTAGGCACCGCGGGCCCGACGACGTCGGCCAATATCGCTCGGAACTGCGATTGCATTCGGCGTCTGGTTCCGTGCCCGGAGTCGCACTCGGATTCCGAAGACTTTCGATTATCGATCTGTCGACCGGCCATCAGCCGATGAGCAACGAGGATAGCTCGGTATGGGTCGTCTTCAACGGCGAGATCTACAACTTCGCGGCGCTCCGCAAACGGCTGGAAGGCGCCGGCCACGTCTTTCGTACTCGGAGCGACACCGAGACCATCGTCCATTTGTACGAGGACGAAGGCCCGGACTGTTTCCGGCACTTGAATGGCATGTTTGCCGTTGCGATCTGGGACGCGGCCCGGCGGCGACTGGTCCTGGGACGGGACCGGTCGGGCGAAAAGCCGCTCGTTTATTTCCCCGAGCCGGGTCGAATCGTGTTCGCCAGCGAACTGAAATCGCTGCTTGAAGCACCAGGGATCCCGCGCGAAGTGGACCCCAACGCGATCGACGAGTACCTGACATACCAGTACGTTCCCCACCCGAATACGATTTTCCGAGGCATTCGCAAACTGCCGCCTGGGCATTATGCCATCTGGTCCGGCGGCGACGAGCCGTGCCAGGTTCACCCGTATTGGTCGCCCGATCTCAGCGTCGAAGCTGCCATTTCGGAATCGGATGCGATCGAACAGTTGCGCGCGTTGCTCGAGTCCGCGGTAACGATGAGGATGCAAAGCGAAGTGCCGCTGGGCGCGTTTCTTTCCGGAGGCGTCGATTCGTCGCTGGTCACGGCGCTGATGCAGAAGAACTCGACCGACCGCATCAAGACGTTCTCCATCGGGTTCAACGTCAAGGCGTACGACGAGACGCCGTTCGCGCGGCGCGTTTCGGACCACCTTGGGACCGAACACCAGGAGTTCCAGGTTACCCCCGACGCGCTCGAAGTGCTGCCGAAACTGGCGTGGCATTATGACGAGCCTTTCGGTGACAGTTCGGCGGTGCCGACCTGGTACCTGTCGCAACTGACGCGACAGAAGGTGACGGTCGCGTTGACCGGTGACGGGGGCGACGAGTTATTCGCCGGCTACCCTCGCTACAAAGCGGCGATCTGGGGGGCGCGCCTGGACCGGATGCCATGGCTGCGAGCGATGCTGGCGGCAAGAGCCTGGCAAGTGCTGCCGGGCGCCGGACGGCAGAAGTCGCTGGCGCGCAAGTTTCGGCGGTTCAGCGAGGCGCTGGGATACGCGCCTCAGCGCCGTTATCTCGAGTGGATCGCGATTTTCAACGAATGCCGCCGCGCCGCGATTTACACGAACGAGTTTGTCGGCAAATTGGGCGACTCCGATCCCGCGACGTTTGTCGCCGACGCCTGGAAACGGGTAGGGAAACGCGACGCACTAACGGCCGTTTCGCTGGCCGATCTGGTCACCTACCTGCCGTGTGACCTGATGGCGAAGGTCGATATCGCATCGATGGCGCATGGACTGGAGAGCCGCCAACCGTTCCTCGACCATCGGCTGATCGAGTTTAGTATCGGGTTACCGTCGCGATTCAAGATGCGAGGCGGACGAGGCAAATATCTGCTGCGTCGCGCGTTCCGGGATCTGCTGCCGCCGGAGATCTGGTCGCGCAAGAAAATGGGGTTCGGCGTGCCGCTGGATCGCTGGTTCCGCAAGGAGCTGAGGCCGATGGCGCACGACCTGCTCTTGGACCAGACCGCCCGGCAGCGTGGCTATGTTCGTCCCGAGGCGATCGAGGCCCTGTTGCGCGAGCACGATTCGTGTGCGTTTGATCACAGTTATCGGCTCTGGGCGCTGCTGATGCTGGAGCTGTGGCACCGGCGCTGGGCGGATCCTTGATTCCAACTTGAAAGGTCGAAAGACAATACTACTGAGCTGATCGAAACGCCCCTTCAGGTCGAAACAGAGTCTCGGCGCTTCTGTTTGACGTTGGGGTTGGCTAGAATCGTCGACTTTCCTGTCGTTGTCACTCCCTAACTGTCTCGGCCTGGAAAGTCACCGTCATGTTCGAAGATACCACGAGCGGCCCGACGCGCCGCGGGTTTTTACAGTCGGCGTCGGTTGCGGCCTTGGCCGTAACGTTGCCACCGGCCGGCGCGGCCCGCGTCAAGCTCGGTTACGACAACTTCGCGGTCCGGGCGATGGGCTGGAAGGCCGAACAGTTGATCGAATACGGAAAGACGTTGAAGATCGACTCGCTATTTATCTCGGATCTCGACGCTCTGGGGGAACTCGATACGAAACGCCTGCAAACGCTGCGTGCGCAAGCGGCCGACGCGGGCCAGCAGATTCATGTCGGCACCTGGAGCATCTGCCCCAGTTCGGGACGCTTCCGCAACAAGTGGGGAACGGCCGAGGAGCACTTGCGGTTGGGGATCCGTATCGCCAAGGACCTCGGTTCGCCCGTGCTGCGCGTGGTGCTGGGCGACAGCGGCGATCGGGTTTCCGTCGGCGGAATTCAAGCCCGCATCGACGATACGGTCAAAGTCTGCAAGGCGTGCCGCGCACTGGCGATCGACTCGGGCGTCAAAATCGCGGTTGAAAATCATGCCGGCGATCTGCAGGCGCACGAGTTGGTTCGGTTGATCGAGCAGGCGGGCAAAGACTATGTCGGCGCGAATCTCGATTCGGGCAACGCCACCTGGACGCTCGAAGACCCGCTGAGCAATCTCGAAGTGCTCGGCCCTTACGCGCTGACGACCAGCCTGCGCGACTCGGCGGTCTGGGAGAGCGAAAGCGGGGCTACCGTGCAATGGACGGCGATGGGCGACGGCAATGTCGATCTGCGGACCTACTTTCGGCGTTTTGTGGAACTCTGCCCAGGCGTGCCGATCCATATCGAAACGATTTCCGGGTTCAATCGCGAGTTTCCCTACCTGAAGCCTGAATTCTGGCGCGGATACGCCGACGTGCGAGCCGAAATTTTCGCGCGGTTCGTGGCCCTGGCGAAGTCCGGAAAACCACGCCCCGCCTGGTCCCCGCCGTCGGGGAAAGATGCGAAAATCGCCGAGCAGGAATACCAGAAGCAGGAGCTGGAACGGAGCCTGCAATTTTGCAGAGAGTTGCTCGCCGAATTGTCGTGAACTTGCCACCCAACTTGCAACCAGGAGCCCGCATCATGACCGACGCGTTGCCGCGAAGCACGATCCGCCCCTTGCAGTTCCGCAACGGATCGGCGATCGGGATCAGCAACCGCTGGAACAAGGGCCAGTACTGCTCCATTCTCACGGCGACGGGAATCGTCGGCTGCGGTATCTACGACGTGCATACCGCTGGCGAATTCGGGCAGGCAATCGCGATCGCGAAAGGAACTCCCGCCTGCCCATTGGTCGAGCCCGAGGATCTGTTCGAGGCCAAGATCGTCGACATGACGCCTCGCGCGAAAGAACTTGGCATCGAACTGGGAATGACCGGCCGCGAAGCGGTCGAAAAAATGCTGGCAGCCGGAGGCTGAATAGATGAATTCTCCTGGGCATCGATCTGGCCGATTGGCGCTGCATTGGCAGATCCTGATCGGTCTGCTGGCGGGCGCCGTGGCGGGACTGACCGCCCGTGGATTGCTCGACCCGGAAGCCACACAACGATTCGCCAAGACGTGGATCGAACCGATCGGGCAAGTTTTCCTGCGTCTGATCCTGATGGTGGTGATACCACTCGTCTTCTCCGCCCTGGTTCTGGGAGTCGCCGGGATTGGTGACGTTCGCAAGCTGGGGTGGCTGGGGTTGAAGACATTTCTATTTACGCTGGTATTTTCGTCAGCGTCGGTTGTGATCGGACTGGTCCTGGTGAACGTCGTCCAGCCCGGCATGCGGCTTTCCGAAGAGAGTCGCTTGAAGTTGACGGAACGCTACACCAAAGATGTCGACAAAACCAAGGATCAGGCGAAAAAGGCCAAAACGCCGCGCGATACACTGCTCGACATTATCCCGAAGAACCCGCTGCAGGAGATGGTCGGCGCTTTGGACGGCAGTTCGCCGGGCGGTGGTATGCTGGCGGTGATGTTCTTCGCGTTGGCCATCGGTACCGCCATTACGGTGGCCGGCGATCGTACGCAGCCGCTGATCGCGGTGCTCGAGGGCGTCTACGACGTGGTGATGGTCGTGATTCAGTTCGCGATGCGATTGGCCCCGTTCGGCGTCGCGGCGATGGTGTTCACGTTGACCGCCGAACTGGGATTGGAAATCTTGAGGACCTTGGCCTGGTACGTCGGCACGGTGATTGTGGGACTTGCGATCCATATGTTTGTGGTCTACTCGGCCGTTGTCTGGTCATTCGCCCGCATGTCGCCTCGTCGGTTCTTCGGCCGGATTACCGAGGTGATGTTGACGGCATTCGCGACGTCGTCATCCAACGCGACGCTGCCGACATCGCTCCGCGTCACCGAAGAAAATTTGAAGGTGCCACGCGATATCACAAGCTTTGTGTTGACCGTCGGCTCCACCGCCAACCAGAACGGCACGGCGCTCTATGAGGGAATCACGGTGCTGTTCCTGGCGCAGGTCTTCGGCAAACAGCTCGGAATCGAGCAGCAGCTGACGGTGGTGCTGATGGCGATCCTGGCCGGGATCGGGACGGCCGGCGTGCCGGGCGGAAGTTTGCCGCTGGTCGTCCTGGTATTGCAGACAATCGATGTCTCCCCCGACGGGATCGGAATTATCCTCGGCGTCGATCGGCTGCTCGACATGTGCCGCACCACCGTCAATGTGACGGGCGATATCGCAGTCGCGGCGTGCGTGCAGGGGAAGGGTGGCCAGGGCGGAGTTGCGTCGGGTTAGCAGGGGGTCGGCTGCCACGGCTACCTATGGTGTGCAGGCTCTTGTGTGCCACGGGTGCCTTTCGTGTGCCCATCGTGTGCCACGGGCTCGGGACGGCCCTCACCCGTGGCACACAATTCCCCCCGGTCTCCGCTTTTCCCTTCTCTCTTCTCACTTCTTGCATGCTAGGTTGCTCGACGCTCGATGACCTGCCCGGTCGTTTTGTTGCGCAGGATCAGCTTGGCGACACCGTCGGGCATCTTCTCTTCTTTGATCAGGTAATGGTCCTGATCGTAATCGCGGAGTGCCGCGACGTTGGGGACTCCCACCCGACCGCGCCAAAGGTCCAGCTGCACCGGTTCCCATCGCCGGGATTTCGCCGCTCGATACGCGGCGTCGATGATCGCATTCACCACATAGCCATCGTAAAACGTCTCCATCGGGGTTCGACCGGTATCAAGTGCATCGAGGACGTCGGCGAACATGTCGGTGTAGCCGAGTGCGCTCGGTTCGTCGCCTACCGGGAACAGCCAGCCTGTCGAGCCCTCGGCCTTCTCCGCGACGTATCCTCCCTGACCGACGGCAGTGAACATCTCCATGCCGGTGCGGAGCCAGTGATTCAGCCAGATCGTGCCTTCGGTGCCGGCCACTTCATCGCGCAGATCCATGCCTCCGCGAAAGGCCCAGCTGACTTCGAATTGCCCGACGGCGCCGTTCTCGTATTTGACGAGCCCGACCGCGTGGTCCTCGGCTTCGATCGGGTGGACCTGCGTATCGGCCCAGCAACTGACTTCGACGGGTCGAATATCTTTGCCGATGAAATTCCTGGCGATTTCGATACAGTGGCAGCCCATATCGATGATCGCTCCGCCGCCCGACAGCTCCTGGTTCCAGAACCAGTCGCTGTGCGGGCCCGGGTGGGTCTCGCGCGACCGCACCCAGAGCACCTTGCCCAGCGCGCCGGCACGCACCGCCTGCAGCGCCTTGAGTGTCTTGGGCGTATAGACGAGATCCTCGAGGTAAGCGTGGAAGACGCCCGCTTTTTCCACGACATCGAGCATCCGCCGTGCTTCTTCGGCGTTCCGGCCCAGTGGCTTGGTGCAGAGGACCGCTTTCCCGGTTCGAGCGGCTGCGGTGACGGCCGCCTCGTGCAAGTAGTTCGGCAGCCCGACCATCACGACGTCGGAATCGGACCCGGCGACGGCCTCTTCCAGGTTGTCGGTTGCCCGGGGAATCGCCCACTCGCCGGCGAACTTTCTCGCTCGTTCGATCGATCGCGAATAAGCGACGGTCACCTTGTCGCGCCCGCGATGCTCCTGCAGTGCCTTGGTGTAAAACATGCCGATCAAGCCGGTACCGAGCATGCAGATTCGACGCATCGTTGGTCCCTTGAAACGTTAAAGTGGCGGCAATGACCCGCGAGCTGCGCAGCGTAACAGAGGCGCGCCGTGAATTCGAGCCCCAGAGACAGTCGTCCATATGTGCCACGAATTGTGTGCCACGGGTGAGGGCCGTCCCGATCCCGTGCCGATTGTGTGCCACGGGGCGCCCAGTTTTGCTGACCCAATGGAGTCCTCATAAACGGCACAGTTTGCACCCCTGCACCGTTCGACCTTCAATTCTGTTGACTTTCGAGTCGAAGTCGGTCTAAGATCGTGGCCGGTAAGTCGATGAATCCCATGCTCAGGGAGGCCTGCCATGCTGGACCTGTTGCTGCACGGTTCAAACTCTGGTGATCGCAACAAATCTTGCCGAACCGGAGCCGCGACGCGGCGCGATTTCATGCGCGTCGGTTCGCTCGCTGCAGGCGCTTTGACCCTGCCGATGTTGCTGCGCAGTCGGGCGGCGGCGGTCGAGTCGGGCAAGCCCGCGAACAGCAAATCCGTGGTATGGCTCTGGCTGGGTGGTGGACCGACGCATGTCGAGACATTTGATCCAAAAATGTCGGCGCCGTCCGAATACCGCAGCGTGACGGGAGAGGAATCGACGTCGATCCCGGGCGTCACGATCGGCGGCACGTTCCCGCAGATCGCCAAGGTCGCGCACCAGATGGCGTTCGTGCGGTCGTTCGCCCACACGAACAGCGGACATGCCGGCGGTACGCATTTCATCATGACCGGTTACGACAACCGTCAGGCCGATAACGGTGGACTACCCGGTCGTCCGTCGATCGGATCGATTTTGTCGCGGTGCCGAGGCGCCAGTCATCCGGAAAGCGGTATCCCGACCTACGTGCGGATGGGCAACATCTTTGCCGACGGCCCATCGTTCCTCGGCGCCGGTTACGGCCCCTTCGATCAGAACGGGCAAGCGCGTCGCAACATGAATCTCAGTCTCGATCAGACGCGAATTAACGACCGCCGCAAACTGCTCTCGGATCTGGATCGGCTCGATCGCGAACTTGACCGCACGGGGACCATGCAGGGGCTCGACAAGTTCGAACAGCAGGCGTTTAGCCTCGTTTTTGGCAGTGCTCCGCAGGCGTTTGACTTGAAGCGCGAAGATGCCAATACCGTCCAGCGGTACGGCAAAGGTCTTGGCGAGCAACTCTTGACGGCGCGGCGCTTGTGCGAGGCGGGTTGCGGATTTGTGACGATCCAGTACGGCGGCTGGGATATGCACGGCAATATCGCGCAGGCCATGAAACAACGTTCGCCGCAAATGGATCAGGCCGTCTCCGCGTTTGTCGACGACCTGTATAAGCGCGGGCAATCCGACAACATTCTGCTGGTGATCACGGGTGAGTTCGGCCGCACACCGCGCGTGAATCGGGGCGCGGGCCGCGATCACTGGGCCCCTTTGAGCGCGCTGGCGCTGGCCGGCGGCAGCCTGAAGATGGGGCAGGTGATTGGCGAATCGGCGTCGAAAGTCGACGTCCCAAAATCCAAGCCGATCACCCCGCAGGACCTGCTGGCCACGATCTTCGAGGTGCTCGACATCCCTCAGAAAATTCAGTTCCCCAGCAACGCCGGACGCCCGACGTTCATGAACGAGCGAGGCGCACCGATCCCGGAATTAGTGTAAACTGTCCGCACCGGTCGCGCCGTTCGCCCCGCGGCGGCATTACTCGATCTTCGAATTCACTTGCTGAAGCTACGAATGGACGCGAAAGAGGCCTTGCGCATTTCCATGAATATGGGCAACTACGTCGCCACCGCCTATCTTGAAGATCTGTCCGACGCGGACTTGCTGCATCGGCCCGCACCCGGTTGCAACCATATCAATTGGCAGCTGGGGCATCTGATTGCGTCCAGTGGCCACCACATGTCGAAGATCTCGCCGGCGGCTGTCATGCCATTGCCTGCCGGATTTGCGGAAAAATACTCGGCGGCAACCAGCGGGGTCGATGATCCGGCAAGGCTCTGCAGCAAGGCGGAACTGGCGGATCTGTTTCGACGCCAGCATGAACATGCTCTCAAGGTCCTTGCCGAACTCCCCGATAGTGAACTCGACCGAAATTCCGGTCTGGAATATGCCCCGACCGTGGCCTCCTTGTTATCCATGGAAGGCAGCCACGTCCTGATGCACGCAGGACAATGGGCGGTGATCCGCCGTCAATTAGGCCGCAAGCCGCTGTTCTAGCTTGCAGTCTTACTTCGTGTCAAACACCGCGTCGAGTGCCGCCTTCAGGTCGAGGCGCCGGAACGTCCGCCCACTGGCGGTGTCGGTCACGGGCACTCCCGTGCGCTGCAGGATGGCGAGCATCGCTTCGGGAAAATTCGGCCCGTCGGCATGCCAATTGTATTTCGCGGCGTCGATCGCTTCACGCAGCAGCATGACCGAACCGCAGCAGATCGCATTGGACGACGACGTGGCGGCGGCCGGAACCAGGAGGTCGACCTTGGCGTGCCGGTCGAGATAGACTTCGTCCTTGCCTTGCCGCACGGCGCCGATCGCGAAGCAATTCGGTTGGCAGGCAGGCCAGGAAATACCGTTGCGAAAATCGTGATTGCCCGTCGGCGCACTGACCCAGATCCCCAGCAGACGCAGCCGCCGGAGCTTCTCGTCGATGACGGTCGGCACCGGTTCCGCGTGTTCCAGGTCATCCACGGGGGCCAGATTAACGGTCGTGATCTGGTACCGTTCGTGGTTGTCGATGATCCACTGCAGGCCCTTGGCCAGCGTCTCGTGATCGGCGATCTTGCAATGGCAGCATTCCAGCGCCCGGATCACAGCAACCTGATTGTTAAACGCGACGCCCCGTTTCCCTTGATGGTTCAGCGACGATGGGATCCCGATCGTCGATCCGTGATAGCCTTTGCCCTCGTGGCGCGGGTCATCGTCGCCGTCGACGCTGTCGTAGCTGACCCGTACTTTGGGCACACCGTCGACGCTCGCCTTCCATTCCGCCATCGACAAGTCACAACCATCGTCGACCAGGGCGAGCGTCTGCCCTTTTCCGAAGCGGAGTCGATCGCGGTAGGCGTCCCAGGCAACGACGATCCGCGCGTGAATGAACGAGGGTGGATCCGCGGGTTCCGCGGCGACAACGGATCCGGCCAACAAGCTTCGAACGGCGATCGCGGTAATGGTTAGAACGTGAAGAGACGGGCAAGCACACATCGGTTGCTCCTGAGGGAATCTCGTCGAGAATACATTGCCGAGTCTGCGGTCGAGTTGCCCTGTGGTCGAGTTGCTCGGCAACTGCGATCGAGGGGCCGTTTCAGGGTAGCCGCTGTCTGCGTTAGAATCAAACCGATTTACGGGCCCCAGGAGGGACGGACCATGGCCAATGTCTACGATTTCGGTGCCGCGGGCGACGGTGAAACCGACGAGACCGATGCGCTGCAACATGCACTCGACGCGGGCGACGGCATCCTGCGGCTGAACAAAGGCACCTACCGCATCTCCCGGCCGCTGGTGCTCGACCTGACGCGCCAAGGATTCAGCGCGGTGCGCGGTGAATCGGGAACGTCGAGAATCATCATGACCGGCCCGGGCCCGGCGATGCGGATCATCGGTGATCATCAAGGTACGGCGCAGCCCGCGACCGTCCGCCCAGCCACCTGGGACCGCGAGCGGTTCCCTCAGGTAAGCGGGCTGGAAATTGTCGGTGAGCATCCGGAAGCGGTCGGGATCGAACTCCGCAAGACGATGAAGTGCGTCGTTTCGCAAGTTCTCGTCCGGCGTTGCCGCTACGGACTGCACCTGGTGGAGCGCAACCGCGATTTCCTGCTGGCCGATTCCCACTTCTACGACAACCACGAAATCGGTGTCTTCCTCGACTGCTGCAACCTTCATCAGATCAACATTCACGGCTGCCACATCAGTTGGAATCGAGTCGCCGGGATCATGTCGCTGGCGGGCGACATCCACAACCTGCAGATCGTCGGCAACGACATCGAGTACAACAACGTGACGTCGTCACTTCCTGGCAAGCCGGCCGAAGGTGATTCCGCGTTGAGCGGACATGACGGTGGCTCCGAGATTTTCTTTGATGCTCGGGAAGGCATCGTCAGCGAGGTGACGATCAGCGGCAATACGATCCAATCGACCGTGCAAAAAGGCGGCGCGAACCTTCGCATCTGGGGCGCCGAGATCGAAGCACAGCCTCGTGCCGACACGCCGGCGAGTGCGAAACCCGATACGGTGCACGTGATCAACGTGACCGGTAATGTGCTCGGCAGCCAGTGGCGCGGGGTCGAATTGCGAAACATGTCGCGGGCGACAATCACCGGAAATACCATCTACGACAGCGCGGATCTTTCGATCGTCGGCTACCGCTGTTCGGGAATTGTGGTCAGTGGCAACTCGTTCTCCTGGCGCGGAATCGACTCCGAGCCAGTGAAAGACGGCATTCGATTTGAAGACAGTGACAATGTGCTGATCAGCTCGCTGGTCACGCAGCGGCTGTGCGCCGGATCGGCAGAGCAGGGGGCTGCCATTACACTCGTCCGCTGCCGTGACTGTGGAATCTCTGACTGCCAGGTCCTCGACCCGTTGCACCGGGGCATCGAGCTGGCCGATTGCCAGCGCTGCCGAGTCGCCAACAACACCATCGTCGACCGCCGCGTCCAGCGCACGATGCGGAATGCTATTCGCATCACCGGCCAGGGGCGGGACAACCTGATCGCCGGAAACATCCTGGGCAGTGCGGTCGATAAACTGATCGACGTTGATGATCCATCCACGGCGATGGAAAACAACATCCACGCTCTTGACGTGGCGCGATGATTCGTGGGGCTTTTTGGGAGTATTGGTCATGCTTAAGCGATTTGTAGTCGTTGCTTGCATCGCAGTCGGCGCAGGCCTGTTTTCGCTGTGCATCGACGCCGTACGGGCAGTCGACGAGGTGGAGAACATCGGGCGGTGCGAATTTGACGCGCTGCCGCATCTCGTTGCGCCGTTCTGGAACATGGACAATCTTGAATTCCCGGCCGACGCGATCTCGATCGAGACGATCGAAGGCGGGAACCGAGGACTGCGGATCGGCGATCGCCGAGGCGGCCAGGCGGGACGGTATACGATTACGCTGCGCGACAGCTCGCACGGCTGGAGTCCGAGTCCGTCGCAGCAATGGCACTCGATCACGATCCGCATGGCGGCCGATTATCGTGGCACGGCGATGATCGCCGTGTCGGTCCCGGGCGCCGGTGCGCTGCTTGACATCGGGCATGGCAAATGCGTGCTCTGGCAGCGCGTTGGAGATGCGGACGTCAGGCTGGATGAAACCGCGGCAGTCCGGACCAAGATCGCCGACTGGCGAGCGGCCGATCTGCATCGGTACACCATCGAGTGGCAGCCCTCGGGCCGGCGGCATGAGATGCCGTGCCGATTGTCGATTGATGGGCAACTGATCAAGGAGTTTCGCGGACACGATCGCGATCTTCCGTTCGATTCGACGCTCGAAATCAGCCTGGAAAACGGAGTCGGAACTGGATTGATCGACTACCTCGAGTGGAACATCAACGGCGGCGCCAAGAAGCCGCTTCTGTCGTTCCAGGTGGAGCGAGGCGTACGGCAGTTGTTCCTGGACGATCTCGGGATCGCGGAACTCGCCGGCGTCACGCGTCGTGTGCACCAGCCAACTCGCCATCCTGAAAGTCCCGTTCTACGTGGTGAACATCCCTGGGAAAAGACGTCCACATCGGTCTACGGCACGATGCTGTACGACGTCGAGTCGCGCAAATTCCGGATGTGGTATCTTTGTTCGCCGGTGCCACCCGCTTCGGGGCGCAAGTGGGTGGAGGTTGGCGGATACCGGCGCGTCACGGGTTGTACTCTGCTGGCCTACGCGGAGTCGACCGACGGAGTGCACTGGACAAAACCGCACTTGGGGCAGTTGAGTTTCGAAGGGTCGCGGGAGAATAATCTGATTGCGATCGGAATCGATAATCCGGAAGGGGTCGGCGTGTTGCTGGATCGCTGGGAACGCGATCCCCAGCGGCGCTACAAGGCATTTTTCTGGGATCGACGGTTGCCGCCGCCCGACGATCCGACCGGCGTCGACGAACGGCTGTCGAAAGTTCCGATCGATCCGACCGATTTAACGGAGACGCAGCGGTCCGGCGGTATGTGGGTTGCATTTTCACCCGATGGTATTCGCTGGGTGACGCATGGTCCGGTCATGCCGCAAGGCAGCGACACGACGCATACGATCCTGTTCGATCCCGTTCGAAGCAAGTACCTGGGCTACGGCCGGATGGGGTTCGGTCGCACGGTCGCGCTGGCGGAGAGTGACGATGCGCTGGAATGGTCGGCGCCGCGTCGAGTCCTGGCGTGCGATCTGGCCGACGGGCCGGGCGGACAGATTTACGGGATGCCGGTCGACCGATACGAAGGAATGTTCCTCGGCATGTTCTGGATGTATCGCGAGGGGACCGATGCCAAGATCGATACGCAGCTGGCGGTCAGTCGCGACGGGCGGCGCTGGGCTCGCGTGGCGGAGCGACAGACGTTCCTGGCGAACGGTCCGGACGGTGCCTGGGATGACGGGATGTCGCGCGTGGGCCGAGGCTTCAATCTGATCTCAGCGGAGATGGCCGCGGATGCGCCGGGACTGCTTCCCGACACGATCTACATGCATTACTCGATGGTCAATGGCCCGCATCGCAGTCCAAAGTTCCCCAAAGTGGAACGGCGTTTCCCGAGCGCGGTCGGACTGGTAACGCTGCGCCGGGACGGATTTGTTTCCCTTGCGGCGGAGAGCTCCGCCGGCAGCGTGACGACGCGCGAATTTTCCGCGCCGGGCACGGCTCTGTTTGTGAATGTTGATGCGACGGACGGCGAGTTGCAGGTCGACCTGTTGTCAGAAGGTAAGCAGCTTGGCAGCTCGTTGCCGGTGCGAGGCGACCATCGACGCGTGACAATCGAAGGGCTCGCGGAGGCCCTGTCCCGCACGAACGGGAAACCGGTCGCTCTGCGATTCCGATTGCGGAACGCCAACCTCTATTCCTACTGGTTTGCGGAATCGAATTAACCATGGGCAAGAAAATTCTGGTGACGGGCGGCTGCGGTTTCATCGGAGCCTGGGTGTTGCGGGCGCTGTGCGAGCAGGGAATACCTGCCGTCGCGCTTGACGTCGTTCCACCTGGCGAGCGATGCCAGCGCATCCTGGGCAGGCATCTGCCGACAATCGCCTGGGAACAGGCCGACCTGCTCGACCTGAATCGTCTGCGGCAGTTGCTGGCCGATCATCAGATCACCAATCTGATTCATCTGGCGGCCCTGTTGACGCCCGCTTGCCATAACGATCCGGTCGCAGGGTGCCGCGTGAACGTACTGGGCAGCGTCACGCTGATGGAAGCGTTGCGGCAGAGTGAGCAACCGATGGAGGGATTCAGCTATGCCAGTTCCTTCGCAGTATACGGGCCGGAGGAATTTGGAAGCGTCGCGGCGACGGATGCGGAAAACCCGAATCGACCTCCCAGCTTTTATGGCGCGTTCAAGCTGGCGGTCGATCTGATCGCCGAGCAATATTGGCGGCAGTATGGATTGTCGGCGCTCGGCATTCGACCGCATGTCGTGTATGGCCCGGAACGCGATCAAGGCCTTTCGGCGGCTCCGTCGCTGGCGATCCGCGCCGCGGCGATGGGACAGCCGTATACGATCAACTTCCGCGGTCGGCTCGGCTACGATTACGTTCACGATGTCGCACTCGCGTTTGTCCGCGGCGCGCTGCAGACTCCACGCGGGGCCAACGTCGTCGACTTGAACGGGGAACAGGCGTCGAGCGAGGAGTTCGCGCGGGCGATCGAACGGCTGCTCCCTGATCCGCGGGTGAAGATCGCCGTGTCCGGACCTGAAATCCCGGCGAATATTCCTCCGCAACCACGATATATCCAGACGATTTTTCCTGACTGGTCGCCGACTTCGCTGGAGGACGGCATCCGTTTGACGGCCGAATACTATCAGGGCG